>Ga0247738_10000832_pt1 | contig 11320 bp, 10 predicted proteins | sample UWRJL013104B2_FD_180936 | JGI IMG/M metagenome (GOLD analysis project Ga0247738, IMG submission 180936) | Plant litter microbial communities from Arlington Agricultural Research Station in Wisconsin, United States - UWRJ-L013-104B-2 | ecosystem: Environmental > Terrestrial > Plant litter >...
TGCCTACAGTTTCCATCCTATCGAAGCTGCCATGCTGGGTAATGTAATTTTATTACCCATGGTGGTTCATGATTTCAGCATATACGCATTGGTTTCGGTGCCATTATTTAGTTTGTTGTTTAATAGCATTGGTCATTCCAATTTCGATTTTAATCCACGTTCACCGCGCGTGATTTTTAACGGCGCACGTCGTCATCATTTGCATCACGCTTGCTTTCACGGTAATTACGGGTTTATGTTTCCATTTATGGATTGGATTTTTAAAACGGCGTTACCGGCGGATGCAGCGTCAAAGCAATTAGGTCAGTGGGAATCAAAGCACCGCGATGCGTAATTGGCGCGATCTGCAAAGCGTGGCTTATCTCATCACTCTGCCTTCTTTAGTGGTATGGCAGTGGCTTTACGGTTTTTCATGGCTCCTTTATACCCTTGAATTATTTCTAACCTTGGGTGTGGGGGTGATTCATCATAATCATTCGCATCTAAAAATGTGGCGCAATAAAATTCTAAATCGATTCACTGATTTATGGGTAAGTTTATTGCAAGGTCATCCTACGTTTGTGTTTTATCCTGCTCATGTTGCGAATCATCATCGGTATAGGCACAGTGAAAAAGATATAGCGCGGACTTATCAGTTTACGACATGGGGCGCGAGCGGAGATACCAATCATCTGGCTGGATACTTACTACATCCATTGCAGGCAACTTATGCTCTATATCCACTGTTTGTGAGGACATTAAGAAGATATTTTCTGTTGCATAAACAATATTTCTATTTCTGTATGTTGCAGTATGGGTTGGTTTTGGGATTGTGGATTTCGCTTGCAGTCATTGATTATAAAAAGTGGTTGGTTCTGGTGCTGCTACCACAATTGCATGGTTTACATTGGTTGCTTGCTACTAACTATCTTCAGCACGCGCATGCCGATGGCGCAAAGAAAACCGGCTACAATTATGCCCGTAACTTTTACGGTTTGTTGAATCCTCTTTTATTCAATATCGGATTGCACATAGCTCATCACGAGCATCCTCGGGCGCATTGGTCACAGCTGATATCGCTAGATAAAGAATATAAAAAATGTGTTGCGCCTGAATTGCAAGAGCGCAGCTTATTCGGCTACATGGTGCGTGTTTATGTTTTGGGAATCTTTCATTCCCGTTGGCGCACTCAGACATTACACAAAAAGGAATAGCTATGCCTACGCGTTTTAATCGAGTTTATATTGAATCTGCTGCTTACCATTTGCCGGGTGAGCCAATAGATAATCAACACATGGATGCCTATATTGCGCCTATCAATCGCATATCAGGTCGTATTAAAAATAAAATTTTGGCAGAAAATGGAATTACTACTCGCTACTACGCTATAGATGCTGAAGGTAATACTCACACCACTCATGCCCAGCTTGCCGCCAAAGCTATAAATGCCTGCTTGGAAAAAGCAGGCGAGACTATAAAAAATGTTAGCTTGTTAACCATGGGTTCGACGGGCAGTGATGCATTGATTCCCGGCTTTGCCAATATGGTTCAGGGTGAACTTGGTGCTCAACCTATGGAAACCTTATCGAGTCTGGGTGTTTGCGCAGCGGGGATTACTGCGATTAATTATGCAGCGCAAGCAATCGAGTTAGGCGCTCATTCGCAATCACTTGTGGTTGCAGCGGAAATGCCTTCACGAATTTTTAAGCGTAGCCGTTTTGAACCTCGCGGTTACACCAGTGATTTTGACGCACACTTTCTACGGTGGATGTTGTCTGATGGTGCCGGTGCTTTTTTACTTACCGATAAACCTTCCAACAATAAAAAAACACGGTTAAAAATAAATTGGGTTCATCAAAAAAGTTTTGCAGGGGATTATCCCGTTTGTATGCAATTAGGTTTAACCGAAGATCGCAGCACGTCATTTTTAGATTTTCCGTCATCAAGCGCAGCAGAGGCAGCTGGTGCATTAGCATTGCGACAAGATATTCGTTTGTTGCCACATTTATTTGATGTAAGTATTCACGAATACGTAAAGCTGGTTGCGGATGGTTGGATAACGTCAAACGAGATTGACCATTTTCTTTGTCATTATTCGTCAGAACGATTTATTCCGGTCGTAGAAGAATTGTTAGCAAAAGCGGGTTTGAGTATTCCGCGTGAACGCTGGTACAGTAATTTAAAATCGCGTGGAAATACGGGTTCAGCGTCTATTTTTATTATGTTGGCTGAGTTTTTAGAAACACATGAAGTAAAAGCGGGCGAAAAAATATTTTGTTTCATCCCCGAATCGGGCCGTATGACAGCCGCGTATATACTTATTGAGGTTGAGGATGCTTCGCTGCCTTTGGCGAAAACATTCAACATTCACGCACAGCAATCTTCAGGTGTTGATTTAAATTATATTGAAGCACCGCATAACCCTGCAGAAGCTCCCCAACATTTGCAATCGCTACTCACGTCTCTTGCACAAATTTGGCACGACTACCGTTCGCAAGTTTGGCGTAGTCCCATTATTCATAAACTAGTGAGCCAAGAGTTTACGACAGACGATTATTGCAGGTGGACTTCGCAGTGGGTTCCGCAGGTACGCGAAGGCAGTAAATGGATGCGAGAAGCCGTTGCATCGCTTACGGATGATTATTCTGATTTGGCTGCCTTGATTGAAACTCACGCCGGTGATGAACAAAATGATTTTATGATTTTGTATAAGGATTATCGCGCTGCAGGCGGTGAGCTAGCGCTTGATGAGTTGCAACGTAACCCCGGCGGTAATGCGTTGAATAGCTATCTACATTCTCTTGCGGCCACTAAAAATCCCGTGGGATTATTAGGTGCAATTTATATTATTGAAGGTACAGGTCAACGTATTATTCCAGCGCTTTTACCACTGTTGCGTAAACAATTGGATTTACCCGCAAGTGCATTTCGCTTTTTGGAATATCACGGAGAAAATGACGAGCACCATTTAGCGCGATGGTTAACTGCTGTGGAATTGGTCTTGGCTAAAGATCCACACGCCGTACAAACTATTGCCGCAACTGCTAAACGCACTGCGCAACTTTATCTCATGCAGTTTGAACATATTCTGGAGCCTTAAACTATGGATCATGAACCTGAATTTTTAAAAAAAGAGTATGACGCACGGGACCCAAGCCCTTGGCTTGCGCTTTATCTCGATCAAAGTACGCCATTGTCAGACCGTGTAAAAAAATCCTGGTTGAAAGATTCTGAGTCTGCATCGCGCCAATTCATTTTGCCTTTTGCGAGACCTATCGCGCGTACACTTATCGTGTTAATCCAGATTCTTAAAGTGGTCGTTCCAAGCAATTGGGCCGCTTCACGTTTTTTGCATTGGGTTTTAGCAACGGGTCTAAAATATTTTGTGAGCCCAGAAGCTAACTGGTTGGTGTTACGCCACTTTCATATAGGTGCTCAGGTTCTGGAGTTTATTGCGGCAAACGCACCCGTTGCCGTAGAAACTTCACCGCTTAAACCTCTAAAACTAGACGACTTAAAAGACGAATTATTTTTAAAACATGATTTAAATCTATTTAACTTTGTAATCCGTTTGAACAAGGCATTGCGCGATACAAATACCAAGCTAGAGCCTTTGGCAAAACCCGATTTTAGTATGATCACCGAGCCCGAAGTCAAATTAAGTGAAATGCCGCAAGGTTGGTTTAATAAAATGGATCTACAAACAGCCATTGAATTGTTCACCCCGACCTATCAATTATTTTTAACAGACAATGATTTCTGGCGTGCCTCCAATTCATTGCAGTTGGACGAGACAATCGGGGTTTATGTCGCCACCATTTTAAATTCGCCGCAACATTTAATCCTGTTAAACAATAAGCATCCTTTAGTTCCTATGAGCACCTTACGTGCAGGCTACAGGCTAGTTCTACACGGTTTGTCGACGGAAATGTTGCATGCGGTATTGATGGAAATGAAAGAGGGTTATGAAAATACCTAGTATGGCGAATATTCGATTTTACATTTATCGCGAATTCCATCCTTGATAGTTACTCTCGTCACATTTTAGGTTGACAATTAGGACCGTCTACTTAAAAATCCGTCTACCGAAGGGGAGTAGTTCCCGCTGCGGATGTCGTCAACACGAGCGAATAGCTCCGGCGCCGCGGGCAGAGTAAATACTCTGTGAACGAGACCTTTGTCGTAATGACAAAGGTTTCGCGTGCCCGGTCGTTGCGTTTTGTATTTTTGCACGCATCCTCCGGAGGTTATTTATGTACTGCCCAAATTTACCCTGCCAAGAATCTGCTGAACGTCCCCATCTACTTATCACTGAACGCTCAGGAATTGAAATTGATTATTGTCCTAAATGTCGCGGTGTTTGGTTGGATCGCGGCGAGCTCGACAAATTAATTGAGCGCGCGCAAGCAGACGTCGCACCTGAACCAACTCCACAACCTGCTGCTGCGCGACCTGAACAATATCAAGCTCCTCGCGATTATCAACACCACTCTAAAGAGCATTACAAAGATTCGCACTATCAAGATCGACACTACAAAGATCAGGGTTACGGTCATTACGGTAAGAAGAAAAAATCTATATTAAGTGAGATTTTTGATTTTTAATGTTCGATGCTCAATAAGTTTGCGGCAATCGCATTTCTACATACTTTTCTTGCACCTACGTCTCTCCCACATATTGATATGGGAGAGACGTGTTGTTCACAGATTTACTCTAATCGCGTCACGATCATCTCTGCTTGTGACCAACCTAAGCCACCTGGATAATCCTCTGCGCCTTGCTTTGTTTTAAACAGTAAGCGGTTTTTGCCTAAAGCCAAAGGAACCTTAATGGAGAAGTCTGAGTTATATTCAGACGTTGGTATCAAATCAATTGGAATTTCAATTCCAGGTAGTTGATCGGTAGTCACTACAAGGCTGGTCACCACGCCAATTAATTCCCTGGTTAAATGTAAAAATCCGGTTATTACTATAGTGTCATTTTCTGTTGTACCTGAAAAATCTTCCGGTGGATTTATCTCTAAATTAATTCGGTCGGGCGTATACCAAACGTCGTACTCTTCATACGTGGTTTCACCGTTGGGAGTTTTAACCACCAAATCAAATCTATGGCGATATTCGGCGAGAGTAACTGTTTTATGAAACCGTGAAACCAAACCCGTAACCCGTATCAATTCCAGCGGTTCATCCTCCAGTGTTACAACTAAACTCTCCATTGGCCAGAAACTATGAATTTCGCCTGTAATTTCTCTTACTGGTTCGTCACTGACCCATGGCTCAATTCGGTAGTTAACTATCTGGGCTCCCTCCAATCCACCAGCTTGGAGCACCACCAGCGCCTTATTGCCGTATTGATCGACTGCGATAAGAGTATATTCGTTGTAACCCATCACTAATGGCACAGTAACGCTGAATTTGTTGCCATCAAGTTGAAGCGGTAATTCTCCTGATGCTGTTTGCACTATTGCGCTTTTAATTGTATGGCCTTCAGGTGTATTGATTGTGCCGCTGAGATCTAGATGATCGGCTATCTGAAATGTTTCGTAATAATCGTATAAAATTTCGAAGCCAGGAATTGATTTTCTTGTTAAAAAAACTCCAAGGCTACTATAGTTTCCTGCACTATCCAGGGCCTCAACGGAAAATATATTTTTACCAATATCTAACGGCAACTCAATTGAAAATTGATCATTCACTAGAGCCAATGCTAATTCTGTATTCCCGTAACTAATGGTGGCTTTTTTGACTCCCCCCGGGTCTTTTATTGTTCCTGTAAGCGTCGCTTGCGGACCGCTTGTGTCAGTAGGATATACAACATTTATTTGCGGAGGAGTTACATCCACATAAGGCACGTAGCCTGAGCAAAAATAGTTAAAACTCATTCTATCCACAGCGTCAGCATCAAAATCGACTATGCTCGTGGCTTCAAGTGAAATGGTATTTGCTAAAAGGCCGCCGTATATCTGTGCTTTATTTTTTAATGTTGCACTCGTTTGGCTACGAATAAATGCCCAGATTCTGTTGCCTGCACCGTAACCGGAACTACCAAATGTATAAATTGAAATACGTGAAGGATCTTTTGTGTTCTCATTTATTTTAAAATTTAATGGAAGGCTGAAATTGTCTTCGACAAATAAGGTGACCTGACCTTCTCCGACAACCTCAATTTTTGCGTTTGCTTGTGCGGTAAAATGATTAATCCAGTATGTTCCGGCGGGTAGTCGTAATGTGCTCCTGCTGCCTAATATCAAATGATCAACAGTATATTGCTTATCGCTTTGTAAGAAAGTGGCTATCGAATTATTACCTAAAGAGATTTGGCCGAGTTCGAAAACTCCAGTGTCACCGAGAAGCATCAATTGGTTATCTGGGACGGCCACATGTATTACTGATCCCGTATATTTTTTATCAATAAATAACCCATCTACTGATACTCCCGTTGCACTGCACTGCTGTTTCCCACATGTTTTGAGTGCTGATGACGAATCAATCGTAAGAGTTGGGGTATTAAGTCTAGTGTCGTAGGTGTGGACAATCCGCGAGTTTTTTCCGAAAACAATAGATCCATCGGCTCCATGTGTTTGCAATCCATTTTGAAATATATTACTGCAGTAGGGTGTCGCGGAAAAACTCATTGGTGCGATAAATAACGAGAGTAGAATAGCCATCATGAGTCGAGCATTTGAGACGCTGTGATTTTCTTTGTGTGAGGTTAGGTTGCTTATGTACGATTCCGTATATAACTTTTTCATACCAATTCCTTACTATGTTGCTAGTTGAGGGGATGTTAACGAAGCTCGACTAGTGTAATCATCTTAAGGTTTCATTTCGTTGTTTGTTGCGGGTTGTTGAAAATTATGGCGCATAAAGCTTATTTCTGCTTGCTTCCTAACTGTTATAAATTTCGCTCAGAAATGAGCATTCTTATTTTAGATAAATAAATTTTTCTCATGAAAAAAGCGTCCCAAAGTATTGATTTTTCTTTGCCTTCATATGAAGTTGCGCACCAATTAATTGGTGCAATTTTTACGGTCGATGGTGTTGGTGGCATTATTGTTGAAACCGAGGCCTACGATCAGACTGATCCTGCTTCACATACCTTTGTTGGCAAAACGAAACGCAATGCCTCTATGTTCGGGCCACCTGGATGTGTTTACGTGTATCGTTCTTACGGTATCCATTGGTGTTTAAATTTTGTGTGTGAAAAAGAAGGGCATGGAGCAGGAGTTTTAATCCGCGCTATTGAGCCAATTATAGGTTTGCAAATTATGGAAGAGCGGCGCGGCACAAAAAATGTTCGCCTATTATGTTCCGGTCCGGGGAAGCTTGGGCAAGCGTTGGCGATTGTGCATGGCTACAACGGCATGGCACTGAATCAATCACCATTTGAATTGGTTCCCGTAAAAAAATCTGTCGATGTTATTTCCGGGCCGCGAATCGGTATTTCAAAAGCAGTAGATTTGCCATGGCGATTTGGTCTGTCAGGCTCACCATTTTTAAGCCGTCCGTTTCGTTGATAAAATACTTAGGAGAATAATATGGATTTTTTAAATGTGGACTTACAGCAGTTGATGCACTTTACGGTTTCGCCGCTAGAGCTTTTTTTACGCGGAACATTTATGTTTTGGTTTTTGTTTTTAGTGTTTCGATTGGTATTGCGTCGCGATATAGGTTCGGCATCCGTTACCGATTTTTTATTTGTTGTTATTCTCGGTGATGCTGCACAAAACTCCATGATAGGCGAAGGTTCATCAGTCGCTGATTGAATGATGTTAGTGTCAACTCTGGTGGCGTGGAATTACATAATCGATGCGTTGAGTTATCGCTACCCTCGCATTGACCGTTTGTTAGCTGCACGTAAATTGTGATTATTTTCCGTGAATTAGCTTCTATCGAGAGACAGTTGCGCCCAAAAGGCATTTAGGATCGGGCTTTTTAGTCGCTTTTCCATCACACAAATTCCCATAGAGTATGGGCCTAAGTCAGGTTGCAACATAAATGGCTCGACGCGTTCCACGAGCGGGCTGTTGTCCACCACAATTTTTGGCAGCACGCCTACACCAAACCCCAAGCTCACCATGCTTACAATCGCTTCGTTACCTTTTACTTCCGCATAAATATTTGGTTTGATTTTTTGTTGTTCAAACCAATTATCCAAACGTTCGCGCACTAAACCCTCTTCAGAAATAATCATGGGAATTTTTTGCCAAAAATCTGGAGTATCTATTGCGGGCGTTTGCCAGTTGGGATTATTTTTCGGCGAAATAAAAATCATCGGCGAACGCGTGATAGGTTTAAAACTAATTCCCGCTGGCATTTTGTCTGGTTTAGCAGCAATCGCAATATCTTCATAACCTGCTTGTACACGTTCAATGGATTGTGCCGGGTCGCCGGTGTGCAACTTGATCGCAATTCCCGGATGCTTAACGCGAAATTCGGTGAGGATGTCATATAAGAAGCTGTAGCTCGCCGTCACCGAACAGTAAATGCTGAGCTGCCCGTGCAATTGATCTGCCTGCGCAACGAGCGATTCCTGATAAGTCTCCCATTGCTGTAATACTTCTTTGGCAAATTGCAGATAACTTTTACCTTCATGAGTGAGTGCAACCGAGCGGTTATCCCTTTCAAACAAACTAACACCGAGATCATCCTCAAGTTGTTTGATATTGCGGCTTAAAGTCGATGGACTGACATGGCAGGCGTTGGCAGCCCGCCCAAAATGGAGGCTGCTAGCGAGAGCGCAGAAAAGCTTAAGTTTAGTGATATCCACGAGAGTAACCTTTGAGTCTTGCAAAGACTGGTTTTATAGATTGTTGCATAAAACGCAACATTAACATGCAAATATATCATTTTACGTGATATTGGTTTTTTTCTACACTGCGCGTCTTATTAAAACCCTGTCGATTTCGACATAACGCATTTCAGGAGTCTGCCATGCACGTTTATTACGATAAAGATGCCGATCTTTCCATCATACAAGGCAAAAAAGTGGCCATTATTGGTTACGGTTCACAAGGCCATGCGCACGCGTGCAACCTGAAAGATTCAGGTGTGGACGTTGTTGTTGGTCTGCGTACTGGTTCTGCAACCGTTAAGAAAGCTGAAGCTCATGGCTTGAAAGTAACAGACGTTGCTTCTGCAGTTGCTTCTGCTGACGTGGTTATGATTCTGACTCCAGATGAATTCCAATCAAAATTGTACAAAGACGAAATCGAACCGAACATCAAGAAAGGCGCTACTTTGGCTTTCGCTCACGGTTTCGCGATTCACTACAACCAAGTTGTACCACGCAAAGATTTGGACGTGATCATGATCGCTCCAAAAGCTCCGGGGCACACTGTGCGTTCTGAATTTGTTCGTGGCGGCGGCGTTCCAGATTTGATCGCGATCTTCCAGGACGCTTCTGGTCGCGCTAAAGACACCGCACTTTCTTACGCATCAGGTGTAGGTGGTGGTCGTACTGGTATTATCGAAACCACTTTCAAAGATGAAACCGAAACCGACTTGTTCGGCGAGCAAGCGGTTCTTTGCGGCGGCGCGGTTGAATTGGTAAAAATGGGTTACGAAACCTTGGTTGAAGCAGGCTACGAGCCAGAAATGGCGTACTTCGAATGTTTGCATGAATTGAAGTTGATTGTTGATCTTATGTTCGAAGGCGGTATCGCGAACATGAACTACTCAATTTCTAACAACGCTGAATACGGCGAATACGTAACTGGCCCGAAAGTTATCAACGAAGAATCGCGTAAAGCTATGCGTCAAGCGTTGAAAGATATTCAAACTGGCGAATACGCTAAGAAGTTCATCCTTGAAGGTGCAACTAACTACTCATCAATGACTGCTGCTCGTCGTAACAACGCTGCGCACGGTATCGAAGTTGTAGGTAACAAGTTGCGTGCAATGATGCCTTGGATCCAAGCTAACAAAATTGTTGATCAAACCAAGAACTAGTCTTCGCTAGCCTAGTGGTTGGCGTATTTCAAGAGCCTCGCTTTATGCGGGGCTTTTGTATTTTGGTGGGCTTGGAAACATATGCAGTTTGGAATTGATGTGTACAATGGCGCTCCCCGCGATAAGAAAGAGGTTGATGATGAATAGCCACAGCGAACAAAACGAAGCCATCGAAAATAAAAAGCGCGACAGTGATTTGCTCTTCGGCGATCACGAGGAGGAGGTTTCCGAGGGCGGGCAAAAAGTTCGACATCGCGGCGTTTATTTGTTGCCTAACTTATTTACCACGGCGGCGCTATTCGGCGGGTTTTATGCAATCGTTTCGGGCATGCATGGCAATTTTGGTCATGCAGCCGTGGCGATTTTTATTGCCATGTTGCTCGACGGCATGGATGGTCGTGTAGCTCGCATGACCAATACGCAATCAGCTTTCGGCGAACAATACGACAGCCTTGCAGATATGGTTTCTTTCGGCGTTGCTCCAGCGTTGGTGATGTTCAGTTGGGTGCTTCACGATTTGGGGCGCTGGGGTTGGGCTGCGGCATTTGTCTACACGGCTTGCGCAGCTTTGCGTCTCGCACGCTTCAATACGCAAATTGGCGTGGTTGATAAAAAGTATTTCATGGGGCTTGCGAGTCCCATGGCGGCGGCAATTATCGCAGCAACTGTTTTAACCTTATCAAATTATCAACTTGAAAGTATTTGGGCAAAAGCCGGCTTGGCGATACTTACGATTTGCACGGGTCTTTTGATGGTTTCAAATTTCCGTTACACAAGCTTCAAGAGCGTGGATTTCCGCGGCCGGGTTCCTTTTGCTGCAATGCTGTTAATTGTTATGGCATTCGCATTGCTAATAATTTTTCAAGAGGAGGGGCTGCTGGCTCTCTCCATTGCATACGGATTATCTGCTCCGGCTGTATGGTTGCTTAGAAAAATCGGCGTTTTGAAACCATCTTGATGCGTTTATAAGTTCTGCGTGTTGGTTGCTTTATGTTGCTTTTGTTTGTCTGTTGGGCGAAGCGACAAAACATCCCTGAAATAAATTCAAAAAAGCTTGCAAGGTGAGTGATGCGTCCCTATAGTTCGCGCCCTCGCCGAGCAGGCTGTTTTAGTCTTCGGGTTAAAGTAATTGTTTAGCGAGAAAAGTAAAATCCGAATGAAAATAAGGGTTTACAAAGGTAAAAAATAGCGTAATATGCGCGCCTCGCTTCAGGGTGACTTGAAAAGCGAGTGGTAAAACGAAGTAAAGCTGAGGCTTGAAACGAATTGCCGGCAAGCAAAAAGATTTCATAAATTGCTTGCAGTTGAGGTTGGATTCTGTAGAATGCGCCTCCCACGGTTAGAGCTCAGCGCTCACCGGTTCTTTAACAGACAGATCAAGCAATGCGTGT
>Ga0247738_10000833_pt1 | contig 11312 bp, 14 predicted proteins | sample UWRJL013104B2_FD_180936 | JGI IMG/M metagenome (GOLD analysis project Ga0247738, IMG submission 180936) | Plant litter microbial communities from Arlington Agricultural Research Station in Wisconsin, United States - UWRJ-L013-104B-2 | ecosystem: Environmental > Terrestrial > Plant litter >...
CCGTGTCTTGTTCTCTTTATGTTCTCATTTTAAGACGGAGGAGTCAAGTGGAGTGAATTTATGCTTCGTGCGTCTCCACTAAGAAGGTCGTAACAGCGCCCGCGATGTTCACCGCAAGACCGGCATGACGTGCTGAAGGCCGGACCGGCAGCTTGCCGCAACTAAGTCGCCGCTCGGCGAGGCATTGGCCTACATCGCCAAATACTGGGATGCTCTGAAGCTCTTCCTGACCGACGAACGCATCGAGATCGACAACAATAGTGTCGAGCGCACCATTCGGCCGATTGCCCTCAATCGCAAGAATGCACTCTTTGCCGAACACGATGCCGGGGCCGAGAACTGGGCGACCATTGCCTCGCTTATCGAGACCTGCAAACTCAATGCCCAAGGCTGGCGCGGCACGCGCCACCGCAACGCGGCTCGGGCCTTGAGGGAGGGGCTTCGACCTGGCCCACTCCACTCTCCGCAGACAAGCAAAGGAGGGACTCGTCTCGGTCGGAATCGTAATCGCAAGCGACGCCATGGCGCAAGGCGTTTCAGGCCGCTTGCCGACAGGGAAAGTGAGACTATCCCGCCTCTGGTTCGTCCCTGCCGCCACGGCTGTTATCATTGTCGTTGGCCGCCACACGTGCCGCATGGTCCGCCCGTGCCATCTGTCGTCCGATCATCCGGGCGATGTCGATGACGACCCGGTCGAGATCAGCACGAGTGGCGCGGCGCGTTTCTTCGACACTGCTGGCTACGTCGGCCAGGCGTGCATTATCGTTTGCTGCGCCCTGCCCATTCTCGTCTCCGTCCATGTTCGACCTGCCTTTCCGGGATGGAAAGACCATGTAAGAACCAGAGGCCGGACGAGGAAAAGGAGGAATTCACGGCCACTCGTATGGTGTCGCAAAGCGTCGAAGGAACGGCGAAAATCTTCGCCTGCTACGTCTTCGGCTTGGGTGAGCCTGCCAGACCGAGGAACACAAGAACTGCCTGATTGAGCCGCACGATATCCTCGTCGTCCAGCCGGCCGACCCTTATTCCCACCTTGGATTTGGGAACCGTCGTGATCTTGTCCACCATCAACCGGCACGGCGAATGCAGGCCATTGCGCTCGTTGGGCTCCACAGGAAGACGAAACAGCGGCGCGTCGGTCTCATCCGTGGTGAAGGCGCAGATCGTGATGGAATCCGTGGCCTCAAATGCCTCGTCCTGCACAACAACAACAGGGCGAGGTTTACCCGCGTAATCCTTGCCGCCCGAGACGGTCCAGATGTCACCGCGTCTCATGCATCGTCGCCATTTTCGAAATCGATGTCGGACACCGCATTGATGAACGCCTGATCGCTCAGGGCATCACGGCTCGTTGCCACGGCGAGCGACTGCCGATGCGCTTCCGTCTTGAATGACGGTGCACGGACATCCGGCACCCAGATCTGGATTGGGCGCAGGCCTTGCGCACGCAGACGCGCGCGATGCTCGCTCACCTTCACGCGGGACGGCTTGGGATTGGAAACAGAGGGCATGGTTCGCTCCAAAATGACGGGTTACATGTAACCTATCACAAGCCAGCTCTGATCGCGAGTCTTTCTGTGGAGAGGAGCTTCGGTGCCATAGACAGGTTTAAGCGTGAGCAATGTGCCCCCTTTCAGCGACAAAGGTGCACCCTAGCTGGTCTATGCTAGCGCGCTACATACGACCGGGGTCAATCTTCAGCATCTCTCAGCCGCGCCCACCACTGCGTCGAGGTCCTTATCCTTACGGACCAGGAGGATATCAGCTGGATCTAAAATTCGCCTCACATCGCGGATCGCGACGCTTCCCCATTTTCCGGCGGGAAAACAATGTGCAGACAATCACTTGCGAGCAACGCGAGCGCGAACCAACGGTTCACTTTATCTTGCGGTCATTCTTCTACCGAAGCCCGGTACGTGAATACGACGCGTGTGCAGTTCCGCGTGGCGCAGAAAACAATTATCTGAGTTGTTCGATCGCCTTCAAAGAGACCAAATCCATTAGTGTAAATGGAATGCTGTTCAAGCTAGTGAGAACTAGTCCGGCCGCGCGTTTAATTTCCCAACCCCGCAAACAGGCTTTGCAGCTCGACCATCGCGTTTTGGATCGACGCTTCCGATAGGCGAAGCTTTTCAATCTTACGACGCCTTCTTCATCGTTGCCAATATAGGCGAATACATTCGCGGCGGTTGGCGCGCTAATCCCGAGGCGGCCTCGAATGTCTTGCGGTCTGCAATCCTTCGCGAAGGTTTGGACAGCAAGGCACTTGCCAAGGTAATCAGAGAGCGGCCGGCCCAGTTCGGATGGCTGCGGGGCAAGACCTGGCTGCTCGGAGACAGCCGGGATCGCAAGGCAGCCAAAACCCTCTCTTCGGCGCTCAGCAAGCATATCGAGTTTGCCGGCGCCACGTGGGAGCGCCGGCTGGAGAGGAACGTGCATCAGTGCAATGGCAGCGCGAACACCGCGACACCGTCGAAGTGCCGGGCGTGACGCGGCGAAGCGGCGAACTTCAAAGCCGCGTCAGGCTCCATTTCCTCACCGGGTCAAATTGGCCAACTCCCAAAATGGGGATCCCAACAGCCCGGTCTTTCTCGAACTTGTCGAAAGTGTCCAATGCGATCCGTCATGGGGCGAGCTCAAGAGCGATAATCTCGCAACGGACATGGCCACAACAGATGAAGCTCGCTCCCAGGATGGCCCGGCGGCCGCCCGCCGCCGCCGCACTCTTGCTCGAGAGGCCAAGAAGGGACTGGACCTTTTCACCGGTACGTTGGTTTGGCGCCGTGAAGGACGACCGCTAGCGCGTGGACAACGTGTGTGAGTTTCTCTTTGAGGCCACGCGGCCGCGATGCCTTAAGAACCCCCGTGTTCGACTACAGGTTCTCCTCCGGCCTTGGCACGAAGGGCGCGATCGAGGATCGTGGCCAGTAGGACGCAGACAAGGGCGGCGACGCCCACGAATGCGGCTCCCGAGGTCCAGCCGTAGACTTCGATCGCGGCCCCGACCGCAACGGGACCGACAAGCTGTCCGAGACTGCTCCCCTGCAGTAGCAGACCCATCGTCATCGACGCGAGCACCGGACGTGGTGCAAGTATGGGTACCGACGACATCAACGTTGCGGGGATCAGCCCGCCGATTGCAGAAAACAGGACGCAAAGTGCGACCGTAGTCGCGTCACCAGACGGTACAAGAAAGATCCAAAGTCCGGAAACGCCTATTATCGAAGCACCGACGGTGATCAGGCGACCGCGGCCCAAGCCTCGGGACAGCATATCGCCCGCAGCCAGACTACCGAAAATGTTGGCGAGCATGATGAGGGCGCTAAGGAAGCCGGCAGTTCGGAACGAAATGTTCAAGCGCGCGACAAGCAGGATCGGCAAGAAGCTGAAGAGCGTGAACATCATCAGGTTGTAGAGGGCGAAAACGGCAAAAAGCAACAGCGGCCCGCGGCTTCCCAACGTGGCGGCCACGTCCGCGCGGAAGTTTGCCACGGATGATGCGCGAGGCGTAATCTTCGATGGCGATACCGTTGCGATGATTGCAAGAAGGGTGAGGAGCGCGATCACGGCGTTCATCCACCAAATCGCCTGCCAACTCGAAACGAGCGGCCCGATGAGCATCGCGATGGCCATACCTGCGGGCATGAAGCAGCTCCACAGGGCAAACACAACGTCGCGCTGGGGCGAAGCGACGACGCGCATGAGGATTGCCGGTCCCGCCACGACGATGAGCAGAAACCCGAACCCTTCTAAGACGCGAGACAGGATGAGTTGCGTGAAGTACTCACTTGTCGCGCCCAGGACGATCCCCAGAATTAGGACGGCGATGCCGGTGCCAAGCATCCGGCGATCTCCGATCACCGCGACCGGAGCGCCTGCCGGCATGCCACCGATGGCACCTACGATCGCAAAGATCGAGGTGAGCCAGCCCAGGGAGGCAAGATCGATCCCAAGGTCGGCTTGTAGCAAAGGACCGGCAATCAGTCCTTTGCCGACCTGCATCGCCGCGACTATGCCGGCCGCGACGATTGTAGAGACTGCCCACCAGTCGGTTCGGTCCGGCGAGGCCGCGGCAATCGCGGACATCAGACCGCCTCCGCGATACGCTTGCCATCGCCCGGGGCGTCCTGCGACGGTGCCAGTTGGTGCGCACCTTTGCCTGTTTCGGCGTCCTTGGAGCCAGCATCGTCTTTTGTAAAAACGGTTACAGTGACGATCCCAGATTGGGGATGCAGTCGCATTGCGTTGTTCGTCATACCCTTGTCAGCTTCGAACAGGTCGAGGAAGACGACGGGTTTTACGATCTCGCCAAAGTGGGGAGGGCTGATAAGCCGCACGATCGGGCCGTGGCCCCGTCCGTGAGTGCGTCTCATAATGTGGCTGCAGCTACCCGGTAGCTGGATGTCGGGCCTGGTCAGAATCGCCATGGCGGTCATCGGCTTCTCCTTTTGCCGGGGCGTACCGAAGAGGTGAACCAGCCGGCACCGGATCTCCTCTACCTGCTCGAACGCGTGATGATCTCCGCCCGCCCCAGCCCGTTAGCGGTACCCCAGGATCGGCACCAGCTTCGCACCGAGCGGGCTCGTCCAGTCGACCGCCAGTTCCGAGACGATCATGTCGACGGTCGTGATGACCGCACCTGCCTGTTCCATGCGTCGCAACGCAATGTCGTCGCCGTACTTGGTGTAGGAAGCCGACGCATCGGCAGAAACTTGAACCTCATAGCCTTCATCGAGCATTTGCAGGACCGGGAAGGTTATGCAAATCTCGGTGGTGACGCCCGCCACGAACAGTTTCCTGCGGCCCGTCGCTTTGACGGCCTTGTTGAAGCCGTCGTGATGCATGGCGTTGACGATGCCGGGGCGCCGGATGCGCGCCGCATATTCGTCCGGCAGGATTTCCTGCAGCTCAGAGATCAGCGGTCCCTGCATCTGATCTTCCATGCTGGACGTCAGGACGATCGGGATGCCTGCAGCCTTGCCGATCTTCGCAAGTTTGATGGCATTCTGCTTCATCAAGTTAATGTCGTGAGAATGGGTCCAGGCCATCGTCCCGGTCTGATGGTCGACAAGCAGCATGGCGGAATTCTCTGGGGTGAACACGTTTTTATGCATGGTAGTTGTCTTTCATTTCGAAGGAGACCATCGACCACGATGGCTAGGTCTCGAGGTTGGGGCTAAAGTCGCGTTATCGCCAAGCATTGGCTCGACACCGTGGAATTTGCTCTTGGATTTTCGTTCGAAATAGCCGTAAACTGCCAGCCAAATTGTTCTATTGGATTGAACATGTCAGTTGTTGGAACGCCGTCTCTAGACCAACTGCGGGTGCTCATCGTCGTTGTTGACGAAGGGGGTTTCGCGGCCGCAGGGCGCAGGCTCAATCGTGCCACGTCTGCGATCAGCTATTCCGTCGCGGCGCTGGAGGCGCAGCTCGGCCTTGAACTCTTCGACCGCACAAACGCGCGAAGGCCGAGGTTGACGAAGGCCGGCGAGATAGTCCTGGCCAAGGCGCGGTCCGTAACCACGGGCGTGGACGACATCAAAGCACTGGTAGCCAATATCCGACAGGGCCTGGAGGCAGATCTCACCTTGGTCGTGGACGTGATGTTTCCGACCGAACGACTCGTCGAAGCGGTGCAGGCCTTTGAAGCAAAGTTTCCCACCGTGACTTTACGCCTGAGTCTGGAGGCGTTGAGCGCAGTCTCCCAGCTGGTTCAGCAGGGCGTCGCGGGGCTGGGCATCGGCGGGATGATGCATACGGATGACACTGGCCTGGAGCTCATTGCCGTGGGCCAGGTCGAGATGATCCCGGTAGCGGCGCCTTTGCATCCCTTAGCGGGTCCCGGGGGTGAGGCCGTCGGCGCAGCGAAGCAGCACCGACAATTGATCCTGACGGTTCGGTCGGCGTTTCAGCAGGGCGTCGATGTAGCCGTCTTGGCCTCGGATACTTGGCCACTGTCAGATTTGGGAGCAAAGCACGCGTTGCTGCTGGCTGGGGTCGGCTGGGGACATATGCCCGAGCCCATGGTGCGCCAAGACATCACCGACGGGCGGCTCGTTCGTCTTAAAATTCCGGAAACTCGCGGCGGGTTCTATCCTCTGCAGGCTATGTACCGGACCGATACCCCGCCAGGCCCGGCTGGAAGCTGGTTAATCAGGAAGCTGGTTCAACAGGCTTGAGCCTGCGCAACCTGAACCACGAGATTAGCAGCCTTCATAAAATGTTCCTAACAGCTGCCATTCCATGCAGCTGGTCGGCGCCGATGGCGGAAGGAGTTTCGTGCGACGGGCGCTGGATATCGGTTTTCCAGGCAAGACCCTCGGCGTTCGCGCCGTCGTCGCCGATGTCACCTTGACCGGCCTGACCGTGATGTCTGGCGTCGTTTCGCCGAAGGTGCATGTCACGACAAATATCGCTGTGCCCGCTGGCTGGAACCGATCTCTTCCAGCTGCAGGGACGGATCCCGCTGGAGCGGCAAGGTGTCGTCATGGGAGCAGCCCAGTCGCTTGTTTCCGTCACCGATATTATCACGCCGGCTCTTACTGGGTTCATCTTTGGTCAGTCTCTCTACGGTGTATGGATCGCCGCTATCGTCGCCTCGCACTTATCGGAACGGTAATTGCCCGGAACTATCTCGCCTATCGATCCGGAAAGGGGCAAAGGGGTTTGATGCCACTAATAGCAAGAACATAGCGCCCAACCACCCGGCGTCCTCGTGGCCGGTCAAAGGCCTTCAATGGTCGCCTCGGTTGGGCCGTAATAGTTCATCTCGAGGATGCGATGAGGATTGCTCCACTCGATAGCAAAGCCAGGCGGCGCCGCCTTCGAGGACTTCGCAGGCGAGAAAACGAAACCTCGGCCTTTCGGCCGAGCCTTCATCCGGCACATCCCGGCCTTCGAAGATGCTCGGGCTGCCGATTCCACCGTCCATTCCAGGATAGGCGATCAGGCTGATTCATCGCCGTGGTGACGGAGATGGACGAGGTAGCCGTCCGACGCGGCTTCGCCGAGGATGGTGGCGATCCGGTCGCCATCGACGCTGTTCGTGTCATAGGCGTGCCGCCCCGAAGGATCGAAAACGACGGCAACGAAGGCGCCGGCGGGTAGGATCACGTGATCCTCCCGCCCTTGCTGCGCCGATTGGTCCTCGCCATGATCGAAGTGCCCGCCGAAAACGGGTCCATGGAACGCAGTCCCACCATCCAGCCCTGCAAGTCGAGTTTGGCCGCGCAGGCACCATAACGGGCGCGCAAATCCTTCTGGTCGACGCCGTCCGCAGGGGGGCGTCACCGTTCGACAAGGAGCGCCCGTCGATCTAACTCATCATGTGACTGATTACATGGGCCCTCATCGGACGCTCCTTTTTCTGTAAGTCTGATAGGTGTCGTGCAGCATGGTGCCGTCCCCGCGGATTCGCCCATTCTTGACGTAAATGTCGTTCAGCGTGGCGGAGCGAAGGTGGCGCATCACGGCATCGGTTTCGGTACTGCCTACGGCCGCCACGGTCTTCAGATATTGCAGGGCCGCCGAATAGTCTGCTGCGAGCAAGGAAGACGGCATGCGCTGCCGACGTGCATGGAAGCGCTCCGCCCAGGCGCGGCTTTCGGCATCACGCGTCCAGAACTTCGGCACTGGCTATGCGAGCTGGTAGGCGGCTGGCACAGGATCCGACCGCAGTCTGTGGAGAGCATTCGAGTTGGCAGAGCCGACGCGGGAGCGGCGGCGGCGCTGCACCTGTTGGCCGGCAGCCATCGACTAACGCCTCTCTCGCTTCCGGTACAAGCAGGAAAGTCCCAAGGCCATCAAGATATATAGCAATCGTTTTATCCGATCGGCATTTGGCTCCGGAGAGATGCTATCGATTCCACCTTATCAGGACCAGAAAGCACGGCGCGCCAACCAGAGTGGCCAGGAGTCCGGCCGGGATCTGCCAGGGGAAGAGCAGCATGCGTCCTGCCCAATCGGCAGCAACCATGATCAGTCCTCCGGCGAGCGCCGCGCCAAGCAGTTGCGCCACCGGTCGCTGAAATCCGATCATTCGCACCATGTGCGGTGCCAGCAGGCCGATGAAGCTGGACGGTCCAACGATCAGGGTGGCGCTGGCGGTCATGACCGCCGATAGCGCGATGATCGCGCAACGCGCGAGCCCGACCCGGATGCCGAGGGCGCGGGCATGGTGTTCTCCCAGCGGCAGGATTTCGAGCCAGCGGGCGAAAAATGGTGCGATGGCGACCGAACCGGCGGCGATCACGGCGGCAGTCTGCGCATCCGCCATGGTGACGCGATAGGTTGATCCGGACATCCAGGTCAGCAGAAGGCCCCGTTCAGGCCCGCCACGGGCAATCATCAGCCCGGCGATGGCGCTGGCGATTGTGCCGAGCGCCACCCCGCCGAGGATCATCCGCTCCGGCGAAAAGCCCGATCGCCAACCCAGCAGGAGGATCAGCAGGAAGGACGCGGTTGCCCCAAGTGTACCGGCAAGAATTAGCGATGCGGCCGTGACGCTGCCGACCAGAGACACCATCAGGATCGCCCCCAGCATGGCGCCGGACGACACCCCCAGCACTTCCGGGCTCGCCATCGGGTTTCCGGTCATCTTTTGCATGAAGGTGCCGGCCAGACCTAGCAGGATGCCGGCACTGAGGGCGGCTACAACCCGCGGAATACGCCAGCGCTGGACGAGATCGGCATCGGCAATACCCGCCCAGAACCAGCCGCCGTCGTCGCGGCCGAGACCGAGGCTGACCATGACCAGCAGGACCAGGCAGGCAAGGGCCGCAAGCAGCCAGAAACGCGGCGCCGGCAATCGCCGCCGGTGTGTCGGGGTGGCGCGTACCGGCGGACCTGCCGGGCGCAAACGCGGCAATAGCAGCAGCAGCACGGGCGCGCCGAGCAGGGCTGTGAAAATCCCGGTCGGAAACTGCCCGCCGGTATCGATCACCTGCACGAGTTGGTCGGTGAGCCAGAGCAGGGTCGCCCCCAGGAGCGGCGTCCAGATCATGCGGTCGATCAGCCGACGCGCGCCCAGCAGCCTTGCTGCGGCCGGCACGCACAATCCGACGAAGCCGATGATGCCGGCGGAGGCAACAATCGAGCCGGCCAGCGCAATCGACACCAACAGCGCCGCAGGCCGCACCAGCGACAGGTTGAGCCCGAGGGCCCGCCCGCGGTCGTCGCCGATGTCGAGCAGCGCCAGGCTCCTGAAAAGCAGAAACGCGGCGGCAAACGCTGCGAGCAGCCAGGGCGCCAGAGAACCGACCTGCGCCCAGCCGTTCTGCTCCAGCCGGCCTGTCTGCCATTGGGACAGATCTTCCGCCTGCTCCGGATAGAACAGCACAAAGACGGCGCAAAGGGTCGCCAGCGTTAGGTTGACGATCAGGCCGGCCATGATCAGCGTCAGCGGTGCTGCGGAAAGGCCGCGGGCGATGGCGAATACCGCAATCGTCGCCAGCGTGCCGCCGAGCAAGGCTGGGATGGCCTGTCCGTAGGCCAGCAGCCCCGGCGCCCAGAGAAGCGCCACCAGAAGGCCGGTCTGCGCGCCGGCCGAGACGCCGAGTGTCGTCGCCTCGGCCAACGGGTTGCGCAGCGTCTGCTGGAATATCGTCCCCGACAGCGCCAGTCCCGCGCCGCACAGCAGCGCCATGGCGATGCGCGGTAGCGCGGCATAGCGGAACAGCACTTCCCTTGCCGTATCACCCGAGCCAGGCCCCAGCGCCATGGCCCATTCGGCATAGGGCACGATGCGGTTCAGATTATGCCCGGTCAGCAGCATTGCTACGATGGCTGTAAAAAGCACCGTCAGCATCACCTGCCAGGGTGTCGTCGTCCCGGACGTTTTGGCTATCGGCATGCCCGGTGTCATCCGTCCCGCCCAAGCGCGCCAACCAGCCATTCGGCGAAATTGACCGCAGTTGCCAGGCCGCCGAAGATTGACAGCGGCGGTGAAAGATGGGTTTTTCCCGAACGCACGACGGGGACGGCTTTCCAGATGGCGCTGGCGTCGAGAATGCGCAGCGCGCGCGCCGTCTGTTCGCCCTGATCGATGACGACGATCGACGCCGCTTTGATTTCGACCAGCCGCTCGATACCGATGCGCGCAAAACCGAAGCCGTTGGTTCGCTCGGTCCAGGCGTTCTGCATGCCGATGTGCTCGAGCACGTTGCCCGCCATGCTGCTGCCGCCATAGACATTGGCGAAGCGACCGGAGCCGTGCAGGTTGACGATCAGAACGGGCTGCTCGCGCGTTTCGGCGCAAACACCCCTAAGGCGATCGTGCCGATTTTCCAGTGCTGCCAGCGCGCCGGGATCGGATGCCTGCGGAAAATCCGAATGGATCTGCTCTGCAAAGGACCGCGCCGTTTCCAGCGGGCGGCCTTTGCCGGCGTAGATCGGGCTGATGCGCACCGGGGCGATGTCCTCAACTGCCGCCTGGGCGAGCGCGTTCCACGGCGAAATGTAGATCAGCGCCGGGCCCATGCGGTCGATCAGCTCGAGATTCGGCTCCCAGGTCGAGCCGAGGTCGGCAATCGAGCAGGCGGACAACGTTCCCGGAAAGGACCGCAGGAAGCCGCCGAGATCGGCGATGCCGATGGGGCAGATGCCGAGGGCCAGCAAGGTCTCCGCCGCCGCCCAGTCGATCGCCACGATACCTCCTGCCGCTGCTTTGCCGAGGGTTGCGGCTGCAGCCGGGATTGGCGTGGTCAACGCGGCTGCGGCGCCAAGCAGAAGCTGGCGCCGCGTCAGGTTCAGGGGCGGGGCGTGCCACACGGCTCAGCCCGCCTGGAATGGCATAGTGCCTACCATCGATAGTTCAACTTGCCGATTACCGTCCGCGACGAGCCGTAATTGCAGGCATTGGCGGTAAAGCAGGCGGGCACGTAATATTTGTCAAAGAGGTTGGTCACGTTCAGGCTTGCTGTCAGACCCTTCGCTTGCTCGAATTTCTTGCCGAAGTCATAGCTCACGGCGGCATCGACCAGCGTGAAGCTCGGCACCTGGAAAGTGTTGGCGTCATCGCCCCAGGTTTTGCCGATATAGCGCACGCCCGCCCCCATGGTCAGGCCGTCGAAAGCCTCCGACTGAAAGGCGTAATTGCCCCACAGCGATGCGGTATGGGTCGGCACCCGGTAAGGCGTGTTGCCCTTCTGGCTGGCCGTATTGGTCTTGGTGATCTCGGCGTCGTTATAGGTATAGGCGGCCGTGAAGCTCAGGCCGTTGTCGAGGCTTGCGAGAGCTTCCAATTCCAGGCCGCGCACCCGTACCTCGCCGGTCTGGATCTGAAAACTGGTGTTGACGGGATCGATCGTCTGAAC
>Ga0247738_10000834_pt1 | contig 11295 bp, 5 predicted proteins | sample UWRJL013104B2_FD_180936 | JGI IMG/M metagenome (GOLD analysis project Ga0247738, IMG submission 180936) | Plant litter microbial communities from Arlington Agricultural Research Station in Wisconsin, United States - UWRJ-L013-104B-2 | ecosystem: Environmental > Terrestrial > Plant litter >...
GCACCGCCAACAAGCGCGTCTACTATCTCAGCCTCGAATTCCTGATCGGCCGGCTCATGCGCGACGCGATGAGCAATGTGGGCCTGATGGAGCCGGTGCAACAGGCTCTGGCCAACCTCAATGTCGATCTGGGCGATCTGATCAATCTCGAGCCCGACGCAGCGCTGGGCAATGGCGGCCTCGGCCGGCTGGCGGCCTGTTTCATGGAATCCATGTCCTCGGTCGATATTCCGGCCTATGGCTATGGCATCCGCTATGTGCATGGCCTGTTTCGCCAGGAAATGAGCGAAGGCTGGCAGGTCGAACTGCCCGAGGAGTGGCTCGCGCACGGCAATCCATGGGAATTCGAGCGGCGCGAAAGCACCTATGAAATCGGCTTCGGCGGCCATGTGAACCCGGTCCAGGACCCTGATGGCAGCGTGCGCCAGGAATGGGAGCCAAATGAGCACCTGTTGGCCGTGGCCTATGACACGCCTATCGTGGGCTGGCGCGGCAAGCGGGTGAACACGCTGCGGCTGTGGAGCGCGCAGCCGATCGACCCGATCCTGCTCGACAAATTCAATTCCGGCGACCACATCGGGGCGCTGGAAGAAAGCTCCAAGGCCGAAGCGATCACCCGGGTTCTCTACCCGGCGGATTCGACCCCGGCCGGGCAGGAATTGCGGCTGCGCCAGGAGTTTTTCTTCTCATCGGCGTCATTGCAGGACATCGTGCGGCGGCATTTGCAGCAATATGGCGATCTCGGCTCGCTGCCGGACAAGGTCGCCATCCAGCTCAATGACACGCATCCGGCTATTTCGGTCGCCGAGCTCATGCGCATTCTCATCGATGACAATGGGCTCGCCTGGGACCAGGCCTGGAAGCTGTGCAAGGGCACGTTCGGCTATACCAACCATACCCTGCTGCCCGAAGCGCTGGAGAGCTGGCCGGTGGCGCTGCTCGAGCGGCTTTTGCCTCGCCACATGCAGATCATCTACCAGATCAATGCCGAAGTGCTGACCGAAGCGCGGGTCAAGGCCGGCTTCAACGACCAGCAGGTGGCCGCGATTTCGCTGATCGACGAGCATGGCGGGCGGCGCGTCCGCATGGGCCAGCTGGCCTTTGTCGGCTCGCACTCGATCAATGGCGTTTCGGCGCTGCATACGGAGCTGATGAAGCAGACCGTTTTTGCCGATCTGCACAGGCTCTATCCCGAGCGGATCAACAACAAGACCAATGGCATTACGCCGCGGCGCTGGCTGCTGCAGTGCAATCCGAGCCTCACCAAGCTGATCAGCGACCGCATCGGCCCGGAGTTCATGGACGATGTGGAAAAACTCCACCTGCTGGTGGCGCATGCCGAGGACAAGGGTTTCCAGCAGCAGTTTGCGGCGGTCAAGCATGCCAACAAGCAGCGCCTCGCCAAGCTGATCAAGGATCGCCTCAACGTGGTGGTCTCGCCGGATGCGCTGTTCGACGTGCAGATCAAGCGCATCCACGAATATAAGCGACAGCTGCTGAACATCATCCATGCAGTGGCGCTCTATGACGAGATCCGGGCCCATCCGGAGCGGGAGTGGAAGCCGCGCGTCAAGATTTTCGCCGGCAAGGCAGCGCCGAGCTATTGGAACGCCAAGTTGATCATCAAGCTGATCAACGATGTGGCGCGGGTCATCAACAACGACCCGGCGGTGCGTGGCCTGCTCAAAGTGGTGTTCCTGCCCAACTACAACGTCAGCCTGGCCGAGGTGATCGTGCCGGCAGCAGATCTTTCCGAGCAGATCTCGACGGCCGGCATGGAAGCGTCCGGCACGGGCAACATGAAGTTCATGGCCAATGGCGCCATCACCATCGGCACGATGGACGGCGCCAATGTCGAGATGCACAAGGAAGTCGGCGCCGACAATATCGTCATCTTCGGGCTCTCGGCCCAGGAGGTCGAGGACAAGCGCAGCCGGAGCGAGGTTCCGCGTTCGGCCATCGACAAGTCCCGGCGGCTGCGCGAGGCGCTGGAGTCCATCTCGTCCGGGGTGTTTTCACCCGATGATCCGAACCGCTATCGCGATCTGATCGGTGGGCTCTACGATCATGACTGGTTCATGGTGGCCCGCGACTTCGACGCCTATTGGGCGGCGCAGGACAAGGTCAATCGCCTCTGGGCCAAACCGGAGCGCTGGTGGGCGATGGCGATCCGCAACACGGCAAATGTGGGCTTCTTCTCGTCGGACCGCACGATCCGCCAATATGCCGGCGAAATCTGGGGTGTCCCCACGGCGTAGCTGTTTTTTGGCGGATAGACGGAACGCGGGGAAACCAAGTTCACCGCGCGTGGTTACTATGGTGCAGCATTAGGGACCAGCGCCCTGGGGATGAATGGCGTGAACAAAGAAAACTGGCAGGCGGATGCACGCGAAGTCGAAGCAATCGTGGCGGGGCGCCACGGCGATGCTTTCGCTTTTCTGGGCCTGCATGAATTCGACGGGAAATGGGTGCTTCGCGCCTTTATCCCGCACGCCGAATCCGTGGCCGCCTACACATTGGACGGGACAGAACTGAGCCACCTCATTCCCCGCCACGCGGCGGGGTTTTTTGAGGGGATAGTCGCAATCGACAAGCGGCAGCCCATTCGCTACCGGGCACGGAACGCCGGTGGTGAATGGGACGTGTTCGACCCGTATTCCTTCGGTCCGGTCCTCGGGCCGATGGACGATTACTATATCGGCGAGGGGAGCCATCTCCGGCTCTTCGACAAGCTCGGCGCCCATGAAATGGAGTTCGAGGGCGTTCACGGCACCCACTTTGCCGTGTGGGCCCCAAATGCGCTGCGCGTATCCGTCGTCGGCACCTTCAACGAGTGGGACGGACGGCGGCACCCGATGCGCAATCGCGGCGGGATCTGGGAAGTGTTCGTCCCGGTGGTGGGCACCGGCACGATCTATAAATACGAGATCGTCGGGCCGGACGGGCAGCTTCTGCCGCTCAAGGCAGATCCGTTCGCGCGCCAGGCCGAGTTGCGTCCGCGCAATGGTTCGGTGGTGCCCGATCCGACACCGTTCACCTGGACCGACCAGAAATACATGAGCGACCGCGCCAGCCGGGATTGGCGGCGCACGCCGATGTCCATATACGAAGTCCATCCCGGCTCGTGGCGTCGCCGCGCCGATGGCAGCTTCCTCAGCTACGACCAATTGGCCGAGCAGCTGATCCCCTATGCGGCGGACATGGGCTATACCCACCTCGAATTCCTGCCGATTTCCGAGCATCCGTTCGATCCGAGCTGGGGGTATCAGCCAACCGGCCTCTATGCCCCGACGGCGCGCTTCGGCGACCCAGCCGGATTTGCCAGATTGGTGAATGCTGCGCACGAAGCGGGGCTAGGCGTGATCCTTGACTGGGTGCCGGCGCATTTTCCGACCGACGAATTCGGCCTGAGCAATTTCGACGGCACGGCGCTTTACGAGCACGAAGACCCGCGCCAGGGGTTCCACCCCGACTGGAACACGGCGATCTACAATTTCGGCCGCAAGGAAGTGTCGGCCTATCTGACCAACAACGCGCTCTACTGGTTCGAGACTTTCCATATCGACGGACTGCGCGTCGATGCGGTGGCTTCGATGCTCTATCTCGATTATTCGCGCCAGCCGGGGCAGTGGGTGCCCAACAAGCATGGCGGCAACGAGAATCTGGAGGCAGTGGCCTTTCTGCAGCGGGTCAATGCCGAGGTTTATCGGCAGTTTCCCGGCGCCTTCATGATCGCCGAGGAGTCCACTTCATGGCCGGGCGTAAGTCACCCGACCTATACGGGCGGGCTGGGGTTCGGGTTCAAGTGGAATATGGGCTTCATGAACGACACGCTGCGCTACATGGCGCGCAGCCCGATCCATCGGCGCTATCACCACAACGACATGACTTTTGGCCTCGTCTACGCGTTCAGCGAGAATTTCGTGCTGCCGCTCAGCCATGACGAGGTGGTGCATGGCAAGGGTTCGCTGCTCGACAAGATGCCCGGGGACGAGTGGCAGCAATTCGCGAATTTGCGGGCTTACCTGGCTTTCATGTGGGGGCATCCGGGCAAGAAGCTGCTCTTCATGGGCCAGGAATTCGCTCAGCGGGCCGAATGGGCGGAAGGCAAGGGGCTCGACTGGTGGCTGCTGGATTCGCCGCCGCACGAGGGCATGCGGCGTCTCGTCGCTGATCTCAATGCAGCCTATCGGAGCCTGCCGGCGTTGCACGAACGCGATTGCGAGCCCGATGGTTTTGATTGGGTCATCGGCAATGACCAGACCAATTCGGTGCTGGCATGGCTGCGCAAGGCGCCGAACGCCGATCCGGTGCTCGTGATCTCCAATCTGACGCCGGTGCCGCGGGAACACTACAAGGTGCCACTGCCAAAGGCCGGGCGGTGGGTCGAACGGATCAACACGGATGCCGGGTGGTACGCGGGCGGAAACACGGGAAACCAAGGCGCCGTGAAGGCATATGAGGTGAAGGGGCAGCACTGGCCGGCGGAGGCGGAAATCTACCTGCCGCCACTGGCAACACTTTTCCTGAAATACGATCCGGATTGAACCGACTACAATGGTAAATGTCCCGGGGGAGCCGGGCGAGGTGGAGGGAAATAAATGGCTGATTACAGGGTGCCATCGCCATTGGCCCGCGAGGCGATGGCCTATGTGCTGGCCGGGGGACGCGGAACGCGCCTGATGGAGCTGACCGATCGGCGCGCCAAGCCGGCCGTCTATTTCGGGGGGAAGTCGCGCATTATCGATTTCGCGCTGTCCAATGCGATCAATTCGGGCATCCGCCGCATTTCCGTGGCGACGCAATACCAGGCGCACAGCCTGATCCGTCATCTGTCGCGCGGCTGGAACTTTCTGCGGCAAGAACGTAACGAGAGCTTCGATGTCTTGCCCGCGAGCCAGCGCGTCGCCGAGGACATGTGGTATGCCGGCACGGCCGACGCCGTGTTCCAGAACATGGACATCATCGAGGATTATGGCGCCCGCTACATCGTCATCCTGGCTGGCGACCATATCTACAAGATGGACTACGAAATCATGCTCCGCCAGCATGTGGACACGGGCGCGGACGTGACGATCGGCTGCCTTGAAGTGCCGCGCAAGGAGGCCTCGGCCTTTGGCGTGATGCATGTGGATGGGCGCGACCGGGTGATCGATTTCGTCGAAAAGCCCAAGGATCCGCCGGGCATTCCGGATCGTCCGGATACGGCGCTGGCCTCTATGGGCATTTACGTGTTCGAGACGCGCTTCCTGATGGAGCAATTGCGCCGGGACGCGGCGACGGAAGGCTCGAGCCGCGATTTCGGCAAGGACATCATTCCCTATATCGTCAAGAACGGCACGGCCTGGGCGCATCGGTTCACGCGCTCCTGCGTGCGCTCCAGCAATGAGAGCGTCGCCTATTGGCGCGACGTGGGCACGGTGGATGCCTATTGGAAGGCCAATATCGACCTCACCGACATCAACCCGCAACTCGACCTCTATGACCGCGACTGGCCGATCTGGACTTATGCCGAGATCACGCCGCCGGCCAAATTCGTCCATGATTTCGACGGAAGACGCGGCTCGGCGGTGAACTCGCTGGTGTCCGGCGATTGCATCATTTCGGGCGGCCACTTGCAGCGCACATTGCTGTCCACAGGCAGCCGGGTGCATTCCTATTCGGTGCTGGAAGAGGCGGTGGTCCTGCCCTATTGCGATATCGGGCGCAGCGCCCGGCTGAAGAAGGTGGTGATCGACCGCGGCGTCAGCGTGCCCGAGGGGCTGGTCGTGGGCGAAGACCCTGAATTCGATGCCAAATGGTTCCGGCGGACGGAGGACGGGGTGACACTGATAACGCAGGCCATGATCAATCGGTACCTGGCCGACAGATGATCGAGGTTCTATCCGTTGCCTCGGAAGTCTATCCCCTGATCAAGACGGGTGGGCTGGCCGATGTGGCCGGCGCCCTGCCTTTGGCGCTGGCCGAAACCGGGGTGACGATGCGCACCCTCGTGCCCGGCTATCCGGCAGTTCTCACCAAGCTCACAGGGGGCCGCGAGGTCGCGCAGTTCGAAGATTTGTTCGGCTTTCGCGGGCGGTTGATAGCCGGCCGGGTGGAGGGGCTCGACCTCATCGTGCTGGACGTGCCGCCGCTCTATGACCGACCCGGGAACCCCTATGTCGGGCCGGAAGGTTGGGACTGGCCCGACAATTGGAAACGGTTTGCAGCGCTGAGCTGGGTGGCGTCCGAATTGGGACTGGGGCTGGTGGAAGGCTATCAGCCGCAGATCATCCATGCCCATGACTGGCAGGCGGGCCTTGTGCCGGCCTATGTGAAATATGGGCCGTCGGCGACGCTGAAGACGGTCATGACCGTCCACAACATGGCCTTTCAGGGCACATACAGCGCTGATATCTTTGCTCAATTGCGACTGCCGCCGCACGCATTCTCCGTCGAAGGTGTCGAATATTACGGCGGAGTGGGCTACCTCAAGGCCGGGGTGGAATGCGCGGATGTCGTGACCACAGTCAGCCCCACCTACGCCACGGAAATCCGGACACCGGCCTTTGGCATGGGGCTCGATGGTTTGCTTGCCAATAGGTCCGACACGGTATTCGGCGTCCTCAACGGCATCGACATGAATGCCTGGGACCCGGCGACCGACAAGGCGCTGGTGCGGAATTACACGGCCAATTCGCTGCACCATCGCGACGAAAACAAGGCCGCGTTGCGGGAGAGGTTCGGCCTGGAGCCGAGCGACGGGCCACTTTTTGTCGTGGTCAGCCGGCTGACCTGGCAGAAGGGCATCGACCTTCTGGCCGCATGCATCGACATGATCGTGGCCGCAGGCGGGCAATTGGCCGTGCTCGGATCGGGCGAGGCCGAACTCGAGAACGCGGTCCGGGGCGCTGCCATGCGCCATCCGGGACAGGTCGGGCTGGTGACCGGGTACAATGAGGAGCTGAGCCATCTGCTGCAGGGGGGCGGCGACGTCGTACTGGTGCCGTCGCGCTTTGAGCCCTGCGGCCTGACCCAGCTTTATGCCTTGCGCTACGGCGCCATTCCCCTGGTGAGCCGAGTCGGTGGGCTCAATGATACCGTCATCGACGCCAATGTGGCCGCGTTGCAGGCGGAAGTGGCGACAGGCGTGCAGTTCGCTCCACCGAATGAAGCTGCACTTGCCGACGCGATCAGGCGCGTGCTGTCGCTCTATGCCGACCAAAAACTATGGAAGAAGATGCAAAAGCGCGGGATGAAATCGGATGTGAGTTGGCAAGCCAGCGCCGCACAATATGCCCAGCTTTATGCCTCGCTGATCGGATTGGACCGCCATGACCGTGACAATTAGCACCACCCCCTATAGCGACCAGAAGCCCGGTACGTCCGGCCTGCGCAAGCGGGTGTCGGTTTACCAGCAGCCGAACTATGTCGAGAACTTCATCCAGTCGATTTTCGACAGTCTTGAGGGCTTCGCGGGCCAAATCCTGGTGATCGGTGGCGATGGTCGCTATTACAATGATGTGGCCATCCAGAAAGCCATCCGCATTGCTGCAGCCAACGGGTTCGGCAAGGTGATGGTCGGGCAGGGGGGAATTCTGTCGACCCCCGCCGCCAGCAATATCATCCGCAAATACAAGGCGTTCGGCGGGCTGGTGCTGTCGGCCAGCCATAATCCGGGCGGACCGGAAGGCGATTTCGGCATCAAATACAATGTCGGCAATGGCGGTCCGGCGCCGGAAAAGATCACCGATGCGGTCTATGCGCGCTCGAAAGTAATCGACAGCTACAAGACGCTGGAGACGCCTGATATCGATCTGGGCGCTGTCGGCACGCAGACGGTCGGCGACATGGTGGTCGAGGTGATCGACCCGGTCAGCGACTATGCCGAGTTGATGCAGTCCCTGTTCGATTTCGACGCGATCCGGGCGCTGTTCGCGGGCGGTTTCCGGATGACTTTTGACGCGATGAGCGCCGTCACCGGGCCTTATGCGCACAAGATCCTCGAGGACATGCTGGGCGCACCCAAGGGCACGGTGATCAATGGCGAGCCCTCGCCCTCGTTCAATGACGGGCATCCGGACCCAAACCTCGTCTACTGCAAGGATATGTATGATCTGCTGATGACGGCGGATGGCCCGGATTTCGGCGCTGCCTCGGATGGGGATGGCGACCGCAACCTGATCATCGGCAAGAACCGCTTCGTGACGCCATCGGACTCGCTGGCGCTGCTGGCCGCCAATGCGCATCTTGCGCCCGGCTACAGCAAGGGCATTGCCGGGATTGCCCGCTCCATGCCGACCAGCGCGGCAGCGGACCGGGTGGCGGAAAAACTCGGCATCGAAATGCACGAGACCCCGACCGGCTGGAAGTTTTTCGGCAATCTGCTCGACGCTGGCCGGGTGACGATCTGTGGCGAGGAAAGCGCAGGCACCGGGTCGAACCATGTGCGCGAAAAGGACGGGCTCTGGGCCGTGCTGCTCTGGCTCAATATCCTGGCCGTGCGCAAGCAGGGCGTCGACGCGATCGTGCGCGAGCACTGGAAGATCTACGGCCGGAATTATTACACGAGGCACGACTATGAAGAGGTCGATGCCGCCATTGCCAATGCCTTGGTGGACGATCTGCGCGGGCGATTGGCGAGCTTGCCGGGGCAGGTGCTGGGCGGCATGGAAGTCGCCTATGCCGATGATTTCACCTATCACGACCCGGTGGATGGCTCGACCAGTGCCAAGCAGGGCATTCGCATCGGTTTCGTCGATGGATCGCGTATTGTCCTCCGCCTTTCGGGTACGGGCACCGTGGGGGCGACATTGCGGCTCTATCTCGAGCGCTATGTGCCCGCCGACGGGGACCATGACCTCGAGACGCAGGAAGCACTCGCACCGCTGATCGCGATCGCCGAACAGTTGGCGGGCACAAAGGCGCGCACCGGCCGCCCAACGCCGAGCGTCATCACCTAGGCATGAATTAATGACTATCCACAATGTGCCCGGCGCCGGGACGATCACCCAACTCGGCGCCACACCCGTCTCGGGTGGGGTGAATTTTGCCGTCTATTCGGAAGCGGCGCAGGCCATCTGGGTCTGTCTTTTCGACCTCAACGATCGAGAGATCGGCCGTTATCAGCTGGATGTGCGGGCGGAGAATATCTTTGCCGGATTCATCACCGGCATTGGCCCGGGCGCACGTTATGGCCTGCGGGCGGACGGCGCCTATGACCCCGAACAGGGGTTCTACTTCGATCCGGCTAAATTGCTGGTCGATCCCTATGCGCGCCAGCTGGACCGGAGGTTCGTCTATTCGCCGCGCCTGCGGATGCCGCGAGAGGCCAATTTCGACACCGCTCCTCTTGTGCCAAAGGCCATCGTGCCGGGAGCGGCGCAGGCACCAGCAAATCCGCGGAAGAAGGCGCCCGGCAATTTTTACGAGCTCAATGTGCGCGGCTACACCAAGCGCCATCCCGACGTGGCCGAGCGTCTGCGGGGAACCGCGGAAGGGCTGAAAGCAAAGCCGGTCATCGAGCATCTGAAGCGCGTCGGGATCGACACCGTACAGTTGATGCCCATTGCGGCGTGGATCGATGAGCGCCATTTGCCGCCGCTCGGCCTTGCCAATGCCTGGGGCTACAATCCGATTGCCTATTTCGCGCTCGATCCGCGCCTTGCCCCCAGTGGCATAGGCGAATTGCGGGCGATGACCGATGCCTATCGCAAGGCGGGGATTTCGGTGATCCTCGACGTGGTCTACAACCACACCGGCGAGAGCGACGCCGAAGGACCCATCGTCAGCATGATGGGGCTCGATCCGCACAGCTACTATCGCTTCGTGCCCGTCGATGGGCGACAGGTGCTGGTGAATGATGCCGGCACAGGCAATACGCTGCGGTGCGATCATCCGGCAGTGCAGAGGCTGGTGATCGAGAGCCTGCGATATTTTGTCGAGGAGGGCGGGGTTTCCGGGTTCCGCTTTGACCTGGCCACCATTCTGGGGCGCGAGCCGGGGTTCAACCCCGATGCGGAAATGATCCGCCTGATCAAGGAAGATCCCGTCCTCAGCCAATGCATCCTCGTCGCCGAGCCCTGGGATCCGGGGCCGGGTGGTTATGCGCTGGGACAGTTCGGGCGGGAGTTCTACGAGCACAACGATACATATCGCGATGAGGTCCGGGCGTTCTGGCAGGGGCAGAGTGGGCGGATCGGTTCGCTGGCCGGCAAGATCGCCGGGTCATCGGAGATTTTCGATCGCGACGGCCGGAAGCCTGCCCACGGCGTCAATTTCCTGGCCGTGCATGACGGGTTCACCCTGCGCGATCTTGTCAGCTACAGCCACAAGCACAATGAAGCCAATGGCGAAGAGAACCGCGATGGCCACGACGCGAATTACTCGTGGAACTGCGGGGTTGAGGGCGAGAGCACAGACGAGGCGATTGTTGGAGCCCGCAAGCGCGACGTGAAGGCGCTGCTGGCCACGCTGTTTTTGTCGCGCGGCACGCCACTGATGCAGCAGGGCGACGAAATGTTCCGCACGCAGAGGGGCAATAACAATGCCTATGCGCAGGACAATGAGATCACCTGGCTCGACTGGGGCGGGGTGGACGAGGAGATCGTCGAGCTCACCGCAGGGCTCATCGCCTTTCGCAAGGCCCACCCGGCGATCACGCATGACCACTGGCTGACGGGGCGCGATCACCACGGGGTGCGCGACGTCCTATGGCTGCATCCTGATGGTCGGGAGATGTCCGAAGGCGACTGGAACGATCCGGCCGCCTCAGTCCTTGGCGCCCATCTCCGGCACAAGGATGATGAGGTCATCGTCTGGTTCAACCGCCGGATCGAGCCGGTGGTCGCGCATCTGCCGGAGGGGGATTGGGTCGTCGGGATCGTCTCGGACGAGATGGGCAGCCTTGTGCTTACTCCGGGCACGGCGACATTGCCCCCACGTTCGGTTGTGGCTCTGGTGCGGCCGCAGCTTGAGCGCTAGTCGGGGACTTCCAGCATGCCGAGCCGCGCATAGAGGCGGCGGGCTGGGGTGTTGTCGGGTTCAACCTTGAGGTCGACATGGCGGGCGCCGCGTCCGGCGAAAAGGCCGAAGGCGTGCGTCAGCAGGGCGGCACCGATGCCACGGCCCCGGAAGCCCGGCGCGACGGCGAGATCCTTGATGAAATCGCTGGTCCAGCACTGGATGAAGCCGGCGATCTCGCCACCATCGGCCATTGCGGCAACGCAGAGGCTCGGGTCATATTCGCTGTCGGCGGTGAGATTGCCGTGCCAGTCGGCAAAGGGGGCAACGAGGTCGGGGAAAGCCTCGTCCAGC
>Ga0247738_10000835_pt1 | contig 11280 bp, 10 predicted proteins | sample UWRJL013104B2_FD_180936 | JGI IMG/M metagenome (GOLD analysis project Ga0247738, IMG submission 180936) | Plant litter microbial communities from Arlington Agricultural Research Station in Wisconsin, United States - UWRJ-L013-104B-2 | ecosystem: Environmental > Terrestrial > Plant litter >...
CTGGCATGTCTGCGCGCCACCCTTTGCGCGCCGGCATTGGCTCGCAGGACAGCGGCGGTGCCCGCAGGCGCAGGCCCCATTCGCGGTTGCCACAGAGGGTGCATGCCAGGGCTGGTGTTGACGAAGTGAGGTGGGCATGCCCGGGCAGACGCCCGAGAGAGGCCGGAGCCTGCGGGCACCGCCACTGGCCTGACGCGAGGTCTCCGCCTGAAACGCCGCGAAAGAAAAAACTCAGGGAAATCGCCGCACCAACTCCACACCCACGTAGACGGAGCGCCCACCTCCAGGCTCAAAGAAGCGGTTGTTCCCTTCATTCACGATCACCGACCCCGCATAAGAACGGTCGGTCACGTTGTCGATGCGCACGAACTCGCGCCAGGTCCAGTCGCCCCGGTTCTGCTCGAACCTCACGCCCAGGTTGAACACCGTGCTCGCCGAAGTGAAGTCGGTGTTGCGGTCGTTCACCGCCATGCGCCCGGTGTGCAGTGCCTCCAGCGTGAACACGCTGTTGGCCCAGCCCGGCTCCCACGCCACCTGCAGATACGCCTGCTGCTTCGCCAGCCCGGGCAAAAGGTTGCCCGCCGCCACCGGCACATTGGGCACCGCACACGGCGTGGCCACGCAGGTGAGGAAGCCATCGCGGTAGCGCGCGTCCATCCACGTGTACGCCGGCGTCACGGTGAACTTCCCCCACTGCATCACACCCGCCAGCTCAAAACCATGGCGGCGCGTGCGCCCGGCGTTCTGGAAGGTGGAGCGCCCGCCGGTGTTCGACAGCACCACGATCTCGTCTTTCGTGCGCGTCTCGAACAGCGTGGCGCTCCAACTGCCCCAAGCCTGGCGGCCGCGCAGGCCGGTCTCGGCGCTCAGGCTGCGCGAGGCGTTCAACGACGGGTTGAGCCCGGTCAGGCCCGAGGCGCGGTAGGCCACCTCGTTGAGCGTGGGCGTCTCGAAGCCGCGCCCCACGCTCGCGAAGGCCTGCAGCTGCGGCATGATCTCGCGGCGGATGCCCAGCACCGGGCTGAAACCGTCGTAATCCGCCGCACCGCTGTCGTTAGGGTTGCCGGCGACGATGTAGCGATCAGCCGAGGTGAAGCGCACGCGCGAATGCCGCAGCCCGGCGGTGAGTGTGGTGGCGGGGGTGCGCCACTCGGCTTGCACGTAAGGGTCGAAGGTGCTGGCGCGGTTGGTCTCGTCGCGGCGCAAGCGGCCCTGCACGCCCAGCGTGGGGCCGATGAAGTTCTCGTAACCCAGGCGGTCCTCGGTCTGCTGGTCCGACGCGAGGCCGGCGGCCACGGTGAGGCGACCACTGTCATACGTGCGGTCCAGGCGCCAGCGCGCGTTCCAGCCCCAGTAGTCGCGGTCGAGGTCGATCACGCCGCCGGCGCTGCCAGGCGCGGTCTGGGCACCGGTGGGAATGGCCTGGAACTGGCGCACGGCGCGCTGACCGCCATAGCCCATGAGCTCGATGCGGTGGCCCTGCCCCAGCGCCTGCTCCCAGGCCAGGCCCACCTGCGTCTGCGACACGCTCTTGCGGGTGTTGAACTGCGTGGCCGACGCCGTGGTCTGGCCCGGGTCGGCGTCGAACTCGGCGCGTGTGAGGCCCAGCGGGTCCAGTGCCTGGCTGCTCTGGCGGTTGAGCACGAGCACCGTGCGCCCGCCCTCGTGGGCGCGGCTGAGTTTGAGGTTGGCGCTGCTGCGCGAGGCGGCCGACTGCGGTCGTTCGCCGTCGGTGGCGAACTTGCCCGCATCCAGCGTGTACGACCAGCCCGGCTTCTCCGCACTGCCGGTCTGTCCGCTGAGCTGGGTGGAGAAACGCCACAAGCCGTTGGCGCCCGCAGCCACGCCGGTGCGCCACTCGGTGGGGCGCTGGCCATCTTGCGTGTAGAGCGCGATCACGCCACCAGCAGAGGCACCGTAGAGCGCCGAGAAGGGGCCGCGGATGACCTCGATGCGATCGGCACTGCCAATGGGAAAGTTGGCCGCCTGGCCCTGCCCGTCGGGCGCACTGGCGGGAATGCCGTCCACGTACAGGCGCACACCGCGCACACCGAAGGGCGCGCGAGCCCCGTAACCGCGCATGGAAATCTGCAGGTCTTGCGCGTAGTTCTGGCGGTTGCGCACCACCAGGCCGGGCACGCGGCCCAGGCCTTCGGAAAGGTTGATCTGCAACTGGCCAGCGCGCAGCTCTTCACCATCCACCACCTCGACCGAGCCCGGCGCCAGCCAGCGCTGCTGCCAGGCCGCGCCGCCGGTGATCACCACCGGCGCGAGCGCGCCAGCGGTGTCACCATCGCGCTCGTTCGGGGTCTGGGCGAACCCGGGAGCCGCCAGCACGAGGCCGGCGGCAGCTCCCAGGGCGCGCAAGGCGTGGCTAGTTCTTGGGCCGAATGGCATCGGCCGTTCCCTGGATGAACGCTTTGATTTTCTGGACATCATCGGGACTGAGTTTGCCTGTGAAATCGGGCATGCCGCGCGCGGTGGCCGGGCCATTGAACACGAACTTGTCGAGGTTCTCGATGAAGGCCGAATCCATGTAGCCCAGGTTGGGGATGTTGCCGCCCCGGTCCACACCAGGCACGCCGTGGCAGAACACGCAGTTGCTCACGTACAGCGCGGTACCGGCCGGCACGTGTGCCGGGTCGTACTTGACGCCGGCCACGAGCTTGCCCAGCTGGTAGTTGACGAAAGCCGGTGGCTGCGCCTTGCCGCCCACTGCGAAGGTGTAGACCGTGCCCGGGCCCTGTCGGTCGCTGGCGCGCTGCGCGAGGCCGTAGACCCCACCCCAACCCACCGCGATCGACACGTACTGCTTGCCGTCCACCATGTAGGTGGAGGGCGCGGCGATCACGCCGGTGCCGGTGGGCGTTTCCCACAGCTTCTCGCCACTGGTCGCGTTGTAGGCGATGAAACGGCCGTCCGCCGTGCCCTGGAACACGAGGTTGCCAGCGGTGGTAAGCGTGCCGCCGTTCCACGGCGAGATCTGCTCCTGCGTCCAGCGCGCCTTCTGCTGTACCGGGTCCCAGGCCACGAGGCGGCCGAAGGGCTTGCTGGTGGGTGGTTCCACGTTGGCGAAGGTCGCGAGGTTCCAGCCCATGTTGGCGTGGGGCTCACCCGGACGGTCGGCGTTGAACTTCCAGTCCTTGTTGTCCATCAGCGTGAGCGGCACGCCCTGCACCGGCATGTACACCAGGCCGGTGGCGGGGTTGTACGACATGGAATGCCAGTTGCGCGCGCCGAACGCGCTGGGGATGATTTCACGCGGGCGGTCGGCGGTGCGCGCGGCCGGGGTTTCGATCGGCCGGCCGTCCTTGTCGTAGCCGGTGGCCCAGTTCACGTCGACGAAGTTCTTGGCCGAGATGAACTTGCCGTTGGTGCGGTCAATGACAAAGAAGAAACCGTTCTTCGGCGCGTGCAGGATCACCTTGCGCGGCTTGTTGTCGAGCTTGATGTCGGCCAGGATCATCGGCTGGGTGGAGGTGAAGTCCCAGTTGTCGCCCGGGGTCTCCTGGTAGTGCCAGACGTACTTGCCGGTGTCTGGATTGAGCGCGACGATGGAGGCGAGGTAGAGGTTGTCGCCGCCGGCCGGGCTGCGCTTGCTGCGTGCCCATGGCGAGCCGTTGCCGGTGCCGATGTACATCAGGTTGAGCTCGGGGTCGAAGGTCATGCTGTCCCAGGCCGTGCCGCCGCCGCCGGCTTCCCACCATTTGCCGGCCGGGTCCCAGGTCTTGGCGGCCTTGGCCATGGACTCATCCTCAAACGGTTTGCTCGGGTCGCCCGGCACCGTGAACCAGCGCCATTTCTGGTCACCGGTCTTCGCGTCGTAGGCGGTGATGTAGCCGCGCACGCCGTACTCCGCGCCGCCGTTGCCGATGATCACCTTGCCCTTGAAAACGCGGGGTGCGCCCGTGATGGTGTAGCTGAACTTGCGGTCGATGATGGTGTCCTTGGACCACACCTGTTCGCCGTTGGCTGCGTCGATCGCGATCAGGCGGCCGTCGTAGGCGGCCACGAAGACCTTGCCCTCGTGCAGCGCCACGCCTCGGTTGACCACGTCGCAGCAGCCCTTGTAGCCCGCCTCGCGCGACACCTTGGGGTCGAAGGTCCACAGGCGCTTGCCGGTGCGCACGTCCACTGCGTGCACGATGCTCCAGGAGGCGGTGACGTACATGATGCCGTCCACCACCAGCGGCGTGGACTCCACACCGCGCGAGGACTCCAGGTTGTACGACCAGACCAGGCCCAGGTCCTTCACGTTGGCGGTGCTGATCTGGTTCAGTTTCGAGTGGCGCGTCTCGGCGTAGTCCAGGCCATAGCTGGGCCAGTCTGGCGTCTTGCCGGCGTTGGCCCGCATGAAGCTGGCGTTGACCTTGCCCACGGCGGCCCGGATGTGCTCCTGGGAGCCCTTGATGGGCGCCTGCTGCTGCGCGAGCGCGGCACCGCAGAACGTGAGCGCGGCGAACAGGCAGGCGGCCGCGCGGCACCTGACTGCAGCAAGTGGTGTCGGTTTCATCGTGTCTCCTTGTGCTGCCTGCGGCGCGCAGGCCTGTTGTGGGGCTGCCGGGCGGATGTGCTCGGCCCAGCTTCGCCATCTTCTGCCTCTCCGGAAGCCGATTCATCTTCGGGATTTCCCTGTGGCCGATGTGTTCCGGCGTGGAACACCCGACCAACGGCAGGCAGGGCTTACCCGCATGCCGCCGCGAGCCGATGAACGGGATACTGGCCGGGGAGACGCTCCGCAGGACAAGAACATGCCCCACACCGCGAACGGGCAGGCGAGCACGCCGCGCCAGCTTTTTTTCCAGACCACCGAACAGCGCACCGCGCTGGCGCGCCAGCGCTTCTTCGACGAAGGCACTCGCCCGTCGGGCCTGGTGGGCGAGGCGGTGATTCAGTCGTGGCTGCGCTGCGCCTCGGCGCACCACCAGCCCAGCGACCGCGTGAGCTTCGAGCAGGTCACGCGCAGCCGGGCCCACGCCAGCCTGAACCGCAACCGACAACTGCTGCAGGCCGGCAACCTTGAACTCAACCACATGGAGGCCGCGCTGGCCGGCACCGACTGCCGCGTGCTGCTGACCGACGCGCAGGGCGTGATCATCCACGCCACGCAGCTGCCCGCGACCAACCAGCACCCCCTGCTCAAAACCGCTTCACGGGTGGGTGTGAACCTCACCGAGGGGCATGTAGGCACCACCGCGCCGGGCATCGTAGTGCGCACCGGCGAGGCCTGCACCGTCACCGGGGCCGAGCACTTCTTCCAATGTCTGCAGACCCTGCACTGCGCGGCCGCACCCATCCGCGATATCCACGGTCAGCTTGCGGGTGTGCTGGACGTGTCGATCGAGGCCGGGCACTTCCATTTCGATGCCGCGTCGGTCGTGGGCATGTACGCCACGACGATCGAAAACCGCCTGCTGCAACTGCAATCGGTCGAGCACCTGGTGCTGCACTTCCAGGCCAGCCCCACGCTGCTGGGCACGCCCATGGAAGCGCTGGCCGGCATCGACGCCGGAGGGCGGGTGCTGTGGCTCAACGGCGCGGGCCGCCGCTTGACCGGCTGCCGCATGGAAGACCGGCACACGGTGGACGAGGTGTTCGGCATTTCGCTGGAGCGCCTGTTGGCCTTGCCGCGCCAGCACCAGGCGCAGACCCTGCGCCTGCCCAACGGCCTGGGCGTGTGGATGACGGGCGCGCTGACCGCGAGCAATGGAGCCGACTTCAGGCACGCGGTGGCGGTCTCGCAGCCCGCACCCGAAACCGCCGAAGCGACGCCCGCACCACCAGCCCTCGCCCTGCCACGGGAAACCGAGGTCTCCCAGGAGAGCACACCGGCGACCCTGCTGGACCACAAGCAGCGCCTGATCGAGAGCACGCTCGCTGCGTGTGGCGGCAACATCGCCAAGGCTGCGCGCGCGCTGGGCGTCTCGCGCGGCATGCTGTACCGCCGAATGCAAAAGGCGCAGGCGCCGGACGCGGGTTAGGGCGTCGACCAGACGGCCAGCTCGTGTCCGTCCGGGTCCAGGAAGTGGAAACGGCGGCCACCGGGAAACGCAAACACCGGCTTTGAAATTCGGCCGCCTGCGGCTTCAATGCGCTGCTGCGTGCCGGCTAGATCGTCCGCGTACAGGATGACCAGGGCACCGCCCGGGCGAACGGCTTCGCCGGTGGCGAAGCCCCCGGTCATGCGCCCGTCGTTGAACTCGCAGTAGCCCGGCCCATAGTCCACGAACGTCCAGCCGAACGCCGCCCCATAGAAGGCCTTGGAGCGCTCGATGTCGCCCACGTTGAACTCGATGTAGTCGATGCGCCGATCGCGCCCTTCCATGCCCATGGTGCGGTCTTTCATTGGGCGCGCAGACGCTCGATATCGGCGCGCAAGTCATTGGCCCATTCGCGGCGATCGCGCCCTTGGTCCCGCTGTGGCTCGCCATAGCGCACCACCGCCCGCAGGCCGTCGGCGTTGAGCGTGGCCCAGATCGAACCGATCAGCGTGGTGTCGCCCACGAACACCGGCGCCGGATGCGGCTCGCCGTTGTCGCGCTGCACGAAGCGCAAGGCGATGGGCAACACCGGCGCGCGCGCCGCGATGGCGGCCTGCAACAGATTGGCGTGAAACGGCAGCAGGGCCCGGCCGTCCCCCGTTGTGCCTTCGGGAAACACCGACAGCACGTCGCCCAGCTCGAGCCGCTCGGCCATGTGGTGCACCATGCGCATGGCAGCGCGCCGGTTGCCGCGTTCGAGGTAGAGCGTGCCGGCGCCGGTGATGAGCGAGCCCAGCAAGGGCCAGTGCTCGGCGTCGGCCTTGGAGACGAAGCGGCTCGGGCGCGCGGCGTTCATGATCAGGATGTCCAGCCAGGACACGTGGTTGGCCACCTGCAGCAGCGGCCCGTGCTCCGGCGGTGTGCCCTCGATCACCAGCTCCACGTCCATGATGAGCAGCATGCGGCGCGTCCACTCGCGCACCACCAACTCGGTCTGCGGCGGGGTCAGGCGGCCGAACTCGGTGCGGATGATCCACAGCGCGCGCACCACGTGCGCGGTGGCACGCAGGGCACGCCAGAGCGCGCGCAGGGGTTTCACGCGAGCGCGGCCCGTTCGGTGTCGGCCAACTGGTGCGCGACTTGCCCACCCACCAGCGTGGCTTGCACGCGCACCGGCAGTTCGTGGCCGCCGAAGGGGGTGTGCTTGCCCTGGCTGCGCAGCGCCTCGGGTCTCACCGTCCAGCCACTGTCCGGGTTGAAGATGCAGAGGTCGGCCACGCCGCCCACGGCGATGCGCCCCACGCTGGCCTGCAGCGTGCCCAGGCTCGCGCCCAACACCGCCTGCGGCCCGACGGTGAGCACGCCCAGCGCCTGCATCAACCCCAGGCCCTCCTGCTGCGCCCAGGTGCAGGCCAGGCCGAGCAGCAGCTCGACCGCCGTGGCACCCGGCTCGGCTTCGGCGAAAGGCAGGGTCTTGGCGTCGCTGTCCACCGGGTTGTGGTCAGACACCAGCGCATCGATGGTGCCGTCGGCCAGGCCGGTGCGCAGCGCATCGCGGTCGCGCTGCTGGCGCACCGGCGGCTGCAGGCGCAAGCGGCTGTCGTAGTAACCGATGTCCACGTCGGTGAGGTGCAAGTTGTGCACGCTCACGTCGCAGGTGACAGGAAGGCCCTCGGCCTTGGCCTGGCGCACCAGGGCGAGGCCGGCCGCGCTGCTGATGCGGCACAGGTGCACGCGCGCGTTGGGCTGGCCTGGCGTCTTGCCCTGCACGCTGCGCATGAGCTCGAACAGCGTGTGCAACGCGATGGTTTCTGCGGCAGCGGGAATGCCCGCCAGGCCCAGGCGCGTGGCCAGCGGGCCGCTGGCGGCCACGCCCTTGCCCAGCCAGAAGTCCTGCGGGCGCAGCCACACGGTGTAGCCGAAGGTGGCGGCGTACTGCAGCGCGCGCTGCAGCACCTGCACGTTGACGATGGGCACCTCGGCCTGGCCGAAGCCGATGCAGCCTGACTCGGTGAGCTCGGCCATTTCCGTCAGCACCTCGCCCTGCAGGCCACGCGTGAGTGCGCCCAACGGGAACACGCGCGCCAGGTGCAGTTTCTCGGCGCGGAACTTGAGCATGTCCACCAGGCCGGGCTCGTCGAGCACCGGGTCGGTATCGGGTGGGCAGACCAGCGAGGTCACTCCACCGGCCACGGCGGCGGCCATCTCGCTCTCCAGCATGCCCGCGTGTTCCTGGCCAGGTTCGCGCAGCCGCACCGCGAGGTCCACCAGGCCAGGGGCGACCACGCAGCCGCTGGCGTCGAGCGTGCGGTTGGCGTGAAAGTCGGGCGCCACGTTGCCGATGGCGATGACGCGGCCGGCGGCGATCGCCACATCGGCGATCTCGTCGCGGCCGCTGGCCGGGTCCATCACACGGCCGTTCTGAATCAGGATTTTCATAGGGGGTTCTTTCGCTCAGCAAGCAGACGGCTGCGGCGCAGGGCCGCCCCAAGCAAGGCCAGCCCCCTTGGGGGGCAGCGACCCGCGCAGCGGTGGAGCGTGGGGGCCGCGCTCATGCCTCGTTCCCTGCGACGATGCCCATCACTGCCATGCGCACCGCAATACCGTAAGTGACCTGCGGCAGGATCACACTCTGCGGTCCGTCCACCACGGCCGAATCGATCTCCACGCCCCGGTTGATCGGGCCGGGGTGCATCACGATCGCGTCGTCCTTGGCCCAGCGCAGGCGCTCGGGCGTGAGGCCGAAGCTCTTGAAGTACTCCTGGCTCGACGGCAGCAGCGCGCCGCTCATGCGCTCGTTCTGCAGTCGCAGCGTGATGACCACGTCGCAGTCCTTGATGCCTTCTTCGAGCGTGTGGCACACGCGCACGCCCATCTGCGAGAGGTCGCTGGGCACCAGCGTGCGCGGGCCGACCACCCGCACGTCGGGGCAGCCCAGCGTGGTGAGCGCATGGATGTCCGAGCGAGCCACGCGCGAGTGCAGCACGTCGCCCACGATGGCCACCGAGAGCTTGGTGAAGTCCTTCTTGTAGTGGCGGATGGTGTACATGTCGAGCAGCCCCTGCGTGGGGTGCGCATGGCGCCCGTCGCCCGCATTGACCACGTGCACGTGCGGCGCCACGTGCTGCGAGATCAGGTAGGGCGCGCCCGACTCGCTGTGGCGCACGACGAAGATGTCGGCCGCCATGGCGCTCAGGTTGGCGATGGTGTCGAGCAGCGACTCGCCCTTGGCGGTGGAGCTGCGCGCGATGTCGAGGTTGATCACGTCGGCGCTCAGGCGCGTGGCCGCGATCTCGAAGGTGGTGCGCGTGCGCGTGCTGTTCTCGAAGAACAGGTTGAACACGCTCTTGCCGCGCAGCAGCGGCACCTTTTTTACTTCGCGGTTGCTCACGCTCACGAAGTTGGCGGCGGTGTCCAGGATCTGCGTGAGGATGTCGCGCGACAGGCCCTCGGTGGAGAGCAGGTGAATCAGTTCACCGTTCTTGTTGAGCTGGGGGTTCTTGCGTTGCACGGTCAGGCTTCCTTGGTTTCCAGCACGAAGCTCAGGCGGCCACTGCCGTCGCGCGCGAGTTCGAGCGATCGGTTGGCAGGCACGTCCGCACGCGCGGCGCACAGGTTGGCCTCAATGGGCAGTTCGCGCCCGCCCCGGTCCACCAGCACCGCCAGGCGCACGCTGGCCGGGCGGCCGTAGTCGAAGAGTTCGTTGATCACGGCGCGCAGCGTGCGGCCGGTGTAGAGCACGTCGTCGATCAGCAGAACGTGCGCGCCGTTCACGTCGAACGGCAACACGGTCTGCGCGCTGGAGGCCAGGCCGCGCTGCGCAAAATCATCTCGGTGCATGCTCGACGAAATCACGCCCGCCGGCCCGGGCAGACCCAGATCGGCCTGCAGGCGCTCGGCGAGCCAGGCGCCCCCGGAGGTGATGCCAGCCAGCACCACCGGTGCGGGCGACGATGCCAGCAGTTGTTTCACCCCGCGCGCCAGCTCCGCATAGAGCGCCTCGGCGTCGGGCAGGTGGGAAGGCGACGACAACGACGTCAAGGCAGGCTCCTCAAAAACTGTTCCAGGATGATGCAGGCCGATGCGGCATCGGCGTCTTTGGCCCCGAGGCTGTGGGCCTCGGTGGTGCTGTAGCGCTCATCCACCTCGAACACCGGCAGGCCGTGGCGGCCGCGCAGCTGGCGCGCGAATTTGAGCGCGCGTGCGGTGTTCTCGTGGGGGGCGCCATCGGGGTGGTAGGGCACACCCACCACCAGCGCGTCGGGTTGCCATTCCTTCAGGCGCTGCGCGATCTGCACGAAGCGCGCGTCGCCCTCGGCAGCGATGGTGGGCTGCGGCGTGGCGCTGCGCGTGAGGCGGTTGCCCGTGGCCACACCCGTGCGCTTCAGCCCGAAGTCGAACGCCAGAAACAGCTGGCAATGCGCCGGGACTTCAATGGTCGTGGGCGCGGGTGCGTTCACGGTCATGCATGGCCCGCGTCAGGCGAGAGCATCCAGGGCTGCAGGCCCAGCAGGGCCATGGCGCGCTCGTAGCGCTCGGCCACCGGCGCGTCGAAGATGAGGTTGGGGTCGGCTTCCACCGTGAGCCAGCTGTTTTCGGTGATTTCCGATTCGAGCTGGCCCTGTCCCCAGGAGGCGTAGCCCAGCGAGACGAACACCCGGCGCGGGCCGGCGCCAGAGGCCATGGCCTCGAGCACGTCCTTGGAGGTGGTCATCTCCAGGCCGCCGGGAATCGACAGGGTGGACGCGTAGACCGACTCGCCCTCGCCCGAGACCGCTTCGTGCAGCACAAAGCCACGCTCGGTCTGCACCGGGCCGCCCTGGAACACCGGCAGCCCGGCCAGGTCGTCGCGGCCCATGGGCAGATCGACTTTCTCGAACAGTCGGGGCAGCAGGATGTCGCTGGGCTTGTTGATCACCAGCCCCAGGGCGCCGCGTTCGCTGTGTTCGCACATGAACACCACGCTGCGGCCAAAAAGCTCGTCGCTGAGGCCGGGCATCGCAATCAGGAAATGATTGGTCAGGTTGATGGGGGCAAAATCAGCGGACATGGCGCGATTTTAAGCCGCCTACTCTGCTGGTCATTGCCCGGCAGGGGCAACCCCCGCCCTGACCCATGAACAGCTACGACAAAGGTCTGATGTGGTTCCGCCGTGACCTGCGCGCAGAGGACAACGCGGCGCTGTACCACGCGCTCAAGGTCTGTCGCCAGGTCTGGTGCGTGTTCGTGTTCGACACCGAGATCCTGGACGACCTGCTCGAACGTGGCCTGAACGCCGACCGGCGAGTGGCGCTCATCC
>Ga0247738_10000836_pt1 | contig 11277 bp, 5 predicted proteins | sample UWRJL013104B2_FD_180936 | JGI IMG/M metagenome (GOLD analysis project Ga0247738, IMG submission 180936) | Plant litter microbial communities from Arlington Agricultural Research Station in Wisconsin, United States - UWRJ-L013-104B-2 | ecosystem: Environmental > Terrestrial > Plant litter >...
AATGTAAATGATAATGTTCCTCCTACACTTACCACACCACCTGCGATTACAGGTGTTCAATGTGGAGGTTCTGTACCTGCTCCTTATGCTACAACTGCAGCATTCCTGGCGGCCGGTGGAACAGCATCTGACAACTGTACCGGTGGTGCAGGTAATGTCGTAACGGTTACTTTCGTAAATGATGTTTCAGTTCCGGGCAATTGTCCTAACAGTTATATCGTAACCAGAACATACAGAGCAACGGATGCCTGTGGCAATTCTTCCACTGCAACTCAGATGATCAATATTTCAGACACTACTCCTCCGGCGATCACTCCTCCGGGTGCAGTAAATGTAATTTGCGCTTCTGATGTACCGGCTCCAAATATTGCTTTAGTTACAGCGTCTGATAATTGTTCAGGTACTAATGTTGTGATCACTTTTGAAAATGATGTGATTTCTAATCAGATGTGTGCAAATAAATACACAATTACCAGAACGTATAAAGCAACTGATGCTTGTGGTAATTTCGCAACAGCTATTCAAATTATTACTGTTAATGACAATGTTGCTCCAATAATGACTGCTCCTCCGGCGATCACAGGTATCCAGTGTTCAAGCGCTGTTCCTGCTCCTTACGGTAATGCAACTCAATATGTAGCAGCAGGTGGTACTATCAGTGATAACTGTGTAGGTACAATAGTCGTAGTTCTTGCAAATGAGGTAGTGATACCTGGTACTTGCGAAAACAAATACACTATTACCAGGACTTACAGAGCAACAGATGTATGCGGTAACTCGAGCACTGCAAACCAAACAATAGTAATTAATGACAATACTCCTCCGGTTATTACTTGTCCTGCCCCTATCACAGTTGTATGTGCATCAGATGTACCTGCAGCTAATACAGGGCTGGTAACTACAAGTGATAACTGTTCCGGTGTTGTTGCAGTAACTGTGGCACCTGATGTGATTTCTAATCAGTCTTGTGCAAATCAATACACGATCAGCAGAACATACACTGCTACAGATATTTGTGGAAATGCAGCAAGCTGCACACAGATCATAACAGTGAATGATAATGTACCGCCATCTATTACTTGTCCGAATGACTTGTTGCTTGAATGTTCTACTGAAGTTCCTGCACCAAATGTATCACTGGTACAAGCTTCAGATAACTGTGCAGGTGCGGTCACCGTTACCCATGTAAGTGATGTGGTTACGGACCAGACATGTCTAAATCAGTTTACAATAGAAAGAACATACAGAGCAACAGATGTTTGTGGTAATTCTTCAACTTGTATTCAATATATTAATGTTTCCGATATTACTCCTCCGGTGATCACTTGTCCTGTGCCTAAGACAGTATTGTGCGCAAGTGAAATACCTGCTCCGGATGTCAATACAGTAGAAGCAACTGATAATTGTGTTGGTGTAATCACTAAGCTTTGGATCGGAGATGTGATCTCTGAACAGACATGTGATAATAGATTCATCGTAACCAGAACATATAGTGCTACAGATGTGTGTGGCAATGTATCTACTTGTACTCAGACTATTACGGTATTTGATGATGTGCCTCCGGTCATCTTCATCAACGATCCTGTATTCAATGGTGTTGAAAATGGAGGAACTATCACTATGCAGTGTTATGCAATGGATCCTGAATGGACTTTGCCTACACTTACTAATGATGAGATCTCTGCTACAGATAATTGTGGAGGTGTATTGATCTCTATGAATCAGACTGTAACTGAAGGATCTTGTGAAACTGATGGGTTCTTCAAGTCAATTCACGTAGAAATTGTTGCTACAGACTTCTGTAATAATCAATCTTCATTCACGTTTGACATACACATCATCGATGAATTACCTCCGGTATTCACTGTGATTCCACCGAACACTACAGTTTCTTGTACTGAATCAAATATCAAATTTGAGATAAAAGCTGAAGATGAGTGTGAATGTGCAGATATAACTTTCACAGACAACATCGAAGATGGTGCATGTGCAGGCAGCTACATAATACACAGAACATATACAGCTAAAGATTGCTGTGGAAATATGAGCATTCACACACAATTGATCACAATTGTAGACGATACTCCTCCGGCCATCATACCTCAGATCGGCTTATTAGCTGATATCAAACCTGGTGATACACTTTCTGCATACTGTGGAGCAAATGAACTTCCTGAATGGTTATACTTACCTACTGATCAATTGGTAGCAGGTGCTGACGGATGTTCAGATGCAACAGCAATGGGCTTCCAGGTGACTGAATCTAATCAGGATGCATGTTGGTTATACGGTTATTCTAAATTGTATACAGTATCATTCACTGCAACGGATGATTGTGGAAATCAATCTAAATATGAATTCTATGTGAAGGTGATTGATACAATAGCACCTGAGATCATGAGCATTAACGAATTTGTCTGCGAAGACGAAAACAGCTGGCCGGTTGCATTTGACAACTGTTCTCAGATGACGTATGATTTCTCAGATGCTCCTGTAGCTAATGAATGTGCAAGTACAAACAATTTCATCAGAACATGGACGATATCTGATGCATGTCAGAATTCAACATTTGCAACTCAATATGTAATCGCAAATGACCATACTGCACCGGAAATGACGATGATTAATCCGGATTTTGCAGGGCATGTGAGTGGCGATACGATCTCCATCGAGTGTGCTGACTGGAAAGATGTGAGCAAGGACAAGGCATTATCATGGATCGAAGCTCAGGACAAATGTGATTTCATTACTGTAGATTTCAACTCCAGCAGAGTAAACGGCAGCTGCGAGCAAAACGGATATAAAGCTGTGATCGCTTATCAGTGGACTGCTGCTGACTATTGTGGTAACCAATCTAATTTTGTGATCTATTATAAATTGTCAGACAATACTCCGCCGGTGTTTAATACAAATCATACTGTAGTAAATGTCGATTGCGAAAATAGTATTCCTCAGGTGAAAGCAAATGACAATTGTGGCGAAGTTACTTTGACTGTAGTTCGTAATAAATTTGAACTTGGTTGTCCTAATAACTTTACAATGGAAGAGACTTATACTGCGACTGACCTGTGTGGTAATCAAAGTACATTCTCAAGAATTGTAAATGTAGTTGATACTACAGGACCAATCATCTATGTACCTGAAGCAATCTGTGAAGGTGACCTTGCTAATACTCCACCATTCGCGGTAGACTATTGCAACAACAAACCAGTACAAATCACAGTTGACATCAACAATACAATAGTAAATTGTAACAATACACAGTACTATACGATTACATATTCTGCAGCAGATTATTGTGGTAACAAATCACATTTAACTCAGAAAGTAATAGTGAACGATAACACTGCACCGACTTTAGGATTCTCTTATGACTTCCTAAGTACTTACAATGTGGTGAACAATACGATCTATACCGGTTGTGCTGATTTCGAATCATTTATAAAAATGATAGATGATTCAGGTGCGATCGTAGTATCTGACGAATGTGAATCAAATATTCAGCCTACTTACTCTGAAGTTGCAGGTCAAACTAAATGTGAAGGTGCATTTGTCACTAAGGAACATTTCTTTGAATGGAGAGCAACGGATGTATGTGGAAATCAGGATTCTCTAAAACTTAGAGTAGTTCTGGAAGCCGCTGAAGAATTTGATTTCAGCTTCATCGGTTCTGATACCACAGTTTACTGTAATGAGACCGTAGAACTTCCTACAGTATTGCCTACACTTAATTGTACTCAGGTATCTTTAAGCAGTTCGATCAATCTTGGTCAGGCAACTCCGGATGGTTCATACATTGAAACAAGAGAATATACTTATACCAACCTTTGTGGTGAGGAAGTAAGTCATACTCAGGTGATCAACCACTCTACGCAGTCTGACATGAGTTGTAACATCGTAATTCCTGAAGTCGTATCTTGTAACTCTTCAAACAACTTATTTACAGTTATTGTAGTAGGTGGAGACGGACCATATACATACAACTGGGAAATATTGAATGGTTTCTGTCACATCATCGGTGGTCAGGGTACTCCTACAGTTCAGATTTCAATATCATTCAAGACATTGTATCTGAAAGTAACAATTACTGACGCTCGCGGATGTAAAACTGAATGTGTGATAGAAGTAGAATGTACACTGGATGGTCCTTCAATCGTAGTTGTTGAACCCGATCCTGTAGATATTTCAAGTCCGGTTACACAATTCAATCTAATCGAAGATTATTCATTGAGACCAAACCCTACAAGCTCTCAGGTTTATTTAGAGTTTGATTCTCAAATGACTGAAGATATTACTGTTAACATCAGCAACCAGTTTGGTAAAGTAGTTTACCATAAAAAGATGAATTCTATCAAAGGATTCAACTCTCAGTTGCTTGAGACAAGTAATCTACCTTCTGGTCTGTATCAGGTGAGTCTGATCTCAAGTGATAAGATCAAAACGTTACAATTAATTAAGGTTAAATAACCTTTAACCTTAGTTAAATATGGGGAAGAAGGGTCCCCTCGTGGGATCCTTTTTCATTTTGAAGCAAAAAAAAAGGTGCCGTAAGAAAGCACCTTTTTTTATTATCCAAATTTGAGTTATTCTAAAAGAATACCCTGAAAACCATTTATAAGTCTCGTAACTAAGCTCCGACTTTTTTCATCACCTCACTTTTCAACTTTTCATATTCTTCTTCACTGATGGCACCGGAGGCTTTCATTTCAAATAATCGCTGAAGGGAATCAAGGTAATCACTTGTCGTTTCCTTAACTTTATCTGAATTTTTTGCTTCAGCAGGACTCTCTTCTTTCTCTTTCTTTATCTTTTCAGCATAAGCTTTTCCTTTTTCAAATTTTTCGTTGTAAAAGTTTTTAAAACTTGCCCAGTCGAAATCCAGAAAAGTACCACCGGTGTTAAAGTGTCTTTTGAATACTTCACCCACTGCATAAGTAGATGCTCCTGAAAGGGCAGAAACTGCAACTCCACCTACGATCGTTCCTACCACGGGTATCATTTTAGCTAACATTCTGCCACTTAATCTTGCCAGACCACTTGAAGTCAAGGCAAGAATTGCTGCTTTGCCTTCAGTTTCTCTGAAATCTACACTATAAAGTTTGCATAATCTTCTGATCATTTCCAGTTGCACTGCAGTTACAGCCATAAAATCAGCAATAGGGATCGGAATTAGTCCTGCTCCCGAAGCAAAAACAACTGAATTTCTGATGATTGCATCAGCCTGTTTGGATAAAATTTGTTCCTCGTTATTTTCCATTATTTAATTTTCACCTAAAACATTACTTAGGTAAATGTTCGTTCCCACTATCGACAGAATGATGTAAATATTGGATAAATACATTCATTATTTGTTTTGTTTAATCGATAAGTGTACCTTTGCAGCGAGTTTAATAATCTGTAATTAATATCAGTGTAAATGGACCCCGACAGGCATGATTCGATACTATACAAAGCAACACGGAGAGTTGATCGAGTTGGCGGATTATGCTGTTCACTGCTGGATCAATATTGAACCACCATTTTCTCATGATGAGCTGGAAGACCTTTCCACAAAACTCAATATTCCTTTAGACTTTTTTACTGACCCACTCGATATCGACGAACGTTCGCGTTATGAAAAAGAAGGACCTGTGCGCCTTATTGTAATGAATTCTCCGATCTTAAACGAGACAGATAAGGAAAATGAGTCAATTTATATCACTGTACCTATTGGTATAATATTTTCTCCTGAATCTGTCATCACCATTTGTTCTCATGAAAATCCGGTGCTTGAATTATTTCTTGAAAATAAGATCAAACATTTCGACCCTGCAAATATGCAGCATTTTATCCTCCAGATAATGGAACAAAATGTTTACAGATTTATAAGCTGTCTTAAAAAACTCAATTTAAAAAGGAATTTATTAGAGCAGGAGTTGTATGATTCATCCCGCAATAGTGAATTGTGGCAGATGTTACGTATCGAAAAGAGTTTGGTTTACTTTGTAAATTCCCTCAAAGCAAATGAACTTCTCAAAGTCAAAATGAAAAGGATTGATTTTCTTGGACTAGGACTCAATGAAGAGCTGGAAGAAATATATGAGGATCTTATAATAGACAATAGCCAGGCTTTGGAAATGTCAAACGTTTACACCGTCATCACAGGCAGCACCATGGAGGCTTTCGCCAGTATCATATCAAATAATATGAATGTGGATATCCAGCGATTGACATTCGTTACGATCATGTTGATGGTGCCTACCATCATCACCGGATTCTTTGGGATGAATATACCTTTGCCATTTGCTCACTACAAATATACAGCCGGATTTATTCTTGTTTTTTCATTTATTGTAGGATTCGGACTCATACTTTTCCTTAATCGTAAAAGAAGTCGCTAAGCATTAGCAGTAGTGCATTCTAAACTTTTTCAGCCCTTTATATATTTCCATATTGCAACTAATTATAAATTTATAGAGGATAATTGCTACCTTTGCCCCATTATTTTAAGGCAAAATATACGTCTCCTTATTATGATACAAGACAATATTTCTATATGAAAAAAATGCAGATATTATTGATCCTGGTGATTGTAACCTCGATCGGAGTATTAATCTACGCCAGTAAAGATTTATCTACCTATGGCAACTTTGCCGTGGCGCAATCAACCGGAGCTAAGACCAAAGTCGTCGGCGTATTGGCAAAAGAAAAAGAAATGGTCTACAATCCTTCCAATGATCCTAATTACTTCTCGTTTTTTATTAAAGACAATGAAGGAATTGAAAAAAAAGTAGTGCTTCGCGCAGCAAAACCACAGGATTTTGAACTCTCGGAACAAATTGTCGTTACCGGGACATTTAAAGAAGGCGTTTTCGAAGCTTCAGATCTACTGATGAAGTGTCCTTCCAAATATAAAAACGAAGAAATCTATATTAAATCAAAGGAAATTTGATCCCGACTTTTCTTTTAAGTATCAAACTACATGGATCAAATTAATTATACAGGCGAACACCTTTGGTTCGGTGCGTTAGGACATGGACTAATAGTCCTTGCTTTCATCACCGCTATTCTTTCAGCTGTTACATATCTGCTTTCCTATAAACACAGGGACAATATAGTAACTTCTCAGAGTTGGAAACATTTGGCCAGGAATACTTATCTGGTGCACGCATTCTGTTGTATCAGTATTTTCTTCCTGCTGCTGTTCATGATGGCTAATCACTATTATGAATATCATTATGTGTGGTTCCATGTAAGTGAAGAACTACCGATGAAGTATATTCTTTCTGCTTTTTGGGAAGGCCAGGAGGGAAGTTTTCTGTTGTGGATCCTATGGCATTCAGTCATTGGTGTACTAATGTTATATAAGACTAAAGAGTGGGAAAATGTCACTATGCCCTTACTTTGTACAGTTCAGGCATTTTTGCTGACCATGATACTGGGTGTACATCTGCCTGTCGGAGGCGGTGAATATTCTAAATTTGGTTCATCTCCATTTGTCTTACTAAGAGATGTAATGGAGGCTCCTATTTTTTCCCGTCCGGATTACTTGTCCGTAGTAAAAGGAAAAGGAATGAACGTCTTATTACAGAACTATTGGATGACCATCCACCCTCCCACCCTTTTTCTGGGATTTGCTTTGACCACAGTTCCTTTTTGTTATGCAATAGGTGGCCTTATCACCAGGAAACACAATGAATGGCTTATTGCTGTTCAGCCATGGGCATTACTTGCAGCTTCTGTGTTGGGTACCGGAATATTGATGGGTGCTGCCTGGGCGTATGAAGCACTTAGCTTTAATGGATACTGGGCGTGGGATCCTGTGGAGAATATGTCATTGGTTCCATGGTTGGTTCTGATCGCAGGATTACACACAAATATAATTGCCAAGACTACAGGTCGATCTGTGAAAAGTACGTATTGGTTTTATGCATTGTCTTTCATTCTGATCTTGTTCAGTACCTTCCTTACCAGAAGCGGAGTACTTGGAGACACGTCAGCTCATGCTTTCACGGAAATGGGCCTGGAATGGCAATTAATCATATTCCTCTCAACTTATTTTCTGGGTTTTTTAATTTTATACTTCAGTAGATCTAAGGGTATAACTGAAGTTGAAAAAGAAGAAAGTGTCAGCTCACGTGAATTCTGGATGTTTATTGGATCCATAGTATTGATCTTTTCGGCTATTCTGATCACTTTCACCACTTCGATACCTGTTTATAATAAGCTTTTGGATTTCTTTGGAGGGATATTCAACACCAATCTGACTTCCTACCACAGATCTGCTCCGTTGGACGTCATAGGTCATTATAATAAATTCCAGTTATGGACCGCTGTATTTGTTGCTGTTCTTTCAGGATTTGCATATTATCTCAGATACAAAGAATCAAATTTTGCAAGCAGAGCAAAATCATTTGTGATCAGCATATCCACATTTAGTGTTATCGCAGCTGTGCTGACTTTTTTAGCAACACTGTTTCTGCAGATCACTTCATGGCAATATTATATCTTCTTCTGGGCAGGTTCTTTTACGTTCGTTAGTAACCTTGCTTATGCCTGGAAATATATGCGGAAACAACCTAAAAATTCAGGTTCAGTTATTTCACATATGGGTTTTGGATTGATGTTGGTAGGCATTCTGGCATCCGGGCTCAATAAAAGATTTATTTCAACAAATCCTTTCACGCAACGTGGAATGATCGCGGATGAAGATCTCGGCAAAAATGTGCTGTTGATAAAAAATTCACCGATGGCCATGAGTGGTTTTGAAGTAAATTACAAAGGAGATACGATCATTGACAATAACAGAACTTTCGATATAGAATTTACTAAAATAGATAAAGACGGTAAAAAAGGTCAGGTATTTGATCTGGAACCAAACGTTGTTTATGAGCGTGATTTTTCCAAAGTCGCAGCAAGTAATCCTTCCACAAAACGTACTTTGACTAAAGATCTATATGTTCACATCGCTTCTTTACCTCCTGAAGAGATCAATCAGGAGCAGGCAAAAGCGAAGGAAGACAGCATGCAATATGTCACTTATAAGATTGATGCCGGAGATACCATATACACTAAGAGACATTTTATAAAAGCCGGTGCTTTATCTTTCGATCCTAAACACAAAGAATATAAACCTGAACCCGGAGATATTGCTATTGGAATAGATCTTCAAGTGGGTACGATGAAAGATGATACCGTATTCAATGTGAGGCCGGTAATCGTTCTCCGGAAGGAAATTCTAATGAATTACCCGGCTCAGATCAATGAACTTGCCACGAAGATCGAACTGCAGCAAGATGTATTTAAACCATTGTTTGACCCAAAATCTAATGCATCTACATCAGTGACTTTAAAGGCCGGCAATATGTTCAATATTGGAAGTAAAGAAGCTGTCTTCAGTAAATTTTCAATGAAAGACAAAAAGGATGATAAGATCATTGTAGCTGCTGAGATCACAGATAAAGAGGGGAATCTGATTGGAAGTCCTCAATTTGAGATCATCGGACAAAACTCCCGCAGTGATAAAGTTTATTTGCCCGCGTACAATGCATTCATTGCGTTGACTAAAATAGATCCGGAGAAAGAGACAGCAACTTTGGAATACAATATCTTAAAAGGTCTCAGCAGCGACATTCCATTAAAAATCGCTGAAAACTCGACCAGATCGGATTATATTGTGCTTGAAGCAGTAGTATTTCCCGGTATTAATTTCTTTTGGGTCGGAAGTCTCATGATGATGATTGGCCTTGCAGTCGGAATTATTCCGAAATTAAAAAAAAGAGTCCAGCGTGACCGGTGATATTCAGGATATTCAGATAATTGGTGAAGGCAATGTAGCGTTTCATCTGGCAACAGGCTTCTCTCTTAAGAAGGAAATCAGATCTTTGAAAATTATTTCAAGACACAATGCAAAAGCCAATAGATTTAAATCAATTTCGGATAAGGTCAAAACCGGTACTCTTGAGCAATTTGACGAATCTATTCCTTTGACCATTCTTGCAGTTGCAGATGATGCCATACCACAGGTTGCACAATATTTTATGCAATATGAAAATCTTATAGTTCACACTGCAGGCTCCATAAGTATTGAAACTCTTGGAAATCTTGGTTTTTCGAATTACGGATCATTTTATCCATTGCAGACTTTTAGTCTGAAAAAAAACATTGACTGGTCAGAAATACCAATTTTTGTTAATTCAAATACTATTGAAAATACATTTCGATTAGAATCAATCGCACATTTACTTTCCAATAAAGTAAAGTCGATCACTGATGAACAGCGACTGGCTATTCATATAGGTGCTGTATTTGTGAATAATTTTACGAATCATCTGTTCACTTTGTCAGATCAATGGTTAAAAGATAATGAATTAGACTTCAGCATCATGATACCATTGATCAATGAGACGGTAGAAAAAATCAAAAATATTGATCCTTATGATGCGCAGACCGGGCCAGCTTTAAGGTCTGATAATAAGGTACTGGAAAAACATTTAGAAAAACTAAACGATTCACCGAACCTGAAAGGCATTTATGAAATTTTGAGTCAGTCGATCAAATCATCCCACAAAAAATAAAAATTTTACACCAAAATTGAAATAAAACCCGCAAAATTTCCAATAACGAAACTAAATACTAAAAAATGCATTTATGTACTTAAATGATTTTTTATATTAATCTATTTTGTTTTATTAGTTTTGCGAAGATTCGGATCAAAAAATAAAGCAGATTAAAATACCCGCCAATACACGGGTTTCAGAGATCAGAATCATAAAATGAAAATATGAAGAAGGAAGTTAAAATAGGAATTTTAGCATTGGTGGCGACAGCCATTGTAATATTTGGTCTTAAGTTTTTGAAAGGACAAAATGTCTTTTCTTCAAAACAAACATTCTATAGTGATTTTAGTAATGTAAACAATCTAACCATCGGTACACCACTTTATGTACATGGCTTTCAGGTCGGTACGGTAGTAGATATATATTTAAAACCTACCAATTCACAGATCGTCGAAGTAGAGGTGGAAGTTTCTAAAGATATTAAAGTACCAAAAACAGCTGTTTTAGAGATCGTTGATGTAGGATTAATGGGAGCAAAAGCCATGAACCTAGTCTACAATGAAGCAGCCATGAGTGATCTCGCTAAAAGTGGAGACTTCCTGACAGGCAGAACAAAAGGCATATTGACATCGATGTTGGGCAATCCTGATGATATTACTGCTTATATGTCCAATATTGAAAATGGAGCTACGGGCATACTTGATACGATCAATGACTATTTCAAAGGAATAGATAAAAG
>Ga0247738_10000837_pt1 | contig 11262 bp, 10 predicted proteins | sample UWRJL013104B2_FD_180936 | JGI IMG/M metagenome (GOLD analysis project Ga0247738, IMG submission 180936) | Plant litter microbial communities from Arlington Agricultural Research Station in Wisconsin, United States - UWRJ-L013-104B-2 | ecosystem: Environmental > Terrestrial > Plant litter >...
CGGCCTTCATGCAGCTCATCCAGGGCGACCTGTTCAAGGACTTCCCGACGCTGAAGTTCCTGATCCCGCACGGTGGCGGCGCGGTGCCCTACCACTGGGGCCGCTTCCGTGGCCTGGCGCAGGAAATGAAGAAGCCGCTGCTGGACACGCACGTGATGAACAACGTGTACTTCGACACCTGCGTCTACCACCAGCCCGGCATCGACCTGCTCAACACCGTGATCCCGGTCAAGAACGTGCTGTTCGCCAGCGAGATGATCGGCGCGGTGCGCGGCATCGACCCGACCACCGGCAACTACTACGACGACACCAAGCGCTACATCGAAGCATCAAAGATCCTGAGTGCGGACGACAAGCACCAGATCTACGAAGGCAACGTGCGCCGTGTGTTCCCGCGCCTCGACGCGCGCCTGAAATCGAAGGGGCTCTGAGAGCCCACCCCCGCCGCGCTTTGCGCGACCCCCTGAAAGGGGGCGGCACCAGCGGCCCGGCAAAGCCGGTTCCGCGGTACCCCTGGAAGAGAACCCTGCACGCTGGCGTGCGCTTGTGAACCGAGGAGAAAGAAATGTACGAACTGGGCGTTGTCTACCGCAACATCACCCGCGCCGACCGCGCGGCCGCCGACGGCCTGGCCGCACTGGGTTCGGCCACCGTTCACGAGGCCATGGGCCGCGTGGGCCTGCTCAAACCCTACATGCGCCCGATCTATCCGGGTCAGCAGGTCAGCGGCACCGCCGTCACCGTGCTGCTGCAGCCGGGTGACAACTGGATGATGCACGTGGCCGCCGAGCAGATCCAGCCCGGCGACATCGTGGTGGCGGCCGTCACCGCCGAGTGCACCGACGGCTACTTCGGCGATCTGCTGGCCACCTCATTCCAGGCGCGCGGCGCCCGCGCGCTCATCATCGACGCCGGTGTGCGCGACGTGAAGGAACTGCAGAAGATGGGCTTTCCGGTGTGGAGCAAAGCCATCTCCAGCAAGGGCACCATCAAGGCCACGCTGGGCTCGGTGAACATCCCCATCGTCTGCGCCGGCATGCTGGTGACGCCGGGCGACGTGATCGTGGCCGACGACGACGGCGTGGTCTGCGTACCCGCCGCGCGCGCCGCCGCCACACTGGAAGCCGCGCAGAAACGCGAGAGTTTCGAAGGCGAGAAGCGCGCCAAGCTGGCCAGCGGCGTGCTGGGGCTGGACATGTACAAGATGCGCGAGCCGCTGGCCGCCGCCGGCCTGCGCTATATCGACTAACCCCCGCCGCGCTTTGCGCGACCCCCTTGAAAGGGGGCAACACCAGCGGCCCGGCAAAGCCGGTTCCGCGGTGGTTCCTGACAGGCTCATTTCATGCAGAGGGATTTGCAAATGACAAAACCGACTTCCGGTGATTTCACCAAGACCGCAGGCTGGCTCGACTGGTACGAGGGCCCCAGCAAGCCGCGCTTCCAGCTGCCCGCCGGTGCGGTGGACGCGCACTGCCACGTGTTCGGCCCGGGCGCCGAATTCCCCTACGCACCCGAGCGCAAGTACACGCCCTGCGACGCGAGCAAGGCCCAGCTGTACGCGCTGCGCGACCACCTCGGCTTCTCGCGCAACGTGGTGGTGCAGGCCACCTGCCACGGCGCCGACAACCGCGCCATGGTCGATGCCTGCCTCTCCAGCGGCGGCAAGGCGCGCGGCGTGGCGACGGTCAAGCGCAGCGTCACCGACGAAGAGCTGCAGCAGCTGCACGCCGCTGGCGTGCGCGGCGTGCGCTTCAACTTCGTCAAGCGCCTGGTGGACTTCACGCCCAAGGACGAGCTGATGGAGATCGCCGCCCGCATCCAGAAGCTGGGCTGGCACGTGGTCATCTACTTCGAGGCGGTGGACCTGCCCGAGCTGTGGGACTTCTTCACCGCGCTGCCGACCACCGTGGTGGTGGACCACATGGGCCGCCCGGACGTGAGCAAGCCGGTGGACGGGCCCGAGTTCGAGCTGTTCCTCAAGTTCATGCGCCAGCACCCCAATGTGTGGAGCAAGGTGAGCTGCCCCGAGCGCTTGAGCGTCACCGGCCCCAAGGCGCTGAACGGCGAACAGGCGGCTTACCAGGACGTGGTGCCCTTCGCGCGCAAGGTGGTTGAGGAGTTTCCGGATCGCGTGCTGTGGGGCACCGACTGGCCGCACCCCAACCTCAAGGACCACATGCCCGACGACGGCCTGCTGGTCGACTTCATTCCGCAGATCGCGCCCACGGCCGAGCTGCAGAAAAAACTGCTGGTGACCAACCCCATGCGCCTCTACTGGCCCGAGGAGACCTGACCATGGCCCTGGACAAACCCTATCTGGACGTGCCCGGCACGACCATCTTTGACGCCGAACAAAGCCGCAAGGGCTACTGGCTCAACCAGTTCTGCATGAGCCTCATGAAGGCCGAGAACCGCGAACGCTTCAAGAAAGACGAACGCGCTTACCTCGACGAGTGGGCCATGACGGAAGAGCAGAAGCAGGCCGTGCTCGCGCGCGACCTGAACTGGTGCATTCGCCTGGGCGGCAACATTTACTTCCTGGCCAAGATCGGTGCGACCGATGGCAAGAGCTTCCAGCAGATGGCCGGCTCCATGACCGGCATGACGGAAGAGGAGTACCGCAACATGATGGTCGCCGGGGGCCGTTCGGTGGATGGCAACCGCGTGGTCGGCGAAGACGGCACCGCGCAAGCGCACCGTCAGCCTCAAGGTTCGCAAGGAAAGCACTGACATGGCACGCATCACCGCATCCGTTTACACCTCGCACGTCCCGGCCATCGGTGCCGCGCTCGACCTCGGCAAGACGCAGGAGCCTTACTGGCAACCCGTGTTCCAGGGCTATGAGTTCGGCAAACAGTGGATGAAGGACAACAAGCCCGACGTCATCTTCCTGGTCTTCAACGACCACGCCACGGCCTTCAGCCTGGACATGATCCCGACCTTCGCCATCGGCACGGCGGCCGAGTACCAGCCGGCCGACGAGGGATGGGGCCCGCGCCCGGTGCCCAAGGTGATGGGCCACCCGGACCTCGCCTCGCACATCGCGCAGTCGGTGATTCAGCAGGACTTCGATCTCACCATCGTCAACAAGATGGACGTGGACCACGGCCTGACGGTGCCGCTTTCGCTGATGTGCGGCCAGCAAGATCCCGTCAAGGGCGCCTGGCCCTGCCCGGTGATTCCGTTCGCGGTCAACGTGGTGCAGTACCCGGTGCCCAGCGGCCGGCGCTGCTACAACCTTGGCAAGGCCATTGCCAAGGCGGTGGCGAGCTACGACGAGGACATCAACGTGCACATCTGGGGCACGGGCGGCATGAGCCACCAGTTGCAGGGCCCGCGAGCGGGCCTGATCAACAAGGACTTCGACAACGCCTTCCTCGACAAACTGATCAACGACCCCGAGGCCGCCGCCGACATCTCGCACATCGACTATGTGCGCGAAGCGGGCAGTGAAGGCATCGAACTCGTGATGTGGCTGATCGCGCGCGGCGCGATGGCCGACGCGGCAGGCGGCCCCCGCCCGAAGGCCGTGCAACGCTTTTACCATGTGCCCGCGTCGAACACGGCGGTGGGCCACCTCATTCTGGAGAACAACTGACATGAGCAAAACCATCAAAGTCGCCCTGGCGGGCGCTGGCGCCTTCGGCATCAAACACCTGGACGGCATCAAGAACATCGACGGCGTCGAGGTGATCTCGCTGATCGGCCGTGAGCTGGACAAGACGAAGGAAGTCGCCGCCAAGTACGGCATCGGCCACGTCACGACCGAGCTGTCCGAGTCGCTCGCGCTCAAGGAGCTGGACGCCGTCATTCTCTGCACGCCCACGCAGATGCACGCCGAGCAGACCCTGGCCTGCCTGCAGGCCGGCAAGCACGTGCAGGTCGAAATCCCACTGGCCGACAGCCTGGCCGGCGCGCAAGCCGTGGTGGAGCTGCAGAAGAAGACTGGCCTGGTCGCCATGTGCGGCCACACGCGCCGCTTCAACCCCAGCCACCAGTACGTGCACAACGAAATCACGGCCGGCAAATTCAACATCCAGCAGATGGATGTGCAGACCTATTTCTTCCGCCGCACCAACACCAACGCGCTGGGCCAGGCGCGCAGCTGGACCGACCACCTTCTGTGGCACCACGCCGCACACACGGTGGACCTGTTCGCCTACCAGTGCGGCAGCCCCATCGTGCAGGCCAACGCCGTGCAGGGCCCGATCCACCCCACGCTGGGCATCGCCATGGACATGAGCATCCAGCTCAAGGCGGCCAACGGCGCGATCTGCACGCTCTCGCTCTCGTTCAACAACGACGGTCCGCTGGGCACCTTCTTCCGCTACATCGGCGACACCGCGACGTACATTGCGCGTTATGACGACCTGTTCAACGGCAAGGAAGAGGCGATCGATGTGTCCAAGGTGGCCGTGAGCATGAACGGCATCGAACTGCAGGACCGCGAGTTCTTCGCCGCGATCAAGGAAGGCCGCGAGCCCAACTCCAGCGTGGCCAAGGTGTTCGCCTGCTACCAGGTGCTGCACAAGCTGGAGCAGCAGCTCAACGCGGCCTGAGCCGGGGCGGCCCGGCACCTGCCCGGGCAGCCGATATAGTCGTGGGATACCCAGAGGCCGGCGTTCGCCGGCCTCTTTCACCATCCCTCGCGCATGAACCTTCTCCAGGCGGACATTCAGCTCGCTGCGGCCCGGCACCTCAGGTGGATGCCCGACCGCATCGATGTGACCGACACAGGCATCACCGTCGACGGCTGGGCGCTCACGGTCTGGGGTGCGCAGGACCAGATGCGGTTCCTCGTCAATGGCGAGGATGCCGATCAGCTGGACTGGCCCATCCCCTCGCCCGATCTGCTGGGACCCTTCAGCGAGGTGCCGCACGCGCAGGCCTCGCGGTTTCGCTTCCATCACCGGGCGCTGGCGGGCCGCGCCTTGTTTCCGGACGGTTTTGCGCGCTTCAATGTCACGGGCCAGTTCGGCGAGCACCGCCTGTCTTACCGCACCGCCTGGTACAGCGCCGATCCGGCGCGTGAGCCCGCCATGCCTTCCCCGGAGCAGATCGCCCGCGTCATCGGCAACGGCGACGGGTCGGCTTTTCGTTGGGGTGGTGCCACCATCGTCAAGCGCTTTGAACAACTGCTGCTCGAACGCTTCGATCGTCCGCTGGCGTCTTTCGAGGCGATCCTCGACTGGGGCTGTGGCGCGGGGCGGCTGAGCCGCTATCTGGCGGCGCAGTCGTCTGGCCTGACGGGTATCGACATCGATCCCGACAACATCGCGCTGTGTGCCCAGACCTTGCCCTCGGCGCGTTTCCTGCCGGTGGACCTGATGCCGCCCACGCCCCTGCCCGACGCGAGCTTTGATCTCGTGCTGGGGCTGTCGGTGCTGACCCACCTGGATGAACCCGTGCAGCACGCCTGGCTGGACGAACTGCGCCGCCTCACGCGCCCCGGCGCCTTGTTGCTGCTGTCGGTGCAGGGGCTGGCGCAGATGGCGCTGTACGGCACGCCCATCGAGCTGCAACAGCAGGCCTACCGCCTGGGCATCCGCGACGGCGGGGTCAACCCGCAACTGCTGGCCGTCGTGAGCGACGCGAGCTACTACCGCGACGTGATGCATTCGCCGGACTACATCTTTGCGGTGTGGGCGCGGTATTTCGACGTGCTCGACATCGTCGAGGGCGTGGCCGGCAACCAGGACGTGGTGCTGCTGCGCCGCCGGGCGGACTGAGATGCACCCCAGCGCTTTCGACAACGGCCGCCTGTTCTTCGACACCTACCTGGAGCCGAAGGCCGCACCCACCGTGCTCGACATCGGCGCGCAGGACGTGAACGGTTCGCTGCGCTCGCTCGCGCCGGCGGCCAGCCACTACATCGGCGTGGACTTCGCACCCGGTCGCGGCGTGGACGTGGTGCTCGACGACCCCTACCGCCTGCCGTTCGCCGACCAGAGCATTGACGCCGTGGTCAGCAGCTCCTGCTTTGAACACATCGAACTGTTCTGGTTGAGCTTCAACGAGGTGCTGCGCGTGCTCAAGCCCGAAGGCCTGTTCTACCTCAACGCGCCGTCCAATGGCGACTTCCACCGTTACCCGGTGGACTGCTGGCGCTTCTATCCCGACGCCGGCGGTGCGCTCGTGCGCTGGGGCATTCGCTCGGGCCATCGGCCGGCCTTGCTGGAGTCGTTCACCGCCTACCAGCAGCTCGACGTGTGGAGCGACTTCGTCGCCGTGTTCGTGAAAGACGAGGCCTGTGTTCAGCGGCATCCCGAGCGCATGCTCGATCGGGTGGGGCGCTACATGAATGGCCGCCGGTATGGCGTCGAGGGCATCCTGTGTCCACAGGACCACACGGAAGAGGGCGCCCGGCTGCGCCGCCTGACCGGCCACCCCCAGGGCCTGGGCTGATTCCCGGAGCGGGTGCTCAGCCGGTCTTGCGCAGCCACAGGCTGCCGCCGGTGTTGAGCAGGCAGGCCGGCATGTGCGCGGCGAAAAAGTCGCGGTGGAAATGGGCCATGTAGGTGTTCATCAGCAGCACCTCGAAGGCGCTGTTGTACTGAAGGAAGGCCCGGACCATGTAGGCCTCGCTCCAGACGCGGCCTTCGTAGATCCACTCCTTCGGGTACTCGAAGGGATAGAAGATGTCGTGCAGATGGATCACCACGCCCGGGGCCAGCGCGGGGAAGATCTCGAACAGCAGGCGGTTGACGTCGCTGCCGATCTTGGCGACGTGCGTGGAGTCGATGAACAGCACGTCGTTCTCGCGCAGCTGCGTGAACACCGCCAGATCGACCTCCTGCAGTGGCTGGGCGAGGACGGTCGTGGTGGCGAGGTCTTCGGGCCGCAGCAGCGAGTGCAGCAGCTGCGGGTAGGGGTCGATGAAGGTGGTGTGCATCGACGGATCCAGGAAGTACTGCCGGGTGTCCAGGGTGACGCAAGAAGAGTGGCCTGAACCGACCTCCACCAGGCGCTCGGGCCGCAGGGTGCGCAGCATGCAGTGCAGCATGATCGCGTCGGAATAGCTGTAGGCCGGGTTCTGGTAGTGGTACCGCAGCCCGGGCCGGGGCTCGTCGCCAAAGGGGATGTCGGGGTAGAGCGCCGCGAAGCCATGCAGCAACGCGAGTTGTTCTGCCTCGCGCAGATCGATGCCGGGGAGGGTGGTGGGTGGCGCGCCAAACAACCGGGCTTCGTCGCGCCGGACCTCGTCCAGATCGGGCAAAGGCGAGTAATAGTGGCCGGGAGGGAACATGGTGTGGTGGGTCTCTGGCGCAATGGCGGGCGGACAAATTCTATCGAGCACACTATGCGGGTCTGCACCCCCTCTTCAGGTTCCAGCCATGTCCCTTGCGACCCCATCCAACCGCACCGACGCCGGTGCCGCCAACCAGCTCGACGCGATCTGGGGCGACCCTGCCACCTGGACCGAACACGGTCTGCACTGGACCCACCTTCCGGCCGTGAAGGCCCGCATCGCTGGTATGGTCTCGGGCGACCCGAGCGTCCACCCGCTGGAGTGGTTTTTCCAGCAGGTGGCCAGCGAGCGGCTCGGGCCGCTGCAGCGGATTCTGGTGCTGGCGTGTGGTGCGGGGCATGTGGAGCGCGAGGCGACTTCCAAGGGCTGGGCCGCCTCGGCGGTGGCGATCGACCTCTCTGCCCAGGTGCTGGCGCGCGCGAGGGCGCAGGCCGAGGCCGAGGGGCTTCCCATCGAGTACCACCACGCCGACATGAACTGCCTGCCCATGGGACAGGCGCCTTTCCTGCCCGGGACGTTCGATGCCGTGCTGGGGGTGGCCGGTGTGCACCATGGCAGCGAACTCGAGCGCCTGTACGCGGATGTGGCCGCGCTGCTGGTGCCCGGTGGCTGGTTCTTTCTTGACGAGTACGTGGGCCCGGACCGCTTTCAGTGGCCCGATGCGCAACAGCGCCATCTCAACGCCTTGCTGGACCTGTTGCCGCCGCGACTGCGCATGACGGCGGACGGCCGGCTCAAGGGCAACGCGCGCCGCCCGAGCGTGCAGGAGGTGATCGCCGTGGACGCCAGCGAGGCGGTGCGCTCGTCTGAGCTGCTGCCGCTGCTGCCGAGCCATTTCGAGGTGCAGGCCGTGCGCCCGTATGGCGGCTCGATGCTGCACCTGGTGTTGGGGAGCATCGCGCAGAACTTCGCGCCAGCGGCCGAGGCGCCTTATCTGAATGCCTTGATGGAGGCCGAAGACGAGCTGATCCGCGCGGGGCAGATCGGGCACGACTTCGCCTGCGTCATCGCGCGCCGGCCGCTTGTTGCAGCCAGTGCCGCATGGCATCGGGGTCGTTGAGACCCAGCGCCAGCACACGCGAAGGCGCGCTCAGCGCGGCGTCGGTCGGCAGCCTGGCATAGCTCTCGCGGATCGTGGCCCGCCGCTCGCTGAGCAGCGTGTTCGACGGGTCGAGCCCGGTGACAACGGTGAGGCCCGAGGGCGCGGTGGGCAGGGTGACGATGTGCAGATCGGGTCGCAGGGCGCGCAGGCAGGGCACGATCTTCCAGCCGTCGCCCGTGTGGAAACCCGTGCGGTGTTCACGGCCGGCGGTGTCGGCGGTCAGCGGCACGGTGTCGTGCAGCAGCAGCACCGCGCCCGGCGCGGCCAGGCGCTCGGCGCCGATGACGTCGTCGAGCACGGTGTCGAAATGGTGATCGCCATCAATGAAGGCGAGATCGAAACCGGTGTGGGTGAGGCCGCTGTCGGCCGGGACGGCAGCGAAGAAGTCGGCGCTGGTGCGGCGGTACAGCCGCGCCGGCCCCGCGCAGCGGCTCAACGGGTCGCCCTTGGGCGCGGGGTCGACGCCGATCACCCGCGTCTGCGGCCCCGCCAAGGCCAGCGTGTGGCCATGCTCCACGCCCAGTTCGAGGTACACGCGCGGCTGGAGGTGCTGGTGGAACCAGGCCAGCCAGTGTCGGTAGTCTGGCCCGGGCCAGCGCAACCGGGCCAGCGTCACATGCACGCCGGGCAGGTTGGGCTCCTGTGCGAGCGCGTCCCACAGCACCGCTTCGGCGGCGTCGGCCGCGCCCTCGGCGTTCAGGCGGCGCCAGCGGCGCAGGGCCGAGGTCTCAAGGGGGTGCGCGGGGGCGCTCACGCGGCGTCTCCCGGCGTGCGTTCGAGCACCTGTCGCAGTATTTGAGCAAAGCGCTGCGGGGCGTAGCGTTCGGCGCATTGCTGCCACGCGGCCTGCTGTTGTCGCTCCCAGACGTTGTCGTCGCGCAGCAGGCGCGCGATGCCATCGGCGAAGGTCTGCGCGTCGCGGCCGGCCTGGATGTCGATGCCTTCGCGCCAGCCGAGCTGGCGCACCAGCAGGGCCGAGGCGGCGACCGGGATGCCTTGCGCGGCGGCCTCGATCACCTTGGCGGGGACACCGCCCGCGAAACGCACCGGCGCGATGAAGACACGGGCACGGTCGTACAGCGGCTCCAGCGCGTCGCGCGGGCCGAGTACCCGCACGTCATCGCAGGCCAGGGCGGCCAGCTTCTTCGAGCGCTGGATGCCCACGATCGAGAGCACGGGCGGGTGCGGCAGCCGCGCGCGCAGCAGCGGCATGACCTGTTCGATGAACCACAGCAGCCCGTCTTCGTTGGGTGTGTCAGGGTGCAGCGCACCCACGAACAACAAGCCGCTGCGCCCGGCCGGTCCGGGCGCATCGCGGCGCACGGCCATGCCGTGGCTCAGCAGGGTGACGCGGTGGCCGGCCGCGCGAAAGCACTGGGCGTCGCGCTGCGACACCACCAGCACGTCGCTGGCGCCGCGCGCCAGGGCGATTTCGCGCGCGAGGTGCGCCTGTGCCGCCGCGCGGGGCATCGGCTTGCCGCGCACGCCGGCCTCGGCGATCTCGCGCAGCGCGAACAGCGCTTCCGCGTCGTAGACCAGGCGCATGCCGGCGAAGAGCTCGGGCCGGCGCGCGCGCAGGGGTTGCAGCGCGCGCAGGTTGGGCGGGCGGCTGACCAGCAGCACGTCGTACACGCCGCGCCGGCGTTCAAGAAACGCTTCGAGCCGCGCCAGGCCGTGGTGCAGCACCACTTCGACGCTGGACGGCACCGAGGCGTGCACCTCGCGCCAGTCGTCATCGGTCTGCCACAGCGGGAAGAAGCTCACCGGCCAGTCGCGCAGGGCCTGCAGCATGAGGCGCGCGCGCGGCAGGCCGCCGCCCTTGACCATGTGGGGCACTTCGTTGTCGATGATGAGCACGCGTGGGCGGCGCGGCTGGTCTTCGGGCGAGCGCCAGCGGTCGCCGTCGAGCCTGGGCGCCATGGGGTAGGGGCGGTCTTGCAGCCAGTCGGCGTAGCGTGCCTGGAAGCGCGCGCGGTTCGCGCGCATGCGGTGGCCCGCTTCGTCGCCAGGGGCGCTGCCCCATTCCACGTGTTCGACCAGCACGCCGGGATCGACCACCACGCGAAAGCCGGCGCGCCACACGCGCAGGCAGAAGTCGGCGTCTTCGTAGTAGGCCGGCACGAAGGCTTCGTCGAAGCCACCGAGCATGCGCCACAGCGGCGCCGGCACGGCCAGGAACACGCCGGAGACGTAGTCGGTGGCGCGGCTGGTCATGGCGGCGGGGCAGAAGGGGTCTTCGTCGCGCCCCACGCCGTGTGCGTTGCCATCGCGGAAGATGAGGTTGCCCACCTCCTGCAGTCCGCCCGTGCTGAGCACGATGCGCCCGCCCAGCGCGCCGATGGCGGGGTCGGCATCGAGCCGGTCGCGCGCGGCCCGCAGGGCGCCCTGCTGCACGATGGCGTCGTTGTTGAGGAACACGAGATGGCGCCCGCGCGCCAGTGCCGCCCCCTGGTTGGCGGCCAGCAGGAAGCCCGTGTTCCCGGCGTTGATGACGGTGCGCGCGCCCGACACGCGCGCGAGCAGCTGCGCCGTCTCGTCGCTGGAGGCGTTGTCGATGACGATGGTCTCGAAGGACAGGCCACGCTGGTCGGCCAAGGCCTGCAACGTGCGCTGCGTCAGCCCGGCCTGGTTGTAGAGCACCACGATGACGGAGAGGTCCGGCACGGTGTCCGGGGCCGGCTCGGGCAGTGCGATGCCACGGGATGGGTTGTCGAGCCAGATGTGCAGCGCGCGGCGTGCCTGGGCACGCAGGCGGGTCTTGGGGTCGCTGGCGTACACGCCCGGTTCGGCGCTGGCCACCGCCTGCGCACAAGCGGCTTCGATCTGGCGGGCCACGCGCCGGCCGTCGGTCAGCGGCGCGTCCAGCAGGCGCGTGCGCAGCGTGGCGCGATGTTGTGCCAGGGCCTCGGTG
>Ga0247738_10000838_pt1 | contig 11258 bp, 9 predicted proteins | sample UWRJL013104B2_FD_180936 | JGI IMG/M metagenome (GOLD analysis project Ga0247738, IMG submission 180936) | Plant litter microbial communities from Arlington Agricultural Research Station in Wisconsin, United States - UWRJ-L013-104B-2 | ecosystem: Environmental > Terrestrial > Plant litter >...
CGCCACATGGCCAATCTCGTCGCTCAGGATCACATCCAGTATCTCCACCGCCCGCAGCGCGGCGGGCGTGCCGACCTTGCGCAGGCGCGCCTGCATCGGCGGCGTGGCGTCCAGGCCCCGGGCTTCGAGGGTGCGGGGCACCAGCGCCATGCGGGCCGTCACGTCGCCCTGCGTGCGCACGCACATCTCCCACAGGCTGCCGTGCGCCGCGAAGTCGCCGTAGTGGTGGCCCAGGCTTTGCAGGTGGGCCTGCAGCAGGCTGAAATGGATCGCCTCTTCGTGGGCCACGCGCAGCCAGTCGGTGTAAAAGTCGGCCGGCATGCCGGGGAATCGCCACACGGCGTCGAGCGCGAGGTTGATCGCGTTGAATTCGATGTGCGTGACCGCGTGCAGCAGCATCGCCAGGCCCGGCGGAGTGAAGGGCGAGCGCTGGGGCACGTCCACCGGGGGGAGCAGCACCGGCTGTTCGGGCCGGCCGGGCAGGGGGGCATTGGCGTCGGGAATCAGGTGCTCGGTGGTGTCCAGCACGGTCTGGCCGGCCTGCCATGCGTCGAACAGGGCGTGGGTGGCCGCCACCTTGAGGCCGGGGTCGGTGATGCACAGGGCGTGCAGGGCCTGCGAGCGCAGGGAGACCGGGGACGGTGGCGACAGGGGCGCGGGGGCTTGCATCCCTACAATTCTAGGTTTCAGGAACGGAGACTTCCCCCATGGCGATTTACGAACTCGATGGTGTCGCACCGCGCATGGCCGACTCGGCCTGGGTGGCCGACAGCGCGCAGGTGATGGGCAACGTGGTGCTGGCCGAGAACACCAGCGTCTGGTTCGGGGCGGTGCTTCGCGGCGACACCGAAACCATCACGCTCGGCGAGGGCAGCAACATCCAGGACGGCAGCGTGATGCACGCCGACGTGGGCTTCCCCCTGACCGTGGGCAAAAACGTGACCGTGGGCCACCAGGTGATGCTGCACGGCTGCACCATCGGTGACGAATCGCTCATCGGCATTGGCGCGACGGTGCTCAACGGCGCAAAAATCGGCAGGAACTGCCTGGTGGGCGCCGGTTCGCTGGTCACCGAAGGCAAGGAGTTCCCCGATGGCAGCATGATCATCGGCAGCCCGGCGAAGGTGGTGCGGTCGCTCACGCCGGAGCAGATCGAAGGCCTGCGCCGCAGCGCCGGGCACTACATCGAGAACGCCGAGCGCTACCGCCTGGGCTTGAAAAAGATCGCCTGACCCCGATCTGCTTTGCTTCGTTTTTTTGATTTGACCCTGAAAGCTTTGAGTGTCCGAACTCCACAAATTCGTCTTTGAAGGCCTGCCGGTGCGCGGCATGCTCGTGCGCCTGACCGACGCCTGGCAGGAGATCCTGCAGCGCCACCGCGACGCCGGTGGTTATCCGGCGGCGGTCACGGAGCTGCTGGGCGAGATGACGGCGGCGGCCACGCTGATGCAGGCCAACATCAAGTTCAACGGCGCGCTGATCATGCAGATCATGGGCGACGGGCCGGTGAAGCTGGCCGTGGCCGAAGTGCAGCCCGACCTGAGCCTGCGTGCGACCGCTACCGTGGTGGGCGAGGTGGCGGCCGATGCGCCGCTCTCGCACATGGTCAATGCCACCAACCAGGGCCGTTGCGCCATCACACTCGACCCCAAGGACCGCCTGCCCGGCCAGCAGCCCTACCAGGGCGTGGTGCCGCTGTTTGGCGACAAGCGCGAGAAGCTGGAGAAGCTCAGCGAGGTGATCGAGCACTACATGCTGCAAAGCGAGCAGCTCGACACGCGCCTGGTGCTCGCGGCCGACGACAGGATGGCCGCCGGCCTGCTGATCCAGCGCCTGCCCCTGCAAGGGGTCGACAACCTCGCGGGCCAGTCGGGTGCGCGCGACGAAGACCAGATCGGTGTGAACGAGGACTACAACCGCATCGCGATCCTGGCGTCCAGCCTCAAGCGCGAGGAGCTGTTGAGCCTGGACGCCGACACCATCCTGCGCCGGTTGTTCTGGGAAGAGGACGTGCGCCGCTTCGAGCCGCTCACCGGTGAACAGGGTCCGCGTTTTGCCTGCACCTGCTCGCGCGAGCGGGTGGGCAGCATGCTGCGCAGCCTGGGGCGCGATGAGGTGGAGTCCATCCTTGCCGAGCAGGGCCAAGTGGAAGTGGGTTGCGAGTTCTGTGGCGCCCAGTACCGCTTCGACCCGGTGGACGCTGCCCAGGTGTTCCTGCAGCCGGCCCAGCAGGCACCGGCCAGCGACCAGAAGCACTGATCCCCCCGCAGCGCTGCGCGCTACCCCCCCAGGGGCAACACCTGCGGCCTGGCGAAGCCAGTTCCGCGGTGTTCTGGTCTGGGCTCCCCCTTGCTAGGGGGAGCGCGACAGCAGCCCGGTGAACAGCCGGCGCTCGCAGTCGGGGTCGCTGCAGTTGTCGCACGACCAGGGCCGCAGGCCATTGGCCAGCGCAGGGTCTTCCTGCACCAGCGACCGACCCATTGCCGAGCCCACGGCGCGCAAGGCCTGTTGCACACGCGCTTCGCCTTGCCCGTACACCGTCTGGAAAGCGATGCCCGCGCCCTGCAATTCGCGGCGCAGCAAGGTGTCGGTGGCGTCGCGCACGGCAGGGCTGTCGCGGAACAGGCCGTCGGGCGCCCAGGGCAGGTCCAGGCCCATGAGCAGGGTGCGGTCGTATGTCCTTTGCGTGGCGAGCGAAGGGGCGAGCAGAGCGGTGTCCTGGAAGTAGAGCGCGCTGTAGGCCGCGACCATCAAGGCGGTGGTGTCGGCGATCACCACGTCCACGCCGGGAGTGTGCGTCGCGCTCTCGATGAGTCGGGTCTGCTCCCTGGCGATGGCGGCCTGCTCATGGGCATGCGGGGCTCGGCCTCGGGCTTCGCACCATGCGCGCAGGTGCTCCGGCACGCAGATGGCGCGCAGACCGTGGATCTCGTTGAGGTGCCGCTGAAGGCCAGTGGCCAGCGTGGACTTGCCGCTGGATTCGCCGCCGATTAGCGCGACGCAGACCGCCATCGATCAGCGCTTGTTCTGCGCTATTTGCACGAAGATTTCGTTGGGCTTGACCATGCCCAGTTCCTGGCGCGCGAGTTCCTCGACCATGTCCAGGCCCTCCTGCAGGTCGCGCACTTCGCTGAGCAACTGATCGTTGCGCAGCTGCGCCTCGCGGTTGGCCTGATCCTGCGTGGCCAGGTGCTGCTTCATGCTCGCCACCTGGGTCACACTGCCCCGCCCGAACCAGAGCTGCGCGTGCACGATGAAGAGCAGCGCGATCAGCAGGGCGGGGATGAAGCGGCGGGCCATGGCGTCAGATTGTCACCGAAGCCCGGACCGCGCGGCGCAACAGCTTCACTTCAGGTTGTAGAAAGCGTCACGGCCGGGGTACACAGCCACGTCGCCCAGGTCTTCCTCGATGCGCAGCAGCTGGTTGTACTTCGCCATGCGGTCCGAGCGCGAGAGCGAGCCGGTCTTGATCTGGCCAGCGTTGGTGCCCACGGCGATGTCGGCAATGGTGCTGTCTTCGGTCTCGCCCGAGCGGTGGCTGATCACGGCGGTGTAGCCGGCGCGCTTGGCCATCTCGATGGCGGCGAAGGTTTCGGTCAGCGTGCCAATCTGGTTGATCTTGATCAGGATCGAGTTGGCGATGTCCTTCTCGATGCCTTCCTTGAGGATCTTGGTGTTGGTGACGAACAGGTCGTCGCCCACCAACTGAACCTTGGCGCCCAGGCGCTCGGTGAGCACCTTCCAGCCATCCCAGTCGCCTTCGGCCATGCCGTCTTCGATGCTGATGATGGGGTACTTGTCGACCCAGGTGGCCAGCATGTTGGTCCAGTCTTCGGCGCTGAGCACCAGGCCTTCGGCTTCCAGGTGGTATTTGCCGTCCTTGTAGAACTCGCTCGCGGCGCAGTCCAGGCCCAGGGCGATCTGCTCGCCTGCGGTGTAGCCGGCGTTGCCGATGGCTTCCAGGATCATCTGGATCGCGGCTTCGTGGTTGGCCACGTTGGGGGCAAAGCCGCCTTCGTCGCCCACGGCGATGCTCATGCCCTTGTCATGAATGATCTTCTTGAGCGCATGGAACACCTCGGCGCCCCAGCGGATGGCTTCGCGGAAGCTCGGCGCACCCACGGGAATGATCATCAGCTCTTGCAGATCGAGGTTGTTGTTGGCGTGCGCGCCGCCGTTGACCACGTTCATCATGGGCACGGGCATCTGCACCGCGCTCATGCCACCGAAATAGCGGTACAGCGGCAGGCCGGCTTCTTCGGCGGCGGCGCGGGCCACGGCCATGGAAACGGCGAGCATCGCGTTGGCGCCCAGGCGGCCCTTGTTGTCTGTGCCGTCGAGGTCGATCAGGGTCTTGTCCAGAAAGGCCTGCTCGGAGGCGTCCAGGCCCAGCACGGCTTCGCTGATCTCGGTGTTGATGTTCTCCACCGCCTTGAGCACGCCTTTGCCGAGGTAGCGGCTCTTGTCACCGTCGCGCAGCTCGATGGCTTCGCGGCTGCCGGTGGAGGCGCCCGAAGGCACGGCCGCACGGCCCATCACGCCGCTTTCCAGCAGCACGTCGCATTCGACGGTGGGGTTGCCGCGGCTGTCGAGGATTTCGCGGCCAACGATGTCAACGATTGCACTCATGGATTCATTACCTTTGGGTCAGATACAGAAAGAAATGGGGAATCAGGCGTTGAAACGGTCTTCGAGGAAGCCGTTCTTCTTGGTCACGGTGTCGAGTGCGAGCAGGGTTTCCAGCAGCGCCTTCATGTGCTTGAGCGGCACGGCGTTGGGCCCGTCGCTCAGCGCCTTGGCCGGGTCGGGATGGGTTTCCATGAACAGGCCGGCCACGCCCACGGCCACCGCCGCGCGCGCCAGCACGGGCACCATCTCGCGTTGGCCGCCGCTGCTGGTGCCTTGCCCTCCGGGCAACTGCACGCTGTGCGTGGCGTCGAACACCACCGGCGCACCGGTCTCGCGCATGATGGCCAGGCCACGCATGTCGGAGACGAGGTTGTTGTAGCCAAAGCTCGCGCCGCGTTCGCAGGCCATGAAGCTGTCTTCGTTCAGGCCCGCTTCGCGGGCGGCAGCGCGCGCCTTGTCGATCACATTCTTCATGTCGTGCGGCGCGAGGAACTGGCCCTTCTTGATGTTCACCGGCTTGCCGCTCTGCGCCACGGCGCGGATGAAATCGGTCTGGCGGCACAGGAAGGCGGGCGTCTGAAGCACGTCGCAGACCTTCGCCGCGTCGGCAATGTCGTCTTCGCTGTGCACGTCGGTGAGCACCGGCACGCCGAGTTCGCGCTTGACCTTGGCCAGGATCTCCAGGCCCTTGTCGCGCCCCGGGCCACGGTAGCTGGTTCCGCTGCTGCGGTTGGCCTTGTCGAAACTGCTCTTGAAGATGAAGGGGACGCCAAGGCTGCCCGTGATCTCTTTCAGCTGGCCGGCCACGTCCATCTGCAACTGTTCGGACTCGATCACGCAGGGGCCGGCGATCAGGAAGAAGGGCCGGTCCAGGCCGATGTCGAAGTTGCAGAGTTTCATGGCATGCCTCTCCGTGGGATGGTCAGGCGGCGACCGGGGTTTTGGGGGCCGTCTGGCCCTGATGGACCAGCGCCGCCTTCACGTAGGCGTTGAACAGCGGGTGGCCGTCCCACGGGGTGGACTTGAACTCGGGGTGGAACTGCACGCCCACATACCAGGGGTGCACCTTCTGTGGCAGCTCGACCATTTCGGTGAGCTGCTCGCGCTGGGTCAGCGCCGCGATCACCAGGCCGGCCGCGCGCAGCTGGTCCAGGTAGTTCACGTTGGCTTCGTAGCGGTGGCGGTGGCGCTCGGTGACCACCGGGCCGTAGATCTGGTGGGCCAGGGTGTCGGGGGCCACGTCGGAGCTTTGGGAACCCAGGCGCATGGTGCCGCCCAGGTCGGAGCTCGCGCTGCGCTGCTGGATGCTGCCGTCGGCGTCTTTCCACTCGGTGATCAGGGCGATCACGGGGTGGGGCGTGTCGGGCTCGAACTCGGTGCTGTTGGCGTTCTTGAGGCCGGCGACATGGCGCGCATATTCGATGGTGGCCACCTGCATGCCCAGGCAGATGCCGAGGTAGGGCACCTTCTGCTCGCGCGCATAACGGGCTGCGCAGATCTTGCCTTCGATGCCGCGCTTGCCGAAGCCGCCGGGCACCAGGATGGCGTCGAACGCGCCCAGCGTCTTGGCAACGTTGGCCGGGGTGATGGTTTCCGAATCGATGTAGTCGATCTGCACCTTGGCGTGGTTCTTCATGCCGGCGTGGCGCAGCGCTTCGTTGAGCGACTTGTAGCTGTCCGACAGGTCGACGTACTTGCCGACCATGGCGATTTTCACCACGTGTTTGGGGTGCTCGACCTCGTACACCAGGTCGTCCCAGCGCTTGAGCTTGGCCGGCGGCGTGTTGATGCGCAGCTTGTCGCAGATCAGGCCGTCCAGGCCCTGCTCGTGCAGCATGCGCGGCACCTTGTAGATCGTGTCCACGTCCCACATGGAGATCACGCCCCATTCGGGCACGTTGGAGAACAGCGAAATCTTGGCGCGCTCGTCGTCGGGGATCGGGCGGTCGGCGCGGCAGAGCAGCGCATCGGCCTGGATGCCGATGGCACGCAGTTCCTTGGCGGTGTGCTGCGTGGGTTTGGTCTTGAGTTCGCCGGCCGCAGCGATCCAGGGCACGTAGCTCAGGTGCAGGAAGGCCGAGTTGTTCGGGCCCAGGCGCAGGCTCATCTGGCGCACGGCCTCCAGGAAGGGCAGGGACTCGATGTCGCCCACGGTGCCGCCGATCTCGACGATGGCCACGTCCACCGCGTCGGGCGTGCCGATGCCTGCGCCGCGCTGGATGAATTCCTGGATCTCGTTGGTGACGTGCGGGATGACCTGCACCGTCTTGCCGAGGTAGTCGCCCCGGCGTTCCTTCTCCAGCACCGACTGATAAATCTTGCCGGTGGTGAAGTTGTTGGTCTTCTTCATGCGCGTTTCGATGAAACGCTCATAGTGGCCCAGGTCCAGATCGGTTTCGGCGCCGTCGTCGGTGACGAAAACCTCTCCGTGCTGGAAGGGGGACATGGTGCCCGGATCCACGTTGATGTACGGGTCGAGCTTGATGAGGGTGACTTTGAGGCCGCGGGACTCGAGGAGAGCGGCCAGTGATGCGGAGGCAATGCCCTTGCCCAGGGAGGACACCACACCGCCGGTGACGAACACAAATTTGGTCATGTCTCGGGCGAGCCGGTTGCTCGCAGGAGGTGGAAATGGCGATTATAAAGGCCGCCTCTTTCCGGGGTCGGCGCAGGGTCGGTGGGGTCAAACCCAAGCTGATACATTGCGCCCATGAACGACCTCGCCGGAAAACACATCGTGCTGGGCCTCTCCGGAGGCATCGCTTGTTACAAGGCCGCCGAGCTTTGCCGGGCCTTGATCAAGGACGGCGCGACGGTGCAGGTGGTCATGACCGAGGCGGCCGAACAGTTCGCCACGGCGGTCACCATGCAGGCGCTGTCGGGCCGGCCGGTGTTCACCTCGCAATGGGATGCACGGCCGGGCAACAACATGGCCCACATCAACCTCAGCCGCGAGGCCGATGCGATCATGGTGGCGCCGGCAAGCGCCGACTTCATGGCCAAGCTCGTGCACGGCCGTGCCGACGACCTGCTCAGCCTGATGTGCCTGGCGCGTCCGATCGATCGCGTGCCGCTGATCCTGGCGCCCGCCATGAACCGCGAGATGTGGGCGCACCCGGCGACCCAGCGCAACGTCAAGCAGCTGCGCGCCGACGGCGCCACCGTGCTCGACGTGGGTGCGGGCGAGCAGGCCTGCGGCGAAACGGGTGACGGCCGCATGCTCGAGCCCGACGAGCTGCTCTACGACCTGGCGCGGTTTTTCCAGCCCAAGCCGCTGGCCGGCCAGCATGTGCTGGTGAGCGCTGGTCCCACTTTCGAAGCCATCGACCCGGTGCGCGGCCTCACGAATCTCTCCAGCGGCAAGATGGGTTTTGCCATTGCGCGCGCGGCCCACGAGGCGGGTGCCCAGGTCACGCTGGTGGCCGGCCCGGTGGGGCTGCCCACGCCGCGCGGTGTGGGGCGGGTGAATGTGAAGTCTGCGCTGAACATGCAGAAGAGCCTGGACCTGCTGGTGTCCAGCGCCACGGTCTTCGTGTCCGCCGCAGCGGTGGCCGACTGGCGCCCTGCGCAGTCGGCAGAGCACAAGATCAAGAAGGACGGCTCGGGCGAGGTGCCCACGCTGTCGTTCGTGGAGAACCCGGACATCCTGGCCGGCATCGCGGCCTCGCCGCGCGCTAAGAGCGGCGAGCTCTACTGCGTGGGCTTTGCGGCCGAAAGCCACGACCTGGAGGAGCACGCCCAGGCCAAGCGCAAACGCAAGGGCGTGCCGCTGCTGGTGGGCAACATCGGCCCGGCCACTTTCGGCCAGGACGACAACGCCCTGCTGCTGGTCGATGAGCGCGGCATGAAGGAGCTGCCCCGCGCGTCCAAGCTGGTGCTGGCGCGCCAGCTGGTCGCCGAGATCGCTCGTCGCCTGTCGCCAACGTGACATCAGGCGCTCACGCTGAGCGCTGCAAACGCCGGTTTTGACCGGCCAGGTGGCCAATTGGGCCGCCTCCACCGGCGCCTCTGCCCGGGCGTGCAGGCCACCCAAGCAAGTTAGAGGCCATCAAATCCACACTCGAAACGGGGTTGTCGGGCGCTCCTCGCCGATGGCAGCGACAAGTTGTCGCGTGATCGGACAGCCTGTCTGCCACAGGTGACCTGTGTTCACCGTTGCAACATCTGTAAGCGAGTTCATAGGTAATAGCGATCACTCTCTTGAGAAGGGCCTCATGCAAACTGATTTCAGCTCTGCCGGGTAGCAGGCGACATCAGTGACGGGCCCCCACGCCCGCAGGAGTAGATCGACATGGACATGAACCGGAGGCATTTCTTCCGGGTCAGTGGAGCGGGGCTGGTAGGTTCCAGCCTGGTGGCCCTGGGCTTCTCGCCCACAGCGGCCCTCGCGGAAACGCGCGCCTTCAAACTGGCCAGAACCACCGAAACGCGCAGCATCTGCCCTTACTGCTCCGTCAGTTGCGGCCTGGTGATGTACACGCTGGGCGACAAGGCCAAGAACGTCAAATCCACCATCGTCCACGTCGAGGGCGACCCGGACAACCCGGTCAACCGGGGCACGCTCTGCCCCAAGGGCGCGGGTGTGATGGACATGATCCAGTCTCCCAACCGCGTGCACTACCCGCAGGTGCGCGAAGCGGGTACCGACCAGTGGAAGCGCATCTCCTGGGATGAGGCGCTGACCCGGGTGGCCAAGCACATGAAGGCCGACCGCGACGCGAACTTCATCAAGACCAACGCCGCTGGCACGACAGTCAACCGCTGGAACTCCACCGGTTTCCTGATCTCCTCGGCCTCTTCCAACGAATCCGGTTATCTGAGCGTCAAGATTGCTCGCGGTCTGGGGATCGTCACCCTCGACACGCAAGCACGCATCTGACACGCGCCGACGGTGTCCAGTCTGGGCCCGACTTTCGGTCGCGGAGCGATGACGAATTCTTGGACCGATATCAAGAACACGGATCTCGTTCTGATCATGGGCGGCAATGCCGCCGAAGCCCACCCGTGTGGGTTCAAGTGGGTCACCGAAGCGCAGCAGCACCGCAAGGCCAAGCTGATCGTGGTGGATCCCCGGTTCACGCGCAGCGCTGCGGTGGCCGACTACTACGCCCCCATCCGGGTGGGGACCGACATCGCCTTCCTGGGCGGCGTCATCAACTACCTGTTGAGCAACGACAAGATTCACCACGAATACGTCAAGTTCAACACCGACTGCACCTTCCTCACCAAGCCGGGCTACAGCTACGACAACGGCTTCTTCTCCGGCTACAACGAGGACAAGCGCAGCTACGACAAGTCGACCTGGGGCTACCAGATCGGCGAGGACGGCTTCGTCAAGGTGGACGAGACGATGCAGGACCCGCTGTGCGTGTTCCAGCAGATGAAGAAGCACTTCTCGCGCTACACGCCGGAGATGGTGAGCAAGATCACCGGCACGCCGCAGGCCCAGTTCCTGAAGGTGGCGGAGATGCTGGCCGGCACGGCCGGGCCCGACAAGGTGATGACCATCTGCTACGCACTCGGCTGGACGCAACACAGCGTGGGATCGCAGAACATCCGCACCATGGCCATGATCCAGCTGCTGCTGGGCAACATGGGCCGGCCGGGTGGTGGCGTGAACGCGCTGCGCGGCCACGCCAACGTGCAGGGCATCACCGACATGAACGCGTATTCGGAAGTGCTCTCGGGTTACCTGAGTGCACCCACGGACGCGGACACGAATCGGGTGGACTACCTGGCCCGCCGCTCGCCCAAGGCTTTGCGCCCGAACCAGATGTCGTTCCCGCAGAACTTCCCGAAATGGCACACCAGCCTGATGAAGTCGTACTACGGTGATGCGGCCAACGCGGAAAACAACTACGCGTACGACTGGATCCCCAAGCGCGACGCGGGGTACGACATCCTGCACATGTTCGAGCTGATGCACCAGGGCAAGATGAACGGCTTCCTCGTGCAGGGCTTCAACCCGATCGCGGCGGTGCCGAACAAGAAGAAGCTCTCGCAGGCGCTGAGCAAGCTCAAGTACCTGGTGGTCATGGACCCGCTGGAGACCGAGACGAGCGAGTTCTGGAAGAACTTCGGACCGCTCAACGACGTCGATCCCGCCAAGATCCAGACCGAGGTGTTCCGCTTCCCGACCAGCTGCTTCGCCGAGGAGACCGGCACCTTCACCAACTCCAGCCGCGTCATTGCCTGGAAGGAGAAGGCCGTTGATCCGCCGGGCGAGGCCAAGGTGGATTCGGAAATCATGGCGCGCCTCTTCATGAAGATTCGCGGCATGTACGCCAAGGAGGGCGGCACCCTGCCTGAACCGGTGGCCGCGCTGAGTTGGCCCTACCTCAACGCCAACGTGCCGTCGCCCGCCGAGGTGCTGCGCGAGATCAACGGCCGCGCGCTCAAGGACGTGCTCGGCCCTGTCGATCCGAAGAACCCGGATGCGCCCCGGCCGGTGGTCGTGAAGGCCGGCGAGCAGATGCCCAACTTCGCGCTGCTGCAGGACGATGGTTCCACCGCGTGCGGCAACTGGATCTACGCCGGTTGCTGGACGCAGGCGGGCAACATGACCGCGCGCCGCGACACGTCCGACCCCAGTGGCCTGGGCGTGTTCCAGAACTGGGGCTTCGCGTGGC
>Ga0247738_10000839_pt1 | contig 11255 bp, 7 predicted proteins | sample UWRJL013104B2_FD_180936 | JGI IMG/M metagenome (GOLD analysis project Ga0247738, IMG submission 180936) | Plant litter microbial communities from Arlington Agricultural Research Station in Wisconsin, United States - UWRJ-L013-104B-2 | ecosystem: Environmental > Terrestrial > Plant litter >...
CAACAAAACGTTTACAGAATCATTGCTTTAGGAATCACCGGTTTTGACAGTCCTGTTTTACAATCTTCTATTCCTGAAACCAGTCAAAGCTTAATAGAGATTCCGGTTATATTTGAAAAAATAAACCCAAATAGTAAAATACTGGCAGATTTAAAAAAGCTAACACTTAAAGCGCAAAAGTATTGTGTTGCCAATAATAATTTCAACACTTTCAACAGAGCTTTTTTTATAACCGAGTATTTAAATCCAATTTCAAAGAAAATTAATTTTTTTCAACAGCAAGAGAATATAAAAATTGTAACAAAGAATAGTCCCTTAAAACCTACTATTGCTACTTTATTTGATAAAGATGCTTTTGATGTAAACGGATTTGTTCTTTCAAAAGATTATAATTTTACGGCTGACAAAGCAACTTTAGGAGAAAAATTATTTTATGACAAAAGCCTTTCTAAAAACAATGACAGAAGTTGTGCCTCTTGTCATCATCCGGAAAAAGCTTTTACAGACGGTTTAAAAACAAATCTTTCATTAACAGGAATCAATTTAGCAAGAAACACTCCTACACTAACGTATGCCTCATTACAAAATGCTCAATTTTGGGATATGCGTCAGCTGGATTTAGAAAAGCAAAGTGTTGATGTTATTCAAAATAAGGATGAAATGCATGGCTCTATGGAAAATATTCATGCCAAAATTTTATTAGATCAGGATTATATAAAACTCTTCAAAAAGGCATTTCCAAAAAGTACTAAACCTGAGGCGTGGCAAATTCAAAATGCTATTGCCAGTTATGTCAGATCTTTAAATTCTTTTGATTCGAGATTTGATCTTTATATGAGAGGAGAAAAAAATGCATTGAATAATGAAGAAATTGAAGGAATGAATCTTTTTATGGGGAAAGCCAAATGTGCCACTTGTCATTTTACACCTTTATTTAACGGAACTGTTCCGCCAAACTACTCAAAAACCGAACATGAAGTTATAGGCACTCCTGCTGAAGCCAATGGAAAAAAACTGAGTCCGGATTCTGGTCGTTATTTGTATAATAAAATGCCACAGCTAATTGGAGCATTTAAAACTCCGACAGTTAGAAACATTGCAATTACCGCTCCATATATGCATAATGGCGTTTTTAAAACTCTGGAAGAAGTTGTTGATTTTTACAATAAAGGCGGTGGAAAAGGTCTGGGATATGAAGTAGAAAACCAAACACTTCCTTTTGATGAATTAAAGTTGAATAAAAAGGAAGAAAAGGCTCTTGTTGCCTTTATGAAAACACTGACTGATAAAAGATATCACTAAAAATAATCAATAAAAAACCGCTTACAAATAAGCGGTTTTATTTAAACTTTATTAACCTTACTAATAAACGAACCGAGTTATCTCTTCAAAAATTGAAGTCCCACTTAAGTAACTTACAACTTTTTCAGTTGGATAATTGTTTGCATCATATGTATAGGAGTAAGTTATTGTATTTGTTTTTAAAGTACTACCGGATCCTGAAGTAGAAGTTTCCTTAATTACATTATTAACAGCCGCATCATCCAATAAAAGATTAAAACCTACAACATTTTTAAAAGGGTTGTTTTTAGTATCATATTCATAAATGTGTGTACTTTCAGCGCCATAATATGAAACTTCAAGCTTTAATACATTACCATCTTTGAATGTATATTTACCAGTTGCTCCATACTCTTGCTCAATACCAGTTGAATCAATCCCTTTAAAACCTTCATAAGAAACAGTTCCGTCTGCATTATGCGTGTATTCAGTCTTGTAATAATAATCATTACCAACATTTCGTTCAATACTAACTGCCATTTTTCCATTTTCATAAATATAATCAGTTGTAAAATCAAGCTGACCTTTCGTATCAAATTCTTCTATTTTTGTTATTACATTACCAGTATATGTATATTTCATAACAGAACCATCTGCCTCGGTAATACTACTTACTTTGTTTCCATCATAAATATATTTTGCGGGATAAAGAGCCCCATCTTCATCAATATCAATTCTTGTTTTTAGTAAAACAGAAGAGGCAGCGTCAGCTGATTCATTATCATCTTTAGAACATGAAATAAATGTTACTAAAATAACACTTAATAAACATAGTAATTTTTTCATTGAATTTATTTTAAAATTATTCGCGCAAAGGATATAATTAATCAATAAAAAATTCACCATTATAAGCTATAAGAACATCACAATAAGACTTTTATATTTTTATTTAATACTTTTAAGTATTGTTGTAGGATTAAAAGAGAACAAAAAAAAGCGCTAAGAAAATCTTAGCGCTTTTTTTAAATTTATTCTAAAACCAAACCAATCTGGCCGTCGTCATCTAATTCTGTTTCAACCGAATCATCCTCTGAAATCTCCGGCGTTTCAGGAACTTCTTCAACAGGTTCTTCGTAAGGTAGCGGGTCTAATAAATTAACTTGTTTTAGTTTTTCTGTCGTTAATTGATTTCCTAAAGCTTTAAAACCTTTTACAGCTATAAATTCCTCAACATCAATATGTAAATCTTCTTTTTGAACTCCTTTTACTTTAGCAAAAACCAATTGTGCCATCGGACGATAATCTGTCGAAACGATTTCTAATTGCGAATTTGGATGTTCTGTAATAAAACTTTCTTCTTTTCCTTCATTTTCAACCAAAAAACGTTTCAAATAATAACGCTCTTTTTCTCCGTCATAATAAATAGCAGAAATAGGTTTCTTAGGATTCCATTTTTCCAACACAATCATATCTTCATCAAAATGAGTAGATAGCTCTGGAATTATAACTTTCAGTTTTCCTGATTGATTAATAATCAATATTTTATCACTTGGTTTAAACTCTCCTAATAATTCTCCTCTTGCATCAACATTTAGACGTTTTACGGTATCATCAAACCAAACTTTTCTTGGCAATAAAGTCGAAATTCCTTTTTCTTTTAATTCAATTTTTTTGATAGGATATTTGGTTACCAAATTTCCTTTTGATGCACGTCCTTTAATGGCTAGTTTGGCAAAATCAATATCAAATTTTAATTTTTTGATCGTTCCAACCTGGCGCAATAAAATTGTTATTACCTCTGCTTCTCCATTCGGATTATGCGAAAAATAAACCACTTGGGAACCAGCTGTTTCATTGGTCAAATCATAAGGCTTATCACGCGTTACACCCGACACATTAAAACGTTTAATGTATGAAGGCCCTGATTTTCCATCACGATAAATCATGTTGTAAATCGTACGTTTATCGCTCTTATCAAAAATAGCAACGTGAATAATATCTTTTCCAACAAATGTTTTTGCATCAACTTTTGTTACAAGCATTTTTCCGTCACGGAGAAATACAATAACATCATCAATATCAGAACAATCCGTAAGATATTCGTCTTTTTTCAAGCTTGTTCCAACAAAACCTTCTTCGCGATTTACGTAAAGTTTTGTGTTTCTTAAAACTACTTTTGTAGCCTCAACATTATCAAAAACACGAAGTTCTGTCTGGCGCTCGCGGCCTTTTCCGTATTTCTCTTTTAATTTAGTAAAGTATGCAATTGCAAAATCTGTCAGGTTTTCTAAATTATGCTCTACTTCCTTCATTTCATCCTCTAACTTAGCGATAAAATCATCGGCTTTATCAGAGTCAAAACGGGTAATACGAATCATTGGAATCTGAGTCAATCGCTGTAAATCTTCATCGTTGATTTCTCTGACGAATGATTTTTTGAAAGGCTCAAATCGGTCGTATAAATATTTATAAAGAGATTCTCTATCAGAATATAATTTGAAATCAATATACATTTCTTCGCGAATGAAGATTTTCTCTAAAGTCGAGAAATGCCATTTGTTTTTTAATTCTTCTAATTGAATTTCTAATTCCTGACGAAGTAAATCTACAGTTCTGTGAGTCGAAATTTTCAACATTTCAGAAACTCCAATAAACAAAGGCTTATTATCTTCAATAACACAACCCAAAGGCGCTACAGAAGTTTCGCAAGCTGTAAAAGCAAATAAAGCATCAATAGTTTTATCTGGAGAAACGCCTGGAAACAAGTGAATTAAAATCTCAACATCAGCCGCCGTATTGTCTTCAATTTTCTTGATTTTGATTTTACCTTTATCATTAGCTTTCAAAATACTGTCAATCAAAGTAGTCGTATTGGTCGAAAACGGAATTTGCGTAATCACCAAAGTGTTCTTGTCTAATTGTGAAATTTTCGCACGAACACGAACACGCCCGCCACGAAGTCCATCATTGTAATTTGACACATCGGCAATACCTTGTGTCATGAAATCAGGATATAATGTAAACGGTTTTCCTTTTAAAATTTTAATCGAAGCGTCGATTAGCTCATTGAAGTTATGAGGCAAAACTTTAGTCGAAAGACCAACCGCAATTCCCTCTGCCCCTTGCGCCAAAAGCAACGGAAACTTTACCGGAAGATTGTTTGGTTCTGCACGACGACCATCGTATGAAACTCCCCAATCGGTGATTTTTGGCGAATATAAGACCTCCAAAGCAAATTTAGATAAACGTGCCTCGATGTAACGAGAAGCCGCAGCTCCGTCGCCTGTTAAGATATTTCCCCAGTTTCCCTGACAGTCAATCAATAAATCTTTCTGACCAATCTGTACCATTGCATCACCAATACTCGCATCTCCGTGTGGGTGATACTGCATGGTGTGTCCTACAACATTGGCAACTTTATTATAACGACCATCATCCAACTCTTTTAAAGAGTGCATAATACGACGCTGAACCGGTTTAAAACCGTCTTCAATCGCCGGAACTGCACGTTCAAGAATTACATAAGAAGCATAATCCAAAAACCAGTCTTTGTACATTCCGGTTACTTTCGTAATAACGTCTTCTCCTTCTTCTTCCTGATTCTCGTAAAAATGCTGTCCTTCAAAATGTTTAGCGTCTACGTCAATAATTTCATCCTCTCCTTCCTGATTTTCATCAAGCTGGTTTTGATCTGAATTATTTTCGTCGTCGTTTGGAATTATGTTATCGTCTTCTTCGTCTTTCATATATTTTGTTCAGTATAAATACTAAAAAATTCTTCTGTAATTCTTTGTTTTAAATAGCAACATCCTCAATCGTATCCAACTCCACTTTCAAATTCTTGATAATGAATTCTTGTCTGTCCGGGGTATTTTTCCCCATATAGAACGACAATAATTGCTCTATCGAAGTATTTTTATCCATCATAATTGGGTCAAGGCGAATCGTTTCTCCAATAAAGTTTTTAAACTCATCGGGAGAAATCTCTCCCAAACCTTTAAATCGGGTGATTTCCGGTTTTGGTTTTAGTTTTTCGATGGCGTCTTTTCTTTCTTCTTCAGAATAACAATAGATCGTTTCTTTTTTATTTCGAACCCTGAAAAGCGGTGTTTGTAAAATATACAAATGCCCTTCTTTGATTAATTCAGGAAAGAATTGCAAAAAGAAAGTAATCAACAACAAACGAATGTGCATTCCATCGACATCGGCATCGGTTGCGATTACGATGTTGTTGTAACGTAGTTTTTCAAGTCCGTCTTCAATATCTAAAGCAGCTTGCAATAAATTGAATTCCTCATTTTCATATACGATTTTCTTCGTCATTCCGTAGGAATTCAAAGGCTTACCACGCAAACTAAAAACGGCTTGTGTATTTACATCACGCGATTTGGTGATCGATCCTGATGCCGAATCTCCCTCGGTAATAAAAAGTGTACTTTCTAAGTTCCTAGGGTTTTTTGTATCCGGAAGATGCGCTCTGCAATCTCTTAATTTTTTATTATGAAGATTGGCTTTCTTCGCACGATCTGTTGCCAGTTTTCTGATTCCTGATAACTCTTTTCTTTCGCGTTCTGCCTGCAAAATCTTGCGTAATAAAGCTTCTGCTGTTGGCGGATTTTTGTGTAAATAATTGTCAAGTTTGTTCTTAACAAAGTCATTTACAAAAGTACGAACCGAAACCGCAGGCGTTCCATCATCAGAACCCATATCTGTAGAACCTAATTTTGTTTTGGTCTGAGACTCAAAAACGGGTTCCATAACTTTAATACTAATCGCACTTACAATCGATTTACGAACGTCTGAAGCTTCAAAGTTTTTATTGTAAAACTCACGTATGGTTTTTACAATTGCTTCTCTGTAAGCTGCTAAGTGCGTTCCTCCTTGTGTTGTGTTCTGACCGTTTACAAAAGAGTGATATTCTTCGCTATATTGTGTTTTACTGTGCGTTACAGCGATTTCGATCTCATGATCTGTCAAATGAATGATCGGATATTCTAAATCATCTTCATTAATGGTTTCTTCTAATAAATCTCTAAGACCATTCTCAGAAATATATTTTTCGCCATTAAAAATAATCGTTAAACCATTGTTTAAATAACAATAGTTTTTGACCATTTTAATAACATATTCCATACGGAATTTATAGTTTTTGAAGATTGTTTCATCTGGCGTAAAAGTTACTTTTGTTCCTTTACGTTTGGTTGTCTCGATTACATCTTCTTCTAAAACCAGATTTCCTCCTGAAAATTCTGCTGCTTTTTGTTTGTCATCACGAACAGATTCTACACGAAAATAGTTCGAAAGTGCATTTACCGCTTTTGTTCCGACACCATTTAAACCAACAGATTTCTGAAAAGCTTTAGAATCGTACTTTCCTCCCGTGTTCATTTTCGAAACTACATCTACTACTTTTCCTAACGGAATTCCACGTCCGTAATCACGAACCGAAACCGTCTTATCTTTGATGGTAACTTCAATCGTTTTTCCCGAACCCATGACGAACTCATCGATACAGTTATCTAAAACCTCTTTTAATAGAATATAAATACCATCATCCGGCGAAGATCCATCTCCTAATTTTCCGATATACATTCCCGGACGCATACGAATATGCTCCTTCCAGTCGAGTGATCGGATATTATCTTCGTTATATTGATTTTGCTCTAGCATAAATGAATTGGATTTTCGGCTAATGTACCATTTCTAGCTAAAAAATAAAAGCGTATTTTTTTTTTGTTATGATTAATAACAGCTTTGAATTCTATTTAAATTGATTTTAAAATAATACGCGCTTTAAAAGTAGAAAATATTAGTTCTAAAATAAAAAACACTATTTGATTCCCAGTACTTCTTTTGCTAAAGCAATCATTTCGGGAGTTCCCGTATTTTTGTTTTTTTCGTCAGAAAGTTTCACGACGCCCTGCCAATGGGTATTATCTGGCTTTGTGTCTGTTAATTTTATTACCATATTCATGGAAGGCAATCCAACATCATTGGTAAAATTAGTTCCAATGCCAAATGACATTTTAATTTTGTCTTTACAAAAGTCCGCGATCGTTTTTACTTTATCAAAATTAAGCGAATCCGAGAAAACAATAGCTTTAGATTTTGGATCTATTCCCATTTTGACATAATGAGAGATTACTTTTTGAGCAAACTCAACAGGATCTCCACTATCGTGCCTTACACCATCAAAAAGTTTAGAGTATTTTTTATCAAATTGATTGAAAAATATATCTGTTGTGTATGTATCTGTTAAAGCAATTCCAAGGTCACCACCATAAACTTCTGTCCAATGTTCGAGACTTATTGAATTGGCCATTTTAAAACCATATTGTGCGGCATGAAACATAAACCATTCGTGTGCATGAGTTCCTAAAGGACGTCTGTTGTTGAGCATAGCGAAATGGACATTGCTTGTTCCGATGAAACTTTCTGAGCCAAAAGTTCGCAGCGTTTCATTAACCAAAACATGTACATCGTAAGAATGACGTCGTCTTGTACCAAATTCTAAAACAGAAACTCCTAATTTATTATAGTTGTCAATCTTATTTTTAGTGAGCGTTTTTATAGCCTCATCATTCAGTCGGATTAAGTGATTTGATTTATAAAAAAGTTCAGAAATCAAAGCCATTAAAGGCACTTCCCACAAAATGGTTCGGTACCAGAAACCTTCAACAACAACTTTTATTTCTGAACCCTCCTGAGTAATTTTAACTTCTGAAGGATCAAAACTATATCCCTGTAAAAAATCTAAATAAGTAGGATCGAGATACGGACAGTAATGTGACAGATAATGCTTTTCGTCTTTTGTTAACCGCAAATCTGCCATGGCATCAACGGATTTTCTAAGCAAATCTGCAAAACCTTCGGGAAAAACATGTTTACCGCGATTGATAAATCCATAACGCACTTTAGCCTTTGGAAAAAGTCTGATTACGGCATGCTGCATCGTAAATTTGTAGAAATCATTATCTAAAATTGATTTCAAAAAAGTTGTTTCCATAAGGCAAGTTGCTATATATTTTTTTCAAATCCGTAACAGCTAAGATACGCCAATTCGGTAAAAGAAGAAAATGATATAAATCAACTTTGCTAAAAATTCTTACTTTGAAACCACTTTAAATGCTGCAATACTATTTGTGTCTACAAAAAAAGTAATATACTCTCCTATTGTATTATCAAAAATTATCTGAAACTCTAAACCATCTTTTCTTTCTCTTCCGTTAGTGATTTTAACGGGTTGATTTCTTTTGTTTAAATAATAAAACTGATCTGATTTTGAAATGTTTTTGATTTCAAAAGTGATTTTATCTCCATTTCTTACTTCAATTATACCAGAATCGGGCGATTTGATTTTATAATCTTTTTCAATTGTTTTATTATAAATTAAAGGTCCATTTAGAAAATCTTCCTTGCTTAATTTATCACCTAAATAAGATTCGGAATCTGGGAAATGCTTGGCGAAAAAATAATAAGGATCTGTATCAAAATAAACGGCCGAAAAGTCATTTACCATTCTTCCTTTACTGCTGTCATAATAGCCTTGCCCCCAGGTAACATCTATCAATTTCCATTTTTTATCAATCAAAACCATATTCCATGCATGATTTGAAGAGGTATTTTTTCGTCCAATATCTACTAATCTGGTTTTAGAATCGCCACGAACAATTTCACATTTAATTCCAACTAATGAAGCTAAATGTTGATACAAAGCCGTAAAACCTTCACAAACCGCTTTTTTAGACTTAAATGCTTTTTCAACCATTTGATCATTCAAAGCCTGAATCTTTCTCTGTTTTTCGGCTTCTGAACGATAGCTAAAACCCTGCGTTTTAGGCGGGTTCAAAAAAGCAGCATAATCATACCTTACGTTATAGGCAATCCAGCTATAAATAGCTCGCGCCTTGTCGTAATCAGAGGTAAAATCTTTTTCGATTCTCTCTGCCAATTTTTCGGTTGTACTAAAACTTTTTGGGTATTTTAAAACGATGTTATCAATTGCATTATATTTTTGTGCAAATGAAGAATACAGGAAGATAACATTTATAAGTACTAAAAAAACAATCTTTTTTGGTGTCATAAATTAGAAACAATCTTTTATAATATCTTTTAATTCTTTGTCTAATTCTGCATTTGAAATTTGATTTTTTTCTAAATCGAAATTAGCATTGAAGGCCGGTAATGAAAATGTAGCTTTTATTTCAGCTCCATATCTTGGCAAAGCATTACGTGCAATTTCTAAAACAGAAGCTCCTCCTCTTGTACCTGGTGAAGTTGCCATTAGTAACATTGGTTTTTGCTGAAAAACTTCTTTTGTAATTCGGGAGGACCAATCGAATATATTTTTAAAAGCTGTTGAGTAGTTGTTATTATTTTCAGCCAAAGAAACGACTAAAATATCTGCGCTTGCCAGTTTGGCTAAAAACGCTTTTGCTTTTTCATGCTGACCGATTTCTTTCTCTAAGTCAACGCTGAATAACTGCATTGCGAAATCATTTAAATCTAAAACTTCAACTTCTCCATTTTCAATTAAACCTGCAGCATAAGTTGCCAGTTTTTTATTGATTGATTGTTGACTATTACTTCCTCCAAAGGCTATAATTTTCATATTGTGGTATTTGTGTTATATCTGCCAGCAAAGTTCTTGCCACAGATTACATTCTAAAGATTAAAAATATCATAACGAAATCCTTATAATCTGTAAAATCTGTGGTAATATCTTATTTTTCTATTTCAAAAATCTCTTTCTGTATTTCTACAGAATATTCATTTGGATAAATTTTCCCTCCGTATGACTTGGCGTATACTTTGGTAAATTCTGCCCCAAAATACAGAATTATTGCTGAATAATACACCCAAACCAAAATAATAATTACAGAACCCGCCGCACCATAAACTGATGCCACTGTAGAGCTTCCTAAATAAAATCCTATAGCAAATTTACCAATCATAAAAAGTACAGCCGTAACTGATGAACCGATAATGGCATCTTTCCATCTTATTTTTCCGTCTGGCAATGTTCTGAAAATAATGGTAAAAAGAAGCGTAATACTAGCCAAAACAATGAAAATATTTACGACGTAAAACAAATAAACAGTACTTTCCGGGAAGTATATTTTTAAGCGGGTACTTACCAAATCTAGAGTTGTATTTACCAAAAGACTAACGAGCATTAAAAATCCGACTGAAGCAATCATTGAAAATGACATTAATCTGTTTTGTATGAATTTCTTAAGGCCTTTGTCTGGTTTTGCCCGTAAACCCCAAATAAAATTAATGGAACTTTGTATTTCTGCAAAAACCCCCGAAGCTCCTATTAGTAACATTACAATACCAAAAACGGTTGCAAAAACATTACTTCCGGAAAGTTGTACGTTTTTTATAGCTTCCTGAATCTGAATTGCTGCTTCATTTCCAACCATTTCGTTAATCTGTCCGTATAATTGTCCCGTTACTGCTTCTTCACCAAAGAAAAAACCGCAAATTGTTATGATAATAATCAATAAGGGCGGCAATGCAAAAATGGTATAATAGGATAATGCAGCACTAAGTTTAATAGCGTTGTCATCATTAAATTCTAAAAAGGTATTCTTGAGCAGAAACCACGTTTTGGAGAATATATTCTTAATTTTCACGATACTTCGATTTTTGGATATTCTCTCAAATTTAAACAATAAGTTAAAATTTTGAATTGTTGCTTTTTGAGCAAATTTTACATTTTTACCATGTGAATATTTTTTTATGTAGTCCCTACGGGACATTTGCAAACGTTATTTCTATTTTTTTCCTACCAATATTTAACTCCTAACGGAGTATTATACTCCCTTTTTAATATTTAATATTCTATATTTATTAAGGAATATCTCGGAGAGATTACTATTGATCGAAAAAAATCTACAATATTTAACTCCTAACGGAAGATAAATACCTTTTTAATATTTTACATTCATTAAGGAATATCTCGGAGAGAT
>Ga0247738_10000840_pt1 | contig 11252 bp, 11 predicted proteins | sample UWRJL013104B2_FD_180936 | JGI IMG/M metagenome (GOLD analysis project Ga0247738, IMG submission 180936) | Plant litter microbial communities from Arlington Agricultural Research Station in Wisconsin, United States - UWRJ-L013-104B-2 | ecosystem: Environmental > Terrestrial > Plant litter >...
AGATGTAGGCGAGGTAGTCGGCGAAGGGGCCGACGTAGTGGTAGTGGTTCTCGGCCCAGCGGGAGAGGTGCTCGCGGGAGAGGGAGCCTTCGGCCCAGGCCAGGCTGAAGGGGGATTTGTTGGCGCTCTTGCCTTTGATGGCGTTTTCGAGGGCGGTGCGCAGTTCGTCGCGGTTCATGAGGGCGGGCATGGGGTTCTCCTTGAAGGGGCGGAAGGGATGCGGGCGCTTCGGGTGGGAACATCTCCACCGTTCACACGGTATACAATATACACAATACCAATCGACGTCAACCGATTGCTTGAAACCCGATGCATTCCAGGGCTTCTTTTCCCTCTGACAGCAGAGGCGCTGGCGTCGCGGTCCGCTTCACTCGGGTTTGACGTGATTGGCATTGTTGGTATACAGTATACCTAATGCCGTGGCGAAAGCCACCCAAGAATTCACCTCAGCGAGATGCCTCCATGCCTGTCGTCATCCTTCACAAACATGGCCAGACCTTCCGGGATGAGGTCAAGCCCAACACCAACCTGGTGGTGCGCGCCGGCATCAAGCAATTCCCTTACCCCAACCTCCAGTACGAGTGCGGCATGGGCAAGTGCGCAAAGTGCGCCACGCGCGTGCTCGCCGGCGCCGAGCACCTTCCCCCGCCCAACTGGAAAGAGAAGAAGCAACTGGGCGATCGCCTGAACGAGGGCTACCGGCTGGCCTGCCAGCTCTGGCTGGACAACGACATCGAGCTGCAGCAGGACTGAGCCTGCCGCCTGCTTCCCGACCGCCCTCATCCAATACCCGGAGTGGAACCCCATGTACGTGATCCTCACCAGCAAGCCCGGCCAATTCCGCACGGAAGTCGGTGCCGGGCTGCTCCCCATCGAGGCCTATGACTACCTGTTCTACGGCCGCCTGCGCGCGCACTTCCTGATCGCCGAGTTGACCGCACCGACCCGGGTCCGGGTGGTCGACGAGACCGAGCCGGTCACGGTCAACGACGTGCCCTCCAAGTTCCTGGAGAAGTTCCAGAGCGTCGAGACAGCGCGCCGCGAGCTGCAACACCTCTGCGCCTTTGGCGACCTGGAGACCCGCCTGGTCCCTCGCGACGCCGCTTCCTTCAACCTTCCGACGCCAGACGCCGCATGATCAACGTCACCTTCATCACCAACGACAACAAGCAGGTCGAGGCACCGGACAACAGCAACCTGCTGCGCGTGTCCCTGCGCGAAAAGGGCGGCATTCCGTTCAAGTGCGGGGGCGGCCTGTGCGGCACCTGCAAGTGCCGCATCGAGCGGGGCCTGGAGCACACCGATGAAGTGAAAGCCAAGGAGCGCAAGCACCTGAGCGAAGCGCAACTGTCGGAGGGCTATCGCATGGCCTGCCAGACCTTCCTGCGCGGCGACGTCGCGGTGTCGTGGTAATGCCATGACCGGCGGCGAGAACGCCCTGCTGTCGCTGGGCCTGAGCTGGGGCACCTACCTGGGCATGGGTTTCATGGTGCTGGTGGGTGCCTGCCTGCAGGGCGTGAGCGGCCTGGGCTTTGCGATGTTCTGCGCGCCCATCGCGGCGCTGCTGTTTCCCGAGCTCGTGCCCGGCGCGCTGCTCGCGCTGGGTTGCCCGCTGGCGCTGATGACGGGTTTGCGCGAGTTCCGCGCCATTGAATGGCGCACCGCAGGCCAGGCCATCGCCGGGCGAGTTGTGGGCACGGGCCTGGCCGCCGGCTGCATGGCCCTGCTGCCGGTGCAGACCTTGTCGCTGCTGTTTGCCGCGCTGATCCTCGCCGGTGTGGTGCTCAGCCTCAAGGGCTGGCAGGTGGCGCACAACGGCCGAAACACCACGCTGGCAGGTCTGGCCTCCGGCCTCATGGGCACCATCACCTCCGCCGGCGCCCCGCCCTTTGCCATCGCCATGCAACACCTGCCGGCCAACCGCCTTCGCGGCACGCTCGGCGCGGTTTTCTTCATCGGCGCGGCGCTCTCGCTGGTGGCCCTTGCCCTGGTGGGCCGCATGGGCGCCGTCCAGCTCTGGCTGAGCCTGTTGCTCATGCCGTGGATGGTCATCGGCTTCCTGCTGTCGAGCCGCATCAAGCTGTTCATGCGCCAGCAGGCACTGCGCCCCATGCTGCTGGCGCTGGCCGCCTTTGGCGCGCTCGGCATCCTGGTGCAGACGCTGATCGGCGCCTGAACGTTCACCAACACCCCCTTCACGAATTTCGCCCCATGCAACACATCACCGACGACATGATCGATGCGGCCGTGAGCCCGCAGGACGCGCAGCAGGTGCTGCTCGACGCCTTCCGCAGTTTCGGCCACGGTCAGGCCGCGATGCAGGAGCGCATCCGCACCGAGGCACAGGGCGTCAAGCTCTCCACGCTGGGGGCGGTCATCCCCGAGCAGCGGGTGGCGGGCGCCAAGGTCTACACCACGATCAAGGGCCAGTTCACCTTCGTCATCGTGCTGTTCTCCACCGAGGATGGCCGGGCCCTCGCCTCTTTCGATGCCGGGGCCATCACCCGCCTGCGCACGGCGGCCTGCTCGCTCATCGCGGCCCGGCACCTGGCGCGTCCCCACTCGCGTCAGATGGCCTTGTTCGGCGCCGGGGTCCAGGGCCGGGCGCACGCGGTCCAGATGGCGCAGGCGTTCACGCTGGACGAGATCCGCGTCTGCGACCCCTACGCCCCGCCCGGCTTGGCGGCCGAGCTGCAGCGCCAATGTGGCACGGCCGTGCGGCTGTGCGACGCCAGCGAAGCCGTGGCTGGGGCAGACATTGTGGTGACCGCCTCGCGCTCGACCAGCCCGCTGTTCGGGGGCGATGAACTGAAAGCCGGCTGTTTCGTCGCCGCCATCGGCTCCAGCCTGCCGCACACCCGCGAGCTGGACGACCGCGCCCTGGAGCGCGCCAGCCGGATCGCGGTGGAATGGATGCCCCAAACCCTGCGCGAGGCCGGCGATCTGGTGCTGGCCCGGCCCGGCCTGGTGTCGGCCGACAAGCTGGTGGAACTGGGTGCGCTGGTGGCGGGCGCCGCACCCGGCCGCCAGAGCGAGGACGAGATCACGCTCTACAAATCGGTCGGTGTGGGCCTGGAAGACATCGCCCTGGCGGGCCTGGCCTGGCAGCGCCTGCAAACAGGCGCATGACGCGTTAGCTTCAGGGGTCCATCTGGGCCGCGTTGTACACGTGGCGCATGGCCAGCAGCGAGGCCAGTTCGGCGTCGCCGTTGATCACCGCGCGAAGGATGGCGGCGTGCTCGTCCCAGTTCTGCGGCCCGCGCGACGAGTTGATGGACGCGAACAGGAGCGCAGTGCGGTCGCGCAGCGAACGCATGATGTCCTGAAGGATCGAGTTGGCGGCAATGCTGCCCAGGGCGTCGTGGAAACGCTGGTTCATCATCAGCATGACGGCGTCGTCCGCACCGTCCTTGGACACCCGGGTACCTTCTTCGAGGATGCGCTGCATCTCGGCGATCTGCTGGTCGTCGTGCCGCTGCGCGGCCAACTTGGCATTGAGCCCTTCGAGGGTGGCGCGCACTTCCACGAGTTCGCGCATCTGCTGCGGCGTGAAGCTCGTCACCGACGCACCGCGCCTCGGCTCGATGGTCACAAGGCCCTCGGCCGCCAGCTGCCGCAAGGCCTCCCGCACCGGCATGCGCGACACGCCCAGCTCCTCCGACAGCTTGCCCTCGATGAGCCGCTCTCCGGGCGGCACGCCGCCGGACAGGATGCGCTCGCGCAGCGCTGTCACCACCAGCTCGGTCAGCGGTGAGTGATTGGCGCCCAGGGTCGACTTGATGTGTTGGTCCATGTAGGTGCAGCGCGTGTCTCGGGTTGGGCGGACCGCGAAAAGCGGCGAATGCTCGATTTTATTTCTTCACAAGGATACAGAATGCAATTGGACCTTCCAAAACCCATGGAAGTTCGCGCCCGCGCCACCGCCGGCCACGGGCCTGCATTCGGGCGGGTCTTGAAGCGGCTACATTCGGCCGCGCTGGCCTGAGCAAGGGGGGGCAGCGATCGGCGGCCGCCCCGGGAGGAGTTTCAGTCAGTCCAGCTCGCTGCGGTTCGCCGCGTTCTGCACATGGCACAGCGCCAGCACCGAGGCAAGCTCGGGGTCGCCGTTGAGCACGGCACGCAGGATGGCGGCGTGCTCCTCCCAGTTCTGCCGGCAGCGGTCGCGGTTGAACGGCGTGAACAGCAACTCGGTGCGGTCCCGCAGCGAGCGCATCACCTCCTTGAGCACCGAGTTGCCGGCGGCTTGGCAGAGCACGCCATGAAACTGCTGGTTCATCCGCGCCAGGGCCTCAAGGTCGTTGGTGTCGGCGAGGTGGTTGCCCTCGTCGAGGATGCGGCGCATCTTCGTGATCTGCTCCGGGTTCTTGTGCCGGGCGGCCAGCTTGGCGTTGAGCGCCTCCAGGTTGCCGCGCACCTCCACCAGTTCCAGCACCTGCTCCTCGGTGAAACGGGTGACGCTCGCGCCCCGACGCGGCTCGATGGTGACCAAGCCTTCAGCGGCCAGGTGCCGCAGGGCTTCGCGCACCGGAATGCGCGAGACATCGAACTCGGCCGATACGCGGCCTTCTACCAGGCGGTGGCCCTGCGGCAGGCTGCCGTCCAGGATGCGCTCGCGCACTTTTTCCACCACCAGCTGCGTCAGCGGCGAATGGCTGGCGCCCAGGGAGGCGTCAGCGCCCGTCATGCCCGATCGGCGCCCGTGCGGCAGCCCCGGGCGGCGTGTGTGGTGGTCCATGTCAGACCGCCAGCGCCAGACCGTCCTTGCGGCGATCGGAACCACCCCGCAGGCGGCCTTGGGCGTCGCGCAACACCACCTGGGCGCCCCCGAAGTCGCTGCGCCCACCGAGCTCACCCAGGCCTTGCGGCTCCTGGTAGCCCGCAGCCCGCAGGGCGGCCGCCACGTCCGGGGCGGTGCCCGCTTCCAGCGCCAGCGCGCGATCGGACTCCAGGCGCCAGCGCGGTGCATCGATGGCGGCCTGCAAGGGCTCTCCCCAGGCCGCCAGGCGGGTGATCAGCTGCACGTGACCCTGCGGCTGCATGGCGCCCCCCACCACCCCAAGGCCAGCGTGAAAAGCGTCCCCCTTCAGCACCGCCGCAGGCACCACCGTGTGGTACGGGCGCTTGCCCGGGCCAGGGCCGTTGATGTGGCCCGGCTGCGAGAAGCCAAAGCCGCGGTTCTGCAACACGAAGCCCGCTCCCGATGCGGCGATGCCCGATCCAAAGCGCTTGAAGATGCTGCTCATCAGCGTCACGGCCAGACCACTGGCGTCCACCACCACGGTGCAGACCGTGTTGCCGGCCGGATCGGCCACGGTTTCCTTCGCGTGCCGCATGGCCTGGCCCATGTGCTCGACCATGCTGACCGCGGTCGCCGGGTCGGCCGGGTCCAGCGACAACGCGTCCAACGCCTCCAGCGCGTGCAGCACGGCGATGCCGTGGGTGTTGGGCGGACATTCCAGCACCGTCAAACCCCGGAATCGCGCGCTCGCGGGTGGTGCGAAGTGGCCACTGTGGCGCGCGAAGTCTTCCACCATCAGCACGCCCCCAAGCCGCTGTACGGCGCGCTCTGCCGCCAGGGCAGGTGCACCGAGGTAGAAGGCGTCCGGGCCGTCGTTGGCGATCGCCCGCAGCACCTCGGCCAGCTCCGGGTTCGCGAACGTGTCGCCCGCCCGGGGCAGCGAGTCGGCCCGGTAGAGGCGTGCACTGGCCGGGTCCAACCGAAGCACCGGTTCAAACAGCGCCCATTCACGTGCCGCGACGGGTGCCACGGGAAAGCCCTGTGCAGCCGCCTCGATGGCGTCATTGAACAGCTGCACCCAAGGCAGGCGACCGAAGCGTCCATGCAGGTCGTGCCAGCCGCGCACCACGCCCGGCACCGTGACCGAGAGCGCGTGCCGTTCGGGAATGCGCCTGCCGGGCAGTCGATCCACCGCGTCCACGGAAAGGTAGGCAGGCGCGCGGCCGGTGCCGTTGTAGCTCAACGGCGCTTCGCCGGGCGGCACCACCATGGCAAGCACGTCGCCACCGATGCCCGTCGCCATGGGCTCGACAACACCCAGCACGGCGTCGGCCGCAATCGCAGCGTCGATCGCACTGCCGCCCATGCGCAGCATGTTCGCGGCCGCCCGCGCCGCCAGCGGATGGCCGGTGGCCACCATCTGGCGGTCGCCCACCACGCCCCAGGGTTCGTTTCGGGATAAGGGATTCATCGCTGCAGTCCTGTAGGGAGTTGTTTTAATTGTATACAGTATTCCACAGTCCTGTGAAACCTGCCTAAGAAGTGCGACTCCAGCCCCGAGAGGCGCTCCTGGAAGACGAGACCTATGACAAGAGGCCGTCACCGCCACCAAGTGACGTCATTTTGGCTGGCATGGCATATGCATACTGTATACGCTTAAGAATTTGAAGCGGGTAAAACAGCCAAAAATGCACCTTAAAGGTGCAAATCTGGCTGAAAACGCATCAAAAAAAGTGTCCATGGATCAGGGTAAGCACCAAGAAGGTCAATTTAGTATGTTGTATACCATCTGCTTCGCGACCAGCTTCCGGGTTTCGCCGTTCTTGTCCCATTCAGGGGTGGGACAGCCGGCCTCCGAGGCTGGACGCACTGCTCCAGGGGAAAGTGCCGGCCTGAAAGGTTCAGCCAGAAAGGCATGGCGCCGGCGTTGCAACCGGCCGTGATTTGCGTCAGTCGTCTCTCGTCAACCAAGCCCCGACCCTGGGTCGGGCGTTCAACCCCACAAGATATTTGATATGGACTCAACCATCACCCTTACCGCGGCGCACTGGATGTACCTGATCGGCGTGGTCTGCATCATCGTGACGATGATGTTCCGAGCCAACGTGCTCGTGCCCTCCATCGTCGCCACCTTCCTGGTGGTCCTCGCGTGGACAGGCAACCCGCTCGATGCAGTGGGCAGCATCTTTGGTGCCAGCTTCGTGGCCGCCAAGGAGTTGTTCAACATCTTCCTGGTGATCGCGCTGATGACCGCGCTGCTCAATTCGCTCAAGGCGCTCAAATCGGACATCCTGATGGTCAGGCCGTTTCGGGTGCTGATGAAGAACGGCACGATGTCTTACCTGATCCTGGCCGTCATCACCTACCTGATCTCGCTGTTCTTCTGGCCCACGCCAGCGGTGCCGCTGGTGTGCGCGGTGCTGCTGCCCGCGGCCATCGCGGCCGGTCTGCCGCCGCTGGTGGGCGCGGCGGCCATCGCCATCGCTGGCCAGGGCATGGCCCTGTCGTCGGACTACGTCATCGGTGTGGCACCCGGCATCAGCGCCAAGGCCGCCAACGCCATGGCCTCGCTGGTCGCTGACCGCGCGCTCATCCTGTCGCTGATCACCGGTCTGGTGGCCCTGGCGCTGGTATTCGTGTTCCAGCGCAAGACCTTCAAGGCGGCCAACCCCGAGTTGCTGGTGAAGTGGCAAGCCCTGGGGCAGCAAGGCGGCTCGGAGCTCGAGCACGAAGGCACCACGCACAAGGCCGAGATCGCCAAGGGCACGAGCCGCGAAGAGCAGCCCGTCACCGGCCAGGACCTGCGCCGTGAAATCGCCAGCGTGGACCAGGCCCGCCAGAAGTGGTCCAAGGTGTTTGCCGTGCTGACCCCGGTGGTGTTCCTGGTCATCATCACCATCATGGCGCTGCCCAAGCTGGGCGTTCCCCTGCAAGACTTGAAGGGTGGTGCCGGTGCGTCGCTGGTGGGTGGCGCGGCCGCCCTGCTGATGCTGTTCGCCACCTGGGCCTTCCACGGCTCCAAGGGCATGCTCGAAGAGAGCGCCAACCACATCACCGAGGGCTTCGTCTTCGCCTTCCGTGCCATGGGCTCGGTGCTGCCGATCGCCGGCTTCTTCTTCCTGGGCAACAGCGAGACCGCCGCCGCGATCCTCGGCATGAGCGCGAACCAGACGCCCAGCCTGCTGTTCGATCTGGTGCGCGGCGCGCAGGAATGGCTGCCCCACAGCAAGCTCTTCGTGTCTTTCGGTCTGCTCATCGTCGGCATGATCACCGGCGTGGACGGCTCGGGCTTCTCCGGGCTGCCACTGACCGGCGCGCTGGCCGGCGCCATGGCCCCGGTCTCCGCAATGGACTCGGCCACGCTCGCGGCCATCGGTCAGATGGGCGCCGTCTGGACCGGTGGCGGCACGCTGATCGCGTGGTCTTCGCTGATCGCGGTCGCCGGTTTTGCCCGCGTCTCGGTGCTGGACCTGGTGCGGGTGCTCACCCCGCCGGTCCTCATCGGCCTGGCCGTGTCCACCACGGCCGCAGCCCTCTTCTTCTGATCCCCCTGTTGCTCGCACCGGGCCCGCACTGCGGGCCCGGCGGAGCCCTGTTCGTGTCCTTCCCACCATCGAGGTTTTCCATGAAAAAAGTGTTCGCGGTTTCCGTCCTGCTCGCCTCCGGCGCGGCTTTCGCCCAGTCCAGCGTCACGCTGTATGGCATTGCCGATATCCATGTTGATTCCCGCAAGAGCCCCGGCGTGAGCGGCCGCATGACCAAGGTCGAGAGCAGTGGCATCTACGAAAGCCGTTTCGGCTTCAAGGGCTCTGAAGACCTCGGCGGTGGCCTCAAGGCCAACTTCCAGCTCGAACAGGGCTTCGCGCTGGACGCCGGCACGGCATCGCCCGGCCAGGCATTCAGCCGCCAGTCGTGGGTGGGCCTGTCGGGCGACTTCGGCGACTTCCGGGCCGGCAAGACCTGGAGCGCGTTCGACGACATCAGCGGCGCCACCCAGGCCACCAAGAACTCGGTGTTCGCCCCCAACGCGGGCGTGTGGCTCACCACTTCGTACAAGGACAACCCGAACAACGGCCTCTACTACGCCTCGCCCACCTTCGGCGGCTTCAGTGGGGTCGTGAGCTACGGCTTTGGTGAAAACAAGACCGCCACGGTCGGCGCAGGCTCGGTGGTCAGCATGCACCTGAAGTACAACGGCGGCCCGGTGTACGCCGGCATCGCACAACAGAACGAAAAGGCCACCGCCGCCTCCACCGCCATCAAGTTCACCCGCGTCAATGGCTCCTACGATCTGGGCGCGGTCAAGCTGCTGGCCAGCTACGGCCGCGTCGCCTCGGGCGACAAGTCCACGAAGGAATGGCAGCTCGGCGTGGACGTGCCGGTGACGCCGGCCCTGATGATCTCCGGCGGCGTGGCCCGCTCCACCGGTGGCATCACCGGTTTCACGCCCGATGCGTCCTACATCGGCAAGACCGTCAACGTGACCGGCCCGGGCGCGCCCGATGTGGAGCGCACCGGCATGAGCGTCATGGCCTTCTACAGCCTGTCCAAGCGCACCACGCTGTACAGCGCCTTCCAGGCCACCACGACCAAGACGCCTGGCGCCGCCGATGCCAAGGGCAACGTCGTGGCCGTGGGCATGCTGCACCTGTTCTGACCCCCCAGCGTTCCAACCGGAAGCACTGCCCATGGCAGTGCTTCTTCACTTTCCAGGCCAACGCCTTCCCCTCCAGGAGAACCCCATGCCCGCCCTCATGAACCGCGACGAACTGCGCACCGCCCTCGAAAACGCCATCAAAGGCAAGAGCGCCAACAAATCCCCCTTCAGCCTGGCCTGGGCCGAAGGCTCCCTCTCCCGCGAACACCTCTCCCGCTGGGCCGAGAACCACTACCACTACGTCGGCCCCTTCGCCGACTACCTCGCCTACATCTACGCCCGCACCCCGGACCACATGACCGACGCCAAGGACTTCCTCCTGGCCAACATGTACGAGGAAGAGATCGGCGGCGACCGCCACACCGACCTCCTCATCCGCTTCGCCGAAGCCTGCGGCACCTCCCGCGAACGCGTCACCAACCCCGACAACATGTCCCCCACCACCCGCGCCCTGCAGAGCTGGTGCTACGCCGTGGCCATGCGCGAAGACCCCGTCGTCGCCGTCGCAGGCCTGGTCGTCGGCCTCGAATCCCAGGTCCCCTCCATCTACCGCAAGCAGACCCCCACCCTGCGCGAGAAGTACGGCTTCTCCGACGAAGAGGTCGAGTTCTTCGACCTGCACATCGTCTCCGACGAGATCCACGGCGAGCGCGGCTACCAGATCGTCCTGGAGCACGCCACCACCGTCGAGCTCCAGCAGCGCTGCATCAAGATCTGCGAGATCGGCGCCCAGATGCGCCTGCTCTACACCACCGCCCTCTACAACGACTACGTCACCCCAGAACTCGCCGAGGCTTGAGTGACACAGGCAGGCCGCCCCGACTTCATGGCGCCGCCGGGCGGCCTGCCTTCGCTTGCCGTTGGCCTGCTCTCCCTCTTTTCAACCCCTTCCGTTCTCCGCCCAACACAGGGGTCCCGTTCCCCGTCCAGCACCATGAGCAATACCGTCGAAGAGTTCTTCAACCACATCAACGGCGAATGGGTTCGCAGCCGCAGCGGCCGCACGTTCGACAACACCAATCCGGCCGACACCCGTGAGACGGTGGGCCGCTTCCAGGCGTCGGCCTCGGCCGATGCCGAAGCGGCCGTGAGCGCCGCCGCCGCCGCCTTTGACGGCTGGCGCAAGCTGCCCATCAGCCAGCGCGCGAAGATCCTGAACAAGGCCGCCGACTACCTCGAAGCCAACGCCGACCGCTTCGGCGAAGAGCTCACCCGCGAGGAGGGCAAGTCCAAGGCGCTGGGTCGCGACGAGTTCTTGCGCGCCGCGCAGACTTTCCGCTTCTACGCGCTGGAGAGCCAGACCTTCGGCGGTGAAACCTACCCGCAGGACGACCCCGACATGCTGGTCTACAGCCAGCGCGAGCCCCTGGGCGTGGTGACCGTGATCTCGCCCTGGAACTTCCCCGCCTCCATCCCCGCGCGCAAGATCGCGCCGGCCCTGGTGACGGGCAACACGGTGGTCTTCAAACCCTCGTCGGACGCGCCCCTCAGTGGCCTGCGCCTGACCGAGGCGCTGGTGCAGGCGGGCCTGCCCAAAGGCGTGCTGAACTTCATCACGGGGCGCGCCGGCGACGTGGGCCCCATCATCACCACCTCGCGCGCCATCTGCGCGATCTCTTTCACCGGCTCCACGCAGGCCGGCATGCACATTCAGCGCACGGTGCACCTGACCACGCGCCTGCAGATGGAGCTGGGTGGCAAGAACCCGCTGCTCGTGATGGAAGACGCCGACCTGGACCAGGCGGTGGACCTCGCGGTGAAGGGTGGCCTCTCGCTCACCGGCCAGGCCTGCACCGGCACCAGCCGCATCATCGTGATGAGCCAGGTGAAGGAAGCCTTCACAGCCAGGTTGCTGGA
>Ga0247738_10000841_pt1 | contig 11250 bp, 9 predicted proteins | sample UWRJL013104B2_FD_180936 | JGI IMG/M metagenome (GOLD analysis project Ga0247738, IMG submission 180936) | Plant litter microbial communities from Arlington Agricultural Research Station in Wisconsin, United States - UWRJ-L013-104B-2 | ecosystem: Environmental > Terrestrial > Plant litter >...
AATAAACAGATGAAAAAAGTCATTTCGGTTTTAGCAGTTTTTGTTTTAATTTCCTGCGGAGCAAAAAAAGGATCAGATTCAAAAGCCCTTTATGAAGTTTTAACAGAACAATCTGATGGTGGCGGAAATATTAAGTTTTTTGAAATCTTAACAGAGCCAAATGAAATCAAAATGCTCGAAAATGACCCACTTTTGGCTGACAAAATGAAACAGGCCGATATAAATAACTCTAATTATGTTATTCTGAATATGGGAGAAAAGAACACTGGCGGTTATTCGATTAGTGTTGAAAAAGTTGAAGAAACGGATAAAAACATCATTATTACAGTGAAAGAAAAAGGTCCGGCTGCAGATGCTATGGTAATGCAGGTTATTACTTATCCTTATACAGTTGTAAGGGTTCACTCTAAGAAAGACATTATTGTTAAATAAATTTTATTTAGGTTAATGTTTTCGAATTGTTCAGGTAATCAATTAGCAGAACCTGAAACAAAACAAACTTGAAACAAAATTAAAGCATAAAAAAACCTGTCGTTTAAGCGACAGGTTTTCTTTTTACAATTATTTTTTACTTTAATATTTTAGAATCTGAATTTAACTCCTAAACCTACATCAAATCCAAAATTGTCGTCATCATAATATCCAGAACCAATTTCAGGTCTTGCGTCTAATGATAATGTGATTGGCACTTCAGAAAATCTATATTCTATACCGATATCTCCGGCTGCAAAAACATAAGTTCCGCTATCATTATATCTCCCGTTGTCGTAGTAATAATCATGATCCCAAGCGGCAACACCTCCACCGACACCTGCGTACCAGTTAAAACCTCCATCGATATTCCAAACCCATTGATAAAGTGCAACAGCTTTAATAGCATCTACATCGCTGCTGTTTCTCCAGCCTAAATCAAATTCAAGCCTGTTCTTTTGGTTTAATCCCAATTGATATGATACTTCGCCTCCAAAACCGTTATTGTCGCCTAGACGTAATCCCAGTGCATGTTTTGAAATTTCTTGTGATTGCGCCGTAAACGCTAAACCTAACAGCATAAAGGCAGATAAAATGATTTTTTTCATGATTGTTATTAATTTTTATTCAAACTTACAATTACTCTAAAAGTCAAAACGTATAAGATTCTATAAAATTGTTATATAATTTACATTTTGACTTATTTGCAGGTCTGTTTAAAAATCAATTTGCTCTTTAATTAATAGGCAGTCTATTGATTGAGCGTTATTTTTGTTTTAGAATAGAAGTGATTAAATGGTTGCTTAGAATGTCTTCCATTTCAAAAAGATTTTCTTCTTCTGTGAAGTTGGTTTGAGAATATGAGAATAATTTCCAGCGTTTTTTGTGGTATTCTAAAGCTGTTAAATTCTCGACCCAGTCTCCTGAATTTAAATACAATGTAGAACCGTATTTGTTTTCTTTTTTGATAATTTTAGGTTCATGAATATGTCCGCAAATTACATAATCGTAGTTTTTTTCTATAGCTAGATCAGTAGCTGTAGTTTCGAAATCAGAAATGAATTTAACTGCTTTTTTTACGCTTGCTTTTATTTTTTTGGAAAATGAATAAGGTTCGCGGCCCAGTTTAGATAATACCCAATTGACAAAACGGTTCGTAAGAATTAGGTAATCATAACCTAAACCACCTAATTTTGCGATCCATTTTGAATGTTGTACAGAAGCATCAAAAACGTCTCCGTGAAAAATCCATGCTTTTTTATCGTCCAATTCTAAAACTAATTTATCGACAAGAGCAAAGTTACCCATATTCATATCTGTAAATTTTCTCAGAATTTCGTCGTGGTTTCCGGTAATGTAATACACTTTCGTGCCTTTGGAAGCCATTCCGATTACTTTCTGAATAACTCTTAAATGAGCTTTTGGAAAGTATGATTTTCTAAATTGCCAGGCATCAATTATGTCGCCATTTAAAACTAATGTTTTGGGTTTTATACTTGACAGATAGTTGTTTAGTTCTTTGGCGTGGCTACCGTAAGTTCCTAAATGGACATCTGATAGAATGACCAACTCGACATTTCTCTTTTTCAATTTTTCTTATTTTGAAGTTTAACAAATAAAAGAATCTAACACGAGAGTTATTTTATCAAAAGGTTACCAATTTGCCCACAATTTTAATAAATTGTGATTTTTAAACAACTTAACCTTTATTTAATAATACCAATTTTAAATTTTTTAATTTAATTCATAAAACTTACATTTGCTCAAAACAAATTACAATGGCAGGAAATAGCTACGGCACACTATATAAAGTAACCACATTTGGAGAATCACACGGAGAAGCTTTAGGCGGAATTATAGACGGTTGCCCGTCGGGAATACAACTTGACTTAGAAGCGATTGAAGTTGAAATGTCACGCAGAAAACCGGGACAATCTGCAATCGTAACCCAACGTAAAGAACCGGATGCGGTTCAGTTTTTATCAGGAATATTTGAAGGAAAAACTACGGGAACTCCAATTGGTTTTATTATTCCTAATACCAATCAAAAATCAGACGATTACTCTCATATAAAAGACAATTACAGACCAAGCCATGCAGACTATGTGTATGATCAAAAGTATGGTTTTCGTGATTATCGCGGTGGCGGAAGAAGCTCAGCCAGAGAAACAGCAAGCAGAGTAGTTGCAGGTGCAATTGCTAAGCAAATGTTACCGGAAATTAAAATTAATGCTTACGTTTCTTCTGTTGGACCTATTCATTTAGATACACCTTATCAGGAATTGGATTTTTCGAAAATTGAAAGTAACCCTGTTCGTTGTCCTGACGAAAAATCAGCAGCGATTATGGAAGAATATATTCGAGATATTCGCAAACAGGGAGATACTGTTGGCGGAGTTGTTTCCTGCGTGATTCAAAATGTTCCGGTTGGTTTAGGCGAACCTGTTTTTGATAAACTTCATGCTGAATTAGGAAAAGCAATGCTTTCTATAAATGCCGTAAAAGGTTTTGAATACGGAAGCGGATTTTCTGGTTCTGAAATGAAAGGAAGCGAACATAACGATTTATACAATCCTGACGGAACTACAAAAACAAATCTTTCGGGCGGAATTCAGGGTGGAATAAGCAACGGAATGGATATTTATTTCAGAGTAGCTTTTAAACCAGTTGCTACTATCATGCAAACTCAGGATTCACTTGATAATAAAGGAAATATTACACCAATGACCGGTAAAGGCCGTCATGATCCGTGTGTTGTACCTCGCGCAGTGCCTATTGTTGAAGCAATGGCAGCGATTGTTTTGGCTGATTTTTATTTAATCAACAAAACATATTAATAAAAATTAAGACAGTGAGGGTCTTAATGTTTTAATCTAAAAAACAATTTAATGCAAGTTACAGAAACCAAAAAAAAATCATTTTTTTCAGGATTAACAGGTCAAATTATAATTGCAATGATTCTTGGGGCTATTCTCGGAATTATATTGCACAATTCGATTTCACCTGAGGCAGCACAATCATTTAGCAGTAAAATAAAAATGTTAGCGACCATTTTTATCCGATTGGTACAAATGATCATTTCGCCTTTAGTATTTACTACTTTAGTAGTTGGTATTGCCAAACTGGGAGATATAAAAACAGTTGGAAGAGTTGGAGGAAAAGCATTAGCATGGTTTTTTACTGCTTCGTTTATATCATTACTAATCGGGTTGTTTTATGTAAATGTATTAGAGCCGGGAGTTGGTATAAAATTAGAGCATATTGATATGGCTTCTGCTTCAGAAGTAACCGGTAAAACAAAAACATTATCTTTTGATAATTTCGTAGAACATATTGTTCCCAAAAGTATTTTTGAAGCATTGGCAACAAATGAAATCCTGCAGATTGTAATATTTTCTATCTTTTTTGGATTAGCCGCAGCATCTTTAGGAAATACTGTAAAGCCGGTTATAAATGCTTTGGATAAAGTTTCGCATATTGTTTTAAAAATGGTAAATTATGTAATGAACTTTGCTCCAATTGGAGTTTTTGGTGCCATTGCAGGAGTTTTCGCCATTAGAGATACGGAAGAATTAGTGATTACATACTTTAAATTTTTTGGATCATTTTTAATAGGTATAAGTACTTTATGGGCTGTTTTAATTGCTGTGGGGTATATTTTCCTAAAAGGAAGAATGACAGAACTATTAAAACGTATTGTTGGTCCGTTGGCAATTGCCTTTGGAACAACAAGTAGTGAAGCTGTTTTTCCAAAATTAACAGAGGAATTAGAAGATTTTGGGGTAAAAGACAGAATCGTATCTTTTATGTTACCACTTGGATATTCGTTTAACCTTGACGGAAGTATGATGTACATGACTTTTGCCAGTATATTCATTGCGCAATTTTATGGTGTTCATTTAGATCTGGGAACTCAAATGGTTATGCTTTTGGTTCTAATGTTAACCAGTAAAGGTATTGCAGGTGTGCCAAGAGCAAGTTTGGTTGTAGTAGCGGCAACTTGTGGTATGTTTGATATTCCTATTGAAGGAATTGCATTAATATTGCCAATTGATCACTTTTGTGATATGTTTAGAAGTGCAACCAATGTTTTAGGAAATGCTTTGGCAACTTCAGTTGTGGGACAATGGGAGAACGATAAAGAATCTGATATTGTTTCTGAAAACTAAAATTTTCTTCATGAGAAAAACGTTGTAGTTTTCCTTAGAATATTTAAAATAAGAAAAAAGCTGTATTTTTATATGAAATACAGCTTTTTTTTATTTTTAAGCGTATATTTGGATGAAACTAGCCTATTTATGCCCCAAATACGCATTTTTTTAACCCTACTTTTAATTCTGAATTGTGCTGACAATTTGGCGATTGCACAATCTGAAATTATTTCTGAAGACAAGATAAATAAACTTGTAAAACAGGCCTGGTTCGATTATAAAGATTCCAATTTCGAAAAATCCTTAATTACTTCCCGCGTAGCTTTAAATTATGCAACAGCTCTTAAAAACGACTACCTAATAGCGCGTTCGTATAAAATCATTGCAGGAAATTATAGCGAATTATCAGAGTTTGATAAAGCTATTTTTTTCTACAACAAAAGTTTGTTTTATGCTAATAAAACCAATAACGATTCTATAAAATACAGTCTTTACAATAACTTAGGAAATATATATTGTTTTGAAAGAAAACAATTTGATAAAGGGATTCGGTATTATAAAAAATCAATTGCATATGGTTTAAAAATCAATGATTTGAGTCAGGTATATTTTACAAACGTAAATATTGCCTGGGCTAATTTTGATTATGGTAATTTTAAAGAAGGATATCTGTATTTGAAATATATCGACAGTAATAAAAAAAAATACGGCGACAAATCTACAGATGTGGTTGTAAATATGCTAAACGGCATGTATTCCAGTTACAAAGAAGATAATGATAATGCAAATGCATACTTTTTAAAAGCGATTGAAGCGGGTAAAAACAGTATAGAAAAATCAGATTTGTCATATAGTCATTTAGAATATTCCAAGTTTTTAACCAAAATTGGAAAATACAAGGAAGCTTATGAAAATCTTTCTGCATTTAATAAAATTACCGAAGAATTGTATAATGAAGAGAAACTAAAAAAAGCTTCTATTGCCGGATTTAATCTCGAATTAGACGAATATAAAAGGCAGATTGATAAAATTGAAAACGAAAAAATATCACAATATCAAAGCCTGAAAAAATCGAGGCTTATTGTTATTTTATTTATTATAATTTCGTTTATTCTCCTTCTGCTGATTATTACGCTGATCAAGAATATCCGATACAAGAAAAAACACAATTTAGAGCTTTTACAAGCCAAAGAAATCGCCGAAGAAGCATCTTTGCTTAAAACACAATTTATTTCTACTATAAGCCACGAATTGCGTACGCCTTTGTATGGAGTTGTAGGGATAACAAATATGCTGCTGGAAGAACATAAAGAATTATCAAACAGTCAGCATCTGAGTTCCTTAAAATTCTCTGCCAGATATTTATTATCGTTGGTAAATGATATTCTTCAAATTAATAAAATAGAAGAAAACAAAGTCATTCTGGAAAACCTGACATTTAATATTTCTGATGAAATTGCAATGATCAAAAACTCACTTTCGTTTTTATCGCAAAAAAACAATAATAAAATTTCAGTCAGCATTGACCCGGATATTCCGGAATATTTAATTGGAGATAAATTAAGATTGGCTCAAATACTGATGAATTTAGTTAGTAATGCCTTGAAATTTACTAAAGATGGCGAAGTTGAAATTATCGTAAACCTTAAAAAATCAGAAGGGAAATTCCATTATTTAGAATTTCGTATAAAAGATAATGGAGTAGGAATAGCAATTGCTGACCAGGGCAAGATTTTTGAAAAATTTGTTCAGGTTGGAAGAAAAGACGAAGATTATCAAGGAACAGGATTAGGTTTAAGTATTGTAAAAAGATTATTGGGGCTTTTTGGAACAACGATACTCTTACAAAGTGATATAGGTGAAGGAACCGCTTTCTCGTTCACTATTCCTTTTGAATGTGATCCGGCAAAAACAAAGGATATTATTGATGAAATTCAGGTTGATTTAACTTCTGATGAAATTTATAAAATTTTAGTTGTCGAAGATAATCTTATCAATCAATTGGTGACCAGAAAAATTATTGAAAAAAATAATTATATATGCAAAGTGGTTGATGATGGTTTTGGTGCTTTGCAAATACTAGAAAACGAAGATTTTGATCTTATTTTGATGGATATAAACATGCCATTAATGAATGGATTTGAAACCACAAAAAGAATTCGCCAATCAGGAATAAAGACTCCTATTGTTGCCTTAACAGCTTTTGATAAAGATGAAATTACAGATGAAGCAATATCTTCGGGTATGAATGATATTATCATAAAACCTTTTGAGCCTGTAAAACTCTTTAAGATTATGAATTACTTAATCTATGAAACAAAAAACGTAGGATGTTAAACACGAATTTCACGAATTTACACTAATTGTTACTTTGTAAAATTAATTTCACAAAGTAACTTAACTATTAGAATTAGTGAAATTCGTGTTTGAATTTTATCTCCTAATACCAGCGTTTTTTGTTTTGTTTGGATGCGTTTGACTTTCTCGATTTATGAGCGCCGCCACTGCGGTTTGAGTTTTTAGGTTTCTCAGCAGTTGCTTCAGGGCTTCCTGCATGCCATTGATAAGGATGATCGGTAATTGTTTTTACATCAACTTTGATCAATTTCTGAATATCTTTCCAATAAGGATGTTCATCTTTACTACAAAATGAAATTGCAATTCCGCCATTTCCTGCACGTCCCGTTCTACCAATTCGGTGTACGTAAGTTTCAGGAATATTCGGCAAATCAAAATTAATTACAAAAGGCAATTGGTCAATATCAATTCCTCTTGCGGCAATATCTGTTGCAACAAGAACACCAACTTCTTTATTTTTAAAAGCATCCAAAACACGTTGTCTTGCGTTTTGAGATTTATCACCATGAATTGCTTCTGCAGGGATATCTTTTTTGCGCAATGCTTTTACAACATTATCAGCTCCGTGTTTAGTTCTCGAAAAAACCAAAACATTCGATAAGTTTTCGTTTTTTATTAAATGATAAAGTAAATTTCTTTTCTCTGTTTTTTCAACAAAATATACACGCTGCTCTACATTTTCTGCAGTTGATGAAACGGGCGAAACTTCTACTTTTGCAGGATCCTGCAAAAACATTTCAGCCAATTCTCTAATTGCGATAGGCATTGTAGCCGAGAATAATAAAGTCTGACGGTTTTTAGGCGTTAGTTTTACAATCTTTTTTACATCGTTAATAAAACCCATATCAAGCATTTGATCAGCTTCATCCAAAACTAAAGTATGCAAATGGTCAAGATCAAGAAAACCTTGTTTTTGTAAATCCAATAATCGTCCCGGGGTTGCGACCAAAATATCAACACCTTTTTTCAAAGTATCAACTTGCGGATTTTGAGAAACTCCACCAAAAATGGTCAGTTGCGTCAGGTTGGTATATTTGGCATAAGTATCAAAACTTTGCCCAATCTGAACAGCAAGTTCACGGGTTGGCGTAACTATAAGGGCACGAATTACCTTGGCTTTTTTTGATGAACCTACAATTCGGTGTAATTGGTGTATGATTGGAATAGCAAATGCTGCTGTTTTTCCTGTTCCTGTTTGTGCACAGCCAATAAGGTCCCTTCCTGCTAAAACGATCGGAATAGATTGCTCCTGAATAGGTGTGGGGTTTAAATAGCCTTCTTCAAATACGGCTTTTTGTATACTTTTGGAAAGTGATAAATCTTCAAATAACATATCTTAGGTATTAAGAAATTTAGTTTTAAGTACTAAAAATCTGTGCAAAGATAGGTTTATTCAGCCAATCGTCTGTTTGAATTGGGGTTTATTTGGCAAATGATCTAATTTTCAGCTGATATAAGTTAAATCTTTTCGTTGTTTGCTTTTATGAAATCAGTAATTAAATAACCAATTAATTTTCCAATAAGATGATTGTTTGGTGATTGATCTAAGTCTGGCGCGCCTTCGCATATGTGTAAATAAGCAGCATTTCTGTGCTGTCCGAAAAACGAAACAAACTGACGTAATTCTTCTATCGAAAACCCACTGATTGTCATGGCGCTGCTGGCAATATTCGGAATCGCATCCAGATCTATTTCGATACCAAATGAATCTGTTTTGATAAATTCTAAAGCCAAAGCCATTTCTCTGTCAAAATCTTTTTCTTTGCGAATATTTACACTATCATAAGTATTGTAGCGTACACGATCTTCTAATTTTTTAATTATATCAAGAACACTTTTTGAAGTATAATTTTCATGAAGTCCAAAAATGAAATATTTTTTCAGGAAACCTTCTTCGTACGCATAAGAAAATCCATTTCCGCTATGACGGCCTTCAAGAATCCTAAAATCTGAATGCGCATCAAAATTAATAGCATTTATTGGTTTTCCTTTTGCTAAAGCAGAACCTTTAATATTTCCGTAAGCATTATTGTGGCCTCCTCCAATGATAATTGGCGTTTTTCCGGCTTTTATTATAGTAAAGATAATATGAGAAACTTCTTTGTCAACTTTTTCAACAAGCTGGCTTAATTTTGAGCGGTCATCAATATCATTAAAATCAAGATTTTCAACATCACGCATTTCTGCAGAAACATTAATCTGACCTAAAACAATAATCTGGCTGCCTTTGGCAAAACGGTTATGCTGAATGTTTGCAATGCTTTTTATGGCACTTTCCCATGCAGATGCCGTTCCGGGTCTTCCGTAATTAGCACGCACGCCAATGTCTTCAGGAATTCCTAAAAGTACATACTTAGCTTCGCTTTCTTTCAAAAAATTAACCTTATCAACTCCATTTGGAATGATAATCATCTTTTCTCCAAACTTAATTTCACCACTTCGATGGTTGGTTACTTTAGCTAAATCATTAATAGTAAATGGGATTAGTTTCTCCATAAAAAAAAATATTGTTCAAAAATAATATAATTGTAGTAACTTACGTTATAACGATATATTAATTATTAAATTTGTTTTTAAGAAAATTATTAAAATATGGAAAACCCAAACAAAAACAACTCAAGTCTAAAGGCGGTAATCGCTGTTTTAGCAGTACTACTAATTGGAAGTTTAGTGTATATTTTTAAATTATCATCTGATACAGATGTAGTTAAAACTGAACTTACCACAACTCTAACAGAGAAAGAATCTGTTATGAAAGATTTGCAAGAATTAAAAGCAACTTACGATGCTGCAATTGCAGAAAACACTTCAATGTCTGATGAATTAATTCAGGAAAGAGATAAAGTAGTAGCTTTGATGGATGATTTAAATAAATCTAAAGGAGATGTATCTAAATACAAAAATCAAGTTGCAGGTATGCAGGCTAAAATGAAAACTTTAGTTGCTGAAAACGATGAATTGAAAAAACAAAATGGTGTTTTAACAGTTCAGAGAGATAGTACTATTGTAGTTTTAGGAGAATCTAAAAAATTCAACGAAGTTTTAGTTGGTCAAAACGAAGAATTGGCTAAAACAGTTGAAAAAGGTTCTAAATTATCAATTTTGAATACAAAAACTGCAGCTTACAAATTGAAAAGCTCAGGAAAACAAATTGAAACTGATAAAGCAAGCCGTGCTGACGTTTTAAAAGTAAGTTTTACTATTGCTGAAAATCAAATTGCAAAATCTGGAGATAAAACGTACTATATTCAGGTTATCGATGCTAAAAACAATGTTTTAGGAGATAAGAAAACAGAAAGTTTTGGAGACAATACTTTAACTTACAGCTTCAAGAAAACAATTCAGTACGAAAACAAAACTGTACAGGTTTCTGAAGATTTACCAGGTAAAGACTTCGAAAAAGGAACTTATTTTATCAATGTTTTTGATAATGACGAGTTAGTTTCTAAAACTAGTTTTTCTTTAAGATAATACAACTTTAAAGTAAAAATTAAAGGTCTGTGAATAATTTCACAGACCTTTTTTTATTAAATTAAAAATCACAATAATTTAATAACTATTTTCTTTTTCTGTTTTGTTGTTCTTCTAGCTTTTTTAAAATTTTCTCTTGTTTTTTTGCTTTTAAATCTGTCGACGGTGTTTTTAAATTATTAACCTTTGCCATGATCTTCTTGTTTTAATTATTAAAAAAATAGTGAAAGCCGATCCTATAATTTATTTGTAATAAAAAAACTTTATAGCGAGTAGTCAATATCCAATGAAGATTGGAATAGCATATTTAAAAAAGTTTTATAGGATTTTATTAAGCACACTCGCAGGTGCTTAACAATTCGGGAAGATTTTTAATTTATAAGAAGATAATAGAGAAATGTTCTTGTTCGAATACAAGCAGATAGTAGTGGTATTTAAAACACTTTGTTTTAAACCAAATTTGTCTGAATCTATTATGTGAACTAACATTTCCATATTTAAAAATCTGAGATGTAAATATAGATAATTCTTTTACTTAAAATTTTAATTGTAAGATTTTTATGTAATTTTTAACTTATGAATAGCCTTTGCAAAATTTTACCTTCAACAAAAACATTTTCTATTAAATTACTGCCAAACGCATATGGAATCTGATAATAAGATGAAATAGGTTTAGTGAGGATAAGATTGGCTTTTTTTCCTTTTGTAATACTTCCATGAGTTTCAGAAATTCCCATCGCGTAGGCGCCATTTATTGTTGCTGCGTTAATAGCTTCTTCGGGAGTCATTTTCATTTTGA
>Ga0247738_10000842_pt1 | contig 11247 bp, 8 predicted proteins | sample UWRJL013104B2_FD_180936 | JGI IMG/M metagenome (GOLD analysis project Ga0247738, IMG submission 180936) | Plant litter microbial communities from Arlington Agricultural Research Station in Wisconsin, United States - UWRJ-L013-104B-2 | ecosystem: Environmental > Terrestrial > Plant litter >...
GCTCGATGAGCCGACTCGCGGCATCGACGTCGGCGCGAAGGTCGACGTGCAGAACCTCGTCGGAGAGCTCGCCGACAGCGGCCTTTCGGTAGTCTTCATCTCAGCGGAACTCGAAGAGGTGCTCCGCGTCGGGCACCGCGTGGCAATCCTGCGCGACGGTGTCATCGTCGACACGCTTGCCTCAGACGGTCTCACCGTCGATTCTCTGCTCGCGCTCGTCGCGAAGCCAGACGAGATCGCCGAGTGAGGGCACGAGCGTGAGCACCGAGGACAAGTCCCCCCGGACCGCCAACATCTTCGATGTCGCGCGCCTCGCCGGCGTCTCGCACCAGACCGTCTCCCGGGTGCTCAACAACCTGCCCAACGTGCGCCCCGCAACGCGCGCCCGGGTCGAGCAGGCCATCTCGCAGTTGCGTTACAGCCCCTCGCCCGCGGCCCGGGCACTCGTCACCCGGCGAACGCGCACCATCGGCCTCGTGACCCCCGGCATCTCGGACTACGGCCCCACGTCGATCGCCATGCACTTCACGGTCGCGGCGCGGGCGGCGCGCTACAGCGTCGACACCGTGAGCGCACTCGATGCCGATGCCTCGAGCATCCGCTGGGTCATTGAGTCGCTGCTGCGGCAGCGCGTTGACGCGATCGTCATCATCGTGGTCGACACCGAGGTGCTCGACTTCATTCGGGGGCTCGAGCTGACGATTCCGCTGGTCGCGGTCGCCGCCGGGCCGAAGCGCGGCCCGCACATCGTCTCCATCGACCAGTACCGCGGTGCACGCTCGGCGGTGCGCCACCTCGCCGAGCTGGGGCACACCCGCATCCACCACCTCGCCGGACCGGCGACCGCCCCCGATGCGATCGAACGCGTGCGGGGATGGCGCGACGAGCTCGCAGCACAGCGACTGGACGTGCCAGAGCTTCTGCAGGGAGACTGGACCGCGGTGAGCGGATACGAGCTCGGCCACGCAATGCAGCTGGAGCCGGGCACCGCTGCCTTCGCGTCCAACGACCAGATGGCCATCGGACTGCTGGCCGCGCTGCGGGAGCGCGACCTGCGAGTGCCAGAGGATGTCAGCGTTGTGGGCTTCGACGATGTTCCAGAGGCGCCATTCATGTTCCCGCCACTGACGACCGTGCGCCAGGACTTCGCCGCCCTCGGCGCCCTCATCATGCAGAAGGTGCTCGTCGCGGTCGAGGAGCCGGACACCGCGACCGAAGACACCCCGCTCTCGACCAAGCTCGTGGTGCGCTCGTCGACGAGGTCGCTGCTGGGCGACTAGCCGCCACTGGCGTCGCGCGCCCAGCTCCAGCAGGACGCGCGACGGTGGTCTCCCCCTAGAAAAGGTGAGATCTAGATGCCCTGCGCAAGGCGGTAGTAGGCGGCGTTCCACTTGAGCTCGCGCGCGAAGCCGCGCGTGGTCGTGCTCTCGTCGATCACCAGCAGCTCGGCACGGGCGATGTCAGCGAAATCCTCCCACGCTTCGGCGCCGACCGCAGTAGTCAAAACGGTGTGGTGCGCCGCTCCGGCCTGCAGCCAGGCCGCGGCAGAGGTGGCGAAGTCGGGGGCCGGCTTCCAGACGGCCCTGGCCACCGGGAGGTTGGGGAGGGGTTCTGGCAGGGGCACGACCTCCACCACATTCGCCGTGAGACGGAATCGGTCCCTCATGTCAGAGAGCGCGACGACGATGCCGGCTCCCGCATCCGTGTCGAAAACGAGGCGCACCGGGTCTTCCTTGCCTCCGATGCCGAGCGGGTGAACCTCGAGGCTGGGGCGTGAGGTTGTCAGCGAAGGGCAGATCTCGAGCATGTGCGCACCGAGAATCAGCTCGTTGCCCGGCTCGAGGTCGTAGGTGTAGTCCTCCATCAGCGAGGCACCGCCGGGCAGGCCGGCGCCCATGACCTTCGCGACGCGAACGAGCACCGCGGTCTTCCAGTCGCCCTCTGCGCCGAAGCCGTAGCCGTCGGCCATGAGGCGCTGCACGGCGAGACCCGGCAGCTGCCGCAGCGCGCCGAGGTCTTCGAAGGTGGTCGTGAAGGCGCCGAAGTCACCGGCCTCGAGAAAGCTGCGCAGTCCAAGCTCGATGCGGGCGCCGTAGCGCAGCGAGTCGCGCTTGTCTCCCCCGGCACGCAGAGACGGAACAACGTCGTACATCTCGTCGTACTCCTCGACGAGCGCGTCGACGTCGCTCTCCGATGCCGCGTGCACGGCGTCGGCCAGCTCGTTCACCCCCCAGGTGTTGACGCTCACCCCGAAGCGGATCTCGGCCTCGGTCTTGTCGCCCTCGGTGACGGCGACGTTGCGCATGTTGTCGCCGAAGCGTGCCAGCTTGAGGTTCTGCACGGCCGCCCAGCCCGATGCGGCGCGGGCCCAGGTGCCGATCTGCGCCGTCACCGCGGGGTTGGAGACGTGGCCGACGACCGTCTTGCGCACGACGTTCATGCGCGTCTGGATGTAGCCGAACTCCCGGTCGCCGTGCGCGGCCTGGTTGAGGTTCATGAAGTCGAAGTCGATGTCGCTCCACGGCAGGCGCTCGTTGGCCTGCGTGTGCAGGTGCAGCAGCGGCTTGCGCAGCGCGTCGAGGCCGTGAATCCACATCTTCGCCGGAGAGAAGGTGTGCATCCAGGCGATCACGCCGACGACGTTGTCGGCCGCGTTGACCTCGAGCGCGAGGCGCCTAATCGAATCGCTCTCCTTGAGCACCGGCTTCCAGACGACAGACACCGGGATGTCGCTGCTGTCACCGAGAGCACGCGCGATCTGCTGCGACTGCTCTGCAACCTGGGCGAGCGTCTCCGGACCATAGAGGTCCTGGCTGCCGGTGAGAAACCAGACCTCGCGGGTCTTCAGGTCGGGAACGATAGAGCGGCTCATGGGCTTCCTTACTTATAGGGCTTCGACGGCGGCGCGCTCGATGGCGAGACCGCGGCGGTAGGTGTCGAGGTAGGTGGCGTAGCCGGCGACGTCGGCGGCATCCGGTTCGGTGAAGGCGGCCTCGGTGAACTTCTCATCGAGGTAGGCCGCGAGGGTCGTGTCGCTGCCGAGGTAGGCGGCGAGCACGGCGATGCCCCAGGCCCCGCCCTCGGAGGCACCGGCGGCGACGCCGACGGGTGCGTTGATGGCAGCGGCGAGGAAGCGCTGGGCGACCCCCGCGGTGCGGAACATACCGCCGTGCGCGTACATGCGGTCGAGCGCGACGCCCTCCGTGGCCAGCACCTGCATGCCGAGGCTGAGCGTGCCGAAGACCCCGTAGAGCTGCGCACGCATGAGGTTCGAGAGGCTGAAGTCGCTGTCGGGCGGGCGCACGAACAGCGGACGCCCCTCAACCAGCCCAGTGATCGGCTCGCCCGCGAGGTAGTTGTAGGCGAGCAGTCCTCCGGCGTCGGCGTCGCCGGCGAGCGCCTCGGTGAACAGCAGGTCGTAGGCCTGATCAGCGGTGAGCGACAGCCCGGCAAGCGTTCCGAAGCGCTGAAACAGGCCCGCCCACTCGGCCAGCTCGCTCGCGCCGTTGTTGCAGTGCACCATCGCGACCGGGTCGCCGGTCGGGGTCGTGACGACATCCAGTTCGTGGTGCGCGCTCTGCAGTGGCTTCTCCAGCACGACCATGGCGAAGATGCTGGTTCCGGCGCTGACATTGCCGGTGCGCGGCGCGACCGCGTTGGTTGCCACCATGCCGGTGCCGGCGTCGCCCTCGGGCGGGCAGAGGGGGGCGCCCGGCTGCAGTGTGCCCAGCAGGGCCGCTCCCTCGGGGGTCAGGTGCCCGGCATCCGCGCCGGCGACCAGCACCTCGGGCAGGTAGTCCTTCAGCGGCCGCGGCAAGAAGTCGTACTTGGCGAGCATGGCCGGGTCGTAGTCGGTGCCCGCGACCGGGAACATTCCCGACGCGTCGCCGATGCCCAGCACGCGTCGCCCGGTGAGGCGCTCGTGCACGTAGCCGGCGAGGGTTGTCACGTGCGCGATACGCGGCACGTGCTCCTCGTTGTTGAGCACGGCCTGGTGCAGGTGCGCGATCGACCAGCGCAGCGGAATGTTGACGCCGAACAGGTCGGACAGCTGCGCTGCCGCCTCCCCGGTCGACGTGTTGCGCCAGGTGCGGAAGGGCACCAGCAGGGCTCCCGCCTCGTCGAATGCGAGATACCCGTGCATCATCGCGCTGACGCCGAGGGCCCGCACTGCCTCGAGGGTGACTGCGTACTGCGAGTGCACCTCGGTGGCCAGATCTGCCACCGCCGCCTTCAGCCCAACCCATACCGCGTCGAGGTCGTAGGTCCAGACGCCGTCGACGAACTCGTTCTGCCACTCATGCGATCCACTGGCGAGCACGCTGAGGTCGTCGGCGATGAGGCAGGCCTTGATGCGGGTGGAGCCGAGCTCGATGCCGAGGGTCCCGCGCCCGGCGGCGATGAGCTCGGCGGCGGTCTCTGTGCTCGTCATTCTTAACTCCATTGTCATGAGAACGGGACGAAACTGGCGGCGCCCCAGTAAATGTTAGCGCTCACAATTTTCATCAATCTATTGGATACGATCGCGAATCTGCAAACGGAACCCCCGGTGTGGCTGCCCCTGTCGCGGCAGCCACACCGATGTCCATTAGCGTCCCGCGGTGCGCCGCTTGTTGTAGACGTCGAAGGCCACCGCGAGAAGCAGCACGAGGCCCTTGATCGCCTGCTGGTAGTCCGCGCCGATACCGAGGATCGACATGCCGTTGTTGATCACGCCGATGATAAGTCCACCGAGGATCGCGCCGACGACCGTGCCGACGCCTCCCTGCACCGCCGCGCCACCGATGAACGCCGCAGAGATGGCCTCGAGCTCAAAGCCGTCACCGGCCGCGGGGCCGGCAAGGTTGAGTCGGGCGGTGAACACGACGCCGGCGAGCGCCGCGAGCACGCCCATGTTGACGAAGAGCAGAAAGTCGACCTTGAGCGTTTTGATTCCGCTGAGCTCTGCCGCATGGCGGTTGCCGCCGATGGCGTAGACGTGGCGACCGAACACCGCGCGGTTGGTGAGAGTCGAGTAGATGACGACGAGCAGACCCAGCACGATGAGGGTGACGGGAATACCCTTGTACGAGGCGAGCGCGTAGGCGAAGAGCGCGATGCCGACGGAGCTGAGGGCCAGCTTGGCCCAGAACCACGCAGCAGGCTCCGCGGTCTGCCCGTAGCTCGCCGAGGCCCGCCGGGTGCGCAGCTGCTGCACGATCATCGCGGCTATCGCGATGCCGCCCACGACAAGGGTGACGAGATCGAGCCCCGCGAAGTCGATGTTCGGCAGGAATCCATTGCCGATCGCCCGGAAGTCCGCGGGAAAGGAGCCGATGTTCGAACTGGCCAGCACGATCAGAGTGAGGCCGCGGAAGATGAGCATGCCCGCGAGCGTCACGATGAACGCGGGTATCTTCACGTACGCGATCCAGAAGCCCTGCCACGCTCCCACCAGAGCACCGATGAGCAGCGTGAGCAGAATGCCCACCCACCACTCCATGCCCATGCGCACGACGAACACACCCGACAGCGCGCCGGTGAAAGCGGCGACCGAGCCGACGGAGAGGTCGATGTGGCCGGCAATGATCACCATGACCATGCCGATCGCGAGAATCAGAATGTAGCCGTTCTGCACGATGAGGTTCGACACGTTCTGGGGGTAGATCAGCACGCCCTTGGTCAGGATCGTGAACAGCACGACGATGCCGACGAGTGCAAGGAAGATGCCGTTGCGGCTGAGGTCGTTGAGCACGTGGCTGATGGGGCCGCCGCGGTCGCGCAGCGCTCGCGTCGGGACCGTTGCCTCGGCGGGGTCGAAGCCCTGGCGCACGTCGTACACGATGGTGCCCGCTGCCTTGTCATGCCACCCGCGATTCTCGCCCTTCTCGTTGACGATCGCCGACGCGTAGACCGCGAGGGGTCCGAGCACGGGAACCACCCACGACACCAGCTGGATGCCATAGCGGGTCAGCGCCGCGCGCCAGCCGACCGGAAGGCCGGTCTGCACTGACAGCACCCGAAGTCCTACAGCCTGCTTGCCGATCGAGTACCCCGTGGAGCCGAGCTGCACCACCTGGTAGGCGCCGTAGGCCACGAAGGCGGCCACCGCGATGATCGCGACGGCGAGCGACAGGTAGTAAGTCGTCAGGTTGCCCGACGTGTAGCCAAGGTAGTACGAGGAGCCCGCGAACAGTAGAAGCAGCAGGGCGATGCCGGTGTCGATGACACCGGCGATGAGGCGCTTGTTGGCAGGGGCGACATCCGTCGTGGTTGACGCGTGCGTTGCATGCAGGGTATCGGTCATTGCAGTCAGATCTCTCTGTGTGGGCTCCGCGTCTAGCGGGCCTTCTCCATGGTCATGAGTTTGATAAGGGCTTCGGGTGATGCGTCAGCGATGGGCAGCTCGCCGGTGATGGCGCCCTCGGAGAGCGCGTAGATGCGATCGCAGATGCCGAGCAGCTCCGGCAGCTCCGACGAGATGACGATGATGCCCTTCCCTTCGGCGGCGAGGCGGTTGATGATCGTGTAGATCTCGTACTTGGCGCCGACGTCGATTCCGCGGGTGGGCTCATCAAGGATCAGCACGTCGGGATCAGAGAAGATCCACTTGCTGAGAACGACCTTCTGCTGGTTGCCGCCGCTCAGCTTGCCGGTGACCGAGCTGACGCTGGGCGCCTTGATGTTCATGCTCTTGCGATAGCTCTCCGCTGTCGCGTACTCACGGCTGTCGTCGACGAGACCGAAGCGCAGCAGCTTGCGCAGACTGGCCATCGAGATGTTGCGCTTGATGTCTTCGAGCAGGTTGAGCCCGTAGTACTTGCGGTCCTCCGTGGCGTAGGCCAGGCCGTTCCTGATCGCCTGCGAGACCGTGCCGACCTGAATCTCGACGCCGTTCTTGAAGACCTTGCCCGAGATGCGTGAGCCGTAGCTGCGACCGAACAGGCTCATCGCGAACTCCGTGCGGCCGGCGCCCATGAGGCCCGCGATGCCGACGATCTCACCCTTGTTGACGGTGATGTTGACGTTGTCGACGACGACGCGGCTCGGATCCTGCGGGTGATGCGCTGTCCAGTTCTCGACGCGCAGAATCTCTTCACCGATGTGCGGCGTGTGGTCGGGGTACCGGTGCTCGAGGTCGCGACCGACCATGTCCTTGATGATGCGCTCTTCTGTCACATCGTTCTTCGCGATGGTCTCGATGGTCTTGCCGTCGCGAATGACGGTGACCGTGTCGGCGATCTTCTTGATCTCGTTGAGCTTGTGGCTGATGATGATCGACGTGATGCCCTGCTCCTTGAGGTGCAGCATCAGGTCGAGCAGGTGGTCGGAGTCCTCGTCGTTGAGTGCCGCTGTCGGCTCGTCGAGAATCAGCAGCTTCACGCGCTTCGAGAGTGCCTTCGCGATCTCGACGAGCTGCTGCTTGCCGACGCCGATGTCGAGGATCTTGGCGGTCGGGTTCTCCCGAAGGCCAACGCGGGCGAGCAGCTTGGCGGCCTCGTCGTTGGTCTTGTTCCAGTCGATCAGTCCAAGGGGGCCGGTGATCTCGTTGTTGAGAAAGATGTTCTCCGCGATCGAGAGGTACGGACTGAGCGCCAGCTCCTGGTGGATGATGACGATGCCTTTGGCCTCGCTGTCGCGAATGTTCTGAAACTGCATGATCTCGCCCTCGAAGACGATGTCGCCGTCATAGCTCCCATAGGGGTAGACACCGCTCAGCACCTTCATGAGCGTCGACTTGCCGGCGCCGTTCTCGCCGACGATGGCGTGCACGGTTCCCCGCTCGGCGGTGAGGCTGACCTGCTGCAGCGCCTTGACCCCGGGAAAGGTCTTGGTGATGGCGCGCATCTCCAGAATGTTGTTGCTCATCAGTGTCTCCTCAGACAGTGGGTGGCTCATGGCGGGAGGCACGAGGCCTCCCACCATGAGCCGTATCAGCTGGTGCTAGCGAACCCTAGAGGCCGGGAACTTCGTCAGCGGTGTAGTACTCGCTGTCGATGAGCAGCTTCTGGATGTCGTCCTTGCGAACGATGTACGGGGTGAGCTGGTTGGTCGGAACGACCTTCACACCGTTGTCGTAGGTCTCGCTGTCGTTCGTCTTGGGCTCATCACCGTTGAGGATCGCCAGCGTCATCTCGACGGTAGCCGCGGCAAGCTCGCGGGTGTCCTTGAAGATGGTCGCGTACTGCTCGCCGGCAACGATTGCCTTGACGGAGTCGAGCTCGGCGTCCTGGCCGGTGATGATCGGGAAGTCCGGTCCGACCGCGTAGCCGACGTCGGTCAGCGCCGAGATGATTCCGCGCGACAGGCCGTCGTAGGGGGAGAGAACGCCATCAACCTTGTCGCCACCCGAGTAGTAGGTGGTGAGGAGGTCCTCCATGCGCTTCTGCGCGTTCTCGAGCTTCCAGTCCTGCGTCGCGACGACGTCCTGGCTGACCTGGCCGCTCTTGACGACCAGCACGCCGGAGTCAATGAAGGGCTGCAGGGTGTCCATCGCACCGTTGAAGAAGAAGTGCGTGTTGTTGTCGTCGGGCGAACCGGCGAACAGCTCGATGTTGAACGGGCCCGTCACGCCGTCGACGGGAGCACCGTCGATGTCGGTGACGCCGAGTCCTGCGAGAAGCGAGTTCGCCTGCAGCACGCCGACCTTGTAGTTGTCGAAGGTGGCGTAGAAGTCGACGTTCTCGGTGTTGTTGATGAGTCGGTCGTAGGCGATGACCTTGATGCCAGCGTCCGCGGCCTCCTGCAGCTGGTCAGTCAGCGCCGTGCCGTCCTTGGCCGCGATGATGAGAACCTTCGCGCCCTTGGTGATCATGGCGTCGATCTGCTCGATCTGCTTGGGGATGTCGTCCTGCGCGTACTGCAGGTCGACGGTGTAGCCCTCGGCCTCGAGGCCTTCCTTGACGGCGTTACCGTCCTTGATCCAGCGCTCGGACTCCTGGGTCGGCATGGCGACGCCGATGAGGCCCTTGTCGCCAGAGGCACCGTCGGTGACCTCGGGCGGCGCGCACGCGGACAGCCCGATCAGGAGTGCTCCAGCCGTGATAGCGGACAGAAGAATCTTCTTGTTCACTGTTCTACCTTTCTCAATGGTTTATGGACACGGTTTCTTGGTGGTGGGCAACGGCGTCGTCCATGATCGCCGCGCTCGTCGCTCAGGGGGCGAAGCTGCTGGCCCTGAGTCGAGTTCTGTGTGCCTCGTAGAGGCGGTCGATGAGCTGCGGCGCGAGCGACGCGAGCAGCCCGAGCTCCTGGGCAACGTGGGTGGTGCGCGCGGCATCCTCCGCGAGTACGGCGGCGCGCACGGCGGCGGGTGCATCCACGCCGACGGTGAAGAGCCCGTGGCTCTGCATCAGCACGGCACGGGATCGCTGGCTTTCGAGCAGCGCCATGACCGCGCGGCCGACACCCTCATCGCCCGGCTCGACGAGCGGCCCGACCGGAATCTCTCCCCCGAACTCGCGCGCCGTTGCCATGAGCACGCAGGGGATCGCCTCACCGCGCGCCGCCCACGCCGTGGCATAGGTCGAGTGGGTGTGCACGACGCTGCCGATGGAGGGATCCGCACGGTAGAGGTACGAGTGCGCGGCGACGGCGTCCGATGGGTCGCGATCCCACCCGGGAGTGTCTGCCATGACGGCGCCGTTGAGATCGCAGAGCACGAGGTTCTCTGGCGAGAGGTCATCGGCGCCTATGGCGCTCGGCTTGATGACGAAGAGGTCTGCGCCGGGAACCCGGGCCGAGATGTCTCCGCTGGTCCAGACGACAAGGTCGTAGCGAACGAGGTCTTCGTGCAGCCGGGCCACCTGCTCGCGGGTGCGCGCGACGGCCACCTGGATGGCGGGTTCGAGAGTGTTCACGCACGCACCTCGACGGCCCACCCGCGGGGGGTTGGGCGGTTCTGGTTGTTGCTGCGCATCTCTCGACCTCGTTGTCGTTCAGAATGTGACCGTTCACATCTGCGTCGCAATAGTACATGCGAAACGGTCACATCTGTCAAGCGGCAGAAAGCCGCTCGGCCGAAATCAGCGCGGCGGCGCCGTTGTCTCGCGCACGATGAGCTCGGCGGGCACCGACAGGTGCTCCCTCTCGACGCTGCCGTTCAGCTCGGCGAGCAGCAGGGAGATGGCCCGCCTCCCCAGCTCTGCGAAGTTCTGGCGCACCGTCGTCAGGGGCGGCCAGAAATGCGCGGCCTCAGGAATGTCGTCGAATCCGACAACGCTGATGTCTCCCGGAATGCTCAGGCCCAGCTCGCTGCAGGCGTGCATGAAGCCGAGCGCCATCTGGTCGTTGCCGGCGAACACCGCGGTGAAGTCGCGAAACTTGAGCAGCTCCAGTCCGGCGTAGTAGCCGAAGTGGGCAGACCAGTCGCCGAGAACGGGCGCGCGCACCCGCAGGTCAGCTGCATTGATCTCTTGCAGGAAGCCCTGCATCCGCGCTTCTGCCTCGATCCAGTCCTGCGGTCCCGAGATGTGCAGGATGTCCTCGTGCCCGAGGTCGATGAGGTGTCTGGTGGCGAGGCGGGCGCCCGCGATCTGGTCGACCGACAAGCTGTGCCGCGGGTCACGGCCGGTCGACTCCAGCGTGACGAAGGGCACGGTGAGCGACAGCTCGTGGATGACGTCGAAGACGCGCACCTGCGGCGCGATGACGACGAGAGCCTCGACCGCCTGACTGAGCAGGTAGTCGAGACCGGCCTTGATCGAGGACGAGTCGGAGGAGTTGATGTTGGTGATGCTCAGCCGGTAGCCGGCCTGCCGCGCGTGCTGCTCGATCGAGTTGATCGCCGTGGTCGGCCCGTAGTGCTCTTTCGAGTCGGCCGAGAGCACGCCGATGCTGCGCGAGCGGCTGGTGACCAGCGCCCGGGCCGCCTGGTTGGGTCGGTAGCCGAGCTGCTCGATGGCGTCGAGCACACGAAGGCGGGTCGAGTCCTTGATGCTCTCGCTGTTGTTGAGCACGCGCGAGACCGTCTGATACGACACCCCGGCGAGCGCTGCGACGTCGCGGATGTTGGGCGCGCGGCCCTTCTCCCGTGAGATACTCATCGCTCCGCCTGCCTGGCCTGTGGAATGTGTCCGTTCACATTAACCGACCACGGCTCATTATGGCGCGCTGCGAAGGGATGCTGAATCTGCTCTGCCGCAGACAAACGGGTATCGTTTGCTTGTGAACAGCCGCAGCCCAACGCCGGGCTCGCAGACCTCTCTGCGAGAGGCTAACCGCGCGCGCATCGTCGACTCGCTCAAGCACCACGGTCACCTCACCCAG
>Ga0247738_10000843_pt1 | contig 11244 bp, 9 predicted proteins | sample UWRJL013104B2_FD_180936 | JGI IMG/M metagenome (GOLD analysis project Ga0247738, IMG submission 180936) | Plant litter microbial communities from Arlington Agricultural Research Station in Wisconsin, United States - UWRJ-L013-104B-2 | ecosystem: Environmental > Terrestrial > Plant litter >...
TGGCCACTCCCGGGGCATATGAGGTCCATAATTGGCGCAGACTCCCAGCCCCGCAATTACCATTAGGGTGATAATTGAAAAGTACTACGATCAGCCTGCTGTCAGTCATGGTAGCGGAACTGAAACCGGGGATATCAACATCTACACCAGAGTAAATATTTCCATTCATCGTCCAGTTGGCGTCACCAATTTTTTTAATAGCATATTTGTAAGAAGAATAATTCGAACTCGGTGAATAAGCAAAGAATTTATCACCATTGGCATTTACGCTATAAGTTTCTTTATTAAATCCTCCATCAATTCCCGAACCTATTGGTAAGTTGGTCCATGATCCTGAAGCATTTGTTAGTTCCGTAATATTGCTGCCACCGTTATTTATAATGCTCACAAAACCATTTGGCAAAACTTTGATAGAATTATGAACTGTTGCAGCTGTGGTCCCTGAGCCATGTAACCTTTCCGTACCAACCCATGATCCTCCCACTGTTTTAACGTAATGCCATAAACTGCCGTCTAAACCCTGACCGTTTGTCTCTCTGGTACATGCAACGTGCAGATCCCCATTTGGAGCAATATCAAACGAAGGGTCATTAACCTCATTGTTTGCATTACCCGCTTGATTTACGATTGATTCAAACTGCCATGAAGTTCCATTAAACCACCTGTGTTCTATAGCATATTCTCTTGGATCAGTTGCATCTGAATACTGATAGACCACATGCGGTCTGTTGTTAGCATCCAGTTTTAAATTTGGATCCCTCACATTTTTAAATCCTCCCGGATGCGTAAGTTCCTGTAGGGTTATAAAGGTCCAGGTGGTTCCATTTGAACTTGTACCATACACAAATCCTCTTTTCTGGCTGCAGCAGCCCCCGGTAAATTCAGTTGCACCGAATACGACATGATATCCTCCACTGGCATCAATAGCTAAACACACCATGTCAGATGGATAATCAAAAACAGTTTGAGCCTGTAATTGAGTCATGTCGAAACTTCCAGCGGAATTCCACGTATTACCGGCTACATTCCATTTCAATAATTTGTATTGATAATTGTTGCTGGAATAAGTTCCATCACGCCAGATACCGTATATTTCACCCGCGCTGTTTTTAGCCATTGAGCTAAAGTTCCAGTCACATTCATCACCATTTTCCCAGAAGGATGTAGTAAACGTTTGTGCCTGGGTGGAAAGAGAATTGAGTAAGAATACCAGGAAAAGCATCAATAATGCAGTTTTCCTTCTTACAAAAATGTTTAAATTAGTAGTCATAGAAAAGGTATATAGTTTATAATATGGTTTCATTAGATTAATGGGATCTCTGGCTTTGAGAATGAATCCTTTAGCACCTACATAGTAAAAATTTACAAGTGGAGAAACAACAGACTTAAGTTATGGAAGGTGCTGACCGGTCTTTAATCAAGAATACAGCAAAATCGTGCTTAAAACTATGTGGTCGGGGTCGACCTGGCAGACAGCAAAAAGTATTGCACCAATTCAGTGCATAATAAGAGTTAGTTTGAATCATCCGGGTAGTAGTTAGATATATCAAAAAACGAATGTACAAAAAGTTTGGAAAAAAACGAAAAACACCTAAAATTAAATTTTGTTAATTTAGCTTATACCAAAATATATTATATATAAGAACGGGTAATAAGCCCATGACCCAAATTAATTTATTAAATCTATATATCCGAATCATTTTCATTTTAAACAAAGTGACCCTAAAAGAAAGAAACTTACATCACAGCTTTCCGTCAATGCTTGGATACAAATATGATCGTTGAAATAATTTAGTCTTAACTAGTTGTAGGTTTTAAAAACATAAAATATTCGTCCATTTTTGGAAAATGAAACGACAGATGTCCCGGACACATCAGCCGGCGTTCCCAGGATGTTTTGCTTTACCAAGCCATCCGACGTTTTATTTTCTCAGGATACTCAGCTAATATTATTTAAAACATGTGATTCAAGTCCGTCGGATGTTTTTGTCTCATCTTCTGTATTGGCAATGAAAACGATAGATTTTTTGGAGCGATCAGCCTATGTTAGAAAGGTAATTTTGTTTTGTAATGTAATTTTCACGAAGCGACACAATATTTCATACAAAATATGCTTCTGCATCTTAATTCAACCCCTCAATACGTCAGTTTTAATATCTAAAAATCTCTTTTGGTGAAAAAGATAAAACTGCGAAAATTTTACTTTTTGTTTAGTCCTGAAAGTAGACAAAGCTTCTTTAGGATCAGATGATTGTGATTATAGGCAGATAGACTTTATAATAAATTTGATTAAAAAAAATGGGTTGAGAATTAAAAATAAATACAAATGGTGTGCATATTAATTCATTTCTCAAGTGGCATAAAAACTCCTGAATATTTAATGTGCGTTTAATTATTTTTTTCAGATAAATGTCAAAAGGCACTGCCGAAGTATTTATTCCAAAATTAAAATAGAAATACTGAATAATGGTGCGAGTTTGTAACTCGTAACGCCGAAAAAACTCTATTAATCCATTTAATCAAAAAAACCTTAATTCAATGAAATATTGAAATTCATATAATTCAACTATGTAGAATCTGGAAAATTCAGGTTTATAACATTAATAAATTTTGGCACAAGCTACAAGCTTGCGCCAGCATTAACATGTGATTATTAATAATCTGCTAAATATTCAATAAATTTCTGAAATGCCCAATTGATTGTTATTCGAACTCAGTGATATCAGTCAGCCTTTGAATGATGAGATCTGAAATATATTTTGATGATTGATTCCCTGTGCGAATTAATACACATTTAGGAGGAAATCCATAAATATTGGAAAGTCTGATAAAATCCTGATCGTTCGTAAATATGAGGCATTTCTTTAATTCCGCAAATTTCCAAATATCCAGATCTGCAGCAGGAGCATTTAAACCACAGGAATCAACATGCAAGCATTTTGTAAAATAATCTTTCAGTAATTCTTTTAACCTCCATGAAATATTTGCATCAAATAAAGCAATCATACAACCTTCAATAACCTGATTGATTGCTCTCGGTTGGCTGCAAATCTAAGTGCTGCTCTTATATGCACCTCTTGAATATCAGGAAAATCGTTTTCAATTTCCTCTATATTCATTCCGGATGATAACCACGATAAGATGTCATCCACAGTGATCCTGGTACCTACGATTAGTGGTTTACCAAATCTGATATTAGGATCTATCACTATAAAACGATTTAACTCTTCCATATCCAAATTTATGAAAAATGACAATATATGTCAATGTAAGTTCAACTATTGCTATTCATTAAATTGCTCGCTGCGCTTTGGTCTTTGGCTCGCTGCGATTTAGGTCGCTTCGCTTTGGCTGTTAGCGCGTTAGCTGTTGGAGAGTGCATCGGATGTAAAATGCTTCATCATTGTAGTTTTTGTGGAATCGGTGTTTCTATCTTTCATTTTTCATCCTTCATTTTTCATTAAACTGCTCGCTTCGCTTTGGTCTTTGGTTCGCTGCGCTTTAGTTCGATTCGCTTTGGGTATTAGCGCTTTGGCTGTCAGAGATACATGGGATGGTATAATGCTTCATCAATGCAGTTTTTGTAAAATCAGTGTCACTATCTTTCATTTTTCACCCTTCATTTTTCATCAAAAAAAGCAATGCCGGAATATAATTTCCTGCACTGCATATTTCAAATAAGTATGGTATTTCAGGCATGCTGATCGGCATGTTTTCCTTCTTTTATTTCTTCTACCATTTTGCGGTTAAAGGCTGGAAGATCTTCAGGGGTCCGGCTGGTTACAAAACCCTGGTCAACGACGACTTCGCGGTCGACCCATCTTGCTCCTGCATTGATAAGATCCTTTTTGATGGAAGGATAAGAAGTCATCTCTCTGCTATCCACTACATCCGCATTGATCAGTGTCTGAGGACCGTGACAGATGGCAGCGACAGGTTTATGTTGCGCGAAAAAGTCCTTCACAAAAGATATCGCATCTTCATCCATCCTGAGTTTGTCCGGATTGATCACTCCACCAGGTAGCACGAGGGCATCATAATCCCCGGCTTTGACTTCGGACACTACAGCATCTACGGTAAATTCTTTACCCCAGTTGCCATCCGTCCAGGACTTGATCGTTCCTGATTTCAGACTTACGATGTGGGTTGTCCAACCTTGCTGTTCGAGATGTTCTTTTGGTGAGGTAAGTTCACTTTCTTCAAAGCCATTGGTGGCGAGAATAGCTATTTTCTTATTCATAATAATTTGTTTTTTATCAAAGAATATGAAAGTAGGTATGCTAATAAATTGAGAGCAACAAGATGAAGTTGCAAAATTTCAAAACGTAAAATTCTAATTCAGGGTTTCAAAACATGCCCTTAATATAACATCAAAGGATACAAAAAATAAAAGCCCGACATTCAAATGGAACAACGGGCCTTTAAAAGCAGGGAAAACTTTTGCTTAAATTTTTAAAAACATGGCAGGTCTTTGTGCAACATGATCAACACTCAGATTTAATATATAGGTTCCTACGGTAAGTTTATCCAATCCATTAAGGCGAACTATATTTTCACTTTTTGGTATGTTTTTCACGTTTTTAGTATAAATGGTTTTTCCGGTTTCATCTATTAATTCTACAGTGATATTTTCTCCGGTAGGACCTTCAGGTATTGTAACTTCAATGTGATCGGTAAATGGATTAGGATACGCTTTAAACTGAATTTCTTCATTTTTTGCCTCGGTTGACAAAGAAATATTACTGGTATAAGTTCGCAGTAATTCTCGCACGACCGCCAACAAGTCCCAGGATGTCTTTGCACCGTCATTGTTAAATACGGAAATGCTGATGTCAAGTTCCGGAAAATACCAGGAGGACGCATGATAACCCAGGTCACCACCATGACCCCAGGCTTCATAACCCAGAAAGGTGTTTTTCATAATGCCCAGTCCGTATTTACCGCCCTGCGAGGTAGAATTGACTGTTTTTTTCAATTCATTCATCATCGCTTCGCCGACTATGTCTCCCCGCATGTACGCACGCATCCAGCGACTGCAATCTGATGGTGTGGCATAATATCCTCCGGCAGCGCCGGCAGTAGAGTTAAGTGCATTATTAGATATATAATAGCTGTGAGCATCTTCCGTGTTACCGTCACCATTCGTATCGAGCCAAACATGCGCAACCGGCGATTCCATTGGCTCGTACGAAGGAATGGCAAACGTGGATAATTGTAAAGGCGTGAAAAATCTGTCTCTATATTCCTGATAAAACTTTCTACCGGTAGCTTTTTTGATGATCATATCAAGGAGAAAGTAATTCGTGTTGCAATAAGACCATTTTGTTCCTGCCTGAGAAATGGCAGGCTTAATGAATTTTTTAATCAATTCTTCTGCTGACCAGATCTTAGAAATGTTCAGATTCATAGCAGTCTGATGCGCCGGATTCGAAAGAATGTCGTAGAGGCCACTGGTATGTTGCAGAAGTTGGCGGATTGTTATATTGGGATTGATATATTGAATGGTATCGAGCCATTGGTACAAGCTGTCGTTGATGTTGAGCAGACCCTCCTCTTGTAGTTGAAGTATACAAGCCGCTGTTATGGTCTTGGTGACGCTGCCGATCAGATATACATGATCAGGAGTGACATCTACCTTGGGTAAGGTGGAAGAAATTCCTTTGGCATGTGCCCAGACGTTGCCGTCTGACATTTGGATGGCGGCGCTGAGTGACCTGGTATTGAGGGTTGTTAGCTGGCCGTCCAGAGTTTCTTTTAAAAGTTTATCCAGTTCGGGAGCTATGCCTTGGCAGTAAGCCTTGTTGCAGAGGGCGAAAAGAAGGAAAAGAATTATTGTTGATGGAAAGAACCTCATTCTACATTATTTTGGGATAAATATAGTGGGTCAATGAGGATGGGTATTTGTCAAAAACTGCTAATTAATTGTTAGTTGTTAATTATTAATTGTTATTTTTTAAATCCTGTAATTGAAAGTGCATCCTGATGATCAGATTGATGGTATAATGTCACCGCCTTCGGGGTTCTGATCAGGTCGTTTGATTTTTTATAATAATGTCAACCCTTCGGGTTTTTATTTGATGAAGATAAAAAATGGAAAGGATTAATTGTTAGTTGTTAGTTGTTAATTATTAATTGTTAATTGTTATTTTTTGAATCCTGTAATTGCAAGTGCATCGTGATGCTTAGATTGATGGGATAATGTCACCTCCTTCGGGGTTCTGATCCGGTCCTCATGTCTGGTTTTATATTAATGTCAACCCTTCGGGTTTTTAATTGCCTAATAAATAAGTATTAGGTTGGTTATTTATATTTTTAATCTTCATCTTTCATTATCCGTCAACATCCCTGCCTGCATTACAATCTGGCTCAACTTCCCGCTCTCATTATTCATTTTTCACCTATAATCTTTCATCAGCAAATTCGCCTGCGGTATAATTGAAGCAAATCCGCCTGATCTCATTTATAATTCATCATTTATAATTTATAATTCATAATTAATTCGCTCTCACCCTTCCCTTCTCATCATCCGAAGCTCCCGACTGTCTGGCATTCAACGCCTCTCCCTGACTGAATCGGTAGGAGAAACTAAAAGTGGCAACTCTTGTATCAAGCAGACTCTGCCAGTTTGCCCGGGAGTTGGCAATGTTGCGGATGTCGCCGCCTGGCTGTCCGGTGTAAAAGACATCGTTGAGATTGAATTTCAAGCTGCCCTTGCCTTTCAATATCTTTTGTGAAATACCAAGGCGCATGGCCCACATGTTAGAAAGCAGAAACTGGCCCGATAAGATGTGAGATTGATAAAATGCACCAACCTCTGCACTCAGATTTTTTGTGATGACAAACTGATTCATCGGGCTGATGTATGAATACCAACGTTGTTCATCGATGGTCTGTCCGTATATCTGAGAACGTATTGATACATTTTTACCCTCAGCATATATCTGTAACGTCCACCATTTGGTCAGGGGTATGGCTGCATTGATGCTCGCACCATAGACGATCTGTTTGCCATAGTTGCCCGGGCGGCTGTAGTATATCGTGCCGCGCTGTTCATTGGTCTCTCCGATGAGGTCTTCAGCGATGCTGTAGTCGATGGTGGTAGTGATCATATTTTTGAAGGTATGGGACAATTCCAAGGAATAATTGAATGTCGGCTGCAAAAACGGATTTCCACCATAATACGTATAGCGGTCCATCGGATAGGTAAATGGATTCAGATCCTGATAATCCGGCCGATCGATCCTTCTGCCAGCGGAAAAACCAAACTGATGCACATCGGCGCTATCCAACTTATAATTTAGGTAAAGAGTGGGAAATAAATTGGTGTAATTCAATTTAAAACTGGAATCCTGAACCAATGGGTTGCCGAGTTGATTGCCTTCAGCATTTGTATTCTCGAGTCTTAATCCAAGTTGTACGCCAAATCTTTTCCATTCCCTGGAATAATTGAGGTAAGCGGCATTGAGATTTTCCTTGTAAATAAATTGATTGGAAAATTCGTAATTTGGAGTGGCGATTCCATCTACCACATCCTTAAAGTCAGCAGTATTATCAGAATTTACGAAACTGGTTTTTAGACCGGCTTCCACTTTTCCGATCTTCTCCAGGGGTAATGTATAATCAGCTTTCACACTCTGGATAGCTATATCAGCAGGTAAGTCTGAGCGTAATATGGAGGAAGTGATGGGAGTATTATCAGGATTAAATGTACTATTTGTCAGTTCCTGACTGCTTTTGGAATTGTATTTAATGTAATCTGCATTGATGAATATTTCCTGACCTTTTTCATTGATTTTATACAAATAATTAGCATTTACACTGCCGTTTTTCCATTCTCTATTACTTGGATTTGCGGAACGAATATTAGTTACCACTGCATTATTTGCATCAAGAATACTTGCCTTGCTTGTAAAATCTGTAGTCGATGGATTAATAAATCCGGAAAAGACTATTCCAACAGTAGATTTTTTATCTACATAATAATCTACACCGATTTTTGCATTCTGACTCCGACGCCTTTGCTTATTGTATGAATTTTGTGTAAATCCCGAATTGTATACATTCTCTGCAGTATAATAATATCTGTTGATCGTGAGATCCTGATATCCATTGTTCTGACCGAAACTGAAATTACCCGATAAATTAATTTTATTGACCCTGTAATTTAAATTAAAACTGTTGTTGGAGCGCATATAGCGACCTTGTCCGTAACTCAGATTGATTCCGCCATTGAGACCGCGGTTGACATTTTTTTTCAGTTTGATGTTGACGATTCCGGCATTCCCGGCAGCATCGTATTTAGCCGGAGGATTGCTCATGATCTCGATAAGTTCAATGGAACTGGCAGGCATGGAACGAAGATAATTAGCCAGATCTGAAGAAGACATATAGGTTGGTTTGTCGTCGATAAATACCATGACACCGGGCTTCCCTTTAAGGGAAATATTGCCATCGATATCCACGATGATACCCGGAGATTTTTCAAGCACTTCAAGGGAGGTCGCTCCGGCATTGGAAATGAGTGCATCAGGATTGACAATGACGCGGTCGATCTTCCGTTCTACGAATGATTTTTTTGCGGTTATTTCAGCTGATTTGAGTTCAATTGAAGCCGGATCCAAACTAATATTATTAAAAGAAATCGGTGCGGAATTTTCAGTTAATTCAAAAGTATTGCCAGAGTAGGATGTATATCCTACATGCGTGATATTAATAAAATAATTCCCAGCTTTCAACTGGTCAAATTGAAAGGTTCCGTCCTGCTCACAAATTGTCGTTTTAACCAGAGAAGAGTCGATGGATGACAATAAATTGACAACCGGAATGTCATCTTTATTCAAACCTTTGACGTTGCCTCTTATTATGCCGCTCTGGGCCATGATTCCGGTTGAAAATATAAAGATCAACAGCAAACAAACTGCCGTTTTTAATAAATAATTGCTGATATTAATTTTGTAAAAATTCATAAAGCCACTGCCCTGTTTTATAACCTGATTGTAATAAATAAATGATCGATAAAAAAATGATAAGAGGGATGAAGATTTTCAAGAACCGGTCACATTTATAATTAGATTTTATTTCTGCCATGATAGTTTATTTTTTAATTCATGGTAAAATCTAATTATTTTCGCATTTACAGTTTATCCAAAGCTGCTAATTTATTTTCCAAAGGTATTTCCAATTCGAATTTCAATTAGTTATCCGGGAGTTATTATGTTGTTACCGGTTTGTTATTCCTGAGTATACAATTCCAAATTCAGGTAGGGACCTATTGTTAAAATCCCTTATTGTCCGGATAAATGCTGAAGGACTTATCCCTACATTTTTTTTAAAAGATTTGCTGAATGCGAATACATCTCCAAAGCCGCATATTTCTGCTACATTTGAAACAGGACATGATTTAGATAATAATTCTTTAGATAAATTTATTTTAGCACGCAGCATGTACTGCATAGGACTGAGTCCATATGTTTGTTTAAATAATCTGAAAAAATGAAATTCAGACATTGCAGATTCTTTTGCAATATCCCCGACAGAAATTGTATTTGTAAAGTTAGCGTCTATAAATTCTTTTCCCCGGTTGAGCCTTTTGTAAAGATCATTGCGGGTAATTCTCTTGACTGCCGGAATATGCTGCAATTGTTTAAAAACAGCAGTCTGATCTTTAATTAAATTATAAGCTAGTTCATAAAATAATTCACCGTGTATTTCTTCTGAATTTAATTCCTGCCGGTGCACCGAAATGCTCAGTCTTTCGATTTGTTTCCCGAGCTGTGTGTTGAAAGCAGTATACTGATTTTCAAGAAAATTATCTTCATAAAAAAATGTTGCCAGTTCAGTTCCAGGTGCCGGAGCATCAGGGCGGAGTATCTGTGCGAGCGCCCCCTGTAGCAGTTCGGGAGCAATATTGACGCAAATGCCTTTGACATTGGTTTTGCTGTCGATGATGACCTTGCCTTCTTTCCTGCCATTAAGCAGCAGATAATTACCCGGTCGAATTTCATAATGATTTCCGCTTACGGAATAATGTTCCGTCCCTTCTGAAACATATTTAATGGCAAAACCATTGGATTCCACCGGATAATCAAATTCCTTCAGAGAGGATACATTGAAGGAATTTCCATTGTATCCATATTTCAGAATGACCTGTTCACTCGAAAAATAGGATGGATCTCTCCGTTGACAACCACTCATGCCTTTATTAAGTTATTTACATTCACTTTGTAAAACTATACAAAGAGGTTTATACAAATTCAGTTAATAAGTGGTGAATCAGTTATTTTTCGACCAATGACAAAAATAGAAAGACGGAACAGTGTGATTTTAATGAATTTATTTTTACCAATATTTGTAAAATTGGATGTTTAAGAATTCAAAATTTGATAATTAACAAGCGTATATAATAGTATAATGAAATAATAGATCGGTGTAGCTGTGGTTTGTAAAATTTTATGAATGAACGTAGAAAGTGCCAAAAAATAGTGTGCGACGAAGTAAAAACACCAATAGGAAGGCGTCATTTCAAGAAGCGAAACAAAGGTAGGAAAAGTCCCTACTCATTCCATACCGCAGAGTGCATATATAGAAGTGAAACGGAGCCTTGTGCGCCAGACATAATTGATTGAGTATTTTGGGAGAGAATGAGTTGAAATATAAGTTTTTAATATAGAAAATTCTAAAATATCGGAAATTCGGCACTATACGAAATCAACTTCTAACATCTATCCTGAAAACATATGATACCTATGGTTTTGGATATCCTTTCCATTAACGAAACATAAGATTCTATCTAAAGACACCAATGATTCGAAGCAGCTGAGTTCATCCGGTTATTTTGCTCCGTAAGCCGCACGAACGGATTGCCGCTGGCATGCCACATTTTTAATCCTGTTGATAGATTAACAGGTAAATATTCATAAATGATCTGATTGACATTCCAGTCGTCTGCAGACTCAAATATATTATTTCTGACCGAAGCAAAAATAAGATTGTGATCAATGATCTGATTGGAATTTATATTTGGAAGATCGATCAGGAATGTTTTTGTAGACCAGTTTGGTAATCCACCGGATACATTTAATTCAAATGTTCTCAAGCCTACGCCCTGGATATTTAGTTCCACAAATGCCCTGCTTCCTGATCTGAGATCATCACTTCCTGTCTGAATGGTGACCTTAAATTTTGGCCCTGTTTGTGTCATAGGCTGGACAAATGCTGTACATCCGTTCATTGCGAGATAGACAG
>Ga0247738_10000844_pt1 | contig 11229 bp, 8 predicted proteins | sample UWRJL013104B2_FD_180936 | JGI IMG/M metagenome (GOLD analysis project Ga0247738, IMG submission 180936) | Plant litter microbial communities from Arlington Agricultural Research Station in Wisconsin, United States - UWRJ-L013-104B-2 | ecosystem: Environmental > Terrestrial > Plant litter >...
GTCTCGTGGCCACGCTCGAGTAGCACCATCGCCTCGCTGACGGTGGCGGCGCCGGGCAGGAAGGGCAGGCCGCAACGCTCCATGGCCGCGAGCAGTGTTGGCGTCGTGCCGGGGCTGACGAGAAACTGCGCCCCCGCGGCAACGGCGCGCTCGACGGTCGGAGCGTCGAGCACCGTGCCGGCGCCAAGGGCGATCTCGGGAACCTGCCGGGCGATGCGTGCGAGAGAGTCGAGCGCCGATGGCGTGCGCAGCGTCAGCTCGATAATGCCGACGCCCCCGTCGAGCAGTGCCCGCGCTATCGGAACGGCGCTGTCTGGATCGTCAATCGTGACCACGGGAATGACGGGGGCAATCTCGGTGATGGAGGTCATGCGGTCCTCTCGGCTAGCGCGACTGTGCGATCCAGGGTCGGGATTGAGCTGGCGCCGCCGGGGCCGCCGACCACCAGCGCGGATGCGGCGCAGGCCAGCCGCACCGCGCGCTCGGGCGGGTCGCCGAGTACCGTTCGCGCCACGAAGGTGCCGATGAAGGCGTCGCCCGCTCCGGTCTGGTCGACGACCGCGGGCGCGGGAATCGCATCCACCCATCGGTCGGCGTCGCCAACCGCAAGGTGCACGCCCTCGGCGCCGCAGGTGATCGCGACGTTGCGGGTGCCGAGGCGACGCAGCTCGTCGATCGCCATGCGGGGGGTGTCGGCGCCCAGCAGCAGGCTCGTCTCGCGCGGGTACGACGGAGTCGCCAGCCAGAGACGGGGTGCGAGGGTGTGCAGCAGCGCACGCGCCTTCGCCGCCGAGGTGAGCCGTGGTCGAAAGTTGGGGTCGTAGGCGAACCGCTCTGAGGCGGTCGCCGCGAACTGCACCGCGGCGCGGGCGCTCGCCGAGATGGCACCCGTGATGCCGCTTGTCACGACCGCTCCTGCGCTGCCGAGCACTCGCGGGTCGAGGTCGGCGGGCGCGAGGGTGGAGCCGACGCTGCCGCCGCGCACGTACGAGAACTCGCGTTCGCCGTGGGGGTCAGCGTGCACGATGTAGAGCCCCTGCTGTCCCTTGCGGTGCCGCAGCAGGCGATCGCTGATGCCCAGCTCGAGAACGCGGGCGTGCAGGGCGTCGCCGAGGTCGTCATCCGGCAGGATCGCCGCGAGTCCGACGGTGGCTCCGGCTGCAGCCGCGGCCGCGGCGACGTTGAGGGCGTCCCCGGACACTCCGAGGCGTGCGGTCACCCCATCGGCGATCGCCTCGCGAGTCGACACCTCGAGCAGCAGCTCACCGAGCACGACGACATCGAAGGCCTCGCTCATCGGTCGAGCCCGAATGCCTCGCGGGGGACGCTGGTGACCAGCTCGACGACGATCTGCTCCGCTTCGTGCAGCGCTATGCGCCCGGTCGCAACCAGGTCGGCGAGAAAGCCAGCGTCAACGCGACGGGCGGTGTCGTGCCGGGTGGGAATCGAGCAGAGGGCACGCGTGTCGTCGACGAAGCCCGATGTGCGGGCGAAGCCGATCTGGTCGGTGATGGCCTGGCGCGCGCGCAGCATCGCGTCGGGCGAGTCGAGAAACCACCACGGAGCACCCACCCGCACCGACGGGTAGAAGCCGGCGAGGGGCGCGAGCTCGCGGGAGAACGCGGACTCGTCGACCGTGAACAGCACGGTGTGAAAATTCGGATGCGTTCCGAAGTCCCGCAGAATCGGCGCGAGCGGCTCGATGAAGCTCGTTCGCGCCGGCAGGTCGTGGCCGGTGTCGGGGCCGAAGCGGCTGAGGGTTGGTGCGTGGGTGTTGCGGTGCACTCCCGGGTGCAGCTGCATCACCATGCCGTCCTCGGCCGACAGCTCGGCGAACCGGTAGAGCAGGTTGGCGCGGTAGGCGGCCCGATCGGCCTCCGTGGCGTCGCCGCGCAGCCCGGCAGCGTGGATGCGCTCGGCCTCGGTCGCGTCGAGCGGCTCGCTCCACGCCTCCAGAACGCCCGTGTCGGTCGAGGTGCCGCCCGCGGCGCGAAAGTCGGAGCGCCGCTGTCGCAGCGCGCGCAGCAGTCCCGCGTAGCTGTTAGTCGGGGTGTCGGCCGCGGCCGCGAGCCGCTCCAGCCGCGCACCCCAGTCGGCACGCAGCACGTCCATGTAGGCGTCGGCTCGCAGCGTTGGGATGACGCGCATCCCCTCCGCCTGCAGCTGCCGGTGAAACTCGAGGGAGTCTGCGGGGTCGTCCGTTGTCGCCAGCACCGCGACCCCGAACCGCCGCAGCAGGGCCCGGGGTCGAAACCCCGGCTCGGCGAGCATCTCGCTCAGTGAGTCGAAGTGCTGCGCCGTTGGCGCCCCCTTGACGCCGAAGAGCCCATTCAGCTGCTCCTCGAGCCAGTAGCGCACCACGGTGCCCGCGAGCGCGTGCCAGTGGTCGCACAGCGCTGCCCAGGCGCGGCGGCGGGCGGTCTCGTCCGCATCCGCGGCAAGCAGCAGCTGGTCGAAGGGCACGCCCCGGGCGTGCAGCAGCCGCGTCAGGTAGTGGTCGCCGTCGATGAGCAGAGCCGTCGGGTCGGCGAATGCACGGTTCTCGACAAGGGCACGCGCCTCCACGTGACCGTGGGGCGAGATGATCGGCAGCTCCGCGGTGCGCTCGTAGAGCCCGCGGGCAATGGTGCGCCGCGCACTGTCGTGCGGCAGCAGACGGTCTGGATCGCGGTGCATGTCAGCGGCCTACCAGTCGTGGACGGTGCCGTCGCGCAGGCGGTTGAAGGGCAGGTAGGCGGCCTGGTACGGGTACTTGCCGGCCTCGTCGGCATCCAGTGTCACGCCGAGGCCGGGCTGGTCGCCCGGGTGCAGCAGCCCGTCGGTGAAGGTGAAGCTCTGCTGAAAGACCTCGTTGGCCTCCGCGCTGTGCTTCATGTACTCCTGAATGCCGAAGTTGTGCACCGCGAGGCCGAGGTGCATCGCGGCCGCCATGCCGACGGGGGAGACATCGGTTGGACCGTGGAAGCCGGTCTTGATCTGGTACTGGGCGGCGAAGTCCACGATCTTCTTCAGGTGGCTGATGCCGCCCGCGTGGGTGACCGACGACCGAACGTAGTCGAACAGCTGCTCGCGGATGAGCGTCTGGTAGTCCCACACGGTATTGAAGATCTCGCCGATGGCGAGCGGTGTGGTGGTGTGCTGCCGCACGAGGCGCAGCGCCTCCTGGTTCTCGGCGGGCGTGCAGTCCTCCAGCCAGAACAGGTCGTAGGGCTCGAGCGACTTGCCGAGCTTGGCCGCCTGGATCGGGGTCATGCGGTGGTGGCCGTCGTGCAGCAGAGGCAGCTCGGGTCCGAACTCGTTGCGCACCGCCTCGAAGACGGTGGGGAGGTGGCGAAGGTAGCTGGGGGTGTCCCAGTCCTCCTCGGCTGGCAGCGGGGTGCGCTGGGCGGGCTCGTAGTCGTAGCGCTTGCCGCCCGTGCCGGTCGGCGCGCTCGCGATGCCGTAGATGGCGTTGAGGCCGGGAACCCCGGACTGCACCCGGATCGCCTTGAAGCCCTGCTCGAGATGCGAGCTGATCGAGTCGAACAGCTCGGGGGTCTCTTTGCCGCTGGCATGGCCGTAGGCGAGAAGTCCTTTGCGGCTGGCGCCGCCGAGCAGCTGGTACAGCGGCATGTTCGCGGCCTTGGCCTTGATGTCCCACAGGGCGACGTCGACGGCAGAGATCGCGGTCATCGTCACCGGACCGCGGCGCCAGTAGGCGGAGCGGTAGAGAAACTGCCAGGTGTCCTCGATGGCGGCGGCATCACGACCGATGAGCAGGGGCACGATGTGGTCGGCGAGGTAGCTGACGACTGAGAGCTCGCGGCCGTTGAGCGTTGCGTCGCCGAGCCCAACCAGTCCGTCGTCGGTGGTGATCCTCAGCGTCACGTAGTTGCGGTTCGGGCTGGTGACAATCACCTCGGCGTGCTCGATCTTCACAGTGCATTCCCTTCGCGTCTTTGCGGCAATGGGCGGCTTTCAGCGGTAATCCGCTGTGATCCAGCCCAAATCTATGTTTAGCGACCCCATTGATGAAAGGGTCTTTTCAAACGTATGCCTAATCAAAGTGTTTGACTAGTTGAGAACATATGTTAGCGTGAAAACACGATTGAGAACGGCGAATGCCCTCCCGATCGCACCATCCTCAATCACTGGCGATAGGAAAACTGGAATGCAACGACGCAATCTCCTGGCAGGCGTGGCGGCACTCGCCGCAGTCGGCCTCATCTTGACCGGATGCTCTTCAAGCACCGGCGACGGCGGCGACGCCAACAACTCGGGCATGAACCCCGATGGCGCAACCGTCATCTCGTTCGCGGCCTCGATCCTCGGCGAGACCCAGCGCGGACCGCTGATCGGCGCGATGATCACCGACTTCAACGAGAGCCAGAGCGACGTTATCGTCACCCCGGTCACCATCCCGTTCTCGTCCTTCGGCTCGACAATGTTCACGCAGGTGGGTGGTGGCGAAGGCCCCGACATCATCGCGTGGGATGAGGCGGACTACTTCCAGGCGATGGACCAGGGCCTCACCCTGCCGATCGACGACATCGTCGACGAGGACGCCCTTCTCGCGAGCTCGAAGAACGAGATCATGGACGGCAAGCGCTACGGCGTTCCGCTCAACGTCTCGAACTACGCCCTCATCTACAACCCCGACCTCGTCACCAACGTGCCGACGACCTTCGACGAGCTCGTTGCCGAGGCCAAGGCCCAGACCAAGGACGGCGTCTACGGATTCGCGTTCCGCCACACCGAGGCAGAGGAGGCCGGCGTCTGGAGTGACGTCAGCAACTACGTCTACGGATTCGGCGGCGACTGGGCGAAGGACGGCGTGCCGACCCTGACCGACCCGGCCGTCATCGAGGGTGTCACCGCGATGAAGGAGCTGTACGACGCCGGCGTCATCCCCGAGGGCGCGACCGCCGCGGAGTACCGCAAGATGTTCGCCGAGGGCAAGGTTGCCATGATCATCGACAACGGCGGCGTGCCGACCGTGATCAACGGAACCAACCCCGAGACCCCGATCGCCGCGGCGGTCGCCCCCTTCCCGACCGACAGCATCGGTGAGATCTCGGCCGTGCTCGGCATCAACGTCAACACGGAGAAGGCCGACGCAGCCAAGGCGTTCCTCTCCTGGTTCCTCGAGCCCGAGCAGCAGGCAACCCTCCAGGGCCTGCTCGGTGGCTCGCAGGCGGCCACCACGGTGCCCCGCACCGAGGAGGAGCTCGCGACCCGTCCGTACGTGACGGTGTTCGACGAGGTCTCGGCCAACACCAAGGCCTTCGCCCCCGAGGGCCTCGAGGCCGTCACGCCGCAGTTCCGCCACATCGTGGTCGAGCAGCTGCTGCGCATCTTCCAGGGACAGGTGAGTGTCGAAGACGGCATGGCCGCCGCCCAGAAGGAAGCTGAAGGACTCAAGTAGTTCGACAGGTGCCGGGGGTGGCCCCCCGCCCCCGGCACCTTCGCCCTCTGCCCTTCCTCGTTAGGACACGCAATGACCAGCTCGACCACCCGGCAGCGCGCGCCGCGACGACGCGATCCGCGCCGCATCCACGGCCTCCGCTCGATGCCGTACCTCTTCATCGCCCCCGCGGCGCTGTACCTCTTCATCTTCCAGGGCATCCCCCTGATCCAGGAGTTCCGCCTGGCGTTCAGCAACGCGAAGCTCTTCCGCCCCAACGACTTCGACTTCATCGGCTTCGACAACTTCGTCGCGATCTCGCAGGATGACGGCTTCTGGCAGGCGGTCTCGGTCACCGTCGTCTACGTGGTCTGTTGCGTCGTCGGCACGGTGCTCATCGGCCTCGGCGTCGCCCTGCTGATGAACCGCAAGTTCAAGGGACGCAGCGTTCTTCGCTCCCTCATCATCATCCCGTGGGCAGCGCCGCCCGTCGCGATCGCCCTCATCGCCGTCTGGATGCTGGATGCCCGCTACGGCATCGTCAACCGCGCCCTCGCCGTCGGCGGCCTTGCCCCCGAGGGCGGCAACTGGCTCAACAGCACGACCCTCGCTCTGCCGGCCGTGCTCATCGTCACCATCTGGCAGCTCTTCCCGTTCACCAGCGTCGTCACCCTCGCGGCCCTGCAGTCGGTGCCGGAGGAACTCAACGAGGCCGCCATGCTCGACGGGGCCAACGCCCGCCAGCGCTTCTCCGCCGTCACGTGGCCGACCATTCGCCCGACCGTCGCTCTCGTCGCAATCCTCATGACCATCTGGTCGCTGCGGCGCTTCGAGCTCATCTGGCTCATGACCCAGGGCGGACCGGTGGGAACGACCAACACGCTCGTCATCGACCTCTACCGCGAGAGCTTCATCATCCGCGACCTCGGTCAGGGTGCCGCGATCGGCATCGTCGGCCTTCTTGTGTCGCTGACGATCACCGTCATCTACTTCATCCTCTCCAACCGCGCCGCACGATCGGAAGTCACCCGATGAAACAGTCCCGCCTCGGCCTGACCATCGCCATCATCGTTCTGCTGGTCATCGCAGGCCTCGCCGTCTTCCCCTTCTACTGGATGTTCGTCACGGCAACCACGCCAACGAGCAACTTCTACGACGAGAACGCGCAGCTCTTTCCCAACCTCGCGAACCTCGGCAACTTCTTCGGTGCGTTCACCGACACCCCGATGCTCACCTGGCTCGGCAACAGCGCCATCGTCGCCACGGGCACCATGGTGCTCGCGGTCGCGTTCGGCGTTCCCACGGCCTACGCCCTCTCGCGGTTCTCGTTCCGCGGCAAGGCGATCGTCGGCCTCAGCCTCTTCCTCACGCAGATGCTGCCCGAGGCGGTGCTGGTGGTGCCGCTGTTCTCGATCTTCGCGGCCCTCGGCCTCATCAACTCGCTGTTCGGCCTGATCCTGGTCAACGCCGCCTTCGTCATGCCGGTCGTGACACTCGTGCTCATGGGCGCGATCGACGGCGTGCCGACCGAGATCGACGAGGCTGCGCGTGTCGACGGCGCAACGCGGGTTGGAGTGCTGACGCGCATGGTCATCCCGATCATTGCCCCGTCACTCGCGGCCGTCGCCGTGATCGCCTTCTTCCACGGGTGGAATGAGTACATCTTCGCCCTCACCTTCACGACGCAGGACTCGCTGCACACCGCCTCCGTCGGACTGGCCGGATTCATCGGCGAGCTGACAACGCCGACCCAGCAGGTCATGTCGGTTGCGATCGTCTACACGCTCCCCGCCGTCGCCCTGTACCTGCTGCTGCAGCGGTTCATCGTCTCTGGCATTGCCGCCGGCAGCGTCAAGGGCTAGTCGTTCACCTCTTCATCCATCTCCACACGAAAGCAGTTATCTCATGAGCCACACGCCGGAGTCCTGGAGCGCCGACGCCGATGCAGCGTCGATCGCGACACTCAGGGCCCTCTCGGTCGATCAGGTGCAGCAGGCGGGAATCGGCCACATCGGCCTTCCCCTCGCTGTCGCCCCGGTGATCCACACCCTGTACTCGCGCTACCTGGTGTCTGACCCGGCCGATCCGACCTGGATCAACCGTGACCGCTTCGTGCTCTCGGCCGGCCACGGCTCCGCACTGCTCTACTCGACGCTGCACCTGGCCGGCTACGCGGTCGGCACCGACGACCTCCGCGCCTTCCGCCAGCTGCACAGCATCACCCCGGGACACCCCGAGGTGCACGTCACTCCCGGAGTGGATGCCGGAACCGGCCCCCTCGGCCAGGGCATCGCCAACGCGGTCGGCATGGCCATCGCCGAGACGATGGGATCTGCGCGGCTCAACACGGATGACGTGACCGTCATCGACCACCGCACCTTCGCGATCGTCTCGGACGGCGACCTCATGGAGGGCGTCGCGCTGGAGTCCATCGCCCTCGCGGGTGTGCTGAAGCTGGGCAAGCTCGTCGCGTTCTACGACGACAACGACATCGTCATCGACGGTCGCGCCTCGGCGGCGCACAACGCCACGGCGACGTGCAACGCCATTCGCGAGCTGGGCTGGCAGGTGAGCGAGCCCGTCGACGGCGAGGACATCGACGCGATCGCGGCGGCCATCGACGCCGCGCTCGCCGACACGCAGCGACCCTCGCTCATCCGCGTGCGCACGCTCATCGGCATCGGCTCGACCCTCGTCGACACCTCGAAGATCCACAGCGGAGCAGTCAGCGACGACGAGACCGCGCACATCAAGTCCGGCCTCGGCGATGCGCACCGGGAGCCCTTCGCGGTCCCCGCCCACGTCACCGAGAGCTGGAAGCGCTTCGCGGCGCGCGGCGCTGCCGCTCGTGCCGCGTGGTCCGAGGCGATCGCGGGCTCGGACAGCGTCGACCTCATGGACGACTGGACCCGGCACACCGAGGCCGGCATCGACGTCGCCGGGCTCGGAGTTCCGATCCCGACCGACCCCGAGCCCGTGCGCGCCTCGGGCGGCCACCTCATCGCCGCGATCGGCGACGCCGCGCCCAACCTCGTGGGCGGCTCCGCCGACCTCGCGAGCGCAACGATGGCGTACCTGCCCGACGGCGGGGACTACGCGCCCGACAACCGGGGCGGACGCAACATCCGCTTCGGAATCCGCGAGCACGCCATGGGAGCGATCAGCAACGGCATCGCGCTGCACGGCCTGTTCCGCCCCTTCGCGAGCACCTTCATGATGTTCGCGTCGTACCAGGCGAACGCGCTGCGCATGGCCGCGCTGCAGGACCTCCCGGTCATCCACGTGCTCAGCCACGACAGCATCGCCGTCGGCGAGGACGGCCCCACCCACCAGCCGATCGAGGTGCTGGCGATGCTGCGTGCGACGCCCAACACCACGGTGCTGCGTCCGGCCGACGCGGTCGAGGCCGCGGCGGCGTGGCAGCTCGCGCTGCAGAACCTGCACGGCCCGTCCATCCTCGCGATGTCACGCACGGCGCTGCCGCAGCTCGACCACTCGCGGGCCGTCGGCAGCGCGCTGCAGGGCGGCTACATCATCCACCCGGCGGATGGCGCCGACGTCACCCTGGTCGCCTCCGGCTCCGAGGTGCACCTCGCGATCTCGGCCGCCGAGCTGCTCGCCGAGCGCGGCATCCGCGCGCAGGTTGTCTCGCTGGTCTCGCACGAGGTCTTCTTCGCGCAGTCCGAGGAGTACCAGGAGTCGGTGCTCCCGCTCGCGGTGCCACGCCTCGTGGTCGAGGCCTCGCACCCGAACTCGCTCTACCGGGTGGCGGGCCGCACCGGCGCCGTCTACGGCATCAGCACCTTCGGAGCCTCCGCGCCGCCGGATGTGCTGCTCGAGCACTTCGGCTTCACCCCGGCCGCCATCGCCGACGCCGCGATCGCGCTCACGGCCGAGACGGCGGTGGCACGATGAGCCGCACCGTGATCCGCCTCGGCGAGGCGTCGACAGAGCACTTCGCTGTCGACGTGGATGCCGAGACCGCCGGCTGGCGCTTCTCTGGCTTCCAGCTCGCCGAGCTTGCGGCGGGCGAGAGCGTGACCAAGCTGGGCAGTGAGTACGAGTACATTGCCGTGCCGATGTCCGGCTCGTTCGAGGTCATCGTCGACGGGCAGACCCACACGCTGCGGGGGCGCTCGGGCGTCTTCGCCGGCTCGACCGACGTGCTGTACATCCCGCGCGACACGGATGCCGTGATCACCGCTCTCACCGACGGCCGGATCTCGCTTCCCGCCGCCAAGGCGCGCCAGAGGCTCGCGGTGCAGTACCTGGCGGCGGAGGACGTGCCCATCGGCATCCGCGGCTCCGGCAACATGAGCCGCCGTGCCCGGGAGTTCTGCATGGCGGGAGGTGTGAAGTCCGACCGCCTGCTCGCGCTCGAGGTCATCACGCCCGGGGGCAACTGGTCGGGCTACCCGCCGCACAAGCACGACGTGAACTCGGGCCACCCCGATGGCGAGCTCAACCTCGAGGAGCTCTACTACTTCGAGGTCAGTGACGGTCCCGCCGGCGACCCCGGCTTCGCCTACCAGCGCGTCTTCAGCGCCGATGAGCGCCCCCTCGACGAGTTCGCCGAGGTGCACACGGGCGATGTCATGGTGATTCCCTTCGGATGGCATGGCCCGTCGATCGCGCCCCCCGGCTACGACATGTACTACCTCAACGTCATGGCCGGAGACACCGATGAGCGCGCCTGGCGCTTCTCCAACGAGCCGCGCGCCGAGTGGCTGCGTGACACGTGGGAGACGATGCCGGTTGACCCGCGGGTGCTGGACGCCCCGTGACCCGACTGAGCCGGGCCAGCCTCGATCAGCTTCGGCCGGAGGTCGCGCGGCCGCTGGTCGACGCCCGCGAGCTGCGCACGGGCATCGTGCACCTCGGTGTGGGAGCCTTCCACCGTGCCCACCAGGCGATAATCACCGAGGACGCCATGGCGGCGACCGGCGAGACCGCCTGGGGCATCACCGGCGTCTCGCAGCGCTCGCGCGGTGTCGTCGACCAGCTGCTGCCGCAGGACAACCTGTACTCCGTCGTGCGCCGCTCGCCGCAGCTCGAAGACGCACGCGTCGTCGGCTCGCTCACCGGCATGCTCTTCGCCCGCGACGAGCAGACCGAGGTGCTCACCGCGCTGCGCTCCCCCGCCACGCGGATCGTCTCGCTCACCGTCACGGAGAAGGGCTACAACCTGGCTCCAGGGGGCGCCCTGGCGCTGGATAGCGATGCCGTCGCCTCGGATGTCGCCGCGCTGCGCTCCCGCGCCTCCTTCACGGTCGAGCCGCTGCGCACCGCGGTCGGCCTCATTGCCGCCGCGATCATGGACCGTGCCGTTACCGGCCTGCCGATCACCGTGCTCTCCTGTGACAACCTGCCGTCGAACGGCGCGCTGCTCGCAGCTGCCGTGCGCTCCATGCTCGAGGCCGCCGGCAGCCAGTGGACCCGTGACGCCCTCGACTTCGCCGAGAACAACGTGAGCTTTCCGTCGACCGTCGTCGACCGCATGGTGCCCGTCGTCGATGAGCCCCGCCGTGCCGCGATTGCCGACCTCATCGGCCTTCGCGACGAGGCGGGCGTGCTCGCCGAGCCCTTCTGGCAGTGGGTCATGCAGGACGACTTCGCCGCTGGCCGTCCGGCCTGGCACGAGGTCGGTGCGACCTTCGCTGACGATGTGGAGCCCTACGAGCTGCTCAAGCTGCGGGTGCTCAATGCGACCCACTCGCAGCTCGCCTACCTTGGAGCGCTCAACGGCTTCGCGACGATCGCCGAGACGGTGCAGCAGCCGGCCTTCGCCGCGATCGCGCGCCGCCTCATCCACGACGAGGCGATTCCCGCCCTCACCCTGCCCGACG
>Ga0247738_10000846_pt1 | contig 11212 bp, 5 predicted proteins | sample UWRJL013104B2_FD_180936 | JGI IMG/M metagenome (GOLD analysis project Ga0247738, IMG submission 180936) | Plant litter microbial communities from Arlington Agricultural Research Station in Wisconsin, United States - UWRJ-L013-104B-2 | ecosystem: Environmental > Terrestrial > Plant litter >...
TTCGGTTATGAATTATTGTCCAATGCAAAATTGAATTACAACCTGGACCTGCTGAATTCCTGGAAAGTAAAACACATTTCAGCTTATAGTCTGACGGTGGAGGACAAAACACAACTTTTTAAAAGTGTTAAAAAAGGACTGGATAAATTACCGGATGCTGAACACGCGGCCGGGCAATTTTTGATGATTTCTAAATATCTGACCGGCCATGGCTATGAACATTACGAGATCTCCAATTTTTCATTGCCGGATCACAATGCAGTGCACAATGGAAATTATTGGAAAGGGGTGGAGTATATTGGCATCGGTCCTTCGGCACATTCTTTTTACAATAAAAAAAGGTATTGGAATGTAGCCAACAATAGTCAATATATCAAATCAATAAATGAGGGTGTATTGCCCCATTCCGAAGAAACAATTGATGATAAAACAGCCTACAACGAATTAATTCTTACAAGATTGAGGACGAAGTGGGGTGTGAGTCGGGAGGAAATCGAAGTGATCGATCCGGAGTTTTATGCTTATTTTTTGACGGAAGCCAAAGTCCACCTGGATGAAGGTTCTATTGTTAAATCCGGTGATAAATTTTTGTTGAGTTTAAAGGGGAAATTGATTGCGGATCATATTACATCGGAATTATTTTTGGTGTGAGGATTTATTTCACGCAAAGCATGGAAGAAGCGCAGAGATCGCAAAGTTTGTTCTTATGCGTCCTTTGCGTATAACTTCTTTGCACCCTTTGCGTGCAATAAAAATCATAATATCACCGCCTTCGGGGTTCTGATTTCCTTACGGGAAATTTTTCTATAATAATGTCAGCCTTTCAGGCTTGAAGGGTTCTCGCAAAGCAAGGAGGTAGCGAAGAGATCGCAAAGTATAAAGTGAATGTAATCTTGGCGAACTTTGCGTTTTTCTTAATTGCGCCTTTGCGTGAAATCTTTCTGCAACCTCTGCGTGCATAAACTCTGAAAAAAAAGACCGCCAGGATTCAATATCTCAGCGGTCTTTGCGTATCCTTCTTTGCGTTCTTAGCGCGCAAAAACTTATTTCAAATCAAATCTATCGGCATTCATCACCTTTGTCCATGCTTTAACAAAGTCATTGACAAATTTATCCTGCGCATCGCTGCTTGCATACACCTCAGCATATGCCCTTAGTTCTGAGCTCGAACCGATGACCAGGTCCGCTCTGGTAGCCGTCCATCGCACTGTGCCGTCCTTACGGTTTCTACCTTCGAATAATTCCTGATCATCAGATGTTGATTTCCAGGAAGTATTCATTGATAATAGATTTACAAAAAAGTCATTCGTCAGAACTCCCGGTCTGTCAGTGAATACACCATGATTTGAATTGTCAAAGTTATTACCCAACACTCTCAATCCACCGATCAACACGGTCAATTCGGGTCCTGTCAGATTGAGCAATTGTGCTTTATCGATCAATAATGCTTCTGTCGCCACAGGATATTTATTGGATCTGTAATTGCGGAAACCGTCAGCCGATGGTTCCATGTAAGAGAACGATTCCACATCGGTTTGCTCCTGGCTTGCGTCCATTCTACCCGGAGTGAATGGTACTTTCAGATCACGACCGGCTGCTTTTGCTGCTTTTTCAATTCCTGCACCACCTGCCAGTACGATCAGGTCGGCAAGAGATATTTTTTTACCGCCATCGTTAAATTCTTTTTGAATCTTTTCCAATACATCCAGCACCTTTGAAACGGAACCTGAAGTATTGATCCTCCAGTATTTTTGTGGTGCGAGTCTGATCCGGGCGCCGTTGGCACCACCTCGTTTGTCAGAGTTGCGATAAGTGGATGCCGATGCCCAAGCTGTGGATACAAGTTCTGCGACTGTGAGTCCTGATTCTGTAATTTTATTTTTCAATACAGCGATTTCTGCATCATTCACTAATTCATGATTGACGGCATCGATCGGATCCTGCCAGATCAATATTTCAGAAGGAACTTCCGGCCCAAGATATCTTTCGCGAGGTCCCATGTCCCTGTGCGTCAGTTTGAACCATGCACGTGCAAATGCGTCTGCAAACTGGTCAGGATTTTCAAGGAATCTGCGCGATATTTTTTCGTATGCCGGATCCAGCCTTAGCGAAAGGTCAGTCGTCAGCATAGTTGCTTTTTGTTTTTTATCTGCATCAAATGCATGTGGAATGATGTCGTCACCACCTTTTGCCACCCATTGATGAGCGCCTGCAGGGCTTTTAGTCAACTCCCATTCATTTCCAAACAGAATTTCAAAAAAGTCATTGCTCCATTTAGTAGGAGTTGTGGTCCAGGTCACTTCAAGTCCACTGGTGATGGCGTCTTTTCCTACACCACTACCATAACTGTTGTGCCAGCCAAATCCCTGCGACTCAATGGTATGAGCTTCCGGTTCTTTACCGACATGATCAGAAGATGCGGCACCGTGAGTTTTTCCGAAACTGTGTCCACCTGCGATCAGCGCTACCGTCTCTTCATCGTCCATTGCCATACGGGCAAATGTGTCTCTGATATCTTTAGCGGCTGCGATCGGATCAGGATTTCCGTCCGGACCTTCAGGATTTACATAGATCAATCCCATCTGAACTGCACCAAGGGGTTTTTCGAGGTTTCTGCTATGTATCTGTCCATCCGCATTATCATCTGATGACACCACACCATGCGGTTCTGCAACTCCTTCTGAACCGTGTGCATAACGTACATCGCCGCCCAACCAGGTATTTTCAGATCCCCAGTAAACATCCTCTGCCGGTTCCCAGACATCTTCTCTACCTCCTGCGAATCCAAATGTTTTGAATCCCATACTTTCCAGTGCCACATTACCCGTGAGGATCAAAAGGTCTGCCCAGGAAATTTTGTTGCCATATTTTTGTTTGATCGGCCACAGCAATCTGCGGGCTTTATCCAGACTGACATTGTCCGGCCAGCTGTTGAGCGGTGCGAAACGTTGTTGTCCTTGTCCTCCACCACCGCGACCGTCGAATACACGGTAAGTTCCGGCACTATGCCATGCCATTCGGACGAATAACGGGCCATAATGCCCAAAATCCGCCGGCCACCATTCCTGGCTATCGGTCATCAGGTCGGTCAGATCTTTTTTAAGACCTTCATAATCAAGGCTTTTGAAAGCTTCAGCATAGTCAAAGTCATTTCCCATCGGATTTGACTTTTCTGAATACTGTCTGAGAATATTTGTTTTCAATTGATTTGGCCACCAGTCGCGGTTGCGCGTGCCTCCTCCTCCGGAATTATTTTGCTGTTGTGAAGCCAAGTAAGGACACTTGCTTGCGTCGTTAGAATTGTTATCCATTGTATATTTTGTAAATTATAAGATTCTTGTGCAATAACGCTAAGATAAATAAAGTGTTTAAATGGATTGTTAAGAATCCTTTATTGCGAATGAAATCGTAAAAATCAGAAATGTAAAAGCATTATCATGATCTATAAATTTGTTCAGGCAGGGGACATCCGGAAGTATTGAAGGATATTTCAGAGCACAAGTTGAAAACTTGCGCCAGCGGGGATCAATGAATACTTAACAATTATTAGAAAATTCAATCTAAAATGGATTAATTTTAAGTTTCAGTTAAAAGAGACGTTCAAGCAATTTGAACCTGATTATATTAAATCTGTTAAATGTTATTATTAAAATCATAATTTTATGACCACATTCACACCACAGTTTATTACTGATAGTTCCGGAAAAAAAATTTCTGCTGTGATTCCAATTAAGGATTTTGAAAAAATAATGGAAGATCTGGAAGAGTTAGAAGATATAAAATTATATGATGAAGCTATTATAGCAAACGAACCATCAATTCCTATCGATCTTGCTTTCAAACAAATTGAAAATAAGAGAAGCAAATCATAGTGGCCTATAATATTACATTAAATAAAAGCGCGATAAGATTTTTGGAAAAAATTAATGAACCATTTTACTCCAGGATTAAAGAAGCTATTTACAATTTAGGTGAAAATCCCCGACCACAAGGCAGTTTAAAATTAAAAAACCGAGATGGTTTTCGAATTAGAGTAGGAGATTACAGAATAATTTACAATATTCTAGAGGACATTGTTACTGTAAATATTATAAACCTAGGTCATAGAAGAAACATTTACGATTAATTTTTAACATCCATAATCGCCAATTATACCTTTCCGATTAAAATGTTGCTCCAAAAAATAAAAAAGGGCGTACCGGAATGCGATACGCCCTACAATTAATTAGAGTAAATAATCTTAAAAAAAATATCTTTATCTGAAGGTATAACTGAATCTCAGACTCATGCTCGTACCCGGTGACAATCTCGTAAAGTATTGATCTCCTGTACCGAATGACTGGAATACCTGCTCTCTGTCATCGTTCAGCAGATTCGAAACCTTGATACCAAGGCTGCATTTGTCGTCTTTTGCGAATGGAAAGTTAGCATTGAAGTTCAAGCTGTGGAATGGTACTGAATATACATCAGGTCTGTCCGCAATACCTACATATTGTAAAGTTCTGCCCTGTACATTGTAGAAAAATCCTACTTCCAGTTTATTGATCGGATTTTTATATGAAAAACCACTATTGATCAAATACGGAGCCTGACCTGACATATCTCTGGTATCTTTAACCGTTTCACCAACTCTTGCATTATTGATACGGGAAGTATATTCTGTTGCACTCATTTTGATGGATGATTTAGCCAATGTCATATTAAAATTGAACGAAAAATCTTTCACGACAGGATTGACAAATTCCAGGTTTTTAACCAATTCCAATTCCGCTCCCAATACCATACCATCGCCTACGTTACGCGGTTGGAAGTTATTGGCAGCCTGTACATATTGAACGATCTCAATCGGATTTTTAAATCCTTTATAGAATCCCGAAACAGAGAAAAACTGGCCGGCCTCCTGAAACAATTCCCATCTAAGGTCGATGTTGTTGATGTCTGTGGTTTTAAGATTTCCATCCCATACTGTAGCACCTGTGCTTACGTCGATATCCGGGAAAAATCCACCGATAAATGTTCTTCCGGAGATCGGATCCACGATGGTCGCAAACGAAGCTTCCTTAAATGAAGGTCTGGCAATAGTTCTGGCGTATGACACTCTTAAATTTTGCTTCTGAGTGAGGGCATATATTAAACTCACTGTCGGGAATAAATTAAGGTCATCGATCACCTTTTTGTTTTTAAATACCTCACGATTCTGGTTCAAACCATTGTAGCGCTGCACATAATATTCAGACCTAAGACCGATGATTGATTTCAAACGTGGCATCAAAGTAGCCTCATTTGAAATATAAGCAGCCGCATTAGATGAATTAGAGTTGTATTTATTCGGATTAAAAGGTAAAAACTGAGGATCATATGAAACACCGTTTTTATTCTCAGAACTCCAAAGATTCTCAGGCTGGAAGATCTGATCAGGATCACCGGTCAGTTTTACGCCATTGGTAAATATCTGAAAGTTCTGGATCTCATATGATCTTTCTTTATATACGTAAGCTCCTCCAAATTTGATCTTTGCATCCCGGTTTTTGAACTTGTAATTTTTTATTGTACCAAGATTTCCTGCATAATTCTGCTCATGCAGATATCTCCAGATCCTTTCCGGAATACCACTTTCTGTACTTACAGTAAATGAACCTGCATCCGTTCTGAATCTTGTATATCGGATATCCGGATCTATGATGGAAGAAAATGTAGGTGAAAGATTCCATGTAGTATTCCAGTCACCATCTTCACTGGAGTGCGTACCTTTTAATAAAACATTGGTCACTTGTCTTTGGCTGTATTCAAGATTGTGCTGCAATGCCTCAAAGTTTGTGCCCTGATCTGTACTTGAATAATCAAAAATACCTGCTTTTGATTCGCCATTCTGCAATCTCATCACACTAAGTGAATATTTGCTCGTTTTAGTCTTTAGTGAAACTCCTCCTATACCGGCCAGTAAGACATTATTGGTGCCATAACTTCCACTTTGAACTTCACGGACCTCCATATCATTTACAGCAAAATCATCGTCTTTACCATATCTGTTGTACAATACATTTTCGTAGAACTGAGTTGTATTCTGGTAAGTAAGACCCACATTGTATCCGAAAGTTTTACCTTTCAACTGAAATTGATTACCGGCAGACATACCAAGACTATAATCCACACCACTTCTGGTCTTCTGAGCGCCAAGGATCGGATTGAACTTAGTCAAAGTATTGTGATATATCTGACCCTTACCATTCGGATCTGCGGTGGCGTCAGCCTTGAATGGGATCTGGCTCAGACCTTCAGTTGGAATATTTCTGCTGCCATCATCAAAACCGAGAAAATCTGTTTTCCCACCTTCATATGTCAGATAATTATCATTGAAATGCATGTTTGGATTGTAGCCCAGACTTCCGGAGATTGAAAATGTCTTTTCTTCCGGGAAATCTTTTGTAGTGATGTTGACTACACCACCTGTAAAGTCGGCAGGAAGGTCGGCCGTAAAAGTTTTGATGACAAGGATATTATCCAGAATATTGGTCGGGAAGATATCCATCTGCAGTGTATTTCTGTCAGGATCCAAACCGGGAATGTCCATACCATTGAGTATGGATTTGGTATAACGATCACCAAGGCCACGTACATAGACATATTTTCCATCATCCACAGAGACACCTGTCACACGTTTGATAGCGGAAGCAGCATCGGAGTCTCCGATTTGTTTGAAGCTGGAAGAAGTAATACCGTCGATGACATTACTTGAATTTCTTTTGATCGTAGCGAGCGCTACTGCATTGTTTTTGACTTGTTTTGTAGTGACGACGACTTCATTGAGGACCTGAGTATTTTCTTCCAGATTGGAAGCCATGACAGCTACTTCACCTGATTTAATGACCATATTTTCTAAAAGTACTGTAGCATAACCAACATATGAGATCTCGACATTATAAGTGCCGGGGGCAAGATTGATGCTGTATTTACCATCCAGATCCGTTGTGGTACCGGTGGATAATTCTTTGATAAAAACGGTACCGAACATGATCGGTTCACCGGTTTTGAGGTCATTGACGCTTCCCCTGAGGGTGCCGTCCTGGGCCATAAGTTGCATCTGTCCAAAGAAACAGAAACAAAGGATTATTTTTATAAATATTTTATTCACTCTAACTCTAATTAAAATTTAAATAAAAAGATCCTCATCCGAATTGTGGCGGATGAGGATATATTTTTTCGAAAAAATTATTTCAAACCAGCAAGTTCGCTGTTTGCGTCAGCCCACGTCCATCCGATGAATGGAGCCTTTGTAGCACCTACACCCGGAGTTGAAGACAACTTAGCAAAAGATTCAGCCGCTGTATTTAATTCAGCATCTCTACCACCGTCATCTTTGAAGATCGCAGCCAAAGTAGTGTTACCTGCAGTCAGGTGACTTACATTGAATTCAAGGTTTTTGAAAATAATGTTACCTGCAAACCAGTTGTCAGAAACACCAGCATTGTCCAATTCAAGGTCAGAAGTCTCTTTGAAATTGTAGAAATAGATATTCTCCAGAGTACAGGTTACTTTATCTCTTAAGTCAGCATATTCGCCGTCTGCAGTAGTAAGGTTACCTTTGACTGTACCGTTTTTAAGTATGAATGAACCAAGTCTTGAACCTTCAGGACCGTCCAATTCCAAAGCGTGGTCAGTTTTAGGACCCAGGATAGCTACGAAATTATCGATCGTTCCTGTGTAAGCCTGATCTACGTCGTAAGAATCATCTTCGTTATTCCATACGATGATGTTTTTTACATTTACAGAACCACCGAAACATTCGATACCGTCATCAGAGTTACCGATGATCTCAATGTTTTCAACTACTGTACCTGAACCTACACCACCTAATGTCAGACCATTGATCTCGTTACCTTCACCGATGTTAGTTCCACTATGACGGATAGATACATATTTGACGATACCTGAATTGTCAGCAGCATCAGTACCACCGTACAAACCATTGACATCAGAAGCCGGAATACCTTCGATCTGAACTGCATCAGCAGCAGCAGAAATAGGCGCTTTACCCAGGATGATCAATCCACCCCAAAGACCTGCAACTGTAGGCTCTAAATTCGGGCTTTTGATCTGACCTGATACGATCTCGTCGGCAACAGAAGTAAAGATGATCGGTGAGGCAGCAGTTCCCTGAGCGTCAATTTTTGCGCCACGTGCGATCAACAAAGCTGTTGCATTTGCACCTGAACCGGCCTGACCTTTGATCACTGTACCTGCTTCGATAGTCAAAGTCACACCGCTAACGACAGTAACTCTTTGAGCTAATTGGTATACTTTATCTTTAGTCCAGGTTTCATTAGCTGTGATGTTTCTTGCTACGATGACAGTTTTATCATCTGCAATTTTTACGCATTTACAATCAGCAGTTACTACTTCATTGTCAGCGCATTTGATCTCACAAGTTTCGTCTTTTTTGCAGCTTGAGAAGCTCAAAACGAAAACAGCAAGAGAAAGGAAAAACGAATTTCTAAGGATCTTCATGTTACTATTTTTAAAAAATTTGAATTACTATTTAATTTGCTGCAAAAGTGATATTCAAATAAAAACTACACGTGAAGCCTGTGTTAAATAATTGTAAAGTGGAGGAATAGTATGATAGTGGATAGTATTATAGTGAACCAGTGAACCAGTTAGCGAGTGCACCAGTTGACCAGTTGACCAGTTGACCAGTTGACCAGTTTTGCGCCGATGATAGCAAACATCAGGTGAAAATGTATCACTTGATACAATATGCCCGCAAATACGCCAAAAAGCTAAGACGCCAACGCGCCGCTAAAGATTAAAGACAGAAAAAGTTGACCAGGAAACCAGTTCACCAGTTGACCAGTTAACCAGTTCGGCTCCGATGATAGCAAACATCAGGTTAAAATGTACTACTTGATATAATCTACCCGCTAATGCGTCAACGCGCTAAAACGCCAACGCGCTGCATACAATATGCCCGCTAATGCCCCAAAACGCCAAAACGCTAATGCGCACCTCTAAACTCACCTAATGCCGGATTCGCTTTGTGTTCAAAATCAAACAATGCCTGATTCTCATAGGAAGAACCAACGCCTGAATTGCTGCCTTTGAACGCGACCCATTCCCCACCCCAGTAACAAAAGCCGAGACCAAAAGTCCTTTCTGTAACCTTCTTCATTTCTTCCACGAATATTTTCTGCCCTGCCCGGGTAGCTGGAAATCCATTGATCAACTGATCCTGAAAGCCGATAATGTTGTTGGTAAGGTCATCATATTGCAGGGTAAATGGATAGGAGAATTCAGCAATAAATATCTCTTTCTTATATTTTGCCTTTAAACTATTGAGCCGGTTTTCGAGTGCAGGAATAGATTTTCCATGCCAAAGCGGATAATAGGACAGCCCAATAATGTCGTAATCCAGTTTATTTTTTTCGAGAATGTCATAAAAGTCATCACTGCCTTCATGTCCTGCAAAATGTATCATTATTTTTGCCTTAGGGTCTACTTCCCTACTTGCCCTCACCCCTTCCTTCAGCAGATCCGTGAAGTTTTTCTCCTCGCTGATACTACCTTTATTCCACAAGAAACCATTATTGATCTCATTTCCGATCTGTACATACTCGGGGCGGATAGCGGTCAGTACATGTTTGGTAAAATTATAAACGCTGTCTTTTAATACATCAATAGAAAGTTCCTTCCATGTTGCAGGCGGCGCTTGATTGCCGGGATCCGCCCAGGTGTCCGAATAATGGAAATCTAATAATATTTTAAAGCCTTTTTCTTTACATCTTAATGCCAGAGAGCTCACTTCCTGAAAACCTGAATGAACTCCGGCCGGATCATTCCAAAGGCGAATCCTCACCAGATTTACGCCATTCTCTTTGATGATGTCCAGAAAGGGTCGCTCTACTCCGGAACTGTCATAAAACTTAGTTCCAAACAATTCCATTTCGGGATAAAATGATATATCCATGCCCCGGAGCTCTGCCTTATATGGCGGTTCCACGACCACCACTGTTGGCTCATCATTGCATGCGGTGGTGATGAAAAAGAATGAGAGTATTATTATATAAGATAAATATTTCATACAGCTTTAAATGGAAATTGAAAGGTAGGTAATTCTTTTGAACCATAATTTTAAGGAGAAGTTAAAACTATTGAAATGTCAAACCCGCTTTGACAACTATTTTTTATCTTAATCCAAATAGCTGCACAATATTCCTTAATTTTGACCTTATGTCTAAAAATGTTGACCTGAAATTATTGATGAGAGTCGTCCGGCTTTCCTTTAGTTATAAGAGAACTTTCTATCTGGCATTGATCCTGGCGCTTTTACTGGCCCCGCTGGGCGCCCTAAGACCATATCTGGTCAATATCGGGGTGGACAAATACGTGATCAACAATGACCTGTCAGGTCTGATCAATATTTGTATTGTGCTCATCGTCCTTGTCGTGCTGGAAAGTATTGTCCGTTATGTCTTCAGTTATGCCACTGATGCCCTGGGCCAGTTGGTCACCAAAGATCTCCGGGTCGACATTTTCAACAAAATCCTGGGTCTCAGAGTACGTCATTTCGACCAGACACCTACCGGAATGTATATCACGAGAGTGATCAACGATATTGAGAATATTAAAACCATTTTCTCTGAAGGATTACTGACTATTTTGGCGGATCTCATAGCTATCGTTGTTATCCTAATTGTCATGTTCATGACGAGCTGGCAACTCACTCTTGCCTGTCTTGTGACCCTCCCGCTGATGATCGTTGCAACTATCATTTTCAACAAAAAAGTAAAAGTCTCTTACCAAAGGGTACGTACTCAACTGTCCAATATGAATGCTTTCCTTCAGGAACACATCTCAGGGATGACCATCATTCAGGCATTCAATGCGCAGGACAGAGAAGCCGGAAAATTTAAAAAGATCAATAAAGACTATACGAGAGCCAACCTCGATTCGGTGCTTTATTATGCAGTCTTCTTTCCGGTGGTGGACATCATATCCGCAGCAGCTCTTGGTCTCATGGTATGGTGGGGTGCCAGAGGCATCATGAATGAAACCGTTTCCCTAGGAGCCATGGTTGCCTTTCCGATCTATCTGAATACTTTATTTCGACCGATCAGAATGTTGGCAGATAAATTTAATAGCATGCAAATGGGACTCGTTGCAGCAGAGCGGATCTTTGCACTTACGGATGACAAAGCTGTCTCAGAAGATGCCGGGC
>Ga0247738_10000847_pt1 | contig 11209 bp, 9 predicted proteins | sample UWRJL013104B2_FD_180936 | JGI IMG/M metagenome (GOLD analysis project Ga0247738, IMG submission 180936) | Plant litter microbial communities from Arlington Agricultural Research Station in Wisconsin, United States - UWRJ-L013-104B-2 | ecosystem: Environmental > Terrestrial > Plant litter >...
GTGGCCAAGGATACGCCGCGCTCGCGCAGGGCGAGATCCCACAGGGCCAGGTCGACCCCCGCGAGGGCGATCGTGGTCACCCCGCCGCCGCCCGCCTCGTGCACGCGCTCCCACGCCTGCTGCCAGAGGGAGGCATCGGCGGGCCTGCCGAGCAACCACGGCGCGAGGTCATCCCGAAGCAGGGCGTCGACCGCCGTCGCCCCGATCGACGGCGTCCACGAGAATCCGTGACCCACCGCGCCGTCGGAGCGCGTGATCCGCACCTCGATGACACCGAGGTCCGTCACGTCGGCGCCCCAGGGCCGCACGAGCGGCACCCGGATGACACGGGTCTGCACCGCGGTGATGAGTGCGGTCATCCGGCGAGGGCCCTGCCGCGCTCGAGAAGGCGCGCGAGCACCTCCCGGTGCTCGCCCGACGGGTCCACGAGCGGCGGGCGGACGCCGCCCACCCGCACGCCCGAGAGCTCGAGCCCCGCCTTGATGAGGGCGACCGCGTAGCCGGGCGTCGTGTCACGGAGCCGCACGAGGGGCTGGTAGAAGCCGGCGAGCAGCTCGTCGAGCCTGCCCTCGTCCCCCGCCGTGTACGCGGCGAACCACGCGTTCGCGATCTCCGGCGCCATGGCGAACACGGCTGAGGAGTACAGCGGCACGCCGATCGCGCGGTAGGCGCGCTGGCTGAGCTCCGCCGTGAGCAGGCCGTTGAAGAACTGCAGGTCGGTGCGGCCGGAGCGTGCGGCGGCGAGGACGAACTCCTGGGCGAGGGCCACGTCCCCCACGCCGTCCTTGAAGCCCGCGACCCGGGGATTCGTGGCGAGGCGCTCGAACGACGCGACACTGAGCTGGGCGGTGCCGCGGTGGTAGACGATGAGCGGGAGCTCGCTGGCCGCGGCGATCGCCTCGACGTAGGCGACGATGCCCTGCTGCGGCCCCGTCACGAGGTAGGGCGGCATCACGAGGAGCGCATCGGCGCCCAGCCGCTCCGCCGCGCGAGCGCACTCGATCGCGTGGCCGAGCGGACCGCCCGTGCCCGCCACCACGGGAACGGCGCCCGCCGTGACGGCGACCCCGCGAGCGACGACGAGCTCGAACTCCTTCAGCGAGAGGGCGTGGAACTCGCCCGTGCCGCAGGCGATGAACACGGCGCCCGGGTCGTGCGCGAGGCGCGCCGCGAGGTGGTCGTCGAGCACGTCGGCCGCGACGGCGCCGTGCCCGTCGAACGGCGTGACGGGGAAGTACAGCACCCGTCGGGGGAACACGAGCGCGCTCACGATGCGCCGTCCAGCGCCAGCTCGGTGCGCCAGGTGCGCGAGGCCCGCCACCCGAGCAGGGCCTGCGCCCGCTCGGAGCTGAACACGGCCGGGACGTCACCGACGTGCCCGGCGAGCTCCGGGCGGTACCGCGCGACGAGGTCGCCGATCGGCTCCCGCGCGAGCGAGTCTGGTGCGCCCACGAAGAACACACCGCCGTTGGGGATCTCGTGCGCGTGGGTGAGCCACGCGAGCACGAAGTCGCCGGCATCCCGCGCATCGATGTAGTTGAACAGGGCGACCGCGGAGAGCTCCGGATGATCGAGGCGCTCGAGCACGGTGTGCCCCTGTTGGGTCGGCGCACCCGCCCACTCCTCGGGGGCGATGACGTAGCAGGGGCGGAACGACCCGATCCGGATCCGGTCGCCGTGGGCGCGCACGGCCATCGCGGCGATCGCCTCAACAGCCTGCTTGGAGAGGGCGTAGCCGTTCCAGGGCGCGAGCGGGTGCTGCTCGTCGAGGGGCAGGTAGTCGGGCTCCCAGCCGTGGGGCGCGCCGTAGCCGATGACGGTGGGGCTGCTCGCGTACAGCAGCGACGAGACGCCCGTGGCCAGGCTCGCCTCGAGCACGCTGAACGCGAGGCCCGTGTTCGTGGCGTAGAGCTCGGGATCGGGCCGGCCGAAGGGCACCGCGATCGCCGCGAGGTGCACGACCGCGTCCGGCCGGACGTCGGCGAACAGCGCCGCCGTGGCCACGGGGTCGGAGAGGTCGCACGCGATATGCCGCGCGGTGCCGTCGGGGTGGGGCGAGCGGTCGACCGAGACGACCTCGTGGCCCGCCTCGGCCAGCACCGCGACGACGGACCGGCCGAGCCGGCCGGATCCCCCCGTCACGAGGTAGCGGCTCACGAGCGGCCTCCCAGCGAGGTCGCCGCGACACCCAGGTCGAGGTCGGCGACGCGCACGGCGGCGCCCGTGTCGAGCGAGCGGTTGCCCGCGAGCCCCACGACGACGGATCGCACGCCGTCCCGCCACGACGCCGCGTGGCCCAGCGGGTCGTCGCTGACGCCTCGGAAGACGTCGCGCAGCAGCACGGCGTCACCTCCCCCGTGACCGCCCAGGCCCTCGGGGATCACGACCTGCTCCGCCGCCGCGAAGTGCCGCTGCACGGTGAGGGTCTCGGAGGTGGGTCGGGCGCCCTCCGCGATGACGAGATCGGGTCGCGCGCTCGGGTCGACGACAACGCGGCCGTTCTCGTCGAGGAGCACGGCCCCGCGCTCGACGACGTGCAACTCGGCGCGGCCCTGGGTGCCGTTGACGGAGACGCTGTAGCCCTCCCACGGGGAGTGCGCGTTGAGCGAGTACGACATGGTCGAGCCGCGCGAGTAGTCGACGACGAGGGAGAGGTTGTCCTCGATGGTGATGCCGGCATCGAAGACATCCCGGTCACGGCGGTAGCCGTCGTGCCCTTCCTGGTCGAGGTACAGCCCGCGGAACTGCTCGTCCGTGCGCAGGTCGAGGCTGAACTCGTCGCGCAGCGGGGAGTCGGTGGTGCCGCGCTCCGGCCGTTCGCCGAGCCCTCGGGCCGTCGCGTTCTCGCGGCCGTAGAACCGCAGCCCGCCGCTCGCGAACACGCGCGTCGGCACGTCGTCGATCCACCAGTTGACGAGGTCGAAATGGTGGGAGGCCTTGTGGATGAGCAGCCCGCCGGAGGTCTGCTTGTCACGGTGCCACCGGCGGAAGTAGTCCGCCCCGTGCGCCGTGTCGAGCACCCACTCGAAGTGCACGGACGTGACATCGCCGATCGTGCCGTCCGCGATGACCTGCCGCAGGGCGGTGTTGCGCGGCGAGTACCGGTAGTTGAAGGTCACCGTGACCTCGCGCCCGGTGCGCTGTGCGGCCTCGGCGATCGCCCGCACCCCGTCCTCGCTCGTCGTGAGCGGTTTCTCGACCACGACGTCGGCGCCGGCATCCATCGCCGTCACCGCGTGCGCCGCGTGCGTCGCGTCGGGCGAGGTGATGATGACCCGGTCGATGCGGTGCTCGGCGATCACCGCGGCCAGTCGGTCGGGCGTGAACGAGTGCGGCACGGGGATGCCCGCCGCGAGCCGGTCCGCGTAGTAGCCCAGGCGCCCGGGGTTGGTGTCTGCCCAGGCCACGAGCTCGGCCACGTCGGCGTGCTCGCCGGTGATCGCATCGATGTACATCTGGGCGCGCGATCCCGTGCCGACGAGCGCGTACCGCCTGCGCGGCGCCGCCATCACTTGATCCCCGTCGTGGCGAAGCCCTTGATGAGGTACTTCTGCCCGACCAGGAACGCGACGAACAGCGGGATGAGCGACACGACGCTCATGGCGAACATCGACCCGAAATCGGAACTCGATTGGGAGTCGAGGAAGCCCTTCAGGGCCACCGACACCGGGAACATCTCCGGGATGCGCAGGTAGATGAGCGGGCCGAAGAAGTCGCTCCAGGTCCAGATGAACGTGAAGATCGCGGTGGTCGCGAGCGCGGGGATCATGAGCGGCACGGTGATCTGCAGGTAGGTGCGGAAGTGGCCGGCGCCGTCGATGCGCGCCGCCTCGAAGATCTCCTTGGGCAGCGCACGGATGAACTGCACCATGAGGAAGACGAAGAAGGCGTCGGTCGCGAGGAACTTGGGCACGATGAGCGGCAGGAACGTGTTGAGCCAGCCGAGCTCTTTGAAGATCGTGAACTGCGGCACGAGCACCACCTGGAACGGCAGCATGATCGTGGCGAGCATGATGGCGAACAGCAGGGTGCGGCCACGGAACTTGAGCCGCCCGAACGCGTACGCGGCGAGCGAGCACGACACGAGGTTGCCGATGATGGCGCCCACCGACAGCACCGTCGAGTTCAGCAGGAAGGTCGAGAACGGCGCCTGCAGGTCGTTCCAGCCGTTGATGTAGTTCTCGATGGTGAGGTTGGTCGTGAAGATGCTCAGGTCGCGGAAGATCTGGTCGTTGGGCTTGAAGCTCGAGACGACGAGCCAGATCAGCGGGTAGACCATGAGCGCCGACGCGGCGATGAGGCCCACGTGCTTGAGCACGGAGAACATCCGCGAGCGAGCACGGTAGGAGGCGGAGGAGCGCGTGTGCACGCGCTCGGTGGTCACGGTCTCAGTCGTCATAGAACACCCAGAATTTCGATAGCCAGAAGTTGAACGCCGTGAAGGCCGCGATCACGATGAGCAGGAACCACGCCATGGCGGAGGCGTAGCCCATGTCGTACTCGAGGAAGCCCGTGCGGTAGAGGAAGAGCGTGTAGAACATCGTTGAGTCGGCGGGCCCGCCCGTGCCGCCCGAGACCACGTAGGCCTGCGTGAAGGTCTGGAAGGCGAAAATGATCTGCAGCACGAGGTTGAAGAAGATGATGGGCGTCAGCAGCGGCAGCGTGATGGAGAAGAAGCGGCGCACCCGCCCCGCACCATCCACCGAGGCGGCCTCGTGGTACATCTCGGGGATCTGCCGAAGCCCGGCGAGGAAGATCACCATGGGCGAGCCGAAGGTCCAGATGTGCAGGATGATGATCGTGCCGAGCGCGTAGTCCGGATGCCCGATCCAGCCCGGCGCGTCGATGCCGAACAGCGCGAGGAAGCCGTTGACGAGCCCCTCCTTGCCGAACACCTGGCGCCACAGGATCGCGATGGCGACGGAGCCGCCGAGCAGGCTCGGCAGGTAGAACACCGAGCGGTAGAACGAGAGGCCGCGCATCCCCCGGTCGAGCAGTAGCGCGAGGCCCAGCGCGAGGCCGAGCTGGAGCGGCACCGAGACGACGACGTAGGTGACGGTGACCCTGAAGGAGTTCCAGAATGCGGCGTCGCCGAGCATCTCGACGTAGTTGTCGACGCCGATGAAGTCTGGCGGGTTGGTCAGCGGCGACTTCAGCAGGTTGTAGTCGGTGAACGACAGGTACAGCGACGCGAGCATCGGACCGATCGTGAAGACGACGATTCCGATGAGCCACGGCAGCAGAAACAGGTAGGCGGCCAGATTGTCCGGTGCGCGCTCCTTCTGCCGTTGCCCTGTGCGCCGCGCACTCAGCGCGATGGTGCGCAACTCGCCGAGACTGCTCACGTCGACCTCCTCGTAGACTGTGATTCGCCTCTCCGGAGAATCTCGAGAAAGCGGTTTCACGCGTGGTGTCCGATTATTACCCGCCGACGCGGGATCGTCAAACCCGACCCGCGCGCCATTATCGTGTGAGGCACCGCTGTCAGGGAAGGACGGGGACATGAAACGTCGCTCAGGAGCAGCAACGATCGCCGAAGTGGCAACCCAGGCGGGCGTCTCCCCCGCGACCGTGTCGCGCGTCATGAACGGCCGGTTCCTCGGCGAGCCCGCGATCGCCGAGCGCGTGCGCCTCGTCGCGACAGAGCTGGCCTACTCGCCGAGCCATCTGGCCCGCAGCCTCGCGCTCGGCCAGACGAGCGCCATCGCGTTCGTGGTGCCCGATCTCGCCAACCCCGCCTTCCAAGCCATGCTCTCGAGCCTCAGCAAGGCGGCCGCCAAAGACGGCTACCGCGTTCTCGTCGCCGACTCGGCGGAGTCCCCGAGCGACGAGCCCCTGCTCGTGAGCGAGATCCGTCGGCGCTGCGACGCCGTCGTGCTGTGCGCGCCCCGGATGTCCGACGCCGACCTCGTCGCGCTCGCCGACTCGTTGCGCCCCCTCGTGATCATCAACCGGCCGAGCCCGAGCATCGACGCGCCCTCGCTCAGCATCGACTACCGGTCGGGCATCCAAGACCTCGCCCAGCACCTCGCCGACCTCGGGCACCGCCACCTGGCGTACCTCGAGGGCCCCGCGGAGAGCGTCTCCAACCGCCACCGGCTCGAGGGCCTCGCGGAGTTCGAGGGCAGGACGCCCGGCATCCGCATCGACCGGATGGCCGGAGGCGCAACGAGCGAGGACGGGCTCGCCGCGGCGCAGCGCGTGCGGGACTCCGGCGCCACGGCGGCGCTGGCCTTCAACGACCTCGCCGCCATCGGGCTGCTGAACGGGCTCATCGAGCTGGGCATCCGCGTGCCGGAGGACATCTCGGTGACCGGGTTCGACGACATCCCGTTCGCGCGCTACAGCGCCCCCTCGCTCACGACGGTCTCGGTGCCGCACGAGGAGCTCGGCGACCAGGCGTGGCACCGGATGCAGGCGCTCATCGCGGGCGATGCGCCCGGTGACGACGTCGTTTTCCGCCCGCTTCTCGAGGTGCGGCGCTCGACCGGGGCCCCTCGGGCCTGACATCGTGGCGGTCGTTGACATTCTCGGAGGCGGGTGCTAATTTCCGAGAAAGCGGTTTCACGACGACGTACCGCTCGTCGTGAGATTGCCCGCGCGGAGGCGGTATCGCCTCCGGCCACGTTCCATCCAGCAGCCTGGTGGCCCGCCACCACGACACGAATCGAGGCGCAATGACGCGTATTACCCGGTCCCTCGCAGGCAGGGCGGTCCTCGGATCCGCTCTCGCCGCGACACTCGTCCTGGCGGGATGCTCGGCATCCCCCACGCCCAGCGGCAACGAGTTCGACCCGAACGAAGAGATCACGCTCGAGATGTCGTGGTGGGGCGATGACAACCGCGCCGCCCTGTTCGCGGAGGTCATCGGCCTCTTCGAGGAGGAGTACCCGAACATCACGGTCAAGCAGACCCCCGTCGGCAGCCCCGACGACCTGTTCAACCGCCTCGCCACCGACTTCGGCGGCGGCGGCGACACCGCGCCCGACGTCTTCGCCCTCGGCGGCGCCAAGCCGCAGGAGTACGGATCCGCCGGTGCACTGCTCGACCTCGGCACCGTCGCTGACGCGGCCCAGATCGACAAGTACCCCGACTTCTCCACCGCGAGCGCGGTCGTCGACGGCACCCTCTACGGGCTGCCCACGGGCGGCAACGCGACCGCGGCGTTCATCAACACCGACCTCTTCGCCCAGGCCGGCGTCGACGTTCCCGATGAGAGCTGGACCTGGGACGACCTCATCGAGGCCGCCAACGAGATCGGCTCCGCCGGACTGACCAACGCGACCGGTGCCCCCGTTTACGGCATCGACCTGCGCGTGCAGGACATCATCGGCACCTACGCGGCGCAGGAGAGCGAGTACGGCATCTACGACTTCGACGGCCAGCTCGCCGTCGACGCCGACGTCATCGCGGGACTGTACGAGAAGGAGGTCGAGCTGCAGGAGGGTGGCGGACTCCCCGACCCGACCATCGTGACCGCCGGGTGGGCCCTTCCGCCGGACCAGCAGCTCTACACGCTGGGCCAGGCCGCGATCACCTTCGGCTACAGCAACCTCATCGGCACCTACCAGACCGGCGGTGCGACGACGATCCTCACCCCGCCGACCGACACCGACAAGACCGGCGTGGCCCTGCTGCCCTCCGCGTTCTGGTCGATCAACGCGGCGACCAAGCACCCCGTCGCGTCGGCCATGCTCGTCAACTGGTTCCTGTCGGAGCCCGCGGCCGCCGAACTCATCAAGGACACCCGTGGAGTGCCGTTCAACCCGGACACCGCTGCGATCGTCGCTCCCCTGCTCGAAGGCCCGAGCCAGTTCGCGGCCGAGTATGTGGAGTCGGTGCTCGACTCCGGCGAGGTCGCCCCGCCGCAGCCCAACGGCGGCGCCAACATGAACAAGTACTCGCAGGATGCCGAGGCCGAGGTGCTCTTCGGGCGCCTCTCGCCGAAGGAGGCCGCCCAGGTCTGGGTCGACAACCTCTCGGCAGACCTCGAGTAGAACCTGCGCCAGCGCCGTGGGCGGTCCCGTCGGGGCCGCCCACGGTCGTTTCCGGAAGGATGTACCCGTGACCCCGCTCGACGACGTGCTCGCCCGACTGCGCGATACTGCGCCCGACGGCGACGGCCCCATACCGACGGCCCTGCGGTCCGCCGGGGTGCGCTTCGCGGCCGTCGGCGGGCCGCTCGAAGAGCTGTGGAACCGCGCGGTGAGCGAGCTCGAGCAGTGCATCCGCCCCCTCGCCGGCAGCGCCCCCGTGCTCAATGAGGGCGGGGTGTACTTCGGCAGCTGGCTCGAGAGCACGGGCACCATCAACGCCGAGGTGCTCTCCCGCTTCGCCCCGCAGGTGGCGGGCGACACGCACCTGCTGTTCGCCGAGCACCAGCGCGGTGACGGGATGCTCCCCTACAAGGTCACGGACGCGGGGCCGGGGTTCAGCCAGATCCAGATCGTCACCCCGCTGGCGCGCACGGTGTGGAACCACTACCTGCTCGCCGGGCGCGACCGGGGCTACCTGACCACCATGTACGAGGCCATGCAGCGGTACGACGCGTGGCTTGCGCAGTACCGCGACACCCGCGGTACGGGCGCCGTCGAGGCGTTCTGCACCTTCGACACCGGGCACGACCTCTCGCCGCGGTTCTGGCACGTGCCCGACCGCGGGTACCGCAACGACGCGCGCGAGTACGACCCCGGCTCGCCCGTGCTGCCCTACATCGCGCCGGACCTCACCGCCAACGTGGCGTGCCAGCGCGCCTACCTGGCCCTCATCGCCGCCGAGCTCGGGCACGACCCCGCGCCGTGGGCGCAGAAGGCCGCCGCGTCGACCGCCGCGCTCTACGCGCAGTGCTACGACGAGACCGACGGCACCTTCTACGATCGCGACGCCACCGGGTCGTTCGTGCGCATCCAGTCGGACGTGCTGCTGCGCGTCCTCGCGTGCGAGGTCGGCGACGGGGCCGCGTTCACCGCCGCCCTCGAGCGCTATGTCATGAATACCGGGAAGTTCCTCGCGCACTACGGGTTCACCTCCATCGCCATGGACGACCCGCGCTTCGACCACGACTACACGAGAAACTCCTGGGGCGGCCCGAGCAACTTCCTCACCCTCCTGCGCGCGCCGCACGCTTTCGAGCACCACGGCCACATCGCGGAGCTCGGGGTCACGACGATGCCCGTGCTCGCGGCCCTCGCCACGGCGGGCACCTTCCCGCAGTGCCTCGACCCGTGGACGGGCGCGCCCGGGTTCACGAGCGTGTACTCCCCGAGCATCCTGTGGCTGCTCGACGCGGTGGAGCGGCACTTCGGCATCCTGCCCCGGCCGAACGGCGAGATCTGGTTCAGCGGTCTCTCCCCGACCCGGCTCGACCACGGCACGGCGGCCAGCGCGGTCGCCTACTCGCGGACGGTGGACGGGGTGCGCTACGAGCTCGCCGCCGACGACGACCGCGTCGTCGTGCACCGGGACGGCCTGCCGTGGCTGGCGTTCCCACGAGGGTGGCGCGCGGTGTGCGTCGAGGGCGAGGTGACCGCGGTGGTGGGGATGTCCGCCGCACCGGTCGCGGGCGACCTCGTGATCGGCGAGCGGAGCATCCCGCTCACGCTCGCCCCCAACGAGCGCGTCGACCTCGCCGGGCTCACGCGAACCGGCCCCGGCTTCGTCGGCCCGCACGCCTGAGCCGCACCGCTCCCACTCCTCCCCACCCGTTTGCCCCCAACTGCTCTTCGCGGGCGCCAACGCACCGCCTCCCCACCCGTTTGCCCCTAACTGCTCTTCGCGGGCGCGGGAGGAGCAGTTCGGGGAGAACGGATGCCCGCCTAGAGGCCGAGGGCCGCGCGCACCCGCGCGACCGTCTCCGCCGGACGGTTCAGGCCGCTCGCGCGGACCCTCACCACAGTCGAACCCGCGGCGATCGCCCTCTCGATGCGCACCATGTCCTTCTCGTACTGGTCGCGGGAGGTGCGGTGCTGGTCGCCGTCGTACTCCACGATGACCTTCGCCTCCCGGTAGACCATGTCGAAGCGGCCGATCCAGCGGCCCCTCGCGTCGCGCACGTCCTGGTTGAGCTCCGGCTCGGGGAGCCCCGCGGCGAGCAGGATGAGCCGCAACCGGGTCTCCCGGGGCGACTCGGCTCCCTGCCGAACACGAGCGGCGGCGCGACGGGCACGCCTCGACCCGGGCGCGCGCGAGTCCGCGCATCCGGAGCGCAGCTCGTCGAGCGTCGCCCAGGGTCGCAGGTCGAGCGGGTCGAGCACCGCCGGATCCAGTACGAGCGCGTCGCCCACCGCGACGAGGTCCTCCTCACGCAGAACGGTGGCGAGCTCGACGAACAGGGTGAGCGGATCGGACACCGGCAGCCCTCCCCGCATCACGATCCGCCCCCGCGCCGCGTGCCCGATGACGCCCGCACCCCGAGGCGCGTTGCGCGGCGGTGTCGCCGTGACGTGCACCGCGCCCGCAGTCGGGAGCGGCAGGGGCCAGAGCTCGGCCGCCGTGGTGTGGCTGAACCGATCCCCCGGCCTCAGCAGCGGGGCGTACGCGGCCGCCGGCGAGACGGGATGCGCGGAACGCACGCCTCGGAAGGGGCGCGCGAGGTCAGCGCCGCGCAGGCGCCCGTCCCCCAGTCCGGCCGCGCGGGCGGCCTCGAGCCGGAACGGTGACGCGGCGAGATCGGCGGGCAGGGGCACTCGGGGCATGCCTCGAGGGTGGCGGTTGCGGGCGCGCCGCGCGGCGGGCATCCACACCCCACACCCGTCGCGTGGGTGCTCAGCCGCCCAGCGCGACGGCCCCGCCGCATCCGTTCTCCCCGAACTGCTCCTCGCGAGCGCGGGAAGAGCAGTTCGGGGCAAACGGGAGGGCGGGCGCCCGGGCCCGCGGGCGGGCGGATCGGCGCGGGCGGGTCGGCGCGGGCGGCGGGCGGGTTGGCGGGCGGGACGCTGAGCCGTGCCGGGTGACCCGCCGCGCGGGATGCCGAGGCCGCGGCTGAGCCGCACGGGATGCCCACCCGCGACGTGCTCAGCCGCGTCGCGCGGACCCCACCCGCATCCGTTCTCCCCGAACTGCTCGTCGCGGGCGCGGGAAGAGCAGTTCGGGGCAAACGGGAGGGGGGCGGCCGAGTTCGCGCGCAAGAGGAGCCGCACCCGCAGACCCGAGGGGTCAGCCCGCGTCGCGCCCCGCGAGGTGCTCGCGGAGCACTGCGGTGAGCCCCGTG
>Ga0247738_10000848_pt1 | contig 11198 bp, 9 predicted proteins | sample UWRJL013104B2_FD_180936 | JGI IMG/M metagenome (GOLD analysis project Ga0247738, IMG submission 180936) | Plant litter microbial communities from Arlington Agricultural Research Station in Wisconsin, United States - UWRJ-L013-104B-2 | ecosystem: Environmental > Terrestrial > Plant litter >...
ACGAAGCCGATGAACAGGCCGATCAGCAGCACCGGCAACACGCTGATATAGAGCCGCGATTTCTTGAACCGCACCCGCATCGGCAGGCCGTGGATCCAGTTGTGCTGGTTGGGCAGGCGCTCGCGCACCACGATGCCCTTGCGCTGCTTGAGGATGGCGCGCGTGGATTCAAACAGCATCAGCGTGCCGACCGAACCCAGCAGGATGAGAAAGCCGAGCGAAATCACCAGGTCGAGCTGGCCGGCATCGCGCAGCAGGGCGAACATGGCGACGCCACCGAAGGCGCCCAGCACGCCGGAAAGCACCAGATACATCGCCAGATGCAGGTCTATGGCGCCCCGTCGGTAATGCGCAAGCGCGCCAGATGTCGAGGCCGCAACGACCTGACCGGTGACCGAGGCCACGGCGACCGGCGCCGGCACGCCGGAAAAGATCAACAGCGGCGTCAGCAGGAAACCCCCACCGACCCCGAACAGACCCGACAGGAAGCCGACCGCCCCTCCGATCCCCACGAGAAAGAAGAGGTTCACGGACAGCTCGGCGATCGGCAGGTAGATCTGCAAGACCCTGATCCGTTGGAAAATGGCGACGTCGCACGACCTTACAGGATCGTACGTCAACAATAGGTCAAGGTTCCCGCCTTGCGGCAGGAACCTTCAATGACTGGGCTTAGAACCCTGCTCAAACCGTGTCAAAGCACAGTTCCATGTCAGACGGTCTGACTGCTGTCAGACGGGCTGGCTACCCAGTACTGCCAGCAAACGCGGATTGATCGCGCCGCTTTCGGTCATGCCGGTCGCGCGCTCGAAAGCCTTGATGGCCTCGGCGGTCTTGGGGCCGGCAAGGCCATCGGGCGTACCGATGTCGAAGCCGAGCTTGCCAAGCGCCAGTTGCACCTTGCTCACCACGTCCTTGGCCACAATGGCCTCACCCGGATCGAAACTGGCCGACCAGGTGCCCAGCGGCGCGAAGTTGGCTACAAGGTTGATCGGCTCCGCCTTCCAGATGGCCAGCTCGTCGCCGATACGGCTCACAGCCTCGGCGCTGAGCGACTTGGCAATGTCGTCACGTGCCTTGCCGGCGTCGGCGTCGCCATTGGTGGCGGCGAGCGAGAACCACTTGTAGGACTGCTCGAAATCCTGTTCGACGCCCAGACCGCGGGCATAGAGCATCCCAAGGTTGAACTGGCTGTCGGTCATGCCGCGCGCTGCTGCTTGGGCAAACCACTCGGCGGCCGTCTCGAATTCCTGATCGCCCAGCATCCCACCGGCATAGATCGCCGCCAGGTTGTGCATGGCCATGCGGTTGCCCGCCTCGGCGCCGCGCTGGTACCACAGCTTGGCGACCTCGATATCCTTTTCCACCCCCTGCCCGGCCTCGTAGAGATTGCCGAGCCGGTACTGTGCCGGCACGAAGCCCTGCGCCGCAGCACGCTCGTACCACACGGCTGCTGCCGCATAGTCCTGGGTGACCGCGCGGCCTTCGGTATAGATCGCACCGATCTCGAACTGTGCGCGTGCGTCGCCATCGGCGGCCGCCTGGCGGAGTTCGAGCGGGCCGACGCCATCCGGCGGCAGTTCGAAGGCCTGGGTGATCGCTGCTGCCGGCCCGGGAATGCTGCCGGTGACGTCGGGAGCAATATCGGTCGGGACAGCAGCCGGCGCGGCTTCTGCCGGCGCTCCGCCGGTCATGGCCAGCAGGGAGGGCGGCATAGGCGTGGTCGCGACGGGCTTGGTGAAGCTCATCGGCTGGCCGGGATTGATCGAGGCCGTCGCGGTGCCGTCGATCATATCGATGACGCGTGGCTCGGGGCGGACCAGCGATACGTCCTCTTCCGAAGTCGGCGTTGGAGACTGCACGTCAACGCCGGTCTCAACGGGCGGCGGGGTCACCGGACGGGCCGGACCCATGCGCTGCATCACAAGATTGAGCGCCAGCATCGATACGGCGACCAGGGTAGCGGCCAGCAGCAGCGGACGACGATGACGAACGAGGAAGCTCGGCTGGTCGGCAGCGGCCACCTCGACTTCAGCATCAGCGCCAAAGGCGGGCGCTACAGGCGGAGCCTCAGCCTTCTTCGGACGCTTTTCCTTGACCGGCTTGGCCGGCTTTTCGTCCTTGGGTATCGGCAGCGCAGCGGCATCGACCGGGGCCGTTGCGGGCGCAGAGGCGGGCATCACCCTGGCAAGGGCGCGGCTGATCAGCGAATTGCTGGTGGCGGCAGCGGGTACCGCGGCCTCCTGACGTGCGCGCTGGGCACGACGGGCGGCGGCAACAAAGGTGCTGGTGCTGTTCGGTCCCGTTGGAGCATCGACCTGCGGCGCAGCAGTTGCGGCCGGCGGCGGCGCGAAGGGGTCGAGATCCGTCTTGGCGAAGCTCGACTGCGGGCGTTGCGGGCGCTCGACACTTGCCGGATCGAAAGCTGGACGCGCGGTTGCGACAGGCTCGGCGACCGGTGGCTGCGGACGAGTACCGGCCTTGGCATCGAGCGCAGCGCGCACCGGCCCGGCATCCTTGAAGCCGGCATCGATCAGGGGCGCATCGTCGACCGGGTTGGCCGGCATGAAGTCGCTCTTGGCGGCAGACTTCGGGCCAGCCATGGCGGACAGCATCGCGTCGAGCCGCGCCCGATCCTCATCCATGCTGTCTGGCTTGGCGGGAGCAGGAGGCACGACAGCCGCGGGCGGCGCGACAAACGCGGGAGCGGGGGCGGCGGCGTGACGATCCTCGCGGCCGCTCAGCGCGGCCTCGAGACGCGTCAAACGCTCGGCAGTATCCTTGCCGGCCGTGTTGAAGAGAGCCGCCATGCGGTTCTCGAGCGCGTTGATGTTTTCTTCGCTGATGCCGTTACCGACCACGGCGGCCGGCGTCGACCGGGCGACCGCCTCGGACGTGCGCTCTGCCACCATCGCGGCCAGCGCTTCATAGTCGGGGGTCTTGCCGGCCGACTTGATCAGCCCGGCCAGGCGATCCTCGATGCTCTTGAGGCTGTCCGGGCCGAACATCGCCACCGGCGCCGGCGCCTTGCGGGTTACGGCATCGCTGGTGCGCTCGGCGACAAGGGTCGCCATGGCTTCGAGGTCGGTGGAATCGGACTGTGTCGAATAGAGCTTGGTCAGGCCGTTGAGCTGGCTGCCGGTCTCATCCATGCGCGCCATCAGCAGCTTGAGCTGACTTTCCACCTGGGTGTTGTCCCTGCCGGGCACGATACGATCAGACAGTGCCTCGATCTGGCTCTCGATCCGCAGGAAGCGCGGCTCCATGCCTGCCATCACTGCATCGCGCAGCGAGGCGATATCTTCCTTGAGACCGGCGACATCGCCGTTGGATGTATCGAAGCTGCCAATGCGGGAGGCCAGGGCATCGACCTTGTCGACGAGCTTGCTGGGCGCAGCTTCGCGGTCCTTGATCGCCTTGGTGAAGGCGGCCATTTCAGCGGTGAGCCGTTCGAAGTCGCCCGATGACAGGGCGACATTCTTCTCGATGGCGTCGATGCGGTCGTAGACGTTGCGGACGCTCTTTTCGATGGCGTTCATGGCCGGCGCAAGCACGGCAGGCCCCTCGACGGCCGGCTCGGCAGCCTTGCGGCCCTCGCGCTCGATTTCGCGCTCCATCTGCTGGGCCTGCAATTCGGCCAGCTTGCCCACAGTCGCCGAAACGTCGTCGAGGCGATTGTTGATGGCGGAGAGATCAACCCGGGGGCCACCCTCGATCAAGGCCGCGAGCGCGCCGATCTGCGCCTCGAGGCGCTTGACCTGACCCGTTTCGCCAACGGCACCGGCAAGCAGCTCCACCACATGGGTCAACTGCTCGACCTGGGCGGCAACCTCGCGCACGCTGCCGTTGTTGGCGCGCTGCACCTTGAGCTCGCCTTCCAGCCGCTCGAGGCGCCCGGACAGGCCGCCGACGAGGGAATTCAGTTCGCGGAATTCGGGTTGATCGACGGTACGGCGACCCAGCGCAGCGGCAGGCGCCGACATCTGGCGGCCACGAATTTCGGCGATAGCACTGGTCAGTTCATCATCGTCCTCATCGACGGAGGACAGATCGTCCCGTTCGCTGAAGCGATCGACGGCGCGCTTGACGGTGCGCAGCGCCTCGCGGCGGCGCACGGAGGGCTCGGGACCAACGACCTGATCGCGCAGGTTGCGGACGCGGCGGGTAAGACCTGTCAACTCAGGTTCGGCGCGCTCGGCACGGGCATAGCGGCCCTCGACCTGGTCGAGAAGCGCGACCAATTCGCCGCGCAGAGCCTGCCACTCGCCGGGCTGGGGTTCCGCGGCCGGGTCGGACATATCCGGAATTGAGTAGGCGCGGGCCATGGCTAGTCCCTGTCATGAAAAGACGTACCCCTCGCGATTCAACACGAAGGTATGACGGTCACTCTTGGGAAAACATGGTAAAGAACCCGTTAAGTATTGCCGCATTACGCAAGAGTCAGCGCCGCACGGACGTGATTTTGTGGTGATCAACGGCAGTCGATTCGGGATTGTGCGTAGTCCCTGCTGCCTGTGAGGAGCCTGCCGTCGCCATGACCCGCCGCCGTATCATCATCGTCGACGATCACCCGCTGTTCCGGGCCGCCCTGCGGCAGACCCTTTCTGGTGGAGACGCCACGGTGAGCGTGGAGGAGGCAGGCGACCTCAACGGCCTCAGCGCGGCGCTGGATGCCGATCGCGACTGCGACCTTGTGCTGCTCGACCTCAATATGCCAGGCGTGCGCGGGTTTTCGGGGCTGCTGCTACTGCGCGCGCAATATCCCGACATTCCGGTGATGATCATCTCTGCTGTCGAGGACAACACGGTCATCCGCCGGGCGTTCGAACTTGGCGCTGCCGGCTATCTTCACAAATCGGTGGGTCCGACCGAAATTCGTCGCGCCATCGAGACCGTGCTCTCGGGCGAAGTCTTCGTGCCTGAAGGCACCATGCTGGGCAGCGATGACAACCATACCGCCCTGATGCGCAGGCTTTCGACCCTGACCCCGCAACAGGTGCGCGTGCTGATGATGCTCAGCGACGGGCTGATGAACAAGCAGATCGCCTATGAGCTCACCATCTCGGAGGCCACGGTCAAGGCACACGTGTCGGCCATCCTGCAGAAGCTCGATGTCGACAGCCGTACGCAGGCGGTCATTGCCGCGGCGCGGATCGAGGATGGACAGTTCGAGGCCCTGTTCTCGATCGGGGCCGAGAAGGCTTAGGCAGCGCGCCCGGCGGCCCAGTCGTCGTTTTTCGTGCCCACCAATTGCCCGATATTGGTCTTGCCTTCGGCGCGCACCGCGGCGACCAGGCCGCGCTTGAGCCGCTCAAGCAGGTCGAGACCACCAAACACCATGGCGGAGTAAAGCTGGATTGCATTGGCGCCGGCTTCGATCTTGGCGAGGGCCGACTGCGGCGAGTGAATGCCACCCACACCGATGATCGGGAGGGCGTCGACGCGCTGGCGCATCTGGGCGAGGCGCCGGGTGGAAAGGTCGAACAGCGGCTTACCGGACAGGCCGCCGGCTTCGTCCGCGTTTTCAAGGCCCGCCACCGCATCGCGGGTGATGGTGGTGTTGGAGATGATCAGTCCATCGAGATCTGTCGCCAACACGACGCCGGCAATGGCGTCGAGCGCCGCCTCGTCGAGATCGGGGGCAATCTTGAGGAACACCGGAACCCGCGTCTTCGCCTTGGCGCGCGCTGTCAGCACGTCGCCCAAGAGGCGCCGAAGCGCCTCGTCGGCCTGCAAATTGCGCAGGCCCGGCGTATTGGGCGATGACACATTGACGGTCAGGTAATCAGCCAGGTCGGCGAAGCGCTGTACCCCCAGCACATAGTCGGCGACGAAGTCCGCGCTGTCCTTGTTGGCGCCGATATTGACGCCGAGCGCGGCCGGGACCCGCTGGCCCTTAAGGCGCTGGAAGGCAGCTTCATGTCCTTCATTGTTGAAACCCATGCGGTTGATGACGCCTTCGACGCTGCCAACGCGAAACAGTCGCGGCTTGGGATTGCCGACCTGGGCGCGCGGAGTGACCGTGCCGATCTCGACCATGCCGAAACCCATCAAGGCCAAGGGGCGCGCAACCTCGGCATTCTTGTCGAAGCCGGCAGCCATGCCGACCGGATTGGTCAGTTCGAGGCCGCAGAGCGTGGTGCGCAATTCGGCGCCGTCGGGATGGCTCTGTTCTGGCGCGAGACCGAGGCGAAGCGCTGTGATGGTCGCGCCATGCGCGGTCTCGGGGTCCATCTTGAGCAGGGCTTCACGGGTGAGGCCCGAAAGGGCCGGGATGCGCAGCAATGGCGACAGGGCAGAGAGGATCATCGAACGGCCTCTGGCAACGCGCATGAGCCGTCCGCCGCGACGCTGAGGGGGGCCTCCCAGGCGATGGCGCTCATGGGAAGCGGACCACCATAGAGGTGGGGAAAGAGGTCCCCGCCGCGTGACGGCTCCCAGACGAGATCGGCGCCCAGATCGGCGCTGCGGATGGCGAGCAGCACCAGACCGCCCTGCCCCGCGAAGTGCAGACGAAGCGTTTCGGCAAGCTGGGTCGCGGTGGAAAAATGGAGATACCCATCGGCCGCATCGATCGGCATGCCGGCAAAGACGGCAGTGCCACGGGCGGGACCGAAGACGGCTTCAGAGGCGATCTTGTAGACAAATTCTGGGGTGCTCATGGCGGCGAACCTAATTGCGGGACCAAGCGGCTGCAAGCGGTGGGCAGCCCTTTACAAGGCAAAGTTGGGCCGTTAAGAATAGGACTTAATTCCAACTGTAAGATATATTTCCTTCATCAGGAATATTTGCCATGCTGTCACACAGAGCCATCTGGGATGGGATCGATGCGCTGGCGCGTCGCCATGGGCATTCCGTTTCAGCACTGGCCAAGCTGGCTGGCCTTGACGCCACTGCGTTCAATGTTTCCAAGCGCGTCAGCAAGGATGGCCGCGAACGGTGGCCCTCCACCGAAAGCCTGTCCAAAATTCTCGATGCGACGGGCGAGAGTTTTGACTCGTTCTGGTCCGGCAGCACGTTCCTGCAAATCGGGGGGTCGAGCCCCGCACAGACGGTTCCCCTGCTGGGCCTTGCGCAGGCCGGCACTGGCGGCTTCTTTGACAGTGCCGGCTTTCCGGCGGGCCAGGGATGGGACGAGATCGCCCTGCCCTCGCCCGGCGAGGGAGGGATCTATGCGCTCGAAGTCCAAGGCGACTCCATGGAACCGCTTTATCGCGAGGGCGATCGTATCGTCGTCTCACCCACCGAGCAGGTGCGACGCGGCGACCGTGTCGTGGTCAAGACGCGCGAAGGCGAGGTCATGGCCAAGATCCTCTATCGCCAGACCGGCCGGCAGATCGAACTGCATTCCATCAATCCATCCTATCCCCCACGCTTCTTCGATCTGATCGATGTCGAATGGATTGCCCGCATCATCTGGGCCAGCCAGTGATCAGCGTCACCGTGGCAACGACGGCTGATGCCGCCCATTGGGCCGCCATGCGGCAAGCCCTGTGGCCCAAGGCCAATCCCGGCCAGCATGACGCCGACATTGCCCGACTGCTTGCCGTTCCGGGCGACACAATCAATTTCATCGCCTGGGCAGACGATCATCGACCGGCCGGGTTCGCGGAGGCGGGCCTGCGCCACGACTACGTCAACGGCACCGAGAGCTCTCCGGTGGCATTTCTCGAAGGCATCTTCGTCGCCCCAGAGTTTCGCCGGACCGGCGTGGCGGGACAACTGGTCAAAGCCGTTGAAAATTGGGCACGACAGCTAGGCTGCAGCGAGTTGGCGTCCGATACCGGCATTGCCAACGTCGCCAGCCAGAAGCTGCACGGCGCGCTTGGCTTCACCGAAACCCAGCGCGTGGTCTTTTTCCGCAAGATCCTCGACTAGTATCCGCCGTGCCTGTCAGTCCGCGATCGAGGGCAGCGACGGATCAACCTCGCAGGTGGCGAGCGGCAGGCGCTGGCTGCTGGCGATGGCGGTGATCCGGCCCAGGGTGGTGTCGGTGGCGACTGTCATGCAGACGCAGCCATAGCCGTAATAGGTGCCGGTGGAGACGAATTGTCCCGCATCGAAGTCGGGCACCATGTCCATCACGGCCAGGGTGGTGGCATTGTCGTCGTCCTGGGTGGACAGGATCCAGCTACGATCTGCATCGACCAGTCGCCACTCGCCCGGCGAGAGGTTGGCCTGCCAGCCGCACCGGCGCCCCATCTGGCCGGCCGGTTCTGCGCAGCGGATCATCGGGAAGGATGAGCCCATGCCAAACCCTTGGGGATGGAACAGTAGCGTGTCGTCGTCCGCGACATATTCGTAGTTGGTCGCCTCTTCGCGGATGCGGATGGCGCTATCCTCGGGCGCGAAGAATACATCGCTGATGGTGCCGTCCGAATAGACCAGCGTCGTGGCGGAGATGGCCATGGCCCTGCCGCCGCTTTCGCAGCTCTCGCCCTTGTCGACCCAGCGGCCCTGGAGGACTTCCGGGATGTCGTCGGTTGCCGCATATGCCAAGGTCGCCGGCAACAGCGCGGCCAGCAGAACCAGACTACGCAGTGCCATGACGACCTCCGATATCAGTCGGCTTTGAGGAACTTTCCGGCCAGTGCGTCCGCAATCAGCTTGCGCGTATTCTCGACACCATAGAGTGCCGCAAACGAGCCGAAGCGTGGGCCGCGCTCTTGCCCGATCAGGACCTGATAGAGCATCTGGAAGAAGTCGCCGGACACGCCGGGACCACCCGTCGGTCCCTTGCGGGTATGGTCCTGGTAGCGCTCAACCTCACGCGCCACGTCGAGCGAGGCATTCTGGATGGCCTCGCTGTCGGCGCCCTCAGGCAGATCAGCAAAGGACGCCGACAGAGCTTCGAGCGCGCTCCGCTCGATATCGTCGGGCGCGCGATAGGTCTTCTTGGCGAAATCGCGGAAATAGCGCACGGCATAGCCGACCAACGCGTCCAGATGCGGATGCGTCTTGGCCGAGACACCGGGTGCATAAGCGGAAATATAACCCCACATGACTTCGGGCGTTTCCGGATTGGAGGCCGTGGCCAAATTCAGCAACAGGGCGAAAGTGACCGGCATGTCGACCTTCGGCACATTGCCATAATGGACATGGAATGCCGGATTCTCCACCCGCTCGGCGGCAGACTGACGGTCGAAGGCGGCGACGAAGGCGTAGTATTCATCCACGGCACGCGGGATGACGTCGAAATGCAAGCGCTTGGCGGTCCGCGGCTTCTGGAACATGTAGAGCCCGAGGCTCTCATTGCCGGCATAGGTCAGCCATTCATCGATGGTCAGGCCATTGCCCTTGGACTTGGAGATTTTCTGGCCCTCGGAATCGAGGAACAGCTCATAGACGTAATGCTCGGGGGCCTTGCCGCCGAGGATCTCACAGATCTTGTCGTAGATCGGCGCGTTGGTCTGATGGTCCTTGCCGAACATCTCGAAATCGACACCCAGCGCCGCCCAGCGCATGCCGAAATCGGGCTTCCACTGCATCTTCACATGACCGCCGGTGACCGGCAGCGTCGTGTCACTGCCGTCTTCGTCGGTAAACGTCACAGTGCCATTCTTGGCATCGACTTCCTTCATCGGCACATAGAGCACCCGCCCTGATATCGGGGAGATCGGCAGGAAGGGCGAATACGTGGCCTGACGCTCGGCACCGAGCGTGGGCAGCATCACCTTCATGATGTCGTCGTAGCGCTCGGCGGCCCGCAGCAGCACGGCGTCGAACTTGCCGGAGCGATAATAGTCGGTGGCGCTGATAAATTCGTAGTCGAAGCCGAAGGTATCGAGGAACCGGCGCAGCATGGCGTTGTTGTGCGCGCCAAAACTGTCGAACTCATTGGTCCACGGATCGGGGACCGAGGTCAGCGGCTTTTGCAGATGCGGCTCCATGGCCTCCCGCGACGGCACATTCTCGGGGATCTTGCGCATGCCGTCGAGATCGTCGGAAAAGCAGATCAGCCGGGTCGGTATCTGGTCACGCGTCAGCAGGCGAAAGGCCGTCCGCACCATGGTGGTGCGGGCAACTTCGCCAAAGGTGCCGATATGGGGCAAGCCGGATGGGCCATAGCCCGTCTCGAATACGGCTTCGCCCTTGCCCGATTTCTCGAGCCGCTTGACCAGTTTCCGGGCTTCCTCAAACGGCCATGCACGGGCAGTCTGGGCGGCGTCGAAAAACGCGGGGTCGAGTACGGGCAACGGAGCGGGCGACAAGGGAAGGCCTTTCGGGAAAAGGAGTGCCGGGCTGTGTTGCATCCCCCAGCCGTTGCGTCAATGTCGCAGGCGCTTGCCAAGCCACCATGCGACGCCTACCTGTTGCCGGCAAATCAGCAACGGGAACGCTCGATGTCCAATGCCGCCCATGACGCGCTCATTCACCTGATGATCGTTGCCGCCTCGTCCGACAGCGCCATGACGGACAAGGAACTGGTCCGCATCCAGACCCTGATCGGGCGGCTGCCGGTGTTCGAGGGATTTGACAAGAACCGCCTGGCCGCGGTCGCCAATGCCTGTGCCGACAAGCTCAACGGACCGGGCGGGCTGGATCAGGTGATGGATGACGCCATTGCCGCGCTACCCAGGAAGCTGCAGGACACCGCCTATGCGGTTGCCGTGGAAGTGACATCGGTCGATCTCTTCCTCGAGCAGGAAGAGCTGCGCTTTCTCGAATTGTTGCGCGACAAGCTCGACCTCGACCGGCTGGTTACCGCCGCCATCGAGACGGCGGCACGCGCCCGCCATCGGCGCATGCCGAGCTGAACCAGGCGGCGTAACCATTTCGGAATGGGATCGGGCTAGAATCCAAGGCTTGCGATTCCCCGATACGACGGCGCCTCAATGGAAACTTCGCTCTATCAGCCGGTCAAGGCCTTCCTCGAAGCGGCCGGATACGCTGTGAAGGGCGAGATCGGCAGTTGTGATCTCGTCGGATTGAGCGTGTCCGATCCGTCCGTTGTCGTGGTCTGCGAACTGAAGCTGACCTTCAACCTGGAACTGATCCTGCAAGCCGTGGATCGCGCTTCTATTGCCGATGAGGTCTGGATCGCCGCGCGGATGTCGCTCCGGGGCAAGGGGCGCGAGGGCGACAAACGCTATCGCGATCTCTGCCGGCGGCTCGGTATCGGCATGCTTGGTGTGTCCGACGCGGGCGATGTAAGCGTCATCGTCAGCTCCGTTTCGCCGATGCCCCGCACCAATCCGAAG
>Ga0247738_10000849_pt1 | contig 11187 bp, 8 predicted proteins | sample UWRJL013104B2_FD_180936 | JGI IMG/M metagenome (GOLD analysis project Ga0247738, IMG submission 180936) | Plant litter microbial communities from Arlington Agricultural Research Station in Wisconsin, United States - UWRJ-L013-104B-2 | ecosystem: Environmental > Terrestrial > Plant litter >...
TGGTACTTGCCCTCTGTCAATGTCAGCCGCAGGTGAAGCTCGCTGACGGCTTCACAGGCTTGGGCCTTCACGGGTTGGGGATCGTCGTCCAACACCACCCCCTCCAGTAAACGGCTGACCTGCCGCACATCCAGCGGATGCTTGACCTGCGCCTCGTACACCTTGGGTACGTGATGGCGCGGCGACGTCATGCGATGGATGAACTTGCCATCGTCGGACAGCAGCAGCAAGCCGGTGGTGTCCTGGTCCAGGCGACCGACAGCCTGCACCCCTGCGGCAGCTCCCCCTCCGCGCTGGCGCAACGGCCCGGGCAGCAAGGTGTAGACGCTGGGATAGGTGCTGGGCTTTTGCGAACACTCGTAACCCGCCGGCTTGTGCAACAGCAGATAGGCCCGGGCATGGTAGTGCCACAGCTCACCTTGCACGCGGAACACCAACCCCTCTTCTTCAAAAGGGGCTCCGGGATCGGTGCATGGGCGGGCGTCTTCGCCCACCGACACCAGGCCCTGCTGCACGAGGCCGCTGCAGATGCGGCGTGTGCCAAAGCCTTGCGAAAAAAGAATGTCCTGCAATTGCATCATGGTGCGGGAATTGTCGCCGCTCGCGTGAATCAGACCCCGACACATCGAGAATGGCGGACCACACACCATCGGGGTGCCCACTTTTGCGCATGAAGGAACGGATCAAGACTTGGCTCAGCACGCAAGACGGCCTGCGCAACCATCGCTGGCTGCGCTGGATGGGACCCGTGTTGCACCAACGCCGGCTGTGGCACTTCAGCCGCAAAGGCATCGCCATGGGCGTGGCTGTGGGCATCTTCTTCGGGCTGCTCGTGCCAATCGCGCAAATGCCTCTGTCGGCGGCCGCTGCCGTGCTTCTCAGAGCCAATCTTCCAATGGCCGTGGCCAGCACCTTCGTGACGAATCCGGTGACCTTCGGCCCCGTCTACTACGGGGCCTACCGCCTTGGAAAAGTGGTGTTGGGCGAACCCCGCATCACCGAAATCGAGGCCATGGCCGCACTGAAGAGCGCGCCGCCCAAAGAAATGATGGATGGGGCGCCGCAGAGCTGGTCAAAGCGAATCGCCGTGGGCATGGAGCACCTGAGAACGGCGGGCAAGCCACTGGCCGTGGGGCTGGCCATCGTGTCCACTGTGAGCGGCCTCATCGTCTACTTCCTCATCAGCGGGCTGTGGATCCTCAAGACGCGCTGGGAGCGAAAGCGCCGGCTCCGAGAGCGTTCTTCGCCGGAACTTTGATACGGGGCTTCGCCAAGGAAAAAGCCCGCCAGGCAGGATGCCAGGCGGGCTTTTCAATGGTTGGTGGAGCTGGGGGGATTCGAACCCCCGTCCGCAAGCCTTCTTCGAGCAGTTCTACATGTGTAGCCGTCTGTTTTGGGTCTCGCCGCCCGAGTCGCGCAGTGGCACGCTAAACGGGAAGCCAGCATCCTTGAATCTCACCCTGCGCCAAGGTGCCCGACGCAGAGCCAGCCAATGTAAATTACCTCGCAGCCGGGAGGTCTTGCGACCCCCTTGCCCAGCCCATCGGCCTGCTGTTGCGAGGCTCACCGGTGTTTAAGCGGCGAGTGCGAAACGTTCGTCGTTTGCAGTTGGTTTTTTTCTGCGGATTTACGAGGTGACAGAACCTCGACATGCCCTGCTGCGCGTCCGAACCCACGTCGAAACCAGTGCAGCCCCAGGAAGACAGAGTTTAAGGCAGTTCCAGCAATTTCAAGAGCTGCAGAGGAGAAGATACCTCCGCGTCCGCGCGCCAATTGGCCACATCGGCACCAAAGCCGAGGTACCCGTACCGTGCGGCCACCGTCGGCATGCCTGCCGCCTTGCCTGCGCGGATGTCGCGCTCGTCGTCGCCCACATAGATACATTGGCTCGGCAACAGCTGCAATCGACGTGACGCTTCCAGCAAGGGCTCGGGGTGTGGTTTTGAGTGCGGCGTGGTGTCGCCGCTGATCACGACTGAAGCGGTGTTGAAAAGGGCCATGGCCCGCGAGAGGGGGGTTGTGAATCGCTGTGACTTGTTGGTGACCACGCCCCACCGCAATCCGCCCTCAACGAGGCGAGCCAGGAGATCGGCCACGCCATCGAACGGCTGGGTGCGCTGGGTCATGCAACCCTCGTACTCGCCAAAGAACTCTTCCTTCAACGCCGGATAGTCCTCATGCTCGGGCGTGATGCCGAAAGCGACGCTCAGCATGCCACGGGCGCCCGACCCGGCATGAGGCCGGTAAAGCTCCAGTGGTAAGGACGCCATGCCCCGACGCACCCGCATGCTGTCGGCGGAAGAGCCAAGATCCGATGCGCTGTCGATCAATGTGCCATCCAGATCGAACAGCACGGCATGCACGCCCCGAAAAACAGTCATGGTTTGCGCGTCGCGAACAGGTAGTTGACGCTGGTGTCGGCGCTCAGCCAGTAGCGTTGCGTGAAAGGGTTGTATTCCATGCCCCGGGTCTGATCGAGCTCAAGGCCTGCCGCACGGCAGTAACTGGCCAGTTCACTGGGGCGGATGAACTTCGCGTACTCATGCGTTCCCTTGGGCAACAGTTGAAGCAGGTACTCCGCCCCGAGCACGGCAAACAGAAAAGCCTTGGCATTGCGGTTGAGCGTGGAGAAAAACACCCAACCACCCGGTTTCACCAGGGTCGAGCACGCACGCACCACGGAAGCGGGATCTGGCACGTGCTCCAACATTTCCATGCAGGTGACCACATCGAACTGACCAGGCTGCTCCAGCGCCATGGCTTCCGCACTGATTTCCTGGTAGCTGACGTTGGTGGTGCCTGCCTCCAACGCATGCAGCTGCGCCACCCTGAGAGCCTTCGCCGACAAATCGATGCCTGTCACGTTGGCGCCTCTGCGGGCCATGGAATCGGACAGGATTCCCCCGCCGCAACCAATGTCGAGCACCTGCTTGCCGGTCAATCCCGCCAATCCATCGATCCATCCCAGGCGCAGCGGATTGATCTGATGCAAGGGGCGGAATTCGCTGTCCGGGTCCCACCATCGATGGGCGAGATCGGAAAACTTGGCCAGCTCGGCCGGATCGGCATTGACGTTCGGATTCATGTGTTGATTATCGCCAGCCCAATAAAAAAACCGCGCCGAAGCGCGGTTTTTGGACCGAAACTGAAGGGAATCAGTTCTTGCGGGTGCCGACCACTTCGACTTCCACGCGGCGGTTCTTGGCGCGGCCTTCGCGGGTGGCGTTGTCGGCCACCGGCTGGGTCAGGCCCTTGCCTTCGGTGTAGATGCGGTTGCTTTCAATGCCCTTGCTCACCAGATAGGCCTTGACGGCTTCAGCGCGGCGGTTGGACAGAGCTTGGTTGTAGCCAGCAGCGCCGGTGGAGTCGGTGTGACCCACAGCGATCACGACTTCCAGAGCAATACCGGACACCTTGCCAGCCAGATCATCCAGCTTGGCCTTGCCTTCGGGCTTGAGCACAGCCTTGTCGAAGTCGAAGAAGGCGTCAGCAGCGTAGGTCACCTTGGAGGCAACAGGCGCGGGAGCGGGTGCAGGAGCCGGGGCAGGAGCGGGAGCTGCGGCAGGAGCCGGAGCGGGAGCAGGTGCGGGTGCAGGAGCAGCGGCAGGAACGATCGCGCCGTCGCAGCCTTGTGCGGCGGTAGCGGGCGTCCAGCTGGCATCACGCCAGCAGAGTTCGTTGGTGCCGTTTTTCCAAACCAGTTCGCTGGTGCCATTGCGCCAGTTGTCGATGGTTTGGGCGCCGGCGGCCGTTGCCATGGCGGCGGTTGCCAACAGCATTGCCACTTTGTTAAGTTTTTTCATGGTTTTCCTCTATATAAGCCGCAGACAGACTGCGTGACAAGAACGACGCTTCAAGTGACCACCACTAAAAACGCTGGAATTTATTGTGCCACAAGCACGGAATGCCCGGCCCGCCGGGCAATGCGGCGCTGTCGCCTGATACGGTGCGTCGCGCCATTCGTTGTGGATGTACAACAAATGGAGCACGAAGATGTAGGAGAACGTGCCGTCTAAAATCGCAGGTTGCCCTCAGGTCCATCTACGCACTTATTCCCCTCGCTCATGACACAGTTTGCCAAAGAGACCCTGCCCATCAGTCTTGAAGAGGAAATGAGGCGAAGCTACCTCGATTACGCGATGAGCGTGATCGTGGGCCGCGCTCTGCCCGATGCGCGCGACGGTCTCAAGCCGGTACACCGCCGCGCGCTGTACGCGATGCACGAGCAGAACAACGACTGGAACCGCCCGTTCCGCAAGAGTGCCCGTATCGTGGGTGACGTCATGGGTAAGTACCACCCCCACGGCGACAGCGCGATTTACGACACCATCGTGCGCATGGCTCAGCCCTTCTCGCTGCGCCACATGCTGGTCGATGGTCAGGGCAACTTCGGCTCGGTCGACGGCGACAACGCCGCGGCCATGCGCTACACGGAAGTGCGCCTGACCAAGATTGCGCATGAAATGCTGGCCGACATCGACAAGGAAACGGTCGATTTCATTCCCAACTACGACGGCTCGCTGCAAGAGCCGTCCGTGCTGCCTTCGCGGTTGCCCAACCTTTTGGTCAATGGTTCGGCGGGTATCGCGGTGGGCATGGCCACCAATATTCCGCCGCACAACCTCAACGAGGTGGTGGACGCGTGTCTGCATCTGCTGAAGACGCCAGAGGCTTCCATCGATGAGTTGATGGAAATCGTCCCGGCACCCGACTTCCCCACCGCCGGCATCATCTATGGCATCAACGGTGTCAAGGACGGCTACCGCACGGGTCGGGGCCGCGTGGTGATGCGCGCCAAATGCCACTTCGAGGACATCGATCGTGGCCAGCGCCAGGCCATCATCGTGGACGAGCTTCCCTACCAGGTCAACAAGAAGACGCTGCAGGAGCGCATCGCCGAACTGGTCCATGAGAAGAAGATCGAAGGCATCAGCCACATCCAGGACGAGTCGGACAAGTCGGGCATGCGCCTGGTGATCGAACTCAAGCGGGGCGAAGTGCCCGAGGTGGTGCTGAACAACCTGTACAAGCAGACCCAACTGCAGGACACCTTCGGCATCAACATGGTGGCCCTGGTAGACGGTCAGCCGCGCCTGTGCAACCTGAAAGATCTGATCCAGGTCTTCCTGGAACACCGCCGCGAAGTGGTCACCCGCCGCACGGTGTTCAACCTGCGCAAGGCGCGCGAGCGTGGTCACGTGCTCGAAGGCCTGGCCGTGGCGCTGGCAAACATCGACGAGTTCATCCGCATCATCCGCGAATCGCCCACCCCCCCGGTGGCCAAGGCCGAGCTGATGACTCGGCAGTGGGACAGCCAGCTCGTCCGCGAAATGCTCACCCGCGCGCGCGCCGATGGCGGCGTGGTCAACGCCGACGACTACCGCCCCGAAGGCCTCGAGCGCGAGTTCGGCATGGGCAGCGATGGGCTGTATCGCCTGTCGGAGACCCAGGCACAGGAAGTCTTGCAGATGCGTCTGCAGCGCCTGACCGGCCTGGAGCAGGACAAGATCGTGGCGGAGTACAAGGAGGTCATGGCCGAGATCGACGACCTGCTCGACATCCTGTCCAAGCCCGGTCGCGTTTCCACCATCATCAGCGACGAACTCACCCTGCTGAAGCAGGAGTTTGGCCAGACCAAATTGGGCGCGCGCCGCAGCGAGATCGAGCACAACGCGCAAGACCTCGCCACGGAAGACCTGATCACGCCGACCGACATGGTGGTCACGCTCAGCCACAGCGGCTACATCAAGAGCCAGCCGCTGTCGGAGTACCGCGCGCAAAAACGGGGCGGTCGCGGGAAGCAAGCCACAGCGACCAAGGAAGACGACTGGATCGACCAACTCTTCATCGCCAACACGCACGACTACATCCTGTGCTTCTCCAACCGCGGCCGGCTGTACTGGCTCAAGGTGTGGGAAGTACCGGCGGGCTCGCGCGGTTCGCGCGGACGTCCGATCGTCAACATGTTCCCCCTCCAGGAGGGTGAAAAGATCAACGTGGTGCTGCCTCTCACAGGGGAAATGCGCAGCTTCCCCTCGGACCGCTATGTGTTCATGGCCACCTCCATGGGCACTGTCAAGAAGACGGCGCTCAATGAGTTCAGCAACCCGCGCAAGGCCGGCATCATTGCTGTCGACCTTGACGAGGGCGACTTCCTCATCGGCGCGGCCCTGACCGACGGGCAGCACGATGTGATGCTGTTCAGCGATGGTGGCAAGGCCGTGCGTTTCGACGAGAACGACGTGCGCCCCATGGGCCGCAACGCGCGCGGCGTGCGCGGCATGTTGATCGAAGACACACAGAGCGTGATCGCCATGCTGGTGGCCGAGGACGAAGAGCAAAGCGTGCTGACTGCCACCATCAATGGCTATGGCAAGCGCACGCCGATCGCTGAATACACCCGCCATGGGCGCGGCACCAAAGGCATGATCGCGATCCAGCAAAGCGAGCGCAACGGCAAGGTCGTGGCGGCCACGCTGGTGCACACCGACGATGAGATCATGCTCATCACCGACAAGGGCGTGCTGGTGCGCACCCGCGTGTCCGAGATCCGTGAAATGGGCCGCGCCACACAGGGGGTGACGCTCATTGCACTGGACGAAGGAGCGGAGCTCTCTGGCCTGCAGCGCATCGTGGAGAACGACGCCAACGTGCCGGAGCTGGGCGACGACACGAACGGAGCGGACGCGGCGGACGATTCGGGCACCGAGGCGTGATGGCGCGGCCTTACAACTTCTCCGCCGGCCCGGCGGCCATGCCCACCGAAGTGCTGCAGCAGGCTGCGGCCGAAATGCTCGATTGGCACGGCAGTGGCATGAGCGTGATGGAGATGAGCCATCGAGGGCAGGACTTTGGCGTCATCCTCAAGGCCGCTGAAGCGGACTTGCGCGAATTGCTCGCCGTGCCGGACCACTTCCGCATCCTGTTCATGCAGGGCGGTGGCCTGGCCGAAAACGCCATCGTGCCGTTGAACCTGTCACGTGGTGAAACGGTCGATTTCGTCGTCACCGGCAGCTGGAGCCAGAAGTCGCTCAAGGAAGCACGCCGCTACTGCCAGGCACGCGTGGCGGCCAGCAACGAGATTGACCACCACACCACCTTGCCCGCACCCTCCTCGTGGCAACTCGATCGCAGCGCGCGTTACGTGCACCTGTGCAGCAACGAGACCATCAACGGCGTGGAGGTACACGAACTGCCCGATCTCAAGGCGCTGGGTTCCGATGCGCCGCTGGTGATCGATTTTTCGTCCCACGTGGCGTCGCGCGCGGTGGACTGGTCGCGCGTGGGCCTGGCATTTGGCGGCGCCCAGAAGAACCTGGGGCCGGCCGGCCTCACGCTCGTGGTGGTGCGCGAAGACCTGCTGGGCCACGCCCTGCAAGCCTGCCCCAGTGCGTTCGACTACAAGACGGTGGCAGACAACCACTCCATGTACAACACGCCGCCGACCTTCGCCATCTACATGGCCGGCCTTACCTTCCAATGGCTCAAGCGCCAGACCGAAGGTGCCTTGCGCGGCGTGGCGGCCATGGAAGCCCGCAACATCGCCAAGGCCGAGTTGCTGTACGGCTTCATCGACCAATCAGCCTTCTACACCAACAAGGTTGCACCAGACTGCCGCTCCCGCATGAACGTGCCATTCTTCCTGCGCGACGAGTCGCGCAACGAAGCCTTCCTGGCGGGCGCGAAGGCAGCGGGCCTTCTGCAGCTCAAAGGCCACAAATCCGTGGGCGGCATGCGCGCCAGCATCTACAACGCCATGCCGATCGAAGGCGTGCGCGCCTTGGTGGCCTACATGCGCCAATTCGAACAAACACAGGCCTGAACCGATGACCCTTCCCTCACAGTCCGAAGCGCTGGGCACCTTGCGTGTGAAGATCGACGCACTGGACCAGCAACTGCTGGCCTTGCTCAACGAACGCGCTCGCGTGGCCGAACAGGTCGGCGACATCAAGCGCGCGGAAGGCTCTCCCTTTTTCCGGCCGGACCGGGTGGCACAAGTCATCGAGAAGATTCAGGGCGCCAACGAGGGCCCGCTGCTCAATCAGCACGTGGCTTCGATCTGGCGCGAGATCATGTCCGCCTGCCTGGCACTGGAAGCGCCACAACGTGTCGCCGTGCTCGGACCGCAGGGCACGTTCTGCGAACAGGCCGCGATCGAATTCTTCGGCGGTGCGGCCAACCTCATTTACTGCGCCAACTTCGACGAAGTGTTCCACGCCACCGCAGCCGGCACGGCCCAGTTCGGCGTCGTGGGCATGGAGAATTCCACCGAAGGCGTGGTGGCCCGCTCGCTGGACCTGTTCCTTCGCTCCCCCGTGCACGTGGTGGGCGAAGTCAGTCTGCTGATCCGCCACAACCTGCTGCGCCAGGTCAACCACCTGGACGGCATCGAAGTCGTCATGGCGCATCCGCAGGCCCTGGCCCAGTGCCAGAACTGGCTCACGCAACACCTGCCGAATGCCGAACGCCGCGCGGTCTCCAGCAACGCCGAAGGCGCACGCCTGGCGGCCGAGAACCCGGCCTGGGCCGGCCTGGCCAGCGAACGCGCCGCCGCCCAATTCGGGCTGCACATCGTGGCGCATGCCATTCAGGACGAGGCCTACAACCGCACGCGCTTTGCCGTGATCTCTCTGCCTCAGACGCTGGCCATGCCGCCCGCCTCTGGTCGCGACTGCACCAGCCTGGTGGTGTCGGTGCCCAACCGCCCCGGTGCCGTGCACGATCTTCTGGTGCCGCTGAAGAACAACGGCGTGTCCATGACGCGTTTCGAGTCGCGCCCGGCCAAATCGGGCCAATGGGAGTACTACTTCTACATCGACCTCGCTGGCCATCCGTCGCAACCGCACGTGGCCGCCGCGCTCGAGGAACTCAAGGGTCTTTGCGCTTTCTACAAGGTGCTGGGCGCATACCCGGTGAACGAATGATGTTTGAACAACTGGGACTGATCGGCTGCGGCATGATGGGCGGCTCCTTCGCGCTGGCGCTCAAGCGCGCCGGGCTGGTCAAGCGCGTGGTGGGCTACAGCAAGTCACCCTCGACCACCGAACGAGCGCGCCAACTCGGCGTGATCGACGTCGAAGCGCCGTCAGCGCTGCTGGCGGTCTCGGGCGCCGATCTCGTGCTGCTGGCGGTGCCGGTCTCCGCGACCGAAGCCACCTTCAAGGCCATCCGCCACCTCGTGCGCGGCAACGTGCTGATCATGGATGTGGGCTCGACCAAGCGCGAAGTGATCGACGCCGCACGCCGCGTGCTGAAAGACCAGGTCGGTGTCTTCGTGCCCGCCCACCCTATCGCCGGCAAGGAAGTCGCTGGCGTCGAACACGCCGACCCGGACCTCTACCATGGTCGCCAGGTGATCCTCACCCCGATCGAACGCACGCTGACCGCCCAACTCGATAAGGCCAGCCAGCTCTGGACCGCGCTCGGCTGCCATGTCAAGCAGATGTCCCCGGAAGCTCACGACGCAGCCTATGCCGCCGTGAGCCACCTCCCTCACATGGTGGCGTTTGCCCTGATGAACGCCATTCAGGGCCAGTCCGATGGGCCGGACTTCCTCTCGCTGGCCGGGCCGGGTTTCCGCGACTTCACCCGCATCGCGGCCAGCGACCCGGCGATGTGGCGCGACGTGCTCATGTCCAACCGCGAAGAGCTGCTGGCGCAGTCGCGCCATTTCCAGCGTGCGCTGCACGCCATGGAAACCGCCATCAACGCCGGCAACCCGGACGCCCTTGAGGCTCTGATCGAACAAGCCAGCAGCGCGCGCGCCCGCTGGCGCATGACCGCCGTCAAGCCCCGCAGCTGAGCGGCGCCCCGGGCGACGCCTCTTCCACTTCGCGCATGTTTGCCATTTCCCACCTCGACATCCCGCCGCTGGCCGGCGCCGGCGGCACCGTGCGCCTGCCTGGCTCCAAGAGCATTTCCAATCGCGTGCTGTTGCTCGCCGCGCTCAGCGTGGGCCACACCGACATCGCCGACCTGCTCGACTCCGACGACACGCGGGTGATGCTCAAGGCCCTGGCCGAGCTGGGCTGCCGCATCGAACCCCAGCCCGACGGCGCCTTGCGCGTGCACGGCCTGGGCGGCGCCCTGCCCGTGCCTCAGGCCCGGCTGTTCCTCGGCAACGCCGGCACCGCCATGCGGCCGCTCACCGCCTCGCTCGCCCTGCTCGCTGCCCGCCATGGCGGCGCCTTTGAACTCAGCGGCATCGCGCGCATGCACGAGCGCCCCATCGGCGACCTGGTCGACGCCCTGCGCCAGCTCGGCTGCCCCGTGACCTGCCTGGCCAACGAGGGCTATCCCCCTCTGAAGCTCGGCGATGGACAAACCCACGCCCTGCAGCTGGATCAGGCCATCCGCGTGCGCGGCGACGTGTCCAGCCAGTTCCTCACCGCCCTGCTGCTCGCTTTGCCCCTGGTGGCACAAGAGCGCGACATCGTCATCGATGTCGTGGGCGAGCTCATCTCGCGCCCCTACATCGAGATCACGCTCAACCTGCTGGAACGTTTTGGTGTTGCCGTGCGGCGCGACGGTTGGCAGCGCTTCACCATCCCCGCCGGCAGCCGGTACCAGTCGCCTGGCCGCATCGCGGTCGAGGGCGACGCCTCGTCCGCCAGCTATTTCATCGCCCTGGGCGCCCTTGCCCCCGCCACGCCAGGCACCAACGGCATCACCATCGAAGGCGTAGGCCTGTCCTCCATCCAGGGTGACATCCGCTTCGTCGAAGCGGCCCGACTCATGGGCGCCCTCATCTCGGGCGAAGCGAACAGCCTGCACATCCAGCGCGGCGCCTGGCCTCTCAAGGCCATCGACCTGGACTGCAACCACATCCCTGACGCCGCGATGACGCTCGCGGCCATGGCTCTGTACGCCGATGGCACCACCACGCTGCGCAACATCGCCAGCTGGCGCGTCAAGGAAACCGACCGCATCGCGGCCATGGCGAAGGAATGCCGCAAGCTCGGAGCGACCGTGGAGGAAGGCGAGGACTTCATCCGCATCACCCCGCCCGCCCGCCCACAGGACTGGCGCGCCGCGTCGATCCACACCTACGACGACCACCGGGTCGCCATGTGCTTTTCGCTCGCCGCGTTCAACCCGGCAAACCTGCCGGTGCGCATCGAAGACCCGAAGTGCGTCGCCAAGACCTTTCCCGACTACTTTGAGACCCTGTTCCAGGTCTGCACCACG
>Ga0247738_10000850_pt1 | contig 11177 bp, 6 predicted proteins | sample UWRJL013104B2_FD_180936 | JGI IMG/M metagenome (GOLD analysis project Ga0247738, IMG submission 180936) | Plant litter microbial communities from Arlington Agricultural Research Station in Wisconsin, United States - UWRJ-L013-104B-2 | ecosystem: Environmental > Terrestrial > Plant litter >...
CAGCTTATCCAGAAAAGTTGGCGGAGCTATATCCCTGATTTTTACAAAATCTTTCTCTGTAGTCACTACTGGAAGGGCTGGATGCTCATTTGGTATTTTTTCAAGATCATCTCTTGTGTACTGGTAATGATCGACATAAGCATAATGGTGGATGATCTCATATTTCTGAGCCACGTCCCGGTAAAACTGATCGTTTTGGGCGATGCCGGAAATCAGGACGATTTTTTGTTTTAAAGCCAGTTTATGGCCGTTCATATTAACGGGATCACCCGAAATGAAATGAGAAAAGTAGATAGAGGCAGTCTCAGAAGCATATTTTCGTATTTCGTCAACAATTTGTCTTTTTTCAGAATTTTCTGAAAATTTCGGACATTTAGTTACGAGTATAATATCAGCCCTTTTTGCTCCGCTCCGGCCCTCCCGAAGCCTTCCTGCGGGCAAAAGACTGTCTTTGTAGAAAGGACGGTTATAATCATTGAGCAGGATCATCAGCTGGGGTTTGAAGTGCCTGTGCTGATAGACATCATCAAAAATGAAGAGGTTGGTTTCCGGATATTGGGAAACTGCTTTCAGGTATCCCCCTACCCTGCTTTCTGAAACGAAGAATTTTGTACTATTCCGGTGTCTGTCAAACAACATTTTAGGCTCATCGCCTACTTCTGCGGCTGCTGAAGCTTCTTTAAGTTCAATAAATCCTCTGGTAGAACGGCCGTATCCACGACTGATGACACCGACTTTATTTTCTGCTAGAAAACTGATCAGAAAATCGGTAACCGGGGTCTTTCCGGTCCCACCAACCGTCAGATTACCGACTCCCACAGAGAAAACGTCCGGTTCAAATGATTTAAATAGCTTTAAATCGAACAATAGATTCCTTATACTTGTAATGAGATTGTACAAGACCGCAAAAGGGTACAATAAAACAAAAACTATTTTTTTAATCATCCTTTGAAATGCCGCTTAGAGCACAATACTGCAAACATACGCTAAATTTTAAATTTGACGCCGGTACTTCGCGTGGAGTTTTAAAAAATAAGGATTCTTTTTATCTGAAAATCTTCAATCAGAACGAGCCTGAACGATTCGGAATCGGTGAAGCCGGACCTTTGAAAGGCCTGAGCATTGATTTTGGAGAGATTGCTGAACAAAAACTGATAGAATTGGTCAGGGAGATCAATAGAAATGAGTTTAAATATACAGCTATTGTCAATATAATAAGTGATTTGCGAAACTATCCGTCCGTTCTTTTTGCTCTTGAAACGGCTTTGGCAGACCTGAATTACGGTGGAAAAAGAAAGATTTTTGACAATGATTTCTTCAATAAACAGAAAGAAACGGTCATAAACGGGCTGATCTGGATGGGTGAAAAAGATTTTATGTCGGCCCAGATAGAGAAAAAGCTGCAGGAAGGACACGATACCATTAAAATGAAGATCGGAGCTATTGATTTTGACACGGAAATCGGGCTTTTGAAGAGTATCCGGGCTAATTTCTCCAGGGAGGAAGTGACATTAAGGGTGGACGCCAACGGAGCTTTTGACAAGTCGGATGTGATGAAAAAACTGGAAATCCTGTCGGAACTGGACATTCACAGTATTGAGCAGCCCATAAAACAAGGTCAGACAGAGCTGATGGCTGAATTATGTGAAAAGAGCCCGGTTCCGATTGCTTTGGATGAAGAGCTGATCACGGTTACGGATCCCGGAGAAAAGAAAAAGCTTCTGAAAACCATCAAACCGCCTTATATTATTTTAAAACCCAGCCTGATGGGCGGTTTACAGGGAAGTAGCGAATGGATAGAAGAAGCTGAAAAACAGGATATTCAATGGTGGATGACCTCTGCTCTTGAGTCCAATATCGGTTTAAATGCCATTTGCCAGTTTACAGCAGAGTTTGATAATCCATTGCCACAGGGTCTGGGCACAGGTCAGCTGTATACCAACAACGTGTCATCGCCGCTGCAGATAAAAAGAGGTAAAATAAGCTATAATCCTGCAAAAGACTGGGATTTAAGCCTTCTCCATTTTATTGATTGATCCAGTCGATTCCTTTGACAAGGTTTGATAAAGTAAGACTTTCTTCGCTTCCCGGTACTGTCTGGTAATCATATTGCCACTCAGCGTGTGGCGGAAGGCTCATGAGGATGGATTCTGTCCGTCCGTTGGTTTCCAGGCCGAATTTGGTGCCCCTGTCCCACACCAGGTTAAATTCGGCATATCTGCCTCTTCTGATGTACTGCCATTCTTTTTCCTGCTCAGAGAAAGGCTTTTCACCGTTAATTTTCATCAGGTGAGTATAGGTTGGAGCAAAAGTCTCTCCTACGCCTTTCATGAAATCAAACAATTGTTCTTTTGAAAAAGAGGATTGGGTATGACTTAAAACAGTGTCTGGCTTAAGGTAGTCATAGAAAATGCCGCCTATACCGCGGGTTTCGTTGCGGTGCGGAATATAGAAGTAATTATCGGCCCAGATTTTGAACTTTTCATAGAATTCAGGATGGTGAGTATCACAGGTGTTTTTCAGCTGCTGATGAAACCAGCTGGCCTGGTCCTTTACTACATAATGAGGTGTAAGGTCGATCCCGCCACCAAACCAGCAGGTGCCGTCCGACAACTCAAAATACCTGACATTCATGTGGATGATCGGCACGTGAGGATTAACCGGGTGCATCACAATGGAAACACCTGTGGCGAAAAATTCAAGTTCAGACCTTATTTTAAGCTGTTTTTGTAAGGCTTCAGACGTTTTGCCGGTTACAGCAGAAAAGTTGACGCCACCTTTTTCGATGATGTTTCCTTTGGCGATTACCCGGGTGCGGCCGCCCCCGCCCGAATGATGCTGCCAGGCATCTTCTTTAAAAACGCCCGCTCCGTCGGTAGATTCGATAGCGGCACAAATGTTATCCTGAAGCTGTTTCAGGTAGTCAGATATGTTTTCTTTCGTTATCACTTTTCCCAGATTAATAGTTTAAGACCGGCGACAGCCATCTTTCTGCTTCTTCCTCGCTTTTTCCTGTTTTGGCTACATAAGCGGCGATCTGATCTTTCCCGATTTTTCCCAATCCGAAGTATTTACTGTCGGGATGGCTGTAGAAAAGACCACTTACGGAGGACGCCGGGTACATGGCCAGGCTTTCGGTCAACTGAACACCGATGTTTTTCTCAGCATCCAGTAATTTAAACAATTCGATTTTTAAGGTATGGTCCGGGCAGGCAGGATAACCCGGTGCCGGACGGATGCCATGGTATTTCTCTCTGATCAGGTCTTCGTTGCTCAGGTTTTCATCGTCAGCATAACCCCAGAGCTCTGTTCTGACTTTGTGGTGAAGCAATTCAGTAAATCCTTCAGCAAACCTGTCGGCGAGGGCTTTGACCATGATGGCATTGTAATCATCATTTTTGGCTTCAAACTCCCGGGCTTTTTCATCTGCTCCGAAAATAGTCACCGCAAAACCGCCGAGATAGTCCTTTTTACCGGATTCAACAGGGGCGATATAGTCCGCCAGCGACAGATTCGGAATGCCTTTACCTTTCTGCCCCTGCTGTCTCAGGTGTAAAAACGAAGAAATCTGTTTCTCACGGTTTTCTTTATAAACCTTGTGGTCGTGGGTCAGTGAAGAACAGCTGCTGTTGTGTCCTTCGTCGATGACTTCAAAGTCGTAAATGACCTGTGTGTCGACATCCACGGTGTTGGCCGGCCAGAAACCGATGACGCCATTGGCTGTCAGCCATTTCTCATTGACGAGGTCTTTCATCATTTCCAGGGCATCTGCAAACAGTTTTTTAGCTTCCGTTCCCACTACCTCATCTTCAAGGATTTTAGGGTAACGGCCGTGCAGGTCCCATGATTGGAAGAAAGGTGTCCAGTCTATAAATTTCTCGATTTCTCTGAGACTATAGTTTTCAAATGTTCTGGTTCCCAGGAACTTAGGTTTTTTTAAGTCAGAATTTTCCCAGTCAATGGCCAGTTTGTTTTTACGGGCTTCTTCAAACGGAATGTATTTTTTCTCGGTCTGCCTGTTCAGATATTCTTCCCTGAAAACGGCATAATCGGCTTTTACACCTTTGATATAGTCCTCTTTAAGGTCTGTACTGAGCATATTACTGGCTACCGGTACCGATTTAGACGCATCCAGTACGTGTACCACTGGGCCTGAGTAGAAAGGATCAATTTTAACCGCGGTGTGTACCCGTGAAGTGGTAGCTCCACCGATCAGCAAAGGGATTTTCATGCCTCTTTTCTCCATTTCCTTGGCTACATACACCATTTCATCAAGAGAAGGAGTAATCAGTCCGCTCAATCCTATCACATCCACCTCATGTTCTACGGCGGCTTCCAGGATTTTGTTGGCCGGAACCATGACGCCCAGGTCAATGATTTCGAAGTTGTTACACGCTAAAACTACACCCACGATGTTTTTACCGATGTCATGCACATCCCCTTTTACGGTCGCCATCAGGATTTTACCGTTATTTTTGGTGGTATTCCCTGAAATCCTCTTTTCTTCTTCCAGGTAAGGTAAGAGGTATGCCACCGCTTTTTTCATCACACGGGCCGATTTAACGACCTGCGGAAGGAACATCTTTCCTGCTCCGAACAAATCCCCGACGACGTTCATGCCGTCCATCAGCGGGCCTTCAATGACTTTGATCGGCTGCTGATATTTTAGCCTGGCTTCTTCGACATCTTCATCAATAAACTCTATGATTCCTTTGACAAGGGCGTGTTCAATTCTTTTTTCAACCGGTTCGCTCCTCCATTCCTGGGCTACTTTTTCGGTTTCAGTGCCTTTGCCTTTCAGGCTTTCGGCCAGGTCAAGCAAACGCTCAGTGGCGTCTTCTTTCCTGTTGAGCAGTACGTCTTCTACTGCCTCCAGCAGGTCTTTCGGAATGTTGTCATACACTTCCAGCATGGCCGGGTTAACGATCCCCATGTCCATTCCGGCCTGTCTTCCATGGTACAGGAACGCCGAATGAATGGCTTCCCTTACTTTGTCATTTCCCCTGAAAGAGAAAGAAACGTTACTGACCCCACCGCTGACGTGAGCGTAAGGCAGGTTTTCACGTACCCATTTTGTCCCTTCAAAAAAGGAAATGGCATTGATCTTATGTTCTTCAATTCCCGTAGCGACAGGAAATATGTTCAAATCGAAAATGATATCTTCAGGTGGGAAATTGACCACATTGACCAGGATGTCGTATGATCTTTTGGCTATTTCAATCCTCCTGGCAGTGGTATCGGCCTGTCCGTCTTCATCAAAAGCCATGACGATCACAGCCGCTCCGAATTTTCTGACGGTATTGGCCTGGCTGATGAATTCCGCTTCTCCGGCCTTCAGCGAAATGGAGTTGACGATGCTTTTGCCCTGCACACATCTTAGTCCGGCTTCAATGATTTCCCATTTGGAAGAGTCAATCATGACCGGGACTTTTGAGATATCAGGCTCTGAAGCGACAAGATTCAGGAATGTAGACATCGAGTAAACACCGTCCAGCATCCCTTCATCCATGTTGATATCGATCACATTGGCACCACCTTCCACCTGGTCTCTGGCTACAGAAAGGGCGTCTTCGTATTGTTCGTTTTTAATGAGTCTCAGGAATTTTTTCGAACCGGTCACGTTGGTTCTTTCTCCGACATTGACAAAACCCAGTTCCTGGGTCAAAGTCATAGGTTCCAATCCGCTGAGTCTGAGCATAGGCTCTATCACCGGCTGAACCCTCGGCTGAAACTGTGCTGCCAGCCTGGCGAATTCCCTGATGTGGTCAGGCGTGGTTCCGCAACACCCTCCGAGTATGTTCACATAACCGTCCTGAAGGAATTCGATGACCTGCTCGCCCATAAACTCAGGCGATTCGTCATATTGTCCCATTTCATTGGGCAACCCGGCGTTCGGATAAACGCTGACAAAACCATTGCAAACCCTTGATAATTCTGCCAGATAAGGTTTCATGGCCCTGGCTCCGAGAGCACAGTTAAGACCTACAGAAAGCAGGTTGCCATGCGAAACGGAGTTATAAAAGGCTTCGGAAGTTTGTCCGGTCAGTGTTCTGCCCGACTGATCGGTGATGGTACCCGAAATCATCAGCGGCATATCAAAATCAGGATTTGTAGCCCTGATCTCTTCAATGACTTCATTGGCGGCATAAATAGCGGCTTTGCAGTTGAGCGTGTCTGTTACCGTTTCAATCAGCAGGATGTCGCAACCACCATCTATCAGGGCCCTTACCTGCTCGGTAAATGCAATTTTAAGTTCGTCGAAATTGATGGCTCTGAAGCCCGGGTTATTGACGTCAGGAGACAGGGAAGCCATTTTAGTGGTTGGCCCCATAGACCCGGCTACAAACCTTGGTTTATCAGGATTGGCAGCGGTATACTCGTCAGCAGCCTGACGGGCCAGTTTTGCCCCCTCAAAGTTAATTTCATAAACCAGGTCTTCCATGTGGTAATCGGCCATGGCGACGGTCGTTCCACTGAAAGTATTGGTTTCTATAATGTCTGCCCCGGCGTCTAAATACTCCTTGTGGATGGCCAGGATGACGTCCGGACGGGTGATGGACAGCAGATCATTATTTCCTTTTATATCATGTGGAAAATCTTTGAATCTCTCTCCTCTGTAATCTTCATCCTCCAGCTTGTATCGCTGGATCATCGTACCCATGGCCCCGTCCAGGATCAGAATTCTTTTCTTTAATATTTCTCTTATACTATGCATTTGCTGTCGACAGATCTTTAAGTTCTGTAAGTGGGGACAAATTTACGGATAAAAGATAAAAATTAAAGTGATTTTGAATATAAATAGATAAAAACGCTATAAAAATTTACTTTTATATTTGTTTTATCTATTTTTGTCAAAAATATAAAGTAAAAATGATCAAACTTGATGATACGGACAAGGATATCCTGAAATATCTTCAGCAGGATGCCAAACTGACTACCAAGGAGTTAGCCGGAAGATTAAATCTTTCGCCGACTCCTGTTTATGAGCGGATCAGACGTCTGGAGAATGAAGGGGCCATCATGAAGTATGTGGCGATAGTTGATCGTGAAAAAGTAGGAAAAGACCTGATGGTTTTGTGTAACATCCGACTGAAAGAGCACGAAAAAGAAGCCGGGGGAAATTTTGTGAGGGAGATCATCACCATGCCTGAGGTGCTGGAGTGTCTGAATATCTCGGGCGATTACGATTTTCAGCTCAAAGTAGTAGTGTCGGATATGCGTGAGTACCAAAGCTTTATTATGAACAAACTGGCTTCTCTTGAAAACATCGGGAGTACGCAGAGTATTTTTGTAATGGGCGAAATCAAAAATGAAACCGCCCATTTACCCAAATGATCATCTGAAATTACGAATCGTGTAAGTGAAAGTCAGCAGGAAATAACGGTTCAACACCATAGATCTCACATCTTCCACATAAGATTCAGTTATCGAACGGCTGACGCTGTTGTTCTGATTCAGCAAATCGAAAGCCGTAAGTTTCAACTCTCCTGCATTATTTTTAAGGAATTTCTGACCTACGCTCATGTTCAGCAAGGTGAAATTCTGATTGTATCCCTCGCCAAGTCCTGTATAGATCGTATTGATCGCTTCGGTATTGAACAGGAAGCCTTTTTTGCTCAAAAGATTCAGTTTAAGGGCTATGTTCTGGAAATAATAGTTGCTGTTCAGTGTCGGGTTTACCGTGTTCGTGATGATGGAATAGTTACCATTATAAGATACGGTAAAGTCAACCTGCTCGCTGATGTTACTTCCTACGACCAATCCGCCGCTCAGCGTAGTGTTTTCGGCAGTGTTGTTCACGTTGTTGACCAGACCCGGCGTTTCGGTATAGTTAACACCCATATTCAGGTTCAGGTTACTTTTCAGCCATTTCACCGGGAAGCCGTAGTTCATGAAGGTCCTGATGCTGTAGCTTGTTCCTAAGTTAACCGGTCTGTTCAGCTGTGTTCCTCTTTTCAGTGCGATTCCTTGTATCACCGTGTCTTTAGTGGCTACATAACTCGCATTGGAGATATAGTCCGAACGGGTTTCACCGAATACGTTGATCATAAAGCTCGTGGCCTTGGTCGGGTTAACGCTGCTGTACCTGATCGATCCCGCATTGCTGTACTCCTGTTTCAGATTCGGGTTACCGGTGCTCAACTGAAGCGGGTTCGAGTTATTCAATACGTTTTGCAGCTGGTTGATAGAAGGTGCATTGGTATTGGTTCTGTAAAACAACCTGAAGTTCTGGTTTTTATTCAGGTTATAACGGATAAACGCGTTGGGCAGGATGTTGGCAAAGGTCTTCTCCAGTGTAAATGCATTCGGGAAGATCTGCGAACCGGTCAGCTGGGCATGCTGATAGCTTAACCCGAAGTTCATGTTGAAATCCTGTCCTTTGTTATACCTGTAGCTCAGTGAGCCCCTGTTGGTATTGAATGAGTTGTCAAAAACGTTTGATAAAGTGGTGTTCAGATCGGTATAACCGCTGCCCTCTGCATTATCGTAAGTCTTTTTATCTGAGTCATTGTTCTGGAATGTACCGTTATAGCTGATTTGCAACTGCGAGTTTTTAGACAAGGGCTCATTGTAATCTCCTCTTACCCTGATGGTGTTCGAATTGCTGATCGTTTCGCTGATCTGGTCTATCACGACACTGGTGTCTGTCAGTGAGAAATATTCATTTTTTGAGTAAAGAGCCCCGTCGTTCCAACGGTAGCTGTATGAGTTACCCAGGCCGATAGAGAAGGTTCTTCCGGCTTTGGCAAAACGGTGTCTGAATAACAGGTCCCCACCGGCATTAATCCCCGTACCATCGCTGTTTTGTGTCGAAACCAGGTTACTCAGCATAGTAGAAAGACTCGGAAGTGAGTTCTGGGCCTCAGAGTTTGTTGTATTTTTGTTTAACTGAACACTCAACTGAGGGGTAAATATCAATGAATTCGTTTTGTTGATGGTGTATTCTATCCGGCTGCTTACCTTGTGACTGTAGTTGTTTGACTTCCTGTTGTAAGCCTCTTCATAAAGCTGGTCGTCAGATGAGGTAAAAATGGTCCTTTCAGTATCTTGTACCCTCTGGTTGTTTGTTCCGTTGAAGAAATAGCTGCCGTTAAATTTTATTTTTTTACCCCAGTTGTCTGTCAGGTTAATTCCCAGGGCGTTTGTACGGGTAATGCCGCTCTGACCCGAGACCATAAAGCTGGATGGGTCTGTGCCTCCACCCCCGCCGCCGAAGCCACCGCCTCCACCGCCGGGACGTCCTCCGCCTCCTCCGCCGCCACCAAAGTTACCGCCGCCGCCTCTGCTGTTGGTGCCTAAAACACCCAGAAGGTCGTCATTACTGAAATTCTGCTGGTTCACATTATTGCTTAAACCTATGATAGAAAGACGTGTATCTTTTTTGAAGTAATTGACATTTCCCCCGGCCGAATAGCGGTCGTCAGAACCGTAACCTCCGTAGAGTTTGCCAAACTGGCCGTTGTTTTTACCTGACTTGGTAACAATATTGACTGTTTTCTCTGTATTTCCGTCATTAAAGCCTGAAAACTGGGCCTGATCGCTCAGACGGTCGAACACTTGTACTTTATCTATAATCTCTGCCGGAAGGTTTTTGAGGGCCGCTGTTGCGTCGTCTCCGAAAAACTCACGGCCATCAACCGTCACTCTTTTGATGTCTTCGCCCTGGGCCTGTACTTTACCGTCGACGACTGATACGCCGGGCATTTTCTTAAGCAGGTCTTCTGCGTTGGCATCCTGGTTGACTTTAAATGACTCGGCATTGTATTGCGTGGTGTCCCCTTTCTGTTCTACCCTGATGGCTTTGCTTTGCACGACCACCTCTTTCAGGAGTTTGGCGTCGCTTACAAGCATGATGTCATCAAACACAAAATCCTGGTCGGTGATGGTGACGACTTTTTGTTGTGTAGTGTAGCCGATTGAAGTGATTTTAACATTATATAAACCATTTTGAAGGTTTAAAACAGCAAAATTGCCGTTAATGTCTGTAAAAGCTCCGAATCGTTTAGTGGTGTCTTTCGGGGTAGTGACACTGATGCTGGCTCCTATAATGCCGGTGGTGTCATTGCTGTCTTTCACTCTTCCTTTGATCTGGAAGGTCTGGGCCATGGCTCCCGTTGAAAGACAAATCATGAGTAAAATGGTTGTTAATCTCATCTGAGTTTGATTTATTTCTGGATTATTGACATTAAATAGCTCATAAGGTTTAAGCACCTATTGTGGTATATGGACTAAAACCCGTATTCTGGCGACAAAAATTAGTTTTGTTATATATTAAGCATATATCAGGAAATGGGTGCAATAATATGGCTATGTAATTTACCGAATTTAATGACTATACCCGCTAAAAAAACAAAATGAATCTTCCTGACAAATTTTCAGGTCTCAATGCAAGGGACAGGAGAAAGAAGATTTGGTTTTTGTGGATAAAGTGGTTAAGGCCATTAATATAAAAACATCAGATTTTTCAATAGAAGAAGGCATGGCTGTTCATGCTAAAATCCAAATCTGGTTAAAGGTTCGTATTTAGGTAATAAGGCAATTATTAACGAAATTTAAACCGCCAGATATAGCTCAAGATATTCGTCTTCCTTGGCTCTCATTTTTTTGGCTTCTTCCGGTTTTTTATCCGGATAACCACATAAATGCAGGGCCCCATGGGCTAAAACCCTTCTTAATTCTGTATTAAAGTCCACTGAAAAGGTCTTCGCATTCTCTTTAACCCTGTCGATGCTGATAAAAATGTCGCCTTCTATCTCTTCTTCAACATCGGAAGTGTCAAAAGTGATGATGTCGGTGTAGGTATCATGATTGAGATACGACTTGTTCATTTCCAGCAACTCGTCATCTGTCATAAAAATATAGTTGAGGGCTGCTAATTCAAAACCTTCCCTGCTGACCAGTTTAGAAAGCCATTTTTTTGTTTTTCTGACGTCTTTGGGTTTAAATGTGATGGTTTGAGACTGAAAACTGATCATAAGAGGTTTTTGGAAAGAAGATAATAGAACAAAATCAAATACAATGAGCCGTTGATCAGACCGATCATACCGCCCACCTGGACCTCACTGCTGCTGTGGCGACCAAGCACAAGCCTTGACCAAGCATTAATAAAGGCAAAAATAAACAAACCGATGCCTATGGCCGGATTGATCGGGTAAAAGAAAAAAGCAAACAAAAAG
>Ga0247738_10000851_pt1 | contig 11175 bp, 11 predicted proteins | sample UWRJL013104B2_FD_180936 | JGI IMG/M metagenome (GOLD analysis project Ga0247738, IMG submission 180936) | Plant litter microbial communities from Arlington Agricultural Research Station in Wisconsin, United States - UWRJ-L013-104B-2 | ecosystem: Environmental > Terrestrial > Plant litter >...
GAGCCAGCCTTCATGCCCCTCTTCGCTCGCGGCGACATGCACAGTCTCGCTCATGCCGTGCATCGGCGGCAGATTGTAACCGACGATCTCGCCGGTCACGAAATCCTTGCGCAGCAGCGCCGAGAACATCGCGCCAACGACGCCGCCCATGACCGGCGGCCCCATGGGTTGCGGGTTCATCGAGCAATACCAGCCGCGCTTATACGGGCGGCCTTCATCTGCCTTGGCGATGCGCGGCATGTCGCCCGGAGGGCCGAGCATCGCCACCTCCACGCGATCATCATTGCCATTATAATCGACCGTCCAGCGCTGGAAGCCGCCGCCCAGTTCCCATGGCGGCACGTTGATGCCGCTGTCCGACTGGATGAAGCCAAAGGCGATCGTGTCGGTGCAGTGATGATCGAAATGGATCTTGCCGTCCGGCCCCTCGAAGGCGTTCATATAATGGAAGCTGGAGGCGCCCGCGGGCCCGCGGAACCACTTCATCTCCGAAACATCGCCATAGCGCGGCATGACGGCGATGAGATTTTCGAGATCCTGATGATGCACCCAATGCGGCCCGCCCGCCTTGATCCGGTCAAGATCGGCGGTGGTCGGCTGCAGCGGGAAGATCGCGTAATTCTTGGTGATCACGAAATCGTGCAGCATCGAGCAATGCGGCACATCGAACCATTGCTCGCGGACCAACTTGCCGTCCTTGTCCGTGTACCAATAAGCCATTTTCAGCGAGGCGAGACCGTCCGCCTCATAGCCATAAGCGAACATCTCGCCCGTCTCGGGATCGACGCGAACATGCGCCGTCATGGTCTGCGACTTGAGTACGCCGCCGAAATCATATTCGCCGATGGTCTCGAGCGTATGCGGATCGATGAGCTGGCCCGGCCCATCTTCCTTGGTCATGATGAGGCGCCCGGCATGCCAGACGGGCGTCGTGTTGGAGACGGTGCGCTCAACGCCGGCGACTTCGGGCTTGTCGGTATAGGGATTGCGATAGCGGCCGAAGAGGCGCTCACCGGCGGCCTTCTCAGCCTTGTAGCGGGCCGTCTCGACCCACTTAATGTCATAATCGACCGTGCCGTCCGCGTTGAACAGCACGCGGCTGATCATGCCGTCGTCCGAGAGCGCGGTGTCCGGGAGGATGAACGCGGGAAATTGCGGGTCCGGCACGGCGCGAAAGAAAGCGCCCACGATATCGGCGGGAATCTGGCCTTCAGACGCAGTCAGGCCCTTGAGCGACACTTCCTGGCCGATCGGCTCATTGAGGCCTGTCCAGTCGGGCGTGGCGGGAAATTGCATCAAAGGTCCTCTCTCTTGTCGCGTTCTTGTCGCCTGTCCGATCCCGGCTTTTACAGCTCTTCCGGCCAGTAAAGCCGCATGGGATTCGTCACGAGCAGCTTTTGCTGAAGTTCGGCGCTGGGCGCAATGCGCGGAATCATGTCCACCAGATGCCCATCATCAGGAATATTGTCCTGCATATTGGGGTGCGGCCAGTCCGTGCCCCAGAGTACGCGATCCGGAAATTCCGCCACGAGTGGCGCAATGGCATGGGCGAATGCGTCCCATGGATCGCCTGCTGGATCGAGCCGGTCCGGGCAGGTCGCCTTGAACCAGATGTCGTCGCGCGTCTGGAGGAAGTCGCGAAAATTCTGGAGATCCGCGCCGTCCGGCCCATTGCTGACATCCGGGCGGCCCATATGGTCGATGACCAGTGGCACCGGGATCGCGTCCATGAAGGGACGCAGTTCTTCGAGAATATCGGCTTCGAAATAGATGACGACATGCCAGCCCTTTGGCAGGCGCTTGGCCACATCGAGGAACTTGTCCTTGGGCGCGTCATCGACAAGGCGCTTGAGGAAATTGAAGCGGATGCCGCGCATGCCGCCCTCGTGCATCGCCTGAAGCTCGGCATCGCTGATGGCGGGATCGACGACCGCAACGCCCCTCGCCTTGCCGTTTGAGGCGGCAATGGCGTGCAGCGTGGCGGCATTGTCCGTGCCGTGGCAGCTCGCCTGCACGATCACATTGCGCGAGAAACCGAGATGGTCGCGCAGCGCGAACAGCTTGTCCGGCCCGGCGTCCTGCGGGAGATATTTGGCCTTCGCGCTGAACGGGAACTGCGCCATCGGGCCGAAGACATGGCAATGCGCATCCACTGCGCCGGGCGGCGGCGTATAGCGCGGCTTGCTCGGCGATGAGTGCCAGGAGAGGATGCGGTCTTCAGTCATGTGTCAGCCATGTCCTTCATTCGTCCCATGTCCTTCTTCGTCATTGCGAGCAAAGCGAAGCAATCCAATGGCGCGCGCTGGATTGCCACGGGTCTGTGGCCCTCGCAATGACGGTCGGTTAATTCAAACGAACACCACGCCGTCCATCAGCTTGCGGGCCGTGCGCAACATGCCGGCCTCGACGGGCTGACCGTCCGCATCGACCTTCACAACGCATTCGGTCACGCCCGTGGGGTGCTCGACGCCAAGCGTCTTGTTGCTCCCGCCCGGCACGACGGCAACCGCAGCGGCGGGCGAACCCGGAATGAGGCACGCCGTCGCCACACTCACTGCACCCAGCACGCCGATAGACGCATGAACCCGGTGCGGGATAAGCGAGCGCACGGCGACCGCTCCGCCCTCTTTCGGCGCGGCGACCAGCATCATCTTGGGCACGGACTTCTCGGTCACGTCGCCCAGGTTCATGAGCGGACCGGCCTTGAGGCGGATCGCTTCGATCTTCGCCTTCATCTCGGCATTGGCATCCAGCGTCTCGCGATCCTCATAGCCGGTCACGCCGACATCCGAGGCGAGGAACACGACGCAGGGCATGCCATTGTCGATCATCGTGACCTTGATGCCGTCAATCTCGTCCACGGCATTGCCAGTGGGCAGAAGCGCGCCGCAGGACGAACCGGCGGTATCGCGGAAAACCAGCGGGATCGGCGCGGAGGTCCCCGGCACGCCGCTGATCGACGCGTCGCCAGAATAAGTGACCTTGCCGCCCGGCGTCTTCACCGTGGCGACGGCGACCTGCCCCGTATTCTCCATGAAGATGGCAATGCGCGTCTCATCGCCAGTGGGCGACATCAGGCCGCGCTCGATCGCGAATGGCCCGACGCCCGCAAGCATGTTGCCGCAATTCTGCGCGTCGGTAACGATCGCCTGATCGACGAATACCTGCAGGAAGAGATAGTCGACATCGACGCCTTCCCGCTCCGATTTCCTGACGACCGCGACCTTGGAAGTCAGCGGGTCCGCGCCGCCCATGCCGTCAATCTGGCGCGGATCGGGCGAGCCCATGACGCCGAGCAGGAATGCCGCGCGAGCATCCACATCGGTGGGCAGGTCTTCAGCGAGGAAGAAGCCGCCCTTGGACGTGCCGCCCCGCATCCACATGCAGGGCGCGCTGGTCTGGGCCTCAGACATATTTCAGCCCTTCCGCCTCCAGCCGCTCGCGCATCTTGTACATGTCGAGGCCGAGAATGCCGGAGGCGAGCTTGTCGCGCTTGTCGCCTTCATTGGCCTCCCGAGCGCGGGCAGCTTCCAGCACCTTTGCAGCATTGAGGCGTGGCACCACGCAGACGCCGTCATCGTCCGCGACAATCACATCGCCCGGCTGGACCGCAGCATTGGCGCAGACGATCGGCACATTGACGCTGCCGAGCGTGTTCTTGACCGTGCCCTGCGCATAGACAGCCTTGGACCAGACCGGGAAGTTCATCTCGGTCAGGTCGCGAATGTCGCGCACGCCAGCATCAATGATGAGGCCGCGGCACTGGCGCGCCTGCGCCGAGGTGGCGAGCAGATCGCCGAAATAGCCGTCTTCGCAGGGCGACGTGGGCGCCAGCACCATGATGTCGCCAGCCTGCAATTGCTCGATGGCAACGTGGATCATCCAGTTGTCACCGGGAGGCGAACTGATCGTCACGGCGCTGCCCGCAATGCGCGCGCCGCGATAGATAGGGCGCATATAGCTTGCCAGCAGACCGGTGCGGCCCTGCGCTTCGTGGACCGTGGCAACGCCGCATGCAGCGAGCCCATCGATCACAGCGGGATCGGCCCGTTCGATTTTCTGGACAACGACAGCCATGCTACTCTCTCCTATCAGACGCCCCACGGGCGAAATTCGATCCGGTTTGCGCTTGCGCCGGAGCGTTTCTAGCGTCAAGCCCACAGTTGCAACCCGTCGCTTAGCGGGGCACCAAGGCCTGCAAAACTTGTACGTAACACATACAACATGTAGGATCGGAATGGGAAGGATGCCAGACTCGCTGTGACCGTTCATGTACCTCGCCTGACACTCATCGGCTTCGGTGAAGCCGGCCGCACCTTTGCGGCCGCTGGCGGCTGGCGCGCTCAGACGAGCGCCTTCGACATCAAAACGCAGGGCAGCGGCGCAGCAGCAGCGGAGATGCGCGCGGCTTATGCAGCGCAGGGCCTCATCGGCTGCGAGACTTCGGCAGAAGCACTGGCAGGCGCGGAGATCATCCTCAGCCTCGTCACCGCCGATCAGGCGACGCCTGCTGCACTGGATGCCGCGCAGCATCTCACGCCGGGTGCCTTGTTCTGCGACATGAACAGCGTCTCGCCGGGGCGCAAACGCGCCAATGCTGTGGCGATTGAGGCTGCTGGCGGGCGCTATGTCGATGTCGCCGTGATGGCGCCGGTGCAACCCGCCGCGCTCAATGTGCCGCTGCTGATTTCGGGTCCGCATGGCGATGATGCTGCGGCGGAACTGCGCAGCATCGGCTATAACAAAATACAGGATTGCGGCACGGAAATCGGTGCGGCATCGGCCACCAAGATGGTCCGCTCGGTGATGATCAAGGGCATCGAAGCGCTGACCGCCGAGATGATGCTGGCCGCAGATGCCGCAGGCGTGATGCAGGGCGTGCTCGCCTCGCTGGGCGGTGACTGGGCCGAGAAAGCCGACTATAATCTCGACCGCATGCTTGCCCATGGAACGCGGCGTGCTGCGGAAATGGAAGAAGTCGCGCAGACATTGCGCGAGCTGGGGCTGGAACCGCTGATGACGGCGGGGACAATCGTCCGGCAGCGAGCGCTGGGCGCTTTGCTGCAGGGCGCGCCGATGCCGGAAGGCCTCGACGCCAAGCTCGCAACGATCACTGAAAAGAACAAGCCGGAAGAGGGAAAGGCCGACGCCGCATGACCATGATTATTGATTGCCACGGGCATTATACTGTCCTGCCCAAGGCGCATGACGAATGGCGCGAGCAGCAGAAGGCTGCCTTCAAGGCCGGCGAACCTGCCCCGCCCTATCCCGCGATTTCGGACGCCGAGATTCGCGAGACGATCGAGGCCAATCAGCTGCGCCTCATCAAGGAGCGCGGCGCGGACATGACGATCTTCTCGCCCCGCGCCAGCACCATGGCGCCCCATGTCGGCGATCAGTCGGTCGCGGTGCCATGGGCGCAGGCGTGCAACAATCTCATCGCGCGCGTCGCTGATCTGTATCCGGAGATATTCGCGCCGGTCTGCATGCTGCCCCAATCGATGGAGGCCGACATGACCAGCTCGATCGTCGAGCTGGAGCGCTGCGTGAATGAGCTCGGCTTCATCGGCTGCAATCTCAATCCGGACGCCAGCGGCGGCTATTTCAAGCAGCCGCCCCTCACGGACAAGTTCTGGTATCCCTTCTACGAGAAGATGGTTGAGCTGGACGTCCCGGCGATGATCCACGTCTCGGGAAGCTGCAACCATGCGATGCACGCGACCGGCGCTTATTATCTGGCAGCGGACACGATCGCCTTCATGCAACTGCTGCAGGGCAATCTCTTCGCCGACTTCCCCACGCTGCGCTTCATCATCCCGCATGGCGGCGGCGCGGTGCCCTATCATTGGGGTCGTTTCCGGGGCCTGGCGGACATGCTCAAGCAGCCTTCGCTCGACACCCTGCTTATGAACAACGTGTTCTTCGACACCTGTGTCTATCATCAGCCGGGCATCAACCTGCTTGCCGAAGTGATCGAGACCAAGAACATCCTGTTCGGCAGCGAAATGGTCGGCGCGGTGCGCGGCATCGATCCGACGACGGGCTTCTATTTCGACGACACCAAGCGTTATGTCGACGCGCTGCCCATCACCGACGACCAGCGCCACGCCATTTTCGAAGGCAATACGCGCCGGGTCTTCCCCCGCCTCGACGCGAAGCTGAAGGCGCGCGGGCTATAATTTGATCTGGCGCATTTTACCGGGCATCGGATTTTGCAAGTCTGGCCCGGTAATGCTCTGATCTGATTTCTGGAGAGTATCGACCGATGACACTGACACAGAATATCCACGAATATCTCGCTGCGTTCGATGATATCCCGGGCACCCGGGTGTTCACCGCACAGCGGGCGCGCAAGGGCTATTGGCTCAACCAGTTCGCAATGAGCCTGATGAAGGCGGAGAACCGCGAGCGCTTCAAGGCCGACGAGCGCGCCTATCTGGACGAGTGGGCGATGAGCGAAGCGGCCAAGCTGGCCGTGCTCGCTCGCGACTATAACGCGATGATCGACGAGGGCGGAAACGTGTACTTCCTCTCCAAGCTGTTCTCGACCGACGGCAAGAGCTTCCAGTTCGCTGCCGGTTCGATGACCGGCATGACGCAGGAAGAATATGCCCAGATGATGATCAACGGCGGCCGCTCGCCCGAAGGTGTGCGCTCGATCAAGGGAAACTACTGACATGGCGAAGATTACTGCTGGCCTCACCTCCAGCCACATTCCGGCTCTCGGCGCCGCGATGCAGACCGGCACTTCCGGCAACGACTATTGGGGTCCGGTTTTCGAGGGCTATAAGTGGGCCAAGGAGTGGATCGCAAAGCCGGAGAACATGCCGGACGTCGTGATCCTGGTCTATAATGACCATGCCTCTGCCTTCGACATGAACATCATCCCCACGTTCGCCATTGGCTGCGCGGAGAGCTTCAAGTCGGCCGACGAAGGCTGGGGCCCGCGCCCGGTGCCTGACGTGATCGGCCATCCCGATCTTGCCTGGCACATTGCGCAGAGCCTGATCCTCGACGAGTTCGACATGACCATCATGAACCAGATGGACGTCGACCATGGCTGCACAGTGCCGCTCTCGATGATCTTCGGCGAGCCTGAAGCATGGCCCTGCAAGGTGATCCCGCTGCCCGTCAACGTCGTCACCTACCCGCCGCCATCCGGCAATCGCTGCTGGATGCTGGGCGAGGCGATCAAGCGCGCTGTCGAGAGCTTCCCGGAGGATCTGAACGTTCAGGTCTGGGGCACCGGCGGCATGAGCCACCAGTTGCAGGGGCCGCGCGCCGGCCTCATCAACAAGGAGTTCGACATGGCCTTCATCGAAGACCTGATCGCCAACCCCGAGCGCCTGCGTCACATGCCGCATATCGAGTATCTGCGCGAAGCGGGCTCGGAGGGCATTGAGCTGGTCATGTGGCTCATCATGCGCGGCGCGCTGGGCGAGAAGGCGAAGGAGCTGCACCGCTTCTACCATATCCCGGCGTCGAATACCGCGCTCGGACAGCTGGTGCTTGAGCCGGCCTAACCGATAAAGACCGGGGTCGAGGGGCCGGCCAGCGCCGCCCCTCCCCCGTTTTAAACGTCATCCTCGCTGAAGCGGGGATCCAATCTGCCAGGCTGGTGCTTCAAGGATCATCGCATCGCCAGCTCCATTCCTCCACTGTCGCGGGAATGACGGCATTTAGAATTTTCCCTCACGGGACCAGAAAGGACGGACCCTCATGAGAATAGCCCTCGCAGGCGCCGGCGCGTTCGGCGAAAAGCATCTCGACGGCCTCAAGCTGATCGACGGCGTCGAGATCGTCTCGATCATCAGCCGCAAGGCCGAGCAGGCTGCCGAAGTCGCTGCCAAATATGGCGCGAAGCACAGCGGCACCGATCTTTCCGAGGCATTGGCGCGCGACGATGTCGATGCCGTGATCCTCTGCACACCCACGCAGATGCATGCCGAGCAGGCCATTGCCTGCATGAATGCCGGCAAGCATGTGCAGGTCGAGATTCCCCTTGCCGATAGCTGGGCCGATGCGCTCGCGGTGCAGAAAAAGCAGGAAGAAACCGGCCTCGTCTGCATGGTCGGCCATACGCGCCGGTTCAATCCGAGCCATCAATATATCCATAACAAGATCACGGCCGGTGAACTCGCGGTTCAGCAGATGGACGTGCAGACCTATTTCTTCCGCCGCAAGAACATGAACGCGAAGGGCGAAGCGCGCTCGTGGACGGATCATCTGCTCTGGCATCATGCCGCGCACACGGTCGATCTGTTCGCCTACCAGGCTGGCAAGATCGTGCAGGCCAATGCTGTGCAGGGCCCGATCCATCCCGAGCTTGGCATTGCCATGGACATGTCGATCCAGCTCAAGAGCGAGACAGGCGCGATCTGCACGCTCTCGCTCTCGTTCAACAATGACGGGCCGCTGGGCACCTATTTCCGCTACATTTGCGACAATGGCACCTGGCTCGCGCGCTATGACGATCTGTTCACCGGCAAGGAAGAGCAGGTTGACGTCAGCAAGGTCGCCGTCAGCATGAACGGCATCGAGTTGCAGGATCGCGAATTCATTTCGGCGATCCGCGAAGGCCGCGAACCCAATAGCTCGGTCGGCAAGGTGCTCGATTGCTACCGGGTGCTCGGCGACCTGGAGAAGCAGCTTACCGCCTGACTATGAGCGCCCGGCGCAGCGATGCTGCCGGGCGCCGTCACTCCTAATAATGCGGACCAATATCAATCCGCACTTGCGCCGCGCCGCGCAATGATGCGAATTGCTGTTCGCAACAAGCCTTTCGTAACATCGAAAAGCATCAGGAGAGGATGGACATGGCGGTCAGCGCGGAGCTGATACTGGCCTTGAAGCGCTTTGCTGCCGTCGAGCGGCAGATTGTGACGCTTGGCCAACGGGTTGACCCTGCAAATGCCCTTGAATTCGTGCGGATGCGGCGGCAGCTGGTCATGGGCTTTGCCGAAGTCGGCATGGCACTCGAAAAAGACCCCTGGTTTGCCGACCGGCCCGATGCGCTCCGTCAGGGGCGACAGCTTTTTTCCGCATTCCGCGCCGCCAACTCGATCAACCAAGCCAACTGGCCGGTGGTCAAGGCGAAGGATGATCCGCGAGCCTATGAGGTCGCTGCCCGATTGGTCGCGGACAAGTCGCGCGCCTTCTGGAATTGGATCGAGAAGGAACTCGGCGTCACGCGGTGATTTTTTTGCGGTAGGTCCGGCGGTTTGGGGTTGGGCGGCATTGATTTTTGCAGCTCGCCCCCTGAGAAGGCCGGCATGACCCAGTCTGCAAAACCTCTCTCCGCCCCGCCATTCAGTCCCCTGCCCGCGCGCACGATCGGCGGACTGTCCGTTTCTGCCATCGGCCTGGGCTGCATGAACCTGAGCCACGCCTATGACGTGCCGCCCGGCGAAGATGACGCCGCGCGGCTGCTCCATCATGCGCTCGATCTCGGGGTCACTTTCCTTGATACAGCGGCGCTTTATGGCGCGGGCCGCAACGAAATCCTGATCGGCAATGCTCTCAAGGCCCGCCGCAAGGACTATGTCCTCGCCAGCAAATGTGTGCTGGGCATGTTCAATGGCCAGCGCGGCCTTGATGGGCGGCCCGAGGCCGTGACGCAGACGCTCGAGGAATCGCTGGCGCATCTCCAGACCGATCATATCGATCTCTATTATCTCCACCGCATCGACCGCGCCGTGCCGATTGAGGACACCGTCGGTGCGCTTGCCCGCGCGGTCGAGGCCGGCAAGATCGGCGCCATCGGCCTCTCTGAAATGTCCGCCGCGACCATCCGCCGCGCCCATGCCGTGCATCCGATTGCGGCGGTCCAGTCCGAATATTCGCCATGGGTGCGCAATCCGGAAGTCGCCGTGCTCGATTGCTGCGAGGAACTGGGCATCGGTTTCGTCGCCTTCTCGCCGGTTGCGCGCGGGCTGCTCGCCGGGTCGGTCGCCAGCCCCGACTTCGTGACGGGCGACATCCGCGCCGGAATGCCACGCTTTCAGGAGCCCAATTTCAGCCACAACCTCGCGCTTGCCCGGCGTTTCGATGCCTTGGCCGCAGAGGCGGGCCTGCCGCCAGCGCAACTCAGCCTCGCTTGGGTGCTGGCACGACGCGCGAATATCGTGGCCATTCCCGGCACGCGCAGCATCGCGCATCTGGAGGAAGACGTGGCCGCCGCGCATATCGCGCTCGACCCCGCGCTGATAGACGCGGTCGATGCGATCTTCACGCCCGGTGCAGTGCACGGCGCACGCTACACCCCTGCCCTGCAAGCGCAGATCGACACGGAATTGCTGCCCGAAGAAGAGGCTGCATAACGCGGCGCCCGCAACCAAGATTGGTCTTGCAATCCGGCCTTCGTGCCGACAAGTCACTGGCAATGAAATGGCGCGGCGTATCGCCGCCTGAGCGCCCGAAAGAGGAGAGAAGAGCAGCATGTCCGACGTCAATGAACTCGCCGCGATCCGGCAGGAACTCGATGCCCTCAAGGGCGAAGTTCAGCGTCTTCAGGACGTCAACGACGTGCGCAAGCTTCAATATACCTATGGCTACCTGATCGACAAATCGCAGTATAACGAGGTCTATGACCTGTTCTCCGACGAGGGCGAAGTCTGGTTCCTGGGCGGCATCTACAAAGGCAAGGCCGGTATCCGCCGCCTCTATATCGAGCGCTTCCAGACCCAGTTCACCAATGGTCATAATGGCCCGCGCTACGGCTGGCTGCTCGATCATCCGCAGCTTCAGATGGTCATCGACGTGGCGCCGGACGGCAAGACCGCCCATCTGCGCGGCCGCTCGACCATGCAGGCCGGTCTTCACGAAACCGCCGAGGGCGCGCAGCGCGCTTGGTGGGAAGGCGGCATCTACGAGAATGAATATGTGAAGGAAAACGGCGTCTGGAAGATCAAGGCGCTGCGCTACTTCCCGTTCTGGCATGGCAGCTTCGCCGACGGCTGGGCCAAGACGCCGATCGACTTCATCCCGATGGCGCAGGAAAAAGACATGTACCCCGTCAATCCGGTCGGCCCTGATGCGCTCATCGAACCACGCCCGCGCCTCTGGCCCGCCACGGACACGGTGCCTTTCCATTACCCGCACCCCGTAACCGGCCAGCCGATCGTGCTCGACAACAGCCGGGCACGCGAAGGCTTCAAGGACTGATTGATGACAGAC
>Ga0247738_10000852_pt1 | contig 11174 bp, 9 predicted proteins | sample UWRJL013104B2_FD_180936 | JGI IMG/M metagenome (GOLD analysis project Ga0247738, IMG submission 180936) | Plant litter microbial communities from Arlington Agricultural Research Station in Wisconsin, United States - UWRJ-L013-104B-2 | ecosystem: Environmental > Terrestrial > Plant litter >...
CAGGCATGCGTCGAACGCCAGTGCCGGCGCGTCTTCATCGCCCGAGATGGGCAAGGTCGTCCGCATGCCGGCGCCTATGTCGTTTGGGACAGGCACACCGCCTATTACCTGATAGGCGGCGGTGACCCCAGCCTGCGCAACAGCGGCGCTACGAGTCTTTGCATCTGGGAGGCCATCCGATTTGCCGCAGGCGTCAGCTCACGCTTCGATTTCGAAGGCTCCATGATTGAGCCGATAGAGCGCTTTTTCCGGGCTTTTGGCGCGGAGCAGGTGCCGTATTTCCAGATCAGTCGGGCAGGTTCGCGGCTGTTTTCGTCTCTACAGGCGCTCAAGTCGCTGGTCCGCCGGAAATGACCTTGCTCGTGTCCGTGCCAGCCCATCGCGCAACGCCCCTGCGCTGGGTCGCCACGATCGTCTTCGAGCGGATGCTGGGGCTCGCGATCGAACTCCGCGACGAAGCGGGGGCTGACCAGATTAGCATTACGAGCGGTCAGGGCAAACTAACCATGCCGTCCCTATTCCCCGATCTTTCGTCCGAACAGGCGATCTGGGGCGAGCAGATCCCTCCGTTGCCGCTCGACGAATGGCAGATTGCCGACGCACCATCCGGTCTTGGAAAAACGGCGAACCCGCTGCCGATCCTGTACGGCTCCCCCACACTGGCGCAACGGCACGACGGCGTCGCATGTGGCGTCGACATCCTGGGCACCATCTTCTTCTTTATGTCCCGGTTCGAAGAAGTTGCCCTTTCCGACCGAGACCGCCACGATCGCTTCCCTGCCACGGCGTCCTTGGCTCATAGAGCAGGTTTCCTACAGCGGGCCATCGTCGATGAATATGTCGACGCGCTTTGGGCGCTACTGAGCCAGATCTGGCCCGGGCTGGAGCGGCGACAGCGTCAAGGTCGCATTCGCGTAAGCTGCGACGTCGATTATCCCTTCCATCCCAGTGCGAACGATTTGCCAGCGCTTGCCAGGGCTGTGGTTAGTGACTTGCGCAATGGCCTGCAGGTAGGCCAGGCCATTGGCCGCGGGCGCAACTTCCTCCGCCACCGGCGAGGGGACTTCACGCTCGATCCCAATTACACCTTCGACTGGTATATGGACGTGTGTGAAAGGGGCGGATACCAAGCCGAGTTCTACTTCATTGCCGGCCATTCCGCCGGGGCGATCGATGGCAACTATGAAGTGACCGATCAGCCCATTCTCGACCTGATCCGCGCCATAAGCCAACGTGGTCATACCATCGGCATGCATGGCAGCTACAACACCTACCGTGATCCCAAGCAGATTATGGTTGAAAGGGCGCGATTGCAGGCCGCCTGTTCCAGCCTGCATGCAGACACCCCGATCAACGACAATCGACAGCACTTTCTTCGATGGGCAGCCCAGGAAACGGCTGATCACCTGGACGCCGCCGGCTTCGACAGCGACGCCACCGGTGGCTTTGCCGACCGCCCCGGCTTCCGGTTCGGCACGTCTCACCCGTTTGCGATGTGGAGCTGGAAGCAAAGAGCGCCCCTGAGAATTGAACAGTGTCCTCTGGTCGTGATGGATGCATCCGTGTTTTCGCCCAAATATCTTGGCCTTCATGCACAACAGGGCACAGACCTGATTCTCGAGCTCAGGCGAACGGCGCTCGAACGCGGGGGGGATTTCAACATCCTGTGGCACAATTCCGAACTCGTAACCGACGCGGCTCGGGATGTTTTCGAGGCCATCATTGGTTAGTCGCCATGATGTCGATCCGAGAGGTACCTCAGAACTGGGTGAAAGCGCGATGAATCTCAAGGCTCTGCTGGAGTCCGACAGAGTTCGATCATGCCTTGATTGGCTACCTATCGTGTTGCTCGTCGCAATCTTTCCGATCGACAGCACCTGGTATGTCCTTAGTGCCGTGAGCGGCGTGCCAAAGCTACCCATCGGTTTCATATGCTTTGTGCTTTCGCTGCTGCTTCTGCTTCCACGAGAGATCGCCGCCAACCGGCATTTCGCTCACTCGGTCCTCGGTATCCTCGCTGTGATGGCCATCGGGGTGCTGGCTGCCGCGCTGTCTCCGAACTTCGACTACCAGTGGGTAGATTTGTTCAGCTGGTATCTCGCGAGCTTCGCTTTGGGTACGGCAACAGCACGCAGCACGGCCTTGAGTCATCCGGTCGCACGCCGGTTGATCATTGGCACCACGTCGATATGTGCGCTGATCTGTGCGGCGGTGCTCTGGAACGGTTGGTCAAATGAGTTCAATTACCTGCGCCCCGCCTCGGCGCTTACGATCACAGGCATTTTCAGCCTTGTTCTCGCCCGATTGTGGTTCCTGAGGGCCGCGGTATTCGTCGGCGTCTTGCTTGCCTTGGTGGCGCTGACATCGAGAACGTCCCTCTACCTGTGGCTGCTAGTGCCTGTGTTGGGCATTTTGATCTATGACGGAGAAAGGGTCAGGCTCGGTTCCTGGTGGAAGACCTTGGCCTTCAAGGCCGTGGTTGCAGTGGCGTTGACGGCCGTGAACCTAGTCGTCCTCCTGCCAACCTTGGCATATTTCGGCGATCCGAGAATTGCACCGACCATCGAAGCAGAGATGTCATCCGATTTCGGCGGTCTGAGCATTGCGCCGACTGTAGAGATGGACCTGCCATCTGATTTCGGCGATCCGAGAATTGCTCCGCCTACGGAGGCGGAGTTGCCATTCGAGGGCGGCGTGCAGTTCCGGACTACTGACACCTCGATCAATGCCAGGGGCTACCTGTTGGAGAAAGGGTGGTCTCAGATCGTTGAGAGCCCGCTGTTTGGAGGTTACAAGCACTATTTGTCCTATGGCGGCGAAGGCGGGTACATCCATAGTATCTTGTCGTATTGGCAGCAATTTGGTTTGGTTCCGTTTGTAGCGCTGCTCGTATTTTTGTCCTGGATAATGGCGCTATCCTTTGCAATTCCTTCTTATCCAGCGGGAGCAATTTCCAAATTACTGATCCTTACGACTCTTATCGCCGCTGTTGCGGCGCGATCCCATACCTCGACCGAGATATATCTGGCCGCCGGCTTCGTTATCGGCGCAAGCAGGGCCATTCGTCCATTTCGCAGATGGAGGGCGCTAGATGACACGCCGTCTCCGCATGGTCCGAAATTGGCGAGTTGAGGCCATGCGCATACTGATCGTCACGGCCGCCTATCCCCAGAACAATGTCCCGGAAAAGGCTTTTATCATCGAGGAACTGCGGCAGTTCGCTGAAAGTGGTGCATCAGTGACGCTGGCGCCGATCCGTCCGGTCACCCGCGTTGACCCAGGCCTGCCTTCAGGAGTCGTGGTCACCGAAGCCTATGCTCAATCCTTTGCGCGCCATCGGCTTCCTCTGGCCTTCCTGCAATCACTGTTTTCTCGCCACGTTTGGCGGGAGTTGGTCGCTACGCCGCGGTTGGTGCTGAGGACAAGATTCTGGAAAGAGGCAATCCGGGTCACCCAGGCGCGAGCGGTCTTTTCCAAGCAAACTGGCTCGTACGACGTTTTTTACACGTTCTGGTTCACAGGCGACACCATCGGGCTGGCCGGCGCCGGCGTCGGAAGGCTGGTGACGCGTGCGCATGGCTATGATGTCTATGAAGATGTGCCGGTCAACCATGCGCACATTCCGTTCAGACGGCACTACAAGGCCGATATCGACCAAGTCATCACCTTGAGCGCCCAGGCGCGAGATTACTTCCGCAGGCAGTTCGGCTGGCCCGAGGCCAAGGTGACAAACATTCCGCTCGGCGTGCTTGCCCAGCACAAGATAAATCTCGGTCCGGTCGAACCGAACAAGGTGGTCTTCGTCTCATGCGCCTATCCGTCGCCCAATAAGAGGCTGGCTCTCATCGGCGACGTCATGTCGGAATTTGCCGCCCGACATCCTGGTCTGCATGTGACCTGGTGCCACTTCGGCGCCAAGGTCTCCGAGGTAATGCCGGAACGACTTCTGCCGCCGAACCTGGTGATCGACGCTCGCGGGGAGCAGCCGCGCGAGCACGTGCTCGATTTTTACGCGGAAGCCGGCGTCACCGCCTTTATCAATCTCAGCTTGTCCGAGGGGCAGCCGGTTTCGATGATGGAGGCGATGAGCTTTGGCATACCGGTCGTCGCGACGGCGGTTGGTGGGATGCCCGAGATGCTCTCCGAGGGCGGCGGGCTGCTCGTCGGCGTCCAGGATGACGCAAAGACCATTGCCGAGCACCTCGATGGGGTCATCGAGCCCCCGGCGCGTTGGCGCCTGGGGCAACAGGCACGAGATACTCAGCGCAGGACCTTCGATGCCCGGCGCAATGCGAGGCAAGTTCACGAGCTGTTCTCGCGGCTGGCTGGCCAGGAGGGAGAAAGGAGCGATTCTATCGCGCCTTGACGACTTGCTCGAAGAAACTGGTGCGCGCCTGTTCTTTGATCCCGTTGTCGAGACGCTGGCGGGCGTCCTCCCAAGGGAAGGGCTTGCCATGCCATTCGCTGACGAAGCTCCGGATAGACCGTAGCTTGGCATCGAAGTCCGAAGACACGTCACCGACGTCGAGGTAGTAAGGTGTTCCGCTAAGGTCGGTATCACGGCAGCCACCGATCGTCGGCAGGCCGTGCGCGGAATACTCCCTGACCTTCAGCGGGCACGCCTCCGAAAGCTTCTTGTTGTGCAGGGCCAGGACCCCGATGCCGAAGTCCATCTGGTCGTAGAGTTCGGCAAGCTGGCGATGGTCCATCATGCCGTGGAGCTGCATGTTCGCCGGGGCCTTGAGATCGGGGAACGGGCCGACGAGATGAAATCGATAGTCGGGGAGTGCGGTCGCCAGGCGAAGCAACTGGTCTATCCCCTGCCAGGGCTGGTTGGCACTGCTGGAGACCATGACCAGGTTGGGTGGCGCTGAAGGTGCGCGGACCGGCCGCAGCACGGTGGGAAAATCGACACCGTTACCGATGACGCACGACATTTGCCCCTTCGATAGCCGCTGTTCCAGCTCATGGGTGGTATAGACCGAGGCTTGAATGTGTTTGGCCTCGAACATCAGGCCCGTTCTGTACAGCACCTTCTTGATGACCTTGTGGCGCTCGGCGGCATCGATTTCCGGGCCCATGTCGGTATTGACCTCTTCAACCACCTTGAAACCGTTGAGCACTGTATAGAGGCCCGGCCACCACATGGTGGGGCGGATATAGACAACCTCGGGCGCAAAACTCTCGAGTTCCTTTCTGATTGCGTGTCGATACAGGCTCGCGCTCGCGAACTGCGCGACCACCGCCTTGCGCACCGGGTACCGGACGTAATCCGGTGCACCCGGTTGCTGCTGCTCGCCCAGTACGATGTGGCGCACCGAATGGCCCTGGGCCATCCATTGCTGAACTTGCGCCCGCATCTTTTTGGCAACCCCTCCAGCAGACACGGGCGACTCGAAGGAAACATAGGCGATGCGCATTCTGGTCATGGAGCACACGTCGTGGTGGGCCGCTGAACGCAGCAGCAAAAAACCAGTGTGATAGGTGATCTCCCGCCGAATTCCAATCTGAAAGCGATGGCCAGAGATCAGTGGGTCGGGTCGAGGCGGTGGACACGCTTTCCCCAGTTCTATATCAGTCCGCCATCTTCCTGATGGATGACTAGATGACCTCGATTGCGCATATCGGCCACGGCTACTGGGGCAGGAACATTGCCCGCAAATTCCACGAAATGGGGAACTTGGCTGCGATCGTCGATGCTGACGCCGATGCCGCCCGAGTCGCCGCGGAGGCCTATGGCGTGCGCTCGATGTCATTGGACGCCGTGTTCGATGATCCATCTATAACGGCAGTGTCGCTGGCGTCGCCGGCTATTCTCCACTATTCCCAGGCCAAGGCGGCTCTCGAGGCGGGAAAGCACGTCTATGTCGAAAAGCCCTTGGCGCTTGACGTCTGTCAGGCTGAAGAGTTGTGCGCGCTGGCCGAGCAGAAGCAGCGCATCCTGATGGTTGGCCATCTTCTGCAATACCACCCTGTGTATGTCCGGCTGCGTGCGATGGTACGCGGGGGCGAGCTAGGTAGAGTGCTGCATATCTATTCCAACAGGCTTTCCCTCGGCAAATTCCGGACGGAAGAGAATGTTCTTTGGTCTTTTGCGCCGCACGACATCTCGATGATCCTGGGTCTGGTCGGCGAAGAGCCCATTGCCGTCACGGCGCAAGGTGCCGTGGCCTTTACCCCCGGTGTAGCGGATCTGGTCACGGCACAATTCCGTTTCGCCAACGGCCCACGCGCTCATCTTCTGGTTTCCTGGATGCACCCCTTCAAGGAGCAGCGCCTGGTCGTGGTGGGTGACAGGGGCATGGCCGTCTTTGAGGACAGTCAGCCCCTCTGGGAAGACAAGCTGATGCTCTATCCGCATCAGATCGACCTGAGCGCCAAAGTCCCCAACCCGAGCAAGGCCGATGCGCGGGGCGTCGATGTGCCCAAAGCGGAGCCGTTGAGGCTGGAATGCCAGCACTTCGTGGACAGCATCGAGAGCGGCACTGCGCCGCTGACCGATGGCCGGGAAGGCCTTGCCGTGCTCCGAGTGCTCGATGCAGCAGAGCGCGCCCTAGTCGACAATCTTCGTTAGTCTCTGTCCGTTGGGTGGTTGATATGGTTGGAAAGCCCGCATTTGTTCACGAAAGCGCCTATGTCGACGACGGCGTAGAGCTCGGCGAGGGAACCAAGGTCTGGCATTTCAGCCACTTGCTTTCGCGGACCATCGTTGGCCGCGACGTTTCAATCGGACAAAATGTAGTGGTGGGTCCGGACGTGTCGATCGGGGATCGGTGCAAGATTCAGAACAATGTCTCGCTCTACAAGGGCGTGACCCTGGCGCAAGGCGTGTTTTGCGGACCTTCCTGCGTTTTCACCAACGTGCTGAATCCGAGGGCGGAGGTGGAACGCAAGGACGAATTTCGCCCGACGCTTGTTCGTCGCGGCGCGACGATTGGCGCTAATGCGACGATCGTGTGCGGAAACGAACTGGGTGAGTATTGCATGATCGGCGCGGGCGCCGTCGTCACGAAGGATGTTCCCGCCTACGCCCTGATGGTGGGCGTTCCGGCACGCCAGATGGGCTGGGTCTCGCGGATGGGCGAAATACTGGACGAGACCTTGGTGTGCCCCAGATCCGGCGAACGCTATGCCATTGTTGGGGCCGCGCTCAGACCTGTGGAGGCTTGAGCTGAAGCCGGGTCGCACGAGGCATTCCAAATACGAGCGCGACCCTTCGCCAGGCAGAAGATCAAGTGTCCCGCCACGCCTTGCTCAATCGTAGGGTAAACAGGTAGGAGATGGCACTAGCGACGTATCGTGTTGGTAGACGAAGCCATTGCAAGTGTCGCCAACGGCTAGACCAAGAACCGAAAGCGACTCCTAATCAATGTGCGGAATTTTTGGTATCATCTCGACTGATCAGTGGCCCAAAGAGGACCTGGTGCAGCTGGCCACCTACGCGCAGCAGCGTGGACGTGACTCCAGCGGTCTCATGTTTTTCAAGAGCGGCGCTTATCACGTCAGCCGTGCCGACTATCCAATACTGAGGCTGCTGCGCGAGACCAGCGTCGCCAATAGCGGGATAGCCATCGGTCACAGTCGGCTGATCACCAATGGCCTGAATGACAACCAGCCAGTGCTTCGCGAAGGCGTCTGCGTTCTCCACAACGGCATCGTGGTTAATCACGAAAGTATCTGGAGCGAAATCGACAAGACTCGTCACCAGCAGATCGACACCGAGGTCATCCCCGCGATTGCCGCCGCCGTTCTGGAAGCCGGCGGCGCCGTTGCCGAAATTCCTCAGAAAGTTCGCGAATTGTGCAAGGGCATCGTCGCCTGCGCCATGGCCATTCCTGCGCTCGGCAAGCTCTGCCTCTTCTCCAACAACGGTAGCCTCTATGTCGGGACGAAGGGGGGGGCGACCTACTTTTCTTCGGAAAGCTACCCCCTCCGGCAGTTGAAATGCGACGGCATTGCCCAAGTGCTGGAGCATGCCGTTATTCTGGACATCCCGACGTTCACTGGTGATTTCGTTGTCGTCGACCAGGAAGAGCGCAAGACAGACCTGATCCCGGCCTTCACGCATTCCGCCGCCGAGGAGAAGCTGCTGGTTTACCCGCAGAACAACCTTCGCCGGTGCACCAAGTGCGTGTTGCCCGAAACCATGCCCTACATCCGTTTCGACGATGAGGGAGTGTGCAACTATTGCCTTAACTACCGCCCGCGGAACAAGGCGAAGCCCAAGGAGGAACTCTTCGCCCTCGTCGAGCCCTTCCGCCGCGCGAATGGCAATGATTGCATAGTGCCGTTTTCCGGCGGACGGGACAGTTGCTACGGGCTGCACCTGATCGTCAACGAACTGCGGATGAAGCCGATCACCTATACCTATGATTGGGGCATGGTGACCGATCTGGGGCGACGCAACATCAGTCGCATGTCGGCTGAGTTGGGCGTGGAGAATATCATCGTTGCCGCGGACATCACGCAGAAGCGCGAGAACATCAAGAAGAACCTGCGCGCCTGGCTGAAGTCACCGCATCTGGGGATGATTAGCATCCTCACCGCAGGCGACAAGCATTTCTTCCATCATGCTGAAACCATCAAGCAACAGACCGGCATCAACCTCAACCTCTGGGGGATCAATCCTCTCGAGGTGACCCATTTCAAGGCGGGCTTCCTTGGGGTTCCGCCCGATTTCGAGGAGGAGCGCGTCTATCAGAGCGGCGCGATGAAGCAGTTGCGCTATCAAGCCCTGCGTTTTGGCGCCATGCTGCAAAGCCCCGGCTATTTCAACAGTTCACTGTGGGACACGCTTTCGGGCGAATATTACCGCAGCTTCGCCACGAAGTCGGATTACTTCCATGTGTTCGACTATTGGACCTGGGAAGAGCACGCCGTGGACGAGTGTCTCAAGCAATATGACTGGGAACTGGCGCCGGATACGAACACGACCTGGCGGATCGGTGACGGAACGGCCGCCTTCTACAACTACATCTACTACACCGTGGCTGGCTTCACCGAGCATGACACATTCCGCAGCAATCAAATCCGGGAAGGCCAGCTTACGCGCGAAGAGGCCATAGTCCTGGTGGAGGACGAAAATCGGCCGCGCTACACCAATATCCGCTGGTATTTGGACGCCGTCGGCCTCGATTTTTCTGAAACCATTCGCGTTGTGAACGAAATTCCCCGGCTGAGCTGACCGCCATGGCCAGTATCTGGTACATCTCGAAATACATGTCGTTCCCGACCCAGGGCAGGGTGGGTCTTCGCGCGTTCATGATCCTGCGGGAAATGGTCAAGATGGACCACGATTGTGTGGCCATCACCTCTGACTCCAATCATTTGATCGATCCCCCGAGCATACCAGGCACCCATCTGGTCGAAACCATCGATGGTGTCACCGTATGCTGGGTCAAGACACGCAAGTATCGCGGTGCCAAGTCATTCGGGCGCATCCTGAGCTGGCTTGATTTTGAGTGGAGGCTGTGGCGGCTTCCCGAGACTGGCTTCACGCCGCCGGATGCCGTCATTGTTTCAAGCTTGTCCCTTTTCACCATATTCAACGGCCTCCTGCTGCGGCAGCGCTTTGGCTGCAAACTGATCTTCGAGGTACGCGATATCTGGCCGCTGACGATTGTCGAGGAAGGTGGTTTCAGCCGCTTTAACCCGTTCGTCATGGGCCTGCAAATGGTTGAAACACTCGCTTACCGCACCAGTGACGCTATCGTGGGGACGATGCCTAACCTTCGGCAGCACGTTGCCGAACTGGTGGGCATAGGCAAAGCTGTCCATTGCGTTCCCATGGGGTTTGACGACGCTCCGACCGAGGCCACTCCCCTGCCGGCGGACTATGTGAGCGAGCATCTCCCCAAGGACAAGTTCATCGTTTGCCACGCAGGGACGGTCGGTATCACGAACGCGCTCGACACCTTTTTTGAATGCGCCCGCAACATGCGGGATAGTGACGATGTCTTTTTCCTGATTGTCGGCGATGGCGATTTGAAAGAACACTATCGCGCAGCCAATTCAGATCTGCCGAATGTGGGCTTCGCCCCAGCGGTGCCCAAGCCGATGGTGCAAGCGGTTCTCGATCATTGCGATCTGCTGTATTTCTCGACACACCCTTCCAAAGTTTGGAAATTCGGCCAGTCTTTGAACAAGGTGATCGACTACATGCTGGCCGGCCGACCGGTGGTGGCTTCGTATTCGGGGTATCCGTCGATGATCAACGAGGCGGGCAGCGGATCCTACGTCCCCTCCGGCGACCCTGTGGCCCTCGAAACGGAGATACGCCGTTTTGCCGCCATGCCGCGCGAGGAGAGGCTGCGTCTGGGCAGAGCAGGTCGCGAATGGGTGCTGAAGAACCGCTCCTACGGCGCACTCGCCACGGACTATCTGTCCATAGCACTCGGCGAAACCAAGTGAGCATGGGGACCTCCGTGATCAAGCGCACCGCCGACGTCATTCTGGCGGTGCTTGTATTCATCCTGCTGTCGCCGCTTTATCTTGCACTGGCACTTCTCGTTCGCGCCAAGCTTGGGAGGCCCGTGCTGTTTCGTCAGGAGCGCCCGGGCCTAAACGGCCGACCGTTTGAGATGCTCAAGTTTCGAAGCATGAAGAATGCCTTCGGACCGGATGGGCAACCCCTGGCCGACTCGGAGCGGTTGACCGCCTTCGGCAAGACGCTCCGCTCCACGAGCCTGGATGAGCTGCCCGAGTTCTGGAATGTGCTGAAGGGCGACATGAGCCTGGTGGGCCCGCGTCCGCTGCTTATGGAATACCTGCCGCTTTACTCTGCCGAGCAGGCAAGAAGACATGAGGTGCGTCCCGGCATCACGGGATGGGCACAGGTCAACGGGCGCAATGCCATAAGTTGGCCCGAGAAGTTTGCGCTGGATGTGTGGTATGTTGATAACCACACGATCTGGCTCGACCTCAGGATATTGCTCCTCACGGTGACCAAGGTTGTCCGGCGCGAAGGTGTTACCGCCGAAAGCTCCGTGAGTGCGGAAAAATTCACGGGTAATCCATGATGCGGCTGGCGGTTCTGGGAGCGGGCGGGCATGGACGGGTTGTAGCCGAAAGCGCGGCGGCCGCGGGTTGGGACGTCGATTTCTTCGACGATGCGCAGACCGACACAGTGGACGGTCGGCGGGTCATCGGCAAGCTGGAAGCGGCGCTGAGCACGC
>Ga0247738_10000853_pt1 | contig 11165 bp, 7 predicted proteins | sample UWRJL013104B2_FD_180936 | JGI IMG/M metagenome (GOLD analysis project Ga0247738, IMG submission 180936) | Plant litter microbial communities from Arlington Agricultural Research Station in Wisconsin, United States - UWRJ-L013-104B-2 | ecosystem: Environmental > Terrestrial > Plant litter >...
GTATTGAAGCCCAGACACATCGAAATTCAGGTCATTGCGGATAATTACGGTAACGTGTGCCATCTTTTCGAGAGAGAATGTTCTATCCAACGTCGTCATCAGAAAGTCATCGAAGAGGCTCCAAGCCACATTCTTACTACGGAATTACGCGCAGCCATGGGTGAAGCAGCAGTAAATGCAGCTAAAGCCTGCCATTATTCAGGGGTAGGAACTGTAGAATTCTTATTGGATGCGGATCGAAACTTTTATTTTTTAGAAATGAATACCAGGTTACAGGTGGAACACCCTGTCACTGAATATATCACAGGATTAGATCTGGTGGAAGAGCAAATTAAAATATCCAGAGGAGAAAAGTTGAGCTTCAATCAGGATGATCTTTTAATAAATGGCCATTCTATGGAATTGAGGATCTATGCAGAAGATGCTTTTAACGATTTTCTTCCATCGATAGGCACTTTGAACAAGTATACCGAACCAAAAGGTCAATATGTTAGAGTCGATAGTGGTTACAGGGAAGGAGACGAGATTCCCGTGTTTTATGACCCATTGATCGCAAAATTAGTAGTGTGGGGATCAGACAGGATCAAGTGCATAGAGGAGTTGAAAAATGCGATAGCTAATTACAGAATAGAGGGAGTATTGACTACACTTGCTTTTGGTACATATGTAATGAACCATCCGGCTTTTGTATCAGGAGATTTTGACACAGGCTTTGTTGGAAAATACTTTAATAATGAGATAAAAGAACAAATCGAACACACGAATGCTTCACTTGCAGCTATTTTAGCTCACAAATTATATTCAGATAATAGAAATGCAGAAAATACAACATTATTGAATAAATCCAGCTGGAGGATTAATGTGCTTTGAGCGCATCCGGATTATAATGGACATAAAAGTTGATCCATATCGACCTAGATATTCTGAAAATAAATGCATATAAAAAGATGATTAGTGCAAGACTAAAGATGAATGCATATCCAACTGTGATGTCCAGTAAGAAAAAGAAAAATGCAAAGAATGCGAAGATCAGGAAAGAGGAAACGATATATCCGATGTACATGGCGCCCCAGTAAAAACCCGGCTCAAGGGTAAATTTTTGCCCGCAATGATCACATTTTTCACTCATCGTGAACCACCCTTTGAAAGAAAGTATCTTCGTAGGATAGAGGTCACCTTCGTGGCATTTCGGACATTTAAAGTTGATTACACTGTTGAGTTTTGAACCTTTGGTGGCCATGATGTATGCTTAATTTATCTTAAAATAAGTTTTTCGCGCTCAGGTCCTGTAGAAATGATCGTGAATGGAACACCCAATCTTTTTTCAATATCGGTGATGAAAACCCATGCTTCTACAGGGAGGTTTTCTGTTTCAGTGATATTTTCAAGAGAGGACTTCCAGCCTTTGTAATCCTTGTATGTACATTCTATATCAGAATCCAGGTCATAAGGTACTACATTGGTCTCAGCGCCGTCTATTTTATAACTGACGGCCGCCCTTAAAGTTTCAAAATTATTCAATACATCGAGCTTTGTCATCACTAATTGAGTGACACCATTCAACATGACACTGTACTGCAAAGTTGGAAGATCGATCCAGCCACATCTGCGCGGTCTGCCTGTAGTAGAACCAAATTCATTTCCTTCCTGACGGATCTTCTCTCCGGTCTCATCATGCAATTCAGTAGGGAACGGTCCGGATCCCACACGAGTGCAATATGCCTTAGTGATGCCAATTACTTCACCTATTTTGTTGGGAGCAACTCCCAGTCCGCTACAAACTCCTGCAGTGATCGTATTGGAAGAAGTGACATAAGGATATGTTCCGTGATCTATATCAAGTAATGAACCCTGAGCACCTTCTGCCAGGATCTTTTTACCTGCCTCGATCGCATTGTTTATATAATACTCACAATCGATCTGTTCAAGTTCTTTAATAGTTTCAACACACTGGAACCATTTTTCTTCTTCTCCCGCTAAATCATATTCTACTTTGCCGAATTGTTTGGCAAGTGCTATATGTTTTTCTTTCAGTTTGTTATATAATTCTTTGAAGTTAGACTTGAATAAGTCTCCCATTCTAAGACCATTTCGGCCAGTTTTGTCCATGTAAGTCGGACCGATTCCCTTTAATGTTGAGCCGATCTTTTCCACACCTTTGGAAGATTCAGAAGCAAGATCTAACATTCTGTGGGTCGGCAGGATCAAATGAGCTTTTCTGCTCACCTTCATTCTCGCTTTATAATCGATGCCCAGATTGCGAAGATTGTCCAATTCCTTAGTAAGGGTGATCGGGTCTATTACGACACCATTTCCGATGATGTTCATGATATTGGAACGAAAGATCCCGCTGGGCACGGTATGAAGTACGAATTTTTGACCGTCTATCTTCAACGTATGACCTGCATTTGGGCCACCCTGAAATCTACATACGACATCATATTGTTCTGCAAGGTAATCGACTATTTTGCCTTTACCTTCATCACCCCATTGCAATCCTATTATTACATCTATTTGTTTACCGGACATGTTCTTTTTTTATAAGCGGACAAAAGTAGCAATAAATAGCGTTTTTATATATGTTAAAACTTAATTTGTCCTATTTATTTTATCTGTACTTAAGAGGTGGCGATATTGTTTTTCTTTCCTTTACCGGTTACGATGATATATCCTGCCAGACCAATGATGAAAAGTGAAAAGGAAATGATCTCTGCCTGAGACATATCCATTCCAAATATGTGAAATGTATCATTAACTCTGATCTTCTCAATAAAGAATCTTTCAAATCCATTCAACATGCAATAAACAAAAAATAACTGACCGGGAATGGCCAATTTTTTTCTCAGCGACCAGAGTATTCCAAAGATGCCAAATGCCAGCACGGTTTCATAAATAGGGGTAGGGTAGACCCCGGGAGAAAGTTCGGTACAATATTTACCAACACAATCAGCAATTTTAACACCTTCTTCAGCCACATTGCGGGGATAAGAATTTGACCATAACCAATCAGGCAGAAAAAACCAGTCAGGTTTCGGAGCTGCCACAATTCCCCAATCACCATCGCCGGATAACTGACATCCTATTCTGCCGATGCCATAACCGACCATCAATGAAGGAGCAGTTGCATCACAGATGTCTAATGTTTTGATGCCCAATGTTTTGACATATCTTGTCACAGCAAAAAAAGCCAGGATCAATCCTCCGTATATTGCCAGGCCACTTCCTGATAAGAGAGAATGGATAGGGTCCCTGATAAACATCTGTATAGATTCAACACTTTCGAACAAAGCAAATATTTTGGCTCCGATCACTCCTGATACCGCAGCGACAATAGTGATGTCACCTATTTTGTCATGAGGCCAGACAATGGTTGTCTTGCCGTCTTTTGTAACTTTTAAAGGTTGAAGTTGACCATTCTGTTCTCTTCTTCTGATCTCCAGTCCCAGAAAATAACTGCTGCATAGGATAGCTATCGCCATCATTAAACCAAAGATCTTAATGATTGAAGCCCAGTTATCAGGGGCTGTGCCAAAAAGATCATGTAGAACGTATGAAAAGTCAGGATACATGTGATGTTATTTGATGTGATGATCTTAAATATGAAGGTTTATATTTTTAAATAATTCATATTTTTAAAATCAATTCGTAAAGGTGATTAATTTTTATGATTTTGTTAAATGGATTAAAACAATAATTTTGCCGCTTTAACTATTATTTATTTTTTTCGTTGTAAGAATACAATTTGATCAAAACATGAGAATATTTATTTTATTTGCAACCATCATTACCCTGGCATCATGTAATACCTCAAAAAAGGTTAAGGGCACACCGGTTCCTGCAAAAGAATCTGAGCTTGTAATCGTTAAACCTGAAGTTCCACCGGTGGCTGCCAAAAAACCTGAGATAGGAAAAATATTGCTTCCTATGAAAGTTGAATTCCAGCAGGTGGAGATGAAAGGTGACATGGAACTTGAAAATAAGACTGACAAATATTCTTTTACATTCAACATCAGAATGATCAAAGACAGCATTATCTGGATGCAGTTGAAGAAATTCGGATTGGAAGGAGCAAGAGTTTTGGCTACTAAAGATACATTGTATGCTGTCGACAGATTGCACAGAACTTATATGAAAAAGAGCTGGGCACAGATTCAGACTCAAATGAATGCACCAATTGATTTTCAGGCATTGTATGAGCTGATCGCCGGCAATCCGGTTTATTTCCAGGGAGGTGTTGACAGTCTTCAGACTACAGAGAATATGAAATATATTACCAGCCAGAACAAAGAAAGACGAGTAGAGATTGGTATCAATGCAGTGATGAATGAGATCATGTCTTATGTGATCAAAGACCTGAAAAAACCAAATATGGTCAATCTGAAACTGGCGGATTACAAAATATTATATGATAAAAAAAAGTTTTCTTACCTTCGTGATATTGAGATACTTTCGAATAATGTAAAACTACTATATGTTAATCTCGCTTTCGACGAAGTCATTAGAAATCAAGGCTTTAAAACACCATTTGAGATACCTGTCGGTTACAAGCCAATGGACCAATAAATTACGTTTCTTATTTATTGTTTCAACTATTCTCTTTTCTTTAAATATTTCCAATGCTCAGAATACAAATGAACTTGAAAATAAAAAGAAAAAAGTTGAGCAAAATATAAAAAAGACTCAGGAACAACTCAAGCAAACTAAAGATTCAAAAGCCTCCACTTTAAAGGATTTCAATAAGATCCAGCAAAAAATAGACGATCGTAAAGGGGCTATCGAAGAGGTTCAGACTGAGATCCAATTCGTCCGAACTATTATTTCTGACAAATATTCTGCAATCAACAGATTAAAAGGCGAAGTCAATTCTCTCAGAATGGAATATGCTAAAGTCATGAAAAGTGCATACAAAGCAAGCCTGATGACGAATGAATGGATGTTGATCCTTTCTTCCAGCAGCATGAATCAGGCCTTCAACAGATGGATGTATCTGAGAAATATCAAAAAAGACAGAAAAGCTAAAGCAGCTGCAATTGCTCAAAAACAATTACTAGTAGAAGAAGAACTGGCCAACCTGGAGAATATGAAATCCGGTAAACAGGTTTTATTGAACAAAGAACAAAGCCAGTCAAATCTTCTCGTTAAAGATCTCAAGCAAAAAAATCAGGTACTCAGTAATCTGACCCAGGACGAAAAAAAATTGATCAATGACTTGAACAGGCAGAAAAAACAACAAAGAGCCATAGCTGCTGACATAGAAAAGGCGATCAGAAAAGAAATCGAGAAAAAAGAGCGGGAAGCTCGTGAACTGGCAGCCCGCGAACGAAAAAAAGAAAAAGAAAGAGAAGCAGCACTTGCAGCAGCAGCTGAAAAAAAAGAAGCAGCCGCTTCCAAAACTGAAGAGAAAGGAGAATCAAAAGCAGAAAGTTCTTTAGAAGTTAAAAAAGAAGTTGTTGCTGTGAAAAGTAAGAAAGTCACAGAAAAGAAAGAGGTTGTCATGACAGAAACTCCTGAAAGTGCTTCTCTGTCTTCCGACTTTCAATCTAATAGAGGCAGCTTTGCATGGCCTGTGAAAAGAGGAGTCATCGTCAGAGGTTTTGGTAAACAAGTGCATCCCGACCTCAGTCATGTCACTATTGTCAATAATGGCATCGATATCAAGACAGATGCAAATGCTGATGTATCTGCAATATTTACAGGTGAAGTGGTGCATATCGCATTTCTTTCAGGATATAAAAATACAGTCATGATCAATCATGGTAAATATTACACTATCTATTCCAATCTTGAATCCGTCAATGTAAACAAAGGCCAGAAGGTCAGGAAAGGAGATTCAATAGGCCGCGCTGCCATCAATGGTGATACAGGAAATACTGAGGTTCACTTCGAACTTTGGAATAAACAAAGTCCTTTGAATCCTGCTCTATGGTTAAAGAGAAATTGAAAGTGAGATATAAATTCTGAAGTAATATTCTTGAGGATTAATGTGCCTCCAGCCAATTCGCCCCAATACCTGTGCTCACTTCGATCGGAACAGCCAGTCCCGGAATAGCATTTCTCATGCAATGCTCCACAATGGCTTTGACTTCTTCCAGTTCGCTTTTTAGAACATCGAATACGAGTTCGTCATGCACCTGCATGATCATCATGGATTGAAGACCTCGTTTTCTGAATTCGTCATGGATGGAGATCATGGCAAGTTTGATCATGTCCGCTGCGGTACCTTGTATAGGGCTGTTGACAGCTATTCTTTCAGCTCCACTTCTAGCCAGTGAATTTCTTGAGTTAATATCTCTCAGATATCTTCTTCTACCCATTAAAGTAGTTACATAACCCAGCTCGTGTGCTTCATTGACCATACGATCCATGTACGCTTTTAAGCCACTGAATTGAGTGAAATAGGCTTCGATGATCTCTTTTGCTTCCGTCCTTTTGATGCCCAGTTGTCGACTAAGATTTAGAGAACCTGCTCCATATATAATACTGAAATTTACAGTTTTAGCATTTCTACGCTGATCCGCTGTGACTTCTTCCAGAGGCACATTGTATACTTTGGCTGCAGTGGCGGTGTGAATGTCCAATCCTTTCTGAAAAGCTTCGACCATATTGACATCTTTACTCAGCTCTGCGATGAGCCTCAATTCTATTTGAGAATAATCGGCTGAAAGAATGATGTGATCTTCGTTTTTAGGGACGAAAGCTTTTCTTATCTCACGGCCTTCTAAGGTTTTGATCGGTATGTTCTGAAGGTTTGGATTATTGGAACTCAATCTGCCCGTCGCTGCCAATGCCTGATTAAAACTACTGTGAACTCTATTCGTAACACTGTTGATCATCTTTGGAAGAGAGTCTACATAAGTAGATTTCAATTTGCTCAGACTTCTGTGGCTAAGGATGTCGTCTACAAATTTATATTCCAGGGCAAGCTCAGAAAGCTTTACTTCATCGGTAGAAAACTGGCCTTGCTTGGTTTTAGCCCAGCGGTATGGGATTTTCATTGTTCCAAATAGCAGATCACCTACTTGTCTGGGGCTATTGATGTTGAATTCCTGTCCGGCATTTTCGTAGATCTTTTTTTCAAGCTCTACGATCCTTTGACCTAACTCCAGGCTGTAATTTCCTAAGTAGGTTGAATCAATATTGACACCGGAAGTTTCCAGATCAGCCAATACGTATACAAGTTTGCTTTCGATGTTTTCATACAACTCTTCAGATTTTATCTCTTTCAAGCCCGGAAGCAGAAAATTGTACAATTGCAGGGTGATGTCCGCATCTTCTGCAGCGTATTCCTTTATTTGCTCCAATGGTACATCGCGCATGGAGATCTGATTGTTTTTCTTTTCACCAATTAACTCTTCAATGGCAACAGGCTTATATTTGAGATAAGATTCTGCCATATAATCCATTCCATGTCTGAGGTCGGGTTCTACCAGATAATGTAAAAGCATCGTATCGATCAATTTTCCATTGATCCTTATTTTATACTTCATCAGAACACTGATGTCGTATTTCAGGTTCTGACCTATTTTTTCAATTGCATTGTCTTCAAAAAATGGTCTTAATCTTTCAACTATTTTCTGAGCCTCTTCCATTCCTTCCGGTACGGGGATATAATAGGCTTTATGAGCTTCATTACTGATGGAGATTCCTACAAGTTCAGCAGTGATCGGGTCCAGACCTGTCGTTTCTGTGTCAAAACAGAAATATGGAAATCTCCTTAAGTCGGTATATAAATCATTCCAATCCTGATCAGTAATCACGGTCTTATATTCATGTGGAGTGTTATGAATATTAAATTCAGCATTAGAAAGGTCAGGAGTAAAAGTGCTTGTTTTAATATCTGATTCAGGACTATCAAACATGGATGTTTGCTGAGCTCCCTCCAGATCTGAAGATTTGACGGTTTTTGCGACTTTAGGTTTTTCTTCTCCGGGTAATGGACTTTTACCTAAGATTGTAGCAGCTAATGTTTTGAATTCCAACTCCTTAAATACTTCCAGCAAAGCTTCTTTATCGAATTCTTCCATGATATAATGGCTAGATTCGAATTCAACCGGAGCATCTATATGAATAGTTGCAAGAGTCTTGGAAAGTCTTGCCAGATCTGCTTTTGTTTCGACAGTTTCAGCTAATTTTCCTTTTAGTTGATTGGCATTGGCTATGATGTTTTCAATATTGTCGTAATCTGCAAGGAGTTTTACTGCTGTTTTCGGTCCTACACCCGGAAGTCCCGGGATATTATCCACTGCATCACCCATGAGTCCCAGCATGTCGATGACCTGATCAATGCGTTGGATTTCCCATTTTTTCAATACCTGTTCTACACCGAGGATCTCTATATCATTTCCAAATCTGGCAGGCTTATACTGGAAAATATTTTCTGAAACTAATTGTGCATAATCCTTATCCGGCGTAACCATAAAGACCTGAAAGCCTTCTTTTTCGGCTTTTTTAGCTAAGGTGCCTATCACATCATCCGCTTCATAATTGGCGATCACCTCCACCGGAATCCGCATACCCTGAAGTATTTTTATTATATAAGGTATCGCAAAAGAAATGTCTTCAGGTTGGGCATCTCTCTGTGCTTTATATTCAGCATAGATTTCACTTCTGAAAGTTCCACCTTTCGGATCGAATACTACGCCAAGATGAGTAGGACGCTGATTAGAGATCAATTCCCACACCGATCTTATAAAACCATTGATCGCGGATACATTTTGTCCTTTCGAATTCATCAGAGGCCTTGTAATGAAGGCATAATGGGCTCTGTAAACCATGGCATGACCATCGATGAAAAAAATCCTTTTATCTGAAGACATGAAATTTTTATTTAGATGGTAAATGTAAGGTATTCCAAAACATATGGAAAAAACTGAATGAAATAATTGGGTTCTAGACTTCAAAAAAGATTGACTTCTAATATTTATCTAATTGATTATGAGCTTAATTTTGATAAATTTTAAAAAAAAAGGTCTTGTTTTTTAACAAATTACATTTTTTTGTATCTTTGTAGCGCAAAAATAAAAATTACATAATCTTTGCTTAATTATAACTACCAAGTGGAAAAGCCCCTTGTTGATAAAGTCGGAATGATCAATTGGAATTCAAAGAAATTTGGATCTCATATCAGTGTCCTGCCGTCTCCTGGTTTAATTGAACTGAATTCATCTGATTTTTACTTAGTTTTCTTCTATCCGTCCACCCACATTAAGACCAACCTTTCTAAATTAATATCTGAATGACGCTATTAAAGTTGCTATCATATATTGGTATTGTTGCTGTATTAATCACAGGCCTTACTATATATTTTAAGAGATCAAAGAATTATGCTATCAGCTTTCTCCAGCATTTTAGCGGGGTCTTGTTTTTAGTTTCAGGTTTTGTAAAAGCTGTAGACCCTCTAGGTACTTCTTTCAAAATGGAGCAATACTTTACTTCATTTTATTATACTTTTGAAAATACCGCTTTTTCATTCATAGCGCCCTTATTTCCATTTTTAAACACATATGTCAATGTATTTTCTATCTCGACCATCGTACTTGAGATGGTACTGGGAGTGATGCTGATCCTGGGCATTAAACCTAAGTTTACTGCATGGGCATTTTTTGTGCTAATGTTGTTCTTTACTGTGCTTACCGGATTTACATATCTGACAGGATATGTGCCAATGGAAGCCAATTTCTTTGAATTCAGTAAATGGGGAGAATATGCAGCATCCAACATGAGGGTTTCAGATTGTGGATGTTTCGGTGATTTCCTGAAAATAGAACCAAAAACTTCCTTCCTTAAGGATGTTTTCCTCATGATTCCCGGAATTATCTTCATTGTATATCACAGATTCTTTCACAAGTTATTCAATAGTGGCGCCCGTCTCGGCTTGTTTATAGTTTCTTTGGTAGGATTTTTGTTTTACTGCCTGAACTATATGTACTGGAATGAACCAGCTGTCGATTTCAGACCATTCAAAGAGGGGATAAGTATAAGAGATGCCAAAGTAAAAGAGCAGGAAGCAGAAGCAAACAGGCCTGTAAATATGGTCATCACACCTATTGCCGGAGGCGAAAAAGTTACGATGTCTCAGGATGAATACATGAAACGTTTCGCAGAATTTCCAAAAGAAAAATTCACCATTGAGCAGGAGACCGGTGAATCTGAAGTTGCGCATTCAAAGATCAGTGATTTCAGGATCACAGATGTTCAGGATGGAGACGTGACAGACCAGATTCTACAGGATACAGGCTACAGTCTGATGGTGATCAACTATAAAGTTTCCTTTGATACGGAGAAGAAAATGGTAGAAGTGATCGATACAGTTTTTGCTCCAATTGACTCTACTAAAGCTGTTTCGGATTCAGCCCGCACGATAGTCAATATAAAAAAGACAAATCAGGAAGTTGAAAATTCATTATTTAGTCAAGATTGGTTGAGCTCTTATGAGTCAAAAATCAATCCGTTGATCAAAAAATCTGATGCTAAAAAAATTCCGGTTTATTTGGTTTTTGGTGGGCTTTCACCTCAACAGATGAATGATGCAGTCACCGCATTGAAGCTTGATTTGCCTCCTTATCAGGGAGATGAAACGATCCTTAAAACCATTATCAGATCTAATCCGGGAATTCTGCTTTGGAAAAATGGTGCTATCGTGAAAAAATGGCACATCAATAAAGCTCCGGATTGGGAAGATATAGAAAGTTATATGAAGTAGCGGATGCTAAACATTCCTTCTGAAAAGAAGTAATTTAAAAAACAAAACATTGTGTGAAGCGATCCTCAGGATTTTATTCACAATTAATATTATACAATTTTGTAATATTACAGGTCAAAATATAAGATGCTAAGTAGAAGAAATATAAGAGTAAAAGTGATGCAGGCGTTGTATAGTTTTTATACAACTGAAGGAATCAAAAAAGATGAAGTGTTGACAGGGTACGATGATACGATCCGCAACTCTTATATTCTGCTTAATTATCAGCTATATCTGATGGTAAAAATAGCCGAGCACTCCAAAGATGATTTGATCAAGCGCCAGGCAAAGTTGCTGCCATCAGAGTTTGACAAATCTTTTACGGCAAAATTGTTTGATAATCAGTTGACTCAAACCATTGCAAAAAATAAAGAGCTGCTCAGAAGTTGGGAGAAAAATCAGTTTAACGAAAAGACACCGGAAG
>Ga0247738_10000854_pt1 | contig 11155 bp, 10 predicted proteins | sample UWRJL013104B2_FD_180936 | JGI IMG/M metagenome (GOLD analysis project Ga0247738, IMG submission 180936) | Plant litter microbial communities from Arlington Agricultural Research Station in Wisconsin, United States - UWRJ-L013-104B-2 | ecosystem: Environmental > Terrestrial > Plant litter >...
CGAGCTCGGGCCGACTGCGCCAGAAGTGGTGCGTCTGCGTGATGCCCGTGCCCGCGGGGAAGGGGTCGATGGCGCGGTCATCCGTGGCGAAGATGACGGGCGACAGCAGGTGGTCGTGCAGGTTCTCGCCCACGCCGGGAAGGTCGAGCACGGGCTCGATACCGAGTCGGCGCAGCTCGTCGGCCGGGCCGATCCCGCTGCGCAGCAGGATGCGCGGCGAGTCGATCGCGCCGGCCGCGAGCACCACCTGGTCGGCCTGCACGCGTTCGAGGGCACCCCCGACCTCGTACTCGACTCCGGTCACGCGATCGCCGTCGATCAGCAGGGAGTGCACCCACGCACCGGTCACCACGGTGAGCAGGGGCGAGTCGATCACGGGCTCCGCGTAGGCGACCCAGGTGCTGAGCCTGCGGCCGTCGCGCACGGTGACCTGCTGGCGCGCCACACCGTCGAGGCTGGCGCCGTTGTAGTCGGGGTTCTCGGGGATGCCCGTCTGCACTGCCGCGTCAATGATCGACTGCTGGATCGGGTGCAGCTCGTAGTTCACGGTCACGTCGAGCAGGCCGTCGGTGCCGCGCAGCGGCGAGGCGGGGCCGTCGTAGTTCTCGATGCGCTTGAAGACGGGGAGCACATCGTCCCAGCCCCAGCCCGGGTTGCCGAGCGCGGCCCAGTGGTCGTAGTCCTGCGGCGCGCAGCGCACCCAGATCATGGCGTTCAGGGCGTGGGAGCCGCCCAGCACCCGGCCGCGGGGCAGGTGGAGGCGTCGACCCGCCGCGTGCGCCTGGGGCACCGTGAAGTAGTCCCAGTCGTCCGGGCTGTGCCACAGCTCGCCCATGCGGGCGGGGTTGTGAATCGCCTCGTTCGTGTCCGGTCCGCCGGCCTCGAGGAGCAGCACGCGCTGGCCCGCATCGATCAGTCGGCGCACGATCACCGAGCCGGCCGAGCCGGCTCCGATCACAATAACGTCAGGTCGGGTCATGGGCGGTCCTCCTTGGTCGCGGGTTAGAGACTGACACGCCCGACGGCGGCCCACCACCGCGACGGGGAGACAGTTCCCTGACAGACAAGTGCCGTTCTGCCCTCGACAACCCACTTCAATGCCGCACTGGCGATGCTGGGAGCACCGGGATTCCTCCGGCGACCCGTACGCGAAGGAGCGACCATGGCCGCCCATGACTCTGCACCGATCAGCTCACGGCAGGTGGTCTTCCCGAGCAAGGGCGTGATCGAGCTCGACGTCATCGACGTCCCGCAGCCGCAGCCCGACGAGCTCGTCATGCGCGTCACGCGCGTGGGGATCTGCGCGACGGACCTCCATCTGCTCGACGGACACATCGGCGACCCCTTCCCCCTCGTCCCCGGCCACGAATTCGTGGGGCTCGTTGATGCGATCGGCGAGCAGGCCGCGGCATCCCGGGGCCTGTCGGTGGGGGATCGCATCGCCGTCGAGATGCTCCTGCCGTGCGGCGACTGCCCGCGCTGCCGCGAGGGCGCCTACAACCTGTGCGACCGGGATGACCCGGAGCTCAGCGGCCCGATCGGCCGCGAGTACGGCGTGAACATCCCCCGCACGACGGCCCCGGGGCTGTGGGGCGGGTACGCCGATCACCTCATCGTGCCCGCCGAGGCCATAGTGCACCGGCTGCCCGCGGGCCTCGAGTGGGACACCGCGGCCCTCGTCGAGCCGCTCGCGGTCGCGTTCCGCGCCGTAGCGCGCGGCCGGGTCGGCCCGGGCGACACCGTCGTGGTCATCGGGCCCGGGCCCGTGGGGCTGCTCATCGCCGCGGCCGCGAAGATCGCCGGGGCGGCGACGGTCGTCATGGTCGGCACGCGGCCGAATCGTCTCGAGCTCGCCACGCGGTTCGGGGCCGATGCCGCCGTCAACTCCCGCGCCACCCCGGACGTGCGCAGCGCCGTTCGGGACGCTCTCGGCGGACTCGCCGACGTCGCGATCGAGATCGCCGGCGTGCCGGCGGCGCAGTCGCAGGCCGCGACCCTGGTGCGCCGGGGCGGTCGCGTGGTCCTGGCAGGCGCGTGCGGGTGGGATGCCGATGTCACCTTCGGCTCGGATCGCGACCTCCTGACGCGGGAGATCGACCTGCTGCCCTCCTTCCTCTCCGCCGGCGGCTACGAGCCCTCCATCGCCGCCCTCGCCGAGGCCCGGTACCCGTTCGGAGACCTCGTCACCCACCGGTTCTCGCTCGAGGACGTCGCGACCGCGTACGACCTCGTGCGAGGCAAGCAGGACGGCGTGATCAAAGCAGTTCTCGTCGTGTCCGAATGACGCACACCACCACTCATTGAAGGGAAGCACCATGAGCAGGACCAGCAAGGAGACCATCGAGGCCCACTACGCCGCGAACGAGGTGGGCGACCTCGAGGGGATGTTGGCTCCCTTCGCCGACGACATCGTCTGGACCGAGGCGGTCGGTTTCCCGCTCGCGGGCACGTACATCGGGCCGAGCGCTGTCGCCGAGAACGTGTTCGCGGCCCTGCAGCGCGACTGGGAGGGCTATGCCGTGGCCATCGACGAACTCATCGTCGACGGGCCCACGGTGGTCGCCCTCGGCACCTACTCGGGCACCTACCGCGCGACCGGCAAGTCGTTCACGGCCCGGGTCGCGCACATCTGGGAGGTGCGCGACGGCAAGGCCGTCTCGTTCGAGCAGATCACGGACACCGCAGAGGTCGCCGCCGCGATGGGGTGAAGGCACTACCGCCTCGCTCAGGCGAGGCGGTAGGCCTCCGCAAGCCGCTCTGGGTCTGCCCGGAGTTCGGACGCCGGGGCGTGGATGACCACCCGTCCCTGGGCGAGGGCGTAGGCATCCGTCGCGAGGTCGAGCGCGACGTCCGTGAACTGCTCGATGAGCAGCACCCCTACCCCGGACTCGGCGATCCTGCGCAGCGCGGGGACGAGTCGTCGCACAATGATGGGCGCGAGGCCGAGCGACATCTCGTCGATGATGAGAAACTTCGGCTCGCTCACGAGGGCCTGGCCGATGGCGAGCATCTGCTGCTGGCCGCCCGAGAGCGACCCGGCGAGCCGACCGCGCAGCGGCACGAGCTCGTCGAACAGGCTCTCCACGCGCTCGACGCCCGCCTCGCGCTGCGCGCGGGGCAGGAGCAGCGACGCGACGCGCAGGTTGTCGGCGACGGTCAAGTCCTTGAGGATGCGGTGGCCCTCCGGCACCGTCGCGAGGCCCGCCGCCCTGATGGCGGTGGGCGACTGCCCGGTGATCTTCTCACCCGCGAGGGTGACCGATCCCGCCGTCGCCTTGAGCACACCGGCGAGCACGAGCACGAGCGACGACTTTCCCGCGCCGTTCGGCCCGAGGAGGGCCGTGATGGTGCCGGGCTCGGCGACGAGGTCGACACCGTGCACGACCTGCCGACCGCCACGGTCGACGGTGACGGCACTGATCTCGAGTGCGCCGGTGCCGGTCATGCCGCCCCCTCCACGTCGGCGGTTCCCAGGTACGCCTTGCGCACCTCGCGGGACGCGAGCACTTGCGCGGTGGGGCCCAGCGCGATGACCTCGCCGAAGTCGAGCACGGCGGTCGTGCCGCACACCGTCGAGACCAGGTCCATGTCGTGGTCGACGAGAACGACCATCGCGCCGAACTCCTCGGGGATGCGCGAGATCAGGCCGATGAGCTTCTCGGTCTCTGCCGCGTCGAGGCCCGCGCCGGGCTCATCGAGCAGCACGAGCTTGGGCGATCCGCACACGGCCTTGGCGATCTCCACCAGTCGGCGTTCGAGCATCGTCAACTCGGAGCCCACTCGGTCGACCCCCTCGAGGCCCACGAAGGTCACCGCCGCCCCGATCTCCCCCCGCCGGGCACCGGTGTGCTCCGCCGCGAGCCGGATGTTGTCCCACGCGCTCAGCGTGTGGATCACCTGCTCCTGCTGGAAGGTGCGCCGCAGGCCCCAGCGCGCTCGCTTGGCTGCGTTCATCACGAGCATGTCCTGCCCGTCGAAGTCGACCCGCCCGGCGGCCGGCACGGCGAAGCCGCTCAGCACGTTGAAGAAGGTGGTCTTGCCCGCGCCGTTCGGCCCGACGAGCCCGCAGACGCCGCGCTCGAACACGAGCGACACCTGGTTCAGTGGCTTGACGCCGCCGTAGACGACGGTGAGGCCCTCGACGGTGAGGGTGCCGGTCATGGTCTCTCCTTCTTTCCGAACAGCCCGCGTATCCTCCGGGCCAGACCCTGCAGCTGGCCCGCGATGCCGCGGGGCGCCGTCGTGATCGCCTGGATCATGCCGAGGCCGAGGATGACGAAGATCAAGTTGCCGTCGACGCCGAGGGCGTCGAGCAGGGGAGGGAGCCCCTGGGAGAGGAAGCCCGCGATGACCGCGCCCAGGAGCGAGTACGCGCCGCCGATGAGCACGGTGGCGAAGAGCAGGATCGACGCGGGCGCCTTGAAGCTGATGGGGTCGAGCAGCCCCGCGTTGCCCGCGAGCAGGCCGCCCGCCACGCCCGTCGTCGCCGAAACCACGGCGAGCGCCCAGAGCCTGTACCGCACCGTGCCGATGCCGGCGGCAAGAGCGCCGGCCTCGCTCTGCCGCATCGCGGCCCACGCCCGGCCGGGGCGGTTGGCCAGGTGCAGCCCGATGATGACGAACATGATGATGGTCACCACGACGACGTATCTGAAGTACTCAGGGTCGGTGGTGCCGAGCGCCGGGCGGGCGAGCGGCTGCTGCAGCACCCCGCCGGTGGCGCGGCCGAGGAAGCCCTCCCCGCCGTTGGGGAATCCGGTGACGGTGAAGATGACCTCGAACGCGCCGGCGAGCATGAGCGTCACGATGGCGAGGTTCAGACCGGAGAGTCGCAGGGCCGGGAGGCCGACGAGCACGCCAATGACACCCGTTCCCACCGCGGCGATCACGAGCACGAGCTCGAACGGAAGCGAGGTTGCGTGCCCGACCCGAAGGGTGATCCATCCGCCCACGCCGATGAGCGAGACCTGCCCGAGCGAGACGAGGCCGAGGCGCCCGTAGAGCAGGGCAATGCCCGCCGCGGCGATCGAGATGATCGCGCAGTTGGTGAGGATCCGAGTCCAGTACGCGCCGAACAACCCCGGGCCGAACACGAGGAGCGCGACGAGGGCCACCACGAGGACGATGTTGCGGGCGCTCAGCAGCCGGCCGGGGCTCCACACCGGCACGCGGCTGGACCGCTGGCGCGGCTCGGCGGTCATCGTGCCACCTCGATCGAGACGACCTTGCGGCGCTGGAGGTAGAGGATCACGATCGTCGCGACGACGAACGGGGTCGCGTTGCTGAACGAGGATGTCGACGGGAAGGCCGACGCCACGGCCTGCACGACGCCGATCACGAGGCCGCCTATCAATGTTCCCCAGAGCGAGCGGAACCGCCCCACGACGACCGCCGCGAGGATCGGGATGACGATGAACGTGAGGAACACCGGCTCCAATCGGGTCTGGCTGGAGAGCAGAATGCCCGTGATCCCTCCGATGGCCCCGGACACCGTCCAAGCGAGCAGCTCCACTCGGCGAACGCCGACGCCCAGCATGGACGACAGCTCCCGGTCGCTCGCGAGCGCCCGCATCGCGGTGCCCGTGGGACTGTGCCGCAGGTAGAGGGAGGTGGCGACGACGATGGCGGTGGCCAGGGCGAGGCAGATGATCTGTGTCACCGTGATGCGGGTACCGATGCTGAATCCGATCGTGTCCGTCGGCAGGCGAAGCGTGCGCGCCTTGTCATTCCACGCGAAGAGCATGAGCCCGAGCAGGATGAGGGCGAGGCCCAACGTTGCGGTCGCCTTGGTCAGAATGGTGACGGTGGCGAGGAAGGGCCCTGCGAGCAAGCCGAAGATGAGCGAGAGAGCCGTCGCCGCGACGATCCCCAGTGCGTAGGCCAGGAGCGGTTGCATCCTGAGCTCCACGAACTGCCAGCTGAGCATCGCGGACACGGCGCCGAGGGCTCCGTAGCCGAAGTTCAGCACGCCTGTCGTGCGGTACAGCACCAGCATCCCGACACCACCGAGGGCGTAGAGGGAGCCGAGCACCAGACCGGCGACGACGAAGGGAAGGATCATCAGTGGGACGACTCTCTCGCTCGGCCGGCGCTAGCCGACCAGGCCTTCCGACTCTTCGTTCGCGAGAATGGACTCAAGCGCCGGGTCTCCCGAATCGATGCAGTCCGTCAGTCCGGTGAACACGCCGTCCTTGATCTCCGCGGTGCGGGTCGAGTGGTTGGCGTTGTGCTCGTTGCTCTCGCCGTAGTACCAGGGGCGGCACAGCAGGTCGGACGAGTAGTTGGTGATGCCGAGCATCGCCTGCGACACGGTCTCGCGCGTGATGTCGGCCGGGTCGAGCTCGAGGAGGGCGTCGGTGAACATCTTGGCGGCGAGGAACCCGGCCTGGCTGAAGGTGTCGCGCGGTGCGTCGGAGTCGGCGTAGGCGTCCATGACCGACTTCCACAGCTCGTTGTCCGCACCGTCGGCGTCGACCAGCTGCAGCTCCGAGTTGGCGATGAAGCCCTCCCAGTAGGCGCCGATCTGGCTGCCGAACTGGGCGTCGTAGCACGAGGCGGTGCACATCCAGGTGATGTCGCCGCGGGCGTCCTGCTGCTCCACGGCCGCGAGGATCGCGGCGGTGATGGGCCCCGGGTCGGCGATGATGACCGAGGTGGCGCCGGAGTCCTTGATCTTCTGGATCAGCGGCAGCCAGTTGCTCTCGGTCGGGTCGCTGAGCTCGGTGCCGACGATGTTGATGCCGTTGGCCTCCGCGTACTCGTTGATGCCCGCGGCGACCCAGTCGCCGTTGCCCTGCGTGTTGAGGCCGATCTGGAAGACGGCGTCGGCCTTGTTCTCCTGCTCCAGGTACTGCAGGAGCTGGATCGCGCTCTGCCGCGGGCCTGCGTTGACGGGGGCGATGTTGCTCGACGTGAAGCACGCCTGGGGAACGCCCACGCCCGTCAGTGAGTAGAGGTCGCCCTTGGCGTACTCGGCGTTGGCGACGTCGCAGCCAATGAAGGTCGCGTCGCCGACGAGGCCGACGATGTTCTCGTCTGCTGCGTAACCGGCCGCGAGCTGGGCGGTCTTGGTGGGGTCGAGGGCGTCATCCTGGTAGGAGTAGTCGATCGGGCGGCCGTTGATGCCGCCGTTGTCGTTGACGCAGTCGAAGTACGCCGCGGTCGCCTTGGGCGCCGACGAGAAGTCGACCCCGCCGCTCGCGGTGGCGATGGCGCCGACCTGGATCGGGTCGCCGGAGGCAACCTCGCCCGAGGCCAGGCCGCAGTCGAGCTCGCTCTTGTCGGTGGTGCCGCCGGCGTTGCCGGACCCCGCGTCATCGGGCACGCAGGCGGAGAGCGTGAGGAGCAGAAGTGCCCCCGACGCGAGCGCCAGGGCGCCCCTAGCTGTGATTGCACTCATTCGTGTACTCCTTCGTACGGGCGCTGGGCGCCGAGCCAATTCAGGGCGAGGGTCGCCCATGGATGGTGCTGCTCTCAGCATCCGGGAGAGCCGCGGTTGCTCGTTTGTTCTGCGGCGAAGAGCGCTTGCACGTGGGCGCACAGCCGCGACGGCCATCCTCGCGGCTGCCTGCGCTGTAGGACAGGCGGCGTGCGCCCACGGTCAAACGGATCGGGCCCCTCTCTGGGGATGCTGGTCTGACTAGTAATCAGAGTGCTCGATGAGGAGACCGTCATGTCCGAATACAGCGACTTGCTCGCCCGCGTGAGTGCCCCGTCCGGCGGCGGAAGGGCCGTAGACGACCCCGCCACCGGGGAGACCATCGGATACGTCGCCGAGCAGTCGGCTGACGACCTCGATGTCGCGATCGCCGCCGCCAAGAAGGCGCAGCCGGCGTGGGCGGCACTCGGCCATGCCCGGCGCATCGAACTGCTGCTCGCTGTCGCCGACCGAATCGACGCGGAGGCCGAGCCGCTGGCCGAGCTGCTCTCCCGCGAACAGGGTAAGCCGCTCAACGGGCCGAACGCCCGGTTCGAGGTCGGCGCGTGCTCGGCGTGGCTGCGCGCGACCGCCGCGACCGTGCTCGAGACAGAGGTTCTCGTAAGCGACGGCACCACCCGCGCCGAGCTCATCTACAAGCCCCTGGGCGTCGTGGGGGCGATCGGCCCATGGAACTGGCCGCTCATGATCGGCATCTGGCAGATCGCGCCCTCCCTGCGCATGGGGAACACGGTCGTGGTGAAGCCCTCGGAGTACACCCCGCTGAGCGTGCTCGCGATGGTCTCGATCATGAACGAGGTGCTGCCGGCCGACGTGCTGAGCGTGGTCGCGGGCGGCCGCGAGGTCGGCGCGCGCCTGGCCTCCCACCCGGATATCGACAAGGTCATGTTCACGGGGTCGACTGCGACGGGCCGCGAGATCATCAAGAGCTCCGCGGGCAACCTCGCGCGGCTCACGCTCGAGCTCGGCGGCAACGACGCCGGCATCGTGCTGCCCGGCACCGATGCCGTGGCCATTGCGGAAGGACTGTTCTGGGGCTCCTTCATCAACACGGGCCAGACCTGCGCGGCCCTGAAGCGCCTCTACGTGCACGACTCGATCTACGAAGAGGTCATCGCTGCCCTCAAGGAGGTCAGCGACCGGATGCCCATGGGCAACGGTCTCGTCGAGACCAACGTCCTGGGCCCGCTGCAGAACAAGAAGCAGTTCGACATCGTGTCGCGGCTCGTCGACGACGCGAAGAGCCGGGGCGGGCGCGTGGTGACCGGCGGCAGCGCCGCGACCGAGCTCGGCGAGCTGTTCTACCCGGTCACGATCATCGCCGACCTCAACGACGGCGACCCGCTCGTCGACGAGGAGCAGTTCGGCCCCGCGCTGCCGGTGATCCGCTACTCGGACGTCGAAGCAGCCATCGCGAGCGCGAACGGGCTCGACGCGGGCTTGGGCGCCTCGGTCTGGTCGTCCGACCCCGACGAGGCCCGCAACATCGCGGTGCGGCTGGAGGCCGGCACGGTCTGGATCAACCAGCACGGCACACTGCACCCGATGGCGCCGTTCGGCGGGATCAAGGGCTCCGGCTACGGCCTGGAGTTCGGCGTGGAGGGCCTCAAGTCGGTCTCGGTGCCCCAGATTATCAACGGCTGAGTTCATCGACGGCTGAGCCCATCACAGGAAAGGCCCGCGACCTCTCGGTCGCGGGCCTTCTTTTCTTGCCGAATCAGATCGGCTGCACGTCGGGGTAGGCGACGCTCCCGAGCGGGTAGATGTGGCCGCCGGCCCGGGAATGCTCGGCGTCGCCCTCGCCGTTCAGGCCCAGGAAGACGCCCGTGGTGCGCAGCTGGTACCCGAGGTCGTGCAGCCACACGCTCGCGACGGCGATCTTGAACTCCCGGAAGCAGAACAGGTAGAGGCCGTCGTCGAACTTCCACACCGTCGACATGTCGACATCGCCGTGACCGCGCTGCACCCCCTGCAGGCACTGCCACATGTAGCGCTCGCTCGACATGTACACGTGCTCGTACAGGTGCGAGGGGCTGTAGCGGTAGATGTTGCGCTTGCCGATGAGGTCCCGCGACGGGCCGGGCGCATCGCCCGACGGCTCCGCGCCCTCGAGCGCGCCGGCCCAGAACTGCTGCGACACCTGCGGCACGTCCTCGACGTGCTCGGATCCGATGAGCGAGTGCGCGGCGAGCGCCCGGTTCGTCGCGGTCGACACCACGAGGGTGAGCGACTCCCGCTGCCGCGACTCGAACGGGATGTTGATGAACAGCACGTCGTCGCGCACCTGCACGGCGTCGTAGGGGTCGCTGGCCTCGCTCGCCCGGAGCACTCCGTCCGCGCTCCACGTGACGTGGGTGGGGCTGTCGAACCGGAGGCTCAGGCGCGGGCCGTCCGCGAGCTCGACCTTGAGCGCGCGACCGGTCAAGTCAGCTCCCGGCAGGCGGTAGGTGTCTATTCCCGCGGCGAACTCGTCATAAGTGCGCCATTCGTCGGACGGGGCCGCGTCGAGGCGGTCGGTGGAGATGTCGGTCATACCCCTGATTCTGACCACTGGGTGCGCGGGAGCGGTTGACCTGACCGGAACGATGCTTGCGCGGCAGCGCACTGGGCGCCTGCGGGCCTCGGCGGAGTGGGACCGTGGATCATGACCACATTCCAGCCCGATCTGTTCGCCGGAAAGGTCGCCGTCGTCACGGGCGGCACCTCCGGACTCGGTGCCGGCACGGCCCGGTACCTCGCCGAGCTCGGCGCCCGCGTCTACGCCGTGGGGCTCGGCGCCGAGACTGCGGCCTTCCCGCCGGCGCTCGGCATCGTCACTCGCGAGCTGGATGTCACCGACGGCGACCAGCTGGCGGCGCTGTACGCCGAGCTCGACCGGCTCGACATCCTCGTGCCCGCCGCGGGCATCAGCCTGGGCGACCGAGAGCTCGAGTGGGAGGCCTTCACTACGGTCGTCTCTGTTCAGCTCCTCGGTGTGTACCGCACCATCGAGCTGGCCCGGCCGCTCCTGGCGAGGCAAGGCGGATCGATCATCACGATCGCCTCGATGTACGCCTACTTCGGCGGCGGGAAGATCGCGGCCTACGCGGCGTCGAAGGGCGGCGTCGTGCAGCTCACCAAGTCACTCGCCGAGGTCTACGCCGGCGAGGGCATCCGGGTCAACGCCGTCGCGCCCGGGTGGATCGACACCCCGCTGCTCACGCCGCTGCGGACCGACCCCGAGGTCGGGCCGCGCATCCTCGCCCGAACGCCGCTGGGTCGCTACGGCGACACGTCGGAGATCGCCTCGGTCGTGGCCTTCCTCGCCTCACCCGCCGCCGCCTTCATCACCGGCGCCGTGCTCCCGGTCGACGGGGGCTACCTGGTGACGGGCATCTAGCTGTACTGCAGCTAGCCGGCCACGTCGCGCACCGCTCGCGCGAGCGCGACCGACCGGAAGTCCGCGCCGCCCGGGAACTGCATGGGCACCGGGATGTAGCCGAACGAGATACCCGTGGTGGGGTCGGCGAAGGCGAGGGCGCCCCCCGCTCCGTCGTGCCCGAAGGCTCCGAGGCCCGCGAAGGGCATGCGCGGCTGGGGGATCATGAAGACCACCCCGAAGGCGTTGGTCACATCGAGGGTTCGGTCGTGCCCCCACGACTGTTGCTGCGCCATGGCCTGGAACGTCTCGGGGCGCGCGATCGGATGCGCCGACCCCGGGAGCGCGTCGGCGTAGAG
>Ga0247738_10000855_pt1 | contig 11149 bp, 10 predicted proteins | sample UWRJL013104B2_FD_180936 | JGI IMG/M metagenome (GOLD analysis project Ga0247738, IMG submission 180936) | Plant litter microbial communities from Arlington Agricultural Research Station in Wisconsin, United States - UWRJ-L013-104B-2 | ecosystem: Environmental > Terrestrial > Plant litter >...
AGTTATCGCTGCAGATAGTTTTATCCCGCAAGTTGATATTAAAGTAGAATTTTTTGACGGACAATCTATTACAACAACAATCGTTTCTCAATCTTTAGAATCATTGTTTAAAGAATCTGATTTCATCACATTACACGTTCCGGCACAAGATGGTTACATCATTGGCGAAAAAGAATTTGAAATTTTGAAAGACGGAGTTGGAATCGTAAACTGCGCTCGTGGTGGTGTTATTGATGAAGTAGCTTTAGTTAAAGCTTTAGATTCAGGAAAAGTTGCTTTTGCTGGTTTAGACGTTTTTGAAAGCGAACCAAAACCTGAAATGGCAATCTTAATGCACCCGAAAATTTCATTGACTCCGCACATTGGAGCTGCAACAGGAGAAGCACAAGACAGAATTGGAACTGAATTAGCCTCACAAATTATTTCTTTGTTGAGCTAATAATAAAATAAAAAGATTAACTTTAGAGGGATTTACTGCATTTTTTGTAGTAAATCCCTTTCTTTTTGATTAATTTTGTTGTGTAATTTTAAACTTTAAATATCATGTTTGAACAATTAACGCAGTTAGTACAACAATACGGAGGTGATGCCATTGTAAAAAACAATGCAGTCCCAAATGAACACAACGAGGCCGTTGTAAATGAAACAAGTAATTCTATTTTTGCTGGATTGCAAAAAATTGCTTCAGAAGGTGGTGCAGAACAATTAGCTGGTCTGTTTAATGGAAAATCAATAGACAGTTCTAATCCGGTTGTTCAGCAAATTACACAGCAATTATCAGGAAGTCTGGGCCAAAAATTTGGTTTAAGCAGTGAAACTTCTTCTGGTGTTGCGGCAAGTATGATTCCACAAGTTTTAAATTCTTTGGTAAATAAAGCAAAAGACCCAAATGATAGTGGTTTTCAAATTTCTGATATTATTGGGGCTATTTCTGGAAACAGTGGACAAGCTTCAGGAATTATGGATACTATTTCTAAATACGGAATGCAATTTGGCCTGGACCAAAACGCAGACGGAAAAGTTGATGTTGCCGATGTTTTGGTAGTAACACAAAGCAAAGGTGGAATTTCGGGATTTATTGGGAGACTTTTTAAGAGTAAATAATTAAGGTTCTGAGATACTAAGATGCTAAAGTTCTAAGATTTTTAAAATCTTTGTCGAAAAAAAATAATGCAAGCTGTTTACATTTAAGTAAACAGCTTTTTTTATAAACTAAGGAAAAACTTAGAATCTTAGCGCCATTTTAAAAAACTTAGGATCTTAGTATCTCAGAACCTTAGCATCTTAAAAAAAATCCGTAAATTTAAGCTATGAAAAAGTGCATTTACATATTAATTGTTTTGTTTACGATTATTGCTTGTTCAACGTCTCAAAAGACGGTTGACAATGCAGTAAAACAAAATGTTGCCGTAAATGATACCGTTAGAATTGCAAATGATTCTTTCGAATATGAAGTCATAATTATTGATAACGGATTTAGCACCTGGTTGGCCTCGAGAGCTTTTCCGAGAAATTATCATTCCCTGTCCTATCTGGAAAACAAGAACAATTTGTATATCACAGAATGGAATAACAGGGTTTTACAGCCACAACGCTACAATCCTGACTTGTACGAAATGAGCATTAATTATAACCCGACTATTAAGTACGGTTACGAGGTAAATTATCTAATTTACAACTACATGATTTATTTTCAAAATACTTATAAACAAAAGCTTTGGGGATATGTACCATCAAGATAATGTTGTTATATTTGTAATCATTACTAATAAAAATGAATAAATTAAAGCAACGTTGGGGCATCACCTCAAATTTTCAATTGGTCATCATATTTATTGTTTTTGCCATCACCGGGTCGGCATCTGCATGGTTGTCTAAACCTTTTTGCGTGTGGTTAGGTATTACCAAAGAAGACTTTGGAGGCTGGTTTACTTTAATTCGCCTTATTATTATTTTCCCTATTTATCAGGTTTTATTAGTGGCAATAGGAGCCATTTTTGGGCAGTTCCGTTTCTTTTGGGCTTTCGAAAAAAAAATGCTTAAAAGTATGGGATTGGGATTTTTGTTTAAAGACTAGACATCTTTATTAGTGTTCTGAAAAAAATAAGTATAAATCCACGTAATTGTAAATGATGGAATTATATCTGTAAACGGAATTATTTCTTCAACAAAAGTCAAAAAACCCGCAACCTTCCCTACTCTTCCTTTATACATTCTGCTCATAATAAAAGCCGCAATTGGCGCCCAGATTACATCTGAAAATTCGCCAAGTACCGGAATCGAAAACGAAATCATTCCGATACCATCAAAAAGAAGCCCTAAAAGAAGTTTTCTCATTCTTTCGTCATTCGCAACATTTAAATCCTGCATTTTATTTGATTTAGAGATTAATCGAATTTAAAAATAATTCACTAAGTAAATTTATTTCTAACCGCTATTTTTTTTCTTAATTACCACTTCTTCAATTTTCAAGCCAAGTTTTTTTAATTGTAGATTTTAGATTAAGAATTGGAATTTGGAATTTTTAAACTTTGGAATTTAAATTTAAGAATTTGATTCTAATCATAATCTTTGTTTCTTTGTAGAAACAGTTTCAAAATGATACACGCAAAAAACATACATAAATTTTACGACAAACTTGAAGTTTTAAAGGGAGTCGATTTACATATTAAAAAAGGAGAAATTGTTTCGATTGTTGGTGCTTCCGGTGCCGGAAAAACTACTTTATTGCAAATTTTAGGAACTTTAGACAAACCCGAACAAAATACAAATTCGTCATTAACCATTAACGGAGAAAACATTTTAACACTCCAGGATGTTGAAAAAGACAATTCAAAAGAAGAAAAAACATTCAAAATTATTACCTGGACAGGAAGTATTTATGTGATTATTTTAGCCGTATTTTTATTGTTTTTCAGAGCTAAAATCTACGATGATATTTTGAGATTAGTAACGATTGGTGTTTTGTTATTACCTATCATTTCCATGATTATTTATTACACCAGATATTTCAAAAAGAAAAGCAAAAAAGACAAAACCTTATCCAATTTCAGAAATTTAAATCTTGGTTTTATCTTTCAGTTTCATCAATTATTACCTGAATTTACAGCTTTAGAAAATGTTTGTATTCCTGCTTTTATGGCGAATAAATCAAAAGCTGAAGCCGAAAAAGAAGCTAAAAAACTGTTGGAATATTTAGGATTATCACATAGAATAAATCACAAGCCAAACGAACTTTCGGGTGGAGAACAACAAAGAGTTGCCGTTGCAAGAGCTTTAATCAACAAACCAGATGTTATTTTTGCAGATGAACCTTCCGGAAATCTCGACACACATTCTGCCGAAAATTTACATCAGTTATTTTTTCAGCTTCGCGACGAATTTGGGCAAACCTTTGTAATTGTAACCCATAACGAAGAATTGGCCAATATGGCCGATAGAAAACTTGTAATGGTCGACGGACAGATTAGTAATTAGGATTAGAATTAGGAGCTATTTCCTGCTGTCCTTCCAATCTTTTGTGCCGAACCCCGGCACAAAAGGATTTTCCCTCCCATCAGGGCTAGGGCACCCGAATAAACAAGAACATTCATTTTCAACATGAACCAAAAAGAACTCAAAGAATTCCTTGACGAAAAAGTCATTCAATATAACAATCAGGATTTTATCGAAAGTGATCCCGTGCAGATTCCGCATTTATTTTCTCAAAAAGAAGATATCGAAATTGCCGGTTTTTTAAGCGCAACAATTGCTTGGGGAAACCGCAAAATGATCATCAAAAACTCACATCAAATGATGGAATTAATGGGTAATACACCTTATGATTTCATTATGTCACACTCTGAAAACGACCTGGAACGTCTGGAAAATTTTGTACACCGTACCTTCAACGGAAAAGATTTTAGCGGATTTATAAAAGGTTTACAGCACATTTATAAAAATCACGGCGGTCTTGAAACTGTTTTCGCAAAAAATCAGGAAAAAGACAGTTTACAGAAAAGCATCAGTGAATTCAAGAAAACATTCTTCGAAATTGATCATTTACCAAGAACGCAAAAGCATATTTCAGATCCTTTAAATAATTCCGCAGCAAAAAGAATTAACATGTATTTGCGCTGGATGGTGCGTCAGGATACAAAAGGAGTTGATTTAGGAATTTGGAAAAGTATTTCGCCAGCCGCATTATCTTGTCCGCTTGATGTTCATTCCGGCAACGTTGCACGAAAACTTGGAATACTTTCGCGAAAGCAAAACGACGGAAAAGCATTGGCAGAATTGGACTTACAACTTCGCAAAATGGACGCTAATGATCCTGTAAAATATGATTTCGCTTTGTTTGGTTTGGGTGTTTTTGAAGGATTTTAATATTTCAACACGAATTTCACTAATTGCCACTAATTCGTTCGCGAAATTAATTTCACAAACTAAGTTAACCTTTAGAATTTGTGCAAATTCGTGAAATTAGCATTTAAAATTCATTTATAATATTTGTGTCCAAACGGTACGTTCCAATGTCTACATTGCTATCAAAAACAGAATTCTAACAAAAAACCACGAATTTAACGTACATTTGCACAAAATTTAATGTAAATGAGCACTTTCGAAAAATTCAATCTTCCAAAATCAGTACAAAAAGCAATCGACGAATTAGGATTTGTTACGCCAACTCCTATTCAGGAAAAATCCTTTTCTGTGATTATGTCAGGTCGCGATATGATGGGAATTGCGCAAACCGGAACCGGTAAAACATTTGCATATTTATTGCCTCTTTTAAAATTATACAAATTTACCCCAACCAATACGCCAAAAATTGTAATTCTGGTTCCAACGCGTGAATTAGTAGTTCAGGTTGTAGATGAAATCGAGAAATTAACCAAATATATGTCGGTTAGTACGCTTGGTATTTTTGGTGGTGTAAACATTAATACACAAAAAAAAGCCGTTTATGAAGGAGTTGACATTTTAGTTGGAACTCCGGGTAGAATGATGGATTTGGCACTTGATGCTGTAGTTCGTTTTGATGAAACTCAAAAATTAGTTATTGACGAGTTTGACGAAATGCTAAATTTAGGTTTCCGTACACAATTGACAGCACTTTTGGCGATGATGAAAACCAAACGTCAGAACATTTTATTCTCTGCAACTATGACAGATGAAGTAGATGCCGTTTTAAATGACTTTTTTGATTTTCCGGAAGAAGTTACACTTGCTTCTTCAGGAACTCCGCTTGAAAATATTACTCAAATTACTTATAACGTTCCTAATTTTAATACAAAAGTAAACCTGTTAAAACATTTATTAGAAACAAACGAAAGCATGGAACGTGTTTTGGTTTTCGTGAATAATAAAAAGATTTCAGACATGCTTCATACCCGAATTGAAGAACATTTTGAAGGACAATTTGGAGTAATTCACTCTAATAAATCTCAAAATTATCGTTTGAGTACAATGGCCGAATTTCAGGAAGGAAATCTTCGCGGATTAATTACAACTGATATTATGGCGAGAGGTTTGGATATTTCGAACATTTCGCATGTTATTAACTTTGAAATTCCTGAGTTGCCAGAATTATATATGCACAGAATTGGTCGTACAGGTCGTGCAGATGCTACAGGAACAGCAATTAGTTTTATCACGCCTCGTGAAGAAGAATTTAAAATAGAAATAGAAGTTTTAATGAATCAGGAGCTTGAAATAGCAGAATTCCCTGAAGAAGTCGAAATTTCAGCCAAATTAATCGAACCTGAAAAAGACAAACAGCCTATTAAGTTTTTAATGAAAAAAGTAAAACTGGATGGGGACGGTGCTTTTCATGATAAAGCTAAAAAGAATAAAAAAGTAAATCTTGGCGGGCCTTCAAAAACCAAAAAGAAAACTCACGGTTCTGTCAACAGAAATATGTTGAAAACGAGAGACAAGAAAAGAAAAGATAAGGACAAATAGTTTCTTTAAAGATGCTAAGGTTCTAAGTTACTAAGATTCTAAGATTAAAAAAAAAAGCTCAAAAGGTGATAAGAATTTATCTCACATCTTTTGGGCTTTTTTTTAATTATAAACTTTTGTCTATATAAAAACTTGGCTTCTTAGTAACTTAGAACCTTAGCATCTTAAAAATTATATCTTCGTAAACAACAATCCTACCGGGGAACACAATTCAATCTTTTTCCCGGTATCTTTAAGTTTTCCAGTGATTTTATCTCTTTTAAAAATGATAATATCGTTTGTGTATTGATGTCCAACTAAAAGGAAATTTCCTGTAGGATCAATTGCAAAATCTCTTGGTCCTTTTCCTAAAGTGCTTTGTTGTTCAACCAATTCAATACTTCCGTTTTTAAGAATTTTATAAACCGAAATATTGTTAGCGTCAACACGATCAGTTACGTACAAAAATTTTCCGTCAGGTGAAATTTTTATTGCTGCTGCACCCGTTCCTCCGGTAAAACCTTTTGCAAGAATACTAGTTTCGGCAATTAATTTTAGATTTCCGGTTTTACCATAACTAAAAGTTGTCAAAGTACCATCCAATTCCTGAACCAGATAAACAAATTTTCCGTCTTTGCTGAACGTTAAATGTCTTGGCCCACTTCCTGCTTTTACATCAACAGTTCCTTTTAAAGTCAGGATTTCATGTTTTGAAGCTGCATTGTATTTGTAAATAAAAACCTTATCCTGTCCTAAATCATTCGATAAAACGAATTGTTTATCAGGGGAAAAAACTACCATATGTACGTGCGCTTTTTCCTGACGCGCTGCATTTGGTCCTTTTCCTTCATGCTGAATTAATTGCTGTGCTTCTGTTATACTGCCATCGGCATTCTTTTTAAAAACAGCAATACTTCCGCCGGAATAATTAGCAATAATTACATTTTTATCATCATTAATTAAATGACAAGGATCTGCTCCTAATGAAGCATTTGTATTCAATAATTTAAGTTTACCGGTTTTTGAATCGTAGCCAAATGCACTTACCGAACTTTGAGTCCCATTTTCGTTTACTGCATAAATAAATTTATTGTTTGCAGAAACTGATAAATAGCTCGGACTCACCACTTTTTCTGTAGAATTTTTTAATTTAAAATCTCCTGAATTAGCATCAAAATCGTAAACGTAAATTCCTTTACTATCGCAAGTATTGGTATAGGTTCCTACCAATAAATTAAATTTGTTTTGTGCTTCCATAGTCGTAAAAGCTAAAATTGAAAAAAGCAAAATATACAATCTTTTCATAGTTTTTTTATAGTTTTTTGAATTAGCTAAAATACTGAATATTCTTATTACAGAGTTTCTTTTTTGTTACAAATGAATTTCCAAAAGTTACATTTTTCAAACTGAATTTTGTTCTTTTCTACCATATTAAGATATATAAGTTCATTTAATTGACTCATAATGAAGCTTTACTTATGATATCTTATATTACTTATATGGTTTAAAAAAATATCACTGTAAGGTTTAAGTAAAAATTTGTATTTTTGACCAGTATCTTCGCAAAAACAAAACGTAGCGAAGTAAATCAAAGCCAGAATGCACTTTAAACAGCCCGAAATTCTATACTTTCTCTTTTTATTGATTTTTCCTATTTTGGTTCATTTGTTTCAATTACGACGCTTTAAAACCTCTTTTTTTACAAACGTCCGTTTCCTTAAAGAACTTGCCGTACAAACCCGAAAAAGTTCTAAAATCAAGAAAAGATTATTATTAGCGACACGTTTATTGTTGCTTACATGTGTAATTTTAGCTTTTGCACAGCCTTTTTTTGAAGCCAAAGACAGCAAAAATGCAACAAATGAAATGTACATTGTTTTAGACAATTCGTTTAGCATGCAGGCAAAAGGCAAAAAAGGCGAACTCTTAAAACGTGCCGTTCAGGAATTATTGGAAAATACGTCCGAAACTGCACAATTTTCGCTGTTAACCAACACCGAAAATTTTTGGAATACAGATATTAAAGCCTCTAAAAATTCTTTACAAAACTTAAAATACAGCGCAACACCTTTTGAACTTTCGTCAATAATGGCGAAAATAAAAGCACATAAATCTGCACATAAAAAAGACATTGTTATTATTACAGACGCTGTTGGTTTAGCTGAAAAAGATGTAAAAAATATTGATACCGAAGAAAAGCCATATTTCATAATTCCGGAAGCCGAACAAAAAAACAACGTTTCGATTGACAGTGTTTTCATCAATCAGACTTTAGAGAATTTCTACGAAATCGGTATTAATTTATCTGCTTACGGTGAAGATTTCAAACCTATTTCGATGGCATTGTACAATCAGAAAAAATTGATTGCCAAAACGATAATCAATTTTGATTCGAAGAAAAAGAAAATCAATTTTACGATTCCAAAGGAAGCTTTTCACGGATATGTAACCATTGAAGATAATGGCCTTACTTATGACAACAAACTTTATTTCAGCATTTCAAAAGCTAAAAAAACAAATGTGATTAGCATTGGCGAACCTGAAAAAAGTAATTTCTTATCCAGAATTTATACTTCTGCCGAATTTAATTACAGCAATTATTCGATCAGCAGTTTAGATTATAATAGTTTAGAGAAACAAAACACTATTATTCTGAATGAATTAATTGAAGTTCCTCAGGCTTTGCAAACCACCTTGAAGGCCTTTGTTTTAAAAGGTGGAAATTTGGTTTTGATTCCGGCTGAGAAAAGTTCTATTTCGAATCTAAATTCTTTTTTAGGCAATTTTGGAAAAATTCAGTTTAAGAGCCTTGAAAACAAAGACAAATTAATCACCAAAATTAACTTTGATCATCCTTTATTTTCAGGGGTTTTTGAAAATAAAATCACGAATTTTCAATATCCAAAAACAAGTAAATCGTTTGATATTTCAAGTGCGTATCCCGCTGTTTTATCTTATGAAGATCAAAGTGTATTTGTAACAATGATTCAAAATCCGGTTTCTGGAATTACAGTTTTTTCGGCACCAATTAATACCACAAATTCAAACTTTCAGCAATCGCCTTTAATTGTTCCGTTATTCTATAAAATGGGACAAAATAATCAAAAAACAGGCGTAAATGCTTTAACTATTGGCAATAATCAGCCTTATTTTGTGGATGTTTTGCTGAGCAAAGATGCAATTTTAGAAGTGAGAGGAAATGATGATTCGTTTATTCCGATTCAACAAATATTGAATAATAAAGTTAAATTAACATTCAATGATTTTCCTGAAACTGCGGGAAATTATAGCGTTTTTGATAAAAAAGAATCAGTCGAAAACCTGAGTTTTAATTATAAAAGAAGTGAAAGCGATTTAAGTCAGATAAATACGAACGTAGTTTCAGATTTTAAAACTGCCGATACTATTTCGACCATTTTTAACACGCTACAAACTGAGCGAACTGACAGTCAAATTTGGAAATGGTTTGTTATCTTTGCACTGTTATTTTTAGCATTAGAAATGGCGATCATCAAATTTGTAAAGTAAAACATAACGTTTTACTTTTTTTTGAACCATTAAGAGATTAAAGTTTTGTACTTCTTAATCTAACTTAATTCCTTAATGGCAGAAATAAAAACATTTAATGTTTGAATAAAAAAAATCTACATATGAAAATAATCATCAGAAGCGCCAAAATTATAGATTCAAAAAGTCCGTTTCATAACCAGACTGTTGATCTTTTAATTTCAGATGGTTTAATTGAAAAAATAGGAACTTCGATTCTTGATATTGATGATTCAACCGAAGTGAAATTCGACAATCTGCATCTTTCTCAAGGTTGGTTTGACAGCAGCGTTTCGTTTGGTGAACCAGGGTATGAAGACAGAGAAACTATTGCAAACGGATTGAACGTTGCGGCAAAAAGTGGTTTTACAGCTGTTGCATTACAACCCAACTCCTTCCCTGTTATCGATAATCAGTCGCAGGTAAATTTTGTAAAAAATAAAGCGAATGGTTTTGCTACAGAACTTTTTCCAATTGGTGCTTTGACCAAAGCAAGCGAAGGAAAAGATATGGCAGAATTATTTGATATGAAAAAATCCGGAGCAATTGCTTTTGGAGATTATAATAAAAGTATTGACAATGCCAATTTGCTAAAAATCGCTTTGCAATATGTTCAGGATTTTGATGGTTTGGTAATCACCTATTCACAAGATCCAAACATAAAAGGAAATGGAGTTGCGAATGAAGGGATTGTTTCCACAAAATTAGGCCTGAAAGGAATTCCGAATTTAGCCGAAGAACTTCAAATTTCGAGAAACCTGTTTTTATTAGAATATACAGGAGGAAAACTTCATATACCTACTATTTCTACAGCAAAATCAGTAGCATTAATTAAAGAAGCAAAAGCAAAAGGTTTACAAGTAACTTGTAGCGTCGCTGTACATCATTTGGTTCTTACCGATGAAAAACTGGAAGGTTTTGATACTCGTTTTAAAGTAACTCCGCCTTTAAGAACCAAAGCGGATAGAAAAGCACTTATAAATGCTGTTTTAGACGGAACTATCGACATGATTACTTCAGATCATAATCCAATTGATATTGAATTCAAAAAAATGGAATTTGATACTGCCAAAAATGGAACAATTGGTTTAGAAAGTGCTTTTGGAGCTTTACTAGCTGTTTTACCTTTAGAAATTATAATTGAGAAACTAACTTCCGGTAAATCAGTTTTTGGGATTGAAAACTCTTCAATTGCTGAAGGTTCAAAAGCTAACTTTACTTTTTTTACTCCAGAAGGAACATCTACTTTTACTAAAGAAAATATTCTTTCAAAATCTAAAAACTCTGCCTTTTTAGGAGCTGAAATTAAAGGTTCTGTTTACGGAATTTTAAATAAAAACCAACTTGTTATCACAAAATAATTACAATGAATAATTCAATCGAAGAGGGAAAATCAATCGCAATTACCAGTTATATCTTAATTATTGGGGTTTTAATTGCAATGTCTATGAACTCTGAAAATAAAAATAGTTTTGCTTCTTTTCATATTCGTCAGGCTTTAGGATTATCTCTGGCTTTTATTTCTTTTGGAGCCATTATAAGTAATTTTGACAGCTTTATGATTACTTTCCCAATGTGGATATGTATTTCAATATTATGGACTTATGGAATTTTCAGCGCTATTCAAGGCCAGATGAGGCCAATTCCTTTGGTTGGAAACTTGTTTCAAAAATGGTTTAAA
>Ga0247738_10000856_pt1 | contig 11146 bp, 11 predicted proteins | sample UWRJL013104B2_FD_180936 | JGI IMG/M metagenome (GOLD analysis project Ga0247738, IMG submission 180936) | Plant litter microbial communities from Arlington Agricultural Research Station in Wisconsin, United States - UWRJ-L013-104B-2 | ecosystem: Environmental > Terrestrial > Plant litter >...
TTTTATATTCTTATATCAATTAAGGTTTGATATTGTTACCCTTATTTTTAAAATTTATTTTCTGTAGATATATCAATTGAGAGTTTAAATTGTTACCCTAAATTTTAATTTACTTTAAAACCCAATGCAATATAGGGTTGTGCAAAATCGGGAGCAGGACCTCCGGCACCATAAAAGTTGGAACTTAAAAAGACTGCATTTCCTTGAGTAACAGGATAGGGAACGGGTGTATTATTTGATTTTCTCAATAAGCGCCCCACGGTTTGGTTAAGCGCGGTATATCCGGGCAGAATGGTTCTTTTAACGGTAATAATATCGCCGGAGTTTACTAATACAGGCGTTATTGACTGGTAATCTAAAGTAGTTTGCGAAAAAGTATGTACTCCGCTATAACTTGTATTGGCCGTTGTATTGATGACCTCCATCGTATAACCGCCGGTGTAAGTGGATGGATTTTGATATCCTACGCTGCAAATTTCTCCATTGGCATTAATCTGGATCGTATATTCATGCGTTTCCAAATCCATTGTTGTAACGTCGTTATAGCCATTTGCAGCTGTAAAAGCATTTGTAATTAATGTAGAAACATAAGTTGTATCACATACATTATTTGTTGGGTTGTTGTCGTTATCGCAGCTAATTATTAAAGTTGCCGCAAAACAAAATATCAAAGTTTTAATTGTTTTCATGATTTCTAATTTTATAGTTTAGTAATAGATGTTTTTTGATGAAAAATTGTTACCCTAAATTTTTGATTTATTTCGAAAGGCATTTTTCTTCGAATAAATTTCCGTCTTCATCGAGTGCGACGAGTATGTCTTTTTTCCGCGAAAGCGAAACAATTAAACAGATCCACACAACAGACCAAATCCCGAATGTGATAACTGTAAGGAAGAAATGAAACGGATGATTGATTTCTTTTTTTTCTTTGGATAAAACGGCATAAGGCAATTTTTCGTTATGCTCGATAATCACAAAACCGTTTCTGATTTTAGAAGAAAGGGTTTTATGAAACTGATCCAGATTTTTTTGATTTATGAATTGATAACTTTCCATTTCTTTTAATTTTTAATTGTTTTTAAAAGAGTTTTATATTGCTATATCAACTTGATTTTATAATTGTTACCCCATTATTGAGAATTTATTTTGAGATTATTTTTACATTAGCTATTTAAAAGTTGTTTTTATGGGCAAAATCAAAATTCATCCCGATCAAAAATATATCGAAGGACTTGCGGCTAATAACTCGGCAATCATTCAGGAGATTTATAAAAAGTTCGTTCCCAAGGTTGTCTTTTATATAAAGAACAATTCCGGGGATCAGGATCATGCTCAGGATGTGGTTCAGGAAATCATGATTTTGCTTTTTAATCAGGCAAAAAACAAAACGCTGGAACTCACTTGCCCTTTTGAGGCCTATTTTTTCTTGTTATGCAAAAGAAAATGGCTCAACGAATTGAAAAAAACATCTAATAAAGGGGTAACAATTCATGAAGATGTGGGATCTATAAATGAATGTGGAGTGGAATTGGTAGAGCAAACCGAACAATTTAATGAAAAACAACAGCTTTTTGACGCTATGTTTCTAAAATTGGGAGACAAATGTCAGGAATTATTAAAGTTGAGTTTTACCATTAAGTCGATGGAAGAAGTCGCCGAAAAACTCAATGTAACATACGGTTATGTTCGCAAGAAAAAATCGTTGTGCATTGGCCAGTTAACACAATGGATTCAGGAAAACAACAACTTTAAGTCCCTAAAAAATAATTAGTCATGAACGAGGAACGCTACATATTATTTGATCAATATCTTCAGGATGAAATGACTGTTGAAGAAAAAGATAGTTTTGAAAAACAATTGGCAGAAGATCCCGAATTTGCCTCAGAATTTGAAACTTTTAAGAACGTACATCTTCAACTGGAAACTAAATTTGGATATGAAGAGGAAAGAGAAGCTTTCAAAGAAAATCTAATGAAAGTTTCGGATAAGCATTTCAATAAACCAAAAGTAATTGCTCTAAAACCTTGGTATTATGGTGCTGCGGCAGCTGCCGTAATTTTAATGGGATTATTTTTTTATAATTATAGTCAAAAGCCTTCATTTGAAGATTTTAATCATCCGGAATCCGCTTATTTTACAGAAAGAGGCGATGTTGATGCAATGCTAAAACAGGCAGAAACAGCATTTAATTCAAAGGAATATAAAAAAGCAATTCCGCTTTTTGAATCCATTTTAAAAGAAAATAATACACCGGAAATTCAATATTTTTACGGAGTTTCATTATTACAAGACAATCAAATCATAAAAGCCCAAAATGTTTTTAGTGAACTAAAATCAGGAACTTCGGCCTATAAAGATAAAGCAACGTGGAATTTAGCCTTGATTAAATTGAAGCAAAAAAATTACAACGCTTGTAAAGAAATCCTGCGTACAATTCCTGAGGATTATGAAGATTATGTTGAGGTTCAGATTTTGTTGAGAGAATTGGAATAAAAGCTACATAGACCTTTGTCAAAGTTTCAAACTTTGACAAAGGTTTTTATACGCATTCAAACCCGACAGGTTTTTAAAACCTGTCGGGTTTACAGTATGGCAACTTTGCGTGAACTTCTCCTGAAGCTTAGGGACCGCTTAGTCTGACAAAATTTGTGTAAAAAAGCGATGTTTAAAATCCGTTTTTACGTAAACCCGTAATCGAATTTAGAAATTTAGTTCTAAATTCGATTTTTAATTTTATAAAACAGCCAAAACCAATTTACAGATTCTAACCTTTATTTAATGAAAAAAATTACCCTGTTTTTTCTCTTAGTTCTTTCACAAATGACCTTTGGTCAAGCCAAAATTACCGAAACCGAAAAACTTGCTGCAACCTGCAAAGTTTGGGGTTATCTAAAATATTACCACCCAAAAGTCGCCAGCGGCGATTTTAATTGGGATGAAAAACTTTTTGAGGTTTTGCCTAAAATTGAAAGCGCAAAAACAAAAGAAGAATATTCAGCAGTAATAGAAAAATGGATTGATGATTTGGGCATTGTACCAGCTAACAAGCCTCTTGCTGATGATCCGAAAAAAGATTTTTTTAATGAAAATCTAAACTTAGATTGGACACAAAAAGACAAATTGTTTTCTAAAAATCTTTCTAAAAAATTAAAATTTATAACAAAGAATAGATTTCAAGGAGCAAATCATTATGTAAACCGTGATGGAAAAGAAGTCAAATTTCAGTTTGTTAACGAGCCGGAATATGCAGAATTTTTATGGACAAATAAAAATTTACGTATTCTGTCTCTATTCAGATTTTGGAATTATGTTGAATATTTTTTTCCATATAAATATAAGATGGATCAAAAATGGGATGATGCGCTGGTTGAAATTCTGCCTCATATTATAGCCCCGGCTTCTGAAAAAGAGTTTTTGTTAGCAATGCGCGAAATATCTATAAAACTTAACGATACTCATGCAGCGACTTTTAATATGCAAATGATGCAGTATTTAGGTGGCGAAAAATATACTGCCTTTGGATCCAAATTCATAGATGATAAAGCCGTAATTACTACTATCGCAAATGATTCTTTAGCAAAGATTGACGATTTAAAAATAGGAGACGTTATCACTAAAATTGATGGTATAACGGTCGCACAAAAATTAGACGAACTCCTAAAATACATGCAGGGTTCTAATAGGCCAGCTGCTATATTAAATGGGGGCTTTGTAATGTTTACAGGAAATACAGATGATTTTGAAGTTGAATTTATTAGAGATAATGTCACTTCGGTAAAAAAAATACATCGTTATCCGAATAAAAAAATTAAAAGATCACCGCCTAAAATTAGTCCAAATTGGGAAATTCTGGAAGATAATATTGGTTACGTAAAAATGAATAAGGTACCAAAAGAAGAAGTGCCGGAAATGATGGAGAAATTAAAAAATACACAAGCCATAATTTTCGATGTTAGAAACAGACCAACATATACCGATTTTTTAGTTAGTGAGTATTTAAACCCGGAACCGAAACCCATTTTGAGATTACTTTATCAGGATTTGAGTTATCCTGGACGTTACTATTTTAATGATGAGATGGAAGAATGTGGTAAAATCAATACAGATTATTATAAAGGCAAAGTAATTGTTTTGGTAAATTCGGGAACTCATAGTTTTGGAGAACAAACAGCAATGAGTTTGCAAACCGCGCCAAATACTACTGTTATTGGCAGTCAAACTTCTGGTGCTGACGGGCCAAATTATTACTTTAAGATTATCAAAGGTTTCGATTCCTCTTTTACTTCAGCAGGTGTTTTTTATCCAAATAAAAAAGAAACGCAACGCATCGGTATTGTTCCTGATATTGAAGTAAAACCAACTATTGTGGGTGCTCAACAAGGAAAAGATGAAGTGCTGGATAGAGCTAAATTGTTTGCTAAAAACGGGAAATAATAGTGAGTATTAATTTCTCGCTTGCTTTGTCAGACCGAGCGATTCCGAAACTTCGGCGGAAGTCCCACAAAGAGAATCATCAGAGCGACCTTTGACAAAGGTTTTATGCGTATTCAAACCCGACAGGTTTTTAAAACCTGTCGGGTTTATTATTAAGAAGCAAAGAGAAAAAAATCCGCGCCCAATCCGCGTTTTCACGAAGTGAATCCGTGTCATCCGCGTGCCATTTTTGTCATAACATTCAAATTGGGAAAGTTTTTAATATTGTCGTAATTTTGAACCTTTAAAAATTAGAAAATTGAATTCAACGACAATAATTACCGATACACATACCCATTTATATTCTGAAGAATTTGATCAGGATCGCGACGAAATGATTCAAAGAGCCATTGATGCCGGAGTAACCCGCTTTTTTATTCCTGCAATAGATGCCGCTGCAACACAATCAATGTACGATTTAGAGCAAAGTTATCCGGACAATGTGTTTTTAATGATGGGTTTGCATCCCACTTACGTGAAAGATAATTATCTGGACGAGTTGAAGCACGTTGAAGCTGAATTGGCAAAAAGAAAATTCTACGCTGTTGGTGAAATCGGAATTGATTTGTATTGGGATAAAACGCATTTAAAAGAACAGCAAATTGCTTTTAAAGGACAAATTCAATTAGCAAAACAATACAAATTGCCAATCGTAATTCATTGTCGTGAAGCTTTTGATGAAATTTTTGCAATTTTGGAAGAAGAAAAATCAGATGATTTGTTTGGGATTTTTCACTGCTTCTCCGGAACTCACGAACAAGCGTTACAGGCAATATCCTATAATATGAAACTGGGAATTGGCGGAGTTGTAACTTTTAAGAACGGAAAAATTGATCAATTTTTAAATCAAATCGAATTAAAACATATCGTTCTTGAAACTGATTCGCCGTATTTAGCACCAATTCCGTATCGCGGAAAACGAAATGAAAGCAGTTATTTGGTAAATGTTATTGCCAAATTAGCCGATATATATGATGTTTCTGAAGAAGAAATAGCGAGAATTACAACGCAAAATTCAGAAGACGTTTTTGGGATTTAACCCTATAGTTACTTAACTTTAGTTTTTTTTTTGTTCTTTTGCCCACTAAAAATAGATATTAATGCAGAAATTTGATGCCATTCGACCGTTTTATGATTCTGAAATAAATGAAGCACTTCATGATGTTGTCAATCACCCGATGATGAAAACCATGATGAACTTTACTTTTCCGGAAGTAGAAGATGAGGTTTGGAAAGAGCAGCTTAAGAAAACACATTCGATTCGTGATTTTCAATGCAACTTTATTTATAATACCATCCAAAAGGTTCTTGAAAAAAGTTCTGAAGGACTTACAACTTCAGGATTTGAGAAACTTGAAAAAAATACTTCGTACCTATTCATTTCTAATCACAGAGATATTCTTTTAGATACAACCTTATTAAATGTTTGTTTGTTCGAGCATGGTTTGGTCATGACAGCATCTGCAATTGGAGACAATCTGGTTAAAAAAGCATTTTTAAGCACATTGGCAAAACTGAATAGAAATTTTTTGGTTTTAAGAGGTTTAACGCCGAGAGAAATGCTGCAGAGTTCTAAACTGCTGGCAGAATATATGGGACAATTATTGCTTCGCGAAAATCGTTCGGTTTGGATAGCTCAAAGAGAAGGAAGAACAAAAGACGGAAACGACGAAACTAATCCAGGCGTTTTAAAAATGATTGGTATGGGTTCTGATGAGGCCAATTTGATGGATTATTTTAAGAAATTAAGAATCGTTCCGGTTTCGATTTCATACGAATATGATCCTACCGATGTTTTAAAAATGCCGCAATTAATGGCAGAAGCAAACAACGAAGTTTACGTTAAAGATAAAAATGAGGATTTCATGACCATTTTGAGTGGTATTATGGGAACCAAAAAAAGAATACATATTTCTGTTGGTGATGTTCTGGATACAGAAATAGATAAGATTGTGGCTGAAAATGACAACGCCAACAAACAAGTTCAGGCACTGGCACAAGTAATTGATGATTCTATTTTGAAGAATTACCAATTGTGGCTAACAAATTTTATTGCTTACGATATTTTAAACGAAACTGATAAGTTCTCTCATTTGTACAAAGAAAATGAGAAATTACTTTTTGAGCGTCGTTTAGAAATGCGTATTGGCAGCGATAATCCTGTAACCAGACAAGGATTTTTATCAATGTATGCCAATCCTGTTGTCAATAAATTAAAATATCAGGATGTCATCTAAAGCTAAAATACTTTTAATCTATACCGGCGGAACCATCGGTATGAGCAAAGATTTTGCAACTGGTGCACTCAAAGCGTTTAACTTTGATAAACTATTGCAAAACATTCCTGAAATTGAACAATTAGATTGCGAAATTGAAACAGTTTCATTCGAACACCCAATAGATTCATCGAACATGAATCCTGAAATGTGGACGAAAATTGCTGAAATCATCGGAGAGAATTATAATTCTTATGATGGATTCATCGTATTGCATGGTTCAGATACAATGTCATATTCAGCATCGGCATTGAGTTTTATGCTGGAGAATTTAGCAAAACCGGTTGTGTTTACGGGTTCTCAATTGCCAATTGGTGATTTGCGTACCGACGCAAAAGAAAACCTGATAACGGCAATTCAAATTGCTTCTCTTCAGGAAAACGGAGAGCCGGTTATCAAAGAAGTTTGCTTGTATTTTGAATATAAATTGTACCGCGGAAATCGAACTTCAAAAGTAAATGCAGAACATTTTAGAGCTTTTACAGCGCCTAATTATCCTGAATTGGTAGAATCCGGTGTTCATCTTAAATTAAACTCACATTTATTTCTTCCTGTAAAAAAAGATGCCAAACTAATTGTCCATAAAAAATTAGACAATCATGTTGCGATAATAAAAATGTTTCCGGGAATGAGCGAAGTTGTTTTGTCTTCAATTCTTGAAATTAAGGATTTAAAAGGAATTGTTTTAGAAACCTATGGTTCAGGAAATGCCCCAACCGAAGATTGGTTTTTAAATTTAATCCAAAAAGCCATTCAATCCGGCCTTCATATTGTAAATGTTACACAATGCTCTGGCGGAAGCGTAAATATGGGACAATACGAAACTAGTACAAAACTAAAATCTCTGGGCGTTATTTCAGGAAAAGATATTACTACAGAAGCCGCAATTACAAAATTGATGTATTTGTTGGGGCATAATATTCCGCCAGCTGAATTTAAAGATGTTTTTGAAACGGCGTTGCGAGGGGAAATTTCGTTGTAAATTATTTCACCATATAAGTGATATAAGTTATTGTAGAAAAAGTCATTATTCTTTGGATAATTTGCGACTAGTTTGTCATTTCGAGGAACGAGAAATCACATAAAGTGGAGACACACAGTTCGTCGCTTTCAGGATGTGATTTCTCGTTCCTCGAAATGACAAGATTGTAGATAGACGATTGGAATTTGGAATTTAAAAAAATTGGAATTTTTAATCTTTATACTGAACCGGACAAGTTTCCAACTCTTCTTCAGTACTTTGTCTTTTATAATACACATAAACAATTACCGAAATAATACAGATAATTCCCTGAATGGCAACTGTATTTCTGGTTCCGATGATGTGTGAAACGTAACCAATGATTAAACTTCCTACCGGAATCATTCCCTGATATGCCATTAAATAATAACTAATACTTCTGGATCGCATATTAACAGCACTTTGTGTTTGAATGTAAATGTTTATAGATGAGGTTTGTGCCATCATTCCTACCCCGCTCAAAGCCATACAAATAAGCGCCACAGTTAAACTATTTGAATAGGCTAGTATAATGATGCTAAAACCTAATAATAAGCTGGCAGCAATCATTATTTTACCCATAGTATCAGATCTTTTAAGATTTGCCAGATAAATGGCTGATAAAATAGAACCAATTCCGGCTGCGCTTTCAAACCAGCTGAAGGTTTGGGCGTTTCCGCTAAAAATATCTTTTGCAAAAACAGGCATCAAAGTATTAAAAGAAATAACGAATAAGCTGCTGCACATTAGCATCAAAAGCATTTTTGCCATTTCTGCTTCTTTTTTTACATAATCAAAACCTTCGATAAAATCTTCCAGCATTTTAAATTTATCTGTTGCTTTTATATGTGGAGTTATTTTCATCATTAATAACGAAATTAAAACGGGAATGTAGCTAAGGAAATTTCCAATAAAACAAATGTCTTCGCCATATTGATGTAGAATAATTCCGGCGAGAGCCGGACCTGCAATTCGGGCAAAATTATTTAAAGTAGAATTTAAGGCAACGGCGTTTGATAAATCTTCTTTATTGTCCACAATATCAATCATCATCGTTTGTCTGCAAGTCATGTCAAAAGAATTTATAATTCCCTGAAAAAGACTTAATGCTAAAATAAAATTGATATTGTATATTTTTAAGTAAATCAATAAAGCCAAAGCTCCAGCCTGAAGCATTGCGAGAGATTGTAATAAAATCATGGCTTTGTGTTTGTCATAACGCCCAATAATACTTCCTGCCAATGGTGCCAAAAATAAAGATGGAATCATGCTTAAAAAGGTCGTTAATCCTAATAAGAAAACAGAACCTGTAACACTGTAAACCATCCAACTTACAGCGGTTTTTTGTAGCCACGTTCCAACAACAGAAACAGATTGTCCGTAAAAGAATAACTTGAAATTTTTTGATCTTAACGCTTTAAACATAACCTTAAATATTTTTTACAAAGTTCGGGATTATGATTTCATTAGAAAAATTAATAATTTTACTTATAATAAGTATTTAAACTTATCGATATGGAGATTTATCAATTAGAATATTTTATTAAAACAGCCGAAGTTCTTCATTTTACAAAAGCTGCCGAATTATGCTTTGTAACGCAATCCGGTTTGTCTCAACAAATAAAAAAGCTTGAAGAAGAACTGGGAATGCCTTTGTTTGTAAGGATTGGTAAAAAAGTTCAACTTACCGAAGCTGGTTCTGTTTTCCTGGTTCATGCCAAACAAATTATAGAAAATGTACAAAGCGGCAAACAGGCGATTGACGATTTGAACCAAATGATTGGCGGCGAATTGCGAATTGGCGTAACCTATATTTTCGGACTTTTAGTTTTGCCGGTTGTAAATTTGTTTGCTAAAACATATCCACATTTAAAAATTGTCGTTGAATATGGCACAACGGAACCTTTGGAACAAAAACTATTAAACAACGAATTAGATTTGGTTTTGGTCATTTCTTCTAATGAGATTGAACTTCCTTTTCAAAAAGAGCCGTTGTTTAGGTCAAAATTGGTTTTGGCTGTTTCAAAAGCGCATCCATTAGCCGTTTTAGATAAGATAACTTTTAAAAAAATAGAAGATCTTCCACTTATTTTACCGGTAAAAGGATTTAATTCGAGAGAGTTTTTGGATGAATTGTTTTTAAAAAACAATATGAAACCAAAAGTTTCGATAGAATTAAACGCAGTTCATGCTTTATTACGTTTGGTAGGCGATAGTGATTATTGGGCTACCATTGTGACAGAGAAAGCTTTACAAGGCTGGAATAATATAAAGGCGATTAACATTACAGGAGTTACAACGCAAAGAGATTCGTTTATGTTAACAATTGAAGGTGCGTATCAAAAGAAAGCTGTAAAACTGTTTATGGAAGAATTTAGAAAAAGCATGTAAGTAATCTTTGATTTTGTTTTTCTAACTCAGTTTTTTTTGTGTTCTTTGCAAACCAAAATAGAGAGGTGTCCGAGTGGTTTAAGGAGCTAGCCTGGAAAGCTAGTATATAGGTAACTGTATCGAGGGTTCGAATCCCTTCCTCTCTGCTGAAATAATAAAAAAACCCTTGTGAATAACTTCGCAAGGGTTTTTGGTTTTTAGAGAAGATTAAAATCTAAAGTTTAATCTCAAACAAACTAAAAGAGCCTTCTTTATAATGTTCAGGTAATTCGCTTGTCCATTCGATAGTACTTATGCCTTTGTAATCAAAACCACAACTCATATAGTATTTGTTTATTCTTTCATTCCCGCTATGTGTGTCAAGTCTGATATATGATTTATTATTTTCTTTCGCATATGTTTTTGCCCATTCAACGATTTTTTTGACGTACGATTGTCCTCTGAATTTTGGATTTGTTGCAATACGATGAAGATAAATTGCAGGATCTGCACTGGCTTCTTTCCAGATAATTAAATCATTAAAAGTAATAACAAATGTGCAGGCTATTTCGTTTCCTTCTTTGATGATGAAATGTCGGTTTTCAGTTATTTCTTTTTCTATTAGTGTTCTTTCAAAACCCCTCCAGCTTTTATTATTAACTGTTTTTTGATAAGACGTTGCTGCATTATAGATATCAAAAACTGCATCGATATCTTCATTTTTAGTTTTAAAAAATTCCATTATTTGGGTGTATTCTGTAGATTTATGTATTCTGTAAAGATAAATCTTCGGGTATTTAAAGTTCTATAAATTATTAGTTTTAACTTTTTTTGTCAGCTTTTAACCAAACCACATTTTGCTGAGATTCGTGATTTTGCCCAATAATATCCCGATATAATTCTGGTCTTCTAGCTTTTATGTAACGATTTCCTCCAGCCTGACTTAGTTTTTCGGGAGTGATTATTGCTGTAGCAAAGGAGTTGTCAAAAGTTCTGCATTCGGCCAAAATATCTCCAAATGGATCAA
>Ga0247738_10000858_pt1 | contig 11135 bp, 8 predicted proteins | sample UWRJL013104B2_FD_180936 | JGI IMG/M metagenome (GOLD analysis project Ga0247738, IMG submission 180936) | Plant litter microbial communities from Arlington Agricultural Research Station in Wisconsin, United States - UWRJ-L013-104B-2 | ecosystem: Environmental > Terrestrial > Plant litter >...
GCTGTCGCTGCCGCAATGGATACATTCACGTCGTCAAAGTATGAGCGCCACCCCACCGAAATGGCTATGCTTCATGGCCCTCGCCTCGTCACGGCCAACGAAACGGAGGCCGGTAAGGCGTGGGCTGAAGCGCGCATTAAACTCATTTCTGGTGGTGACCCCATAACCGCAAGGTTCATGAGGCAAGACAATTTCACGTTTGTTCCACAGTTCAAGTTGCTCATCGCGGGCAACCACGCTCCGACGTTGCAAAACGTCGATCATGCTATTGTAAGGCGTTTTTTGATCCTCCCGTTTGTCACCAAGCCGAACACGCCCGACAAAGAATTGGCCGCTAAACTCAAAAAGGAACACGGTCAGATTTTGGCTTGGGCGATTCAGGGATGCCTTGACTGGCAGGCAAACGGACTTCCTCGCCCGAAAGCCGTAGAAGTGGCGACGAGTGCATATCTGAATAGCCAAGATGTTGCTAAACAGTGGTTCGAGGAGCGCTGCATTGCGCATAGGGATAGCTGCGACACCGTCGCTCATTTCTACGCGGACTGGTGCTCGTTCGCGAAGGAGCTCGGAGAGGATGCCGGGTCCGCGAAGACCTTCGGCGCAATGATGGGCAGGCACGGCTATGCCTCCCAGAGCGCCCGCATTTCGGGCACAGTTGCGCGGATTTATCGAGGCATTGCTTTGCGACGCAATGGCGTGGTTGGTCAGATTAAGCCAAATCCAGAAAGTGCGTAACCGATGTAACTGTGTTGTCGGTCACTCTCCAAAGAGAACAATCCGCATTATTAGACAACGCGGAGACCCAGTTACATCGGTTACGACGGATCGCTTACGCGCGAACTTATCCCGTCTGTTTTCGCCTGCTCCCAACCGGTGCTGCCATGGATGGGCCACCTCGGCGGACCCATCCTGAACCAGGAGGGTTTGGCGAGCGCCGACGCGCTCGTTCCCTGACGCCGGGCGCAGGGCAGAAGAAGAGGGTGAAAGGACGCTCAGATGGGTTGAGCAAGATTAGGAAAAAGCCCCGCGCTCCGCTCCGCCTCGCGGGCACCAAGGAAGTAAGATGTACCAGATCAAGATTGACGGCTCACGGGCCGCCGAACTGCTGCTGCCGCGCATGAGCAATGTCGTGAAGAACCATGTCATCGCGCTGGCAAAGATGATCAACTGTCCCGTCGATGTGAGCCTCAAGGGCATGATTCTGGCCAATGCCGGCTGCCTCCGCATGCCGCTTGCGGGCCTCGCGATCACCGGCACCAGCTGTGCAGCGCCGCTGCTGCGGACCGAGGCCGATCGGATCAGCCGACTGCTCGACTGCGACATGCTCCTGCTGCGCTGTGAGGGGGTGAAGGGGATCAACCTCGATATCCGCCTCTCGCACAAGGATCGCTGGCTCGGCGGCTATCTGCCGTGGATAAATGATGGCGAGCTCTGGCTGGTACCCATCGACAATAGTCTGCCCGCGCTGGAGGTATTTGGCGGTCTGTTCGAACGCAGCTCGCCACCGTTCACCGACGACCAGTCACGCTCTGCCGGGCTCGACAGGGCCTCTCGCGCCTTTGCCGACCTCGCGCGCAGGAGCCTCTGAGCCATGGCCCGCGCCAACATTCATGCCAAGCGCCCGGCCCCCAAGGGTCTCGACTTCGTACCGGTTGAAGGCGGCCCCGACCGGTTGACCTTCGGCGTCGTCCGTCGGCAGATCGGGAACGGCCCGACGCAGACGGCCGGCGAAACGATCCTCCGGCGGCTTTGTCCAGGGATGGGCGCTTCGGTCTCCGAGCCGTGGAAACCAAGCTGCTATCGCTGGGACGTTCTGCTGCCACCCAATGCGCCTGACGCCTGTGCCGATCCCAAGCAGCTTTGTGACCTCTATGAGGCGCAGGCGTTCGACACGATCAAGGATTTGGTGATCATGGCCACTTTGCGTTTCCCGGATCCCGACCGCTTGCATCAAACTTGGGAGCAAGTACGCGCCTTCGCATTCGAGCGCCTGTGCCAGCGGAATCTTGCAGTCGTTGCGGCCCAACATCTCCCGGTACTGACCGGGTCCACCAATCCGCCTCATGTCCATCTGATGATGCCGGCACGCAAACTACGCACCTACGGGTTTGGCGGGTTGGTTCGACCATTCGCGTCCGATCAGGGCAAGCAGATCCTGGCCGACGAGCTCGCCCAGTTCATGCCTGGGTTTGTCGATGCCTGAAGCTCAGCGCAGAAGGAGAACGGACATGCTCGTCGTCAGCGCGGAAATCGGGCCCGGCGGCGATGAGAGCCGCGCCTGGCTGGTGGGCGAGATCATCGCTGCCAATGAGAGTGCGCTTTCACCGGTCAGTTCTTACTCTGTCTCGATCAGCCAGGGGCCTGCGCCGGCGATCGGGATCGAGGGCTGGGAGCGCGAGCTCACACTTCACGACCATCGCCGCCGCGACGGCGTGTGGGCGCTGGTCGCTGCCATCCTCGAGCAGGCGTTGCCCGCAGAGGGCCGCGATGACCGTCCAACGGATCAGGAGGGCTCAACAAATGGCAACGGATGAACCCCATCAGCCCTCGATCCATGCAGTGCGATACCTTGCCGGCCGTGGCGAGGAGGCAATCGAGACCATGCAGGCACTCGTGAACCAAGCGCGCGACCTGCTGGCCAGCGGCACTCTGACCGAAGCCGATGTGACCGCCTATCCCTGGGAGCTGGACCCGTCACCACCTCCTGACTGGCGCAGCCGCGTCTGGGCGGCGTCGATACACGATTATGCAACCGGGGCTGGCCTCACGACCAACCTCTATGTCGCGCTCGCCACGACCGAGTCCGCATTCCGGCGGCAACTCGCCTGGGAGTTTAATCGGGAGGTCGCCAATGCCGCCCGCGTGACGATGGGGCTGGAGGAACTGGTGAGGCTTGAGCCCGGGGTCGCCGCGCTGGCTCCAGCGCTGTTGGGGGAAAGGCTGCTTGCCTTGGACAGGGGCGAGGATCGCCCAGCGGTATTCAGCTTTCTGGCGCGGACGCATGCAAATTACGCGTGATCGTCACCCGTCAGATTGTTCTGATGATCGTACTCATGCCCCACTCGTGTCCGGAACGTTGGACGTGGCGGACTTTCCGGTTTTCGGTTGAGACCTGGGAAAACAGTCCTTCATTCAGACATACAGTCCTCGAAGGCCGAGTTCGACTCCGAGCAACTGGTCATACCGAAACGCGAGACGGGGCGAACTTCCTGAGTTCGACACGCGGAACCGGCTGCACGAACGCAGTGGAGGAAGCTGGGCGGAAAGCGCTTCGCGGTGCGCTAGGGGCAGCAGCCCCACCCTGATCGGCGGCGCAAGCCGTCCAGAAAATAACGGCACCCCGGCACGGCGTGACGCGGACCGACGAAGTGCCGGGACGTGGAGTGCGTGGCAAGGCAGTTGGCCATCGGCGCAGCGCCGCAGACGCAAACGAAGCGCCTGGCGCTCGACGGGCAAGGATAGAGGCTGGAGTGCCTGCGGGTCAGCTCAGGAAGCGCCGCGCCCTTAGGAGCGCGAAGCGCGGGACCGAGCGCGTCATTCTGATTTCCCGCTCAGTTGGCCGCTCCCGATTGTGACCCGGATGGGCCGAGACTAAAGGCTCGGTCGGCAGAGCCGATAAAGGGGGTCGCCCGGAAGGGCAGCGCTGGTCATCATTCGTCATTGCTGTTTAAATTCGAGCGCGATGACAATTCCCAATGGCACTCTGAGCGAAATGCTCGGGCAAATGGCCCGATCACATTTGTCGGCGATTCACGCTCGTCTCAATGACTTCGATGACATGCTCTGCACGGCAATCCTAATCGAGGCCGCGCGGGTCATCGACTATGAGAACGTCCTGATGGGCTCCAGCGAGGACGAAAGTCACCATCTGCCTTATCCTGCCTTCGACGTCATGAGCCGGGGCTGGAATCCGCTTCTTCACTATGCGTTGCCAAGGCTTCCGAAGACCTTGGGTATCCCAATTCGGGAAAGCACCTCCACTACCCGCTCGCACGCGCGGTCGCTGCTTCATGCCTTTGGCAAGTATGCGGTCCTCCAGAAGGCAGCCGACATGGCGTTCCATGGTTTCCTGACCGGTAGCGAAACCGAAGGTCGCCTGAGCCTTAAATTCACGGTCAGCGATGACAGCGACCACTTCCTTGACCAGCTCGAAGCCGAAGCGCTTGAGCGTGCCGTGAACGGCGATGCAGCACCAATGGCTATTGACAGTATGACCGCTGCCGAAGTGAATGACCTCACCGCGTCGCTGGTTTTCCCGTTCGAGACGGGTCGCGGCACCATGGTTGGCTACGATGCCGATCCCAGACTTGATGCACACTTCATCAACCTCATCGGCAAGCGGGCTCTGGAATGGCGCGCCGAGGCCGGAATCCACCCAGACGTGCAGGCAGGTGAATTGAACGGTGCGGATGTGGCTGCCGTCGTGATGATGCTTGCCAGTTTCTATCTCAAGCACATCTGGTTTGTCGGCGTCGGGAGCAAGCGCCTGTCGGGTATCAATTACTGCATGAGCCTGACCATCTGGAAGAGGCCGGACGAACTCGTCGAGTCGATTTCCACGTTCACCGGAATAGATGCGGTGCGGGTCGAAAATGCTTTCCGTGCGATCGTGGTCACTCGTCGCGATGCGGAATATTTCGGAGCTGAGCCGACGCCCTTCATGCCGATGCTGTTGGAAATTTCCGATGGCTACTGGCTTGCTCCTGTCAGCAGCATTTTCCGCAATCCATTTACTGCAATCAGGATGCTCAATGTGTTCCGCAATCCTGCGACGGCCCAATCGGTGAGAAAACCGCGAGAGCAATGGATGATTTCGGAGCTTTATGCACTGTTTGAGGGCAGCAGGTATCAAGTGGTTGAGCTTCCCACCCGCCTCAAGAGGGACGGCAAGCTCGTCACCGACATAGATGCTGTCGTGCTCGACATGACAACGGGCGAACTGAGTCTGTTTCAGCTCAAGTGGCAGGACTTCGGCTCAAACCAGCTCCGGGCCATCAGGAGCAAGGCCAAGAACTTTGTCGAGCGGGTCAGCTTGTGGGCGGACCAGGTGGAAGCGTGGATTGAGGAGTTTGGCGAGGCTGAGCTGTGCCAAGCCCTCAACCTGAAACTTCCGAAGGGAACTGTCCCCACCAGCGTGAAGATGTTTGCGATAGGGAGGTCGGGAGCGCGGTTCGCAAGCTACGGGTTCGCACTTACAAACGAACATATCGCCGCCTGCAATTGGAATCAGTTCGTCCGGCTGCGCTACGAGGTCGGCCCGGCAGAGCGGGTTCTGTCAGAGATTCACCAGAGGGTCTTTTCAGAACGGTTTCGCGTCGAACCGCGCAGACCTCTTCCCTATTCGTTTGAAATCGACGGCAAGACGATATGCTTCGAGGACATGTGGAGCGCCGCCGACTGACCGCATTTGCGACTGGTCATGGAATGGAAATGCCCTCGGCCCGCGCCTTCTCGATCGTCTCCAGCAGAACGGCGCACTGCTTCTCGGTCGGGATTTTCGACGGCATCTGAACGGCGATGTTGAGAATGCCCTGCTCCTTGGGAGTCAGCAGACGCTTTGTCCCAAGCAACTGCTGGATGTTCCGCCACTCGGATGCGGGAATGCTGATGACCTTGCGCTGCGCGTCGATGCCATTGTCGATCTTCTGGGTCTTTTTCGCCGATTTTGCCTCGGTCGCGGCTTCATCGGCCGACACCAGCTCATTCCAGAACTCGTCCGACAACTCCGCTTCCATCGCGGAGATTTCAGCCTGAATGCGGGTCCAGCAGGCATCTTTTTTGGACCACTCGGTGATGTTCGAGATGCTTTGCGGCGGCTTTGTAATATCCTCGTTCACAGCTTTCGCGATGACCGCAAGGGCGTCTTCCAAGGTGTTGTTGACGCTCTGAGCATTCCAGACCCGCTGGAAGTCTAGCCTCTTTTTGTGTCTCTTGGTAATCTCGCTGAGGACGGCAAGACTGTAGGCAACGATATTGGCGCGATAACCGCCATACCAGGACTGTGAGGAAACGATTTTCTCCGCTGCCCGGAAAATTATCCCGCGCGCGATTGCGCGGCGGAAATAAAATTCGTTGAAGCCGTCGGAGCCCTTTTCCCATTCCTTCCCGATGCGATGGGCGTATTTGGCGAAGTTCTTCTGCGCACCGAGATTTACCCATTTCGGATGTTCATCCCAAGTGTTCTCGAACTTGGCCAAATCCGTTTTGGTGAACATCTGGGGTTTGGGATTTTCAGCCTTGAAGCGTTTCTGCTCGCCGGCAGTCAGCTTCGACTGGGCATCCGCATACTGCCCGCGTGCGCGTTCATAGAACCACTTGGTTTCCCGTTGCGCCCCCTGCTGGGCGGGAGCCCAGAGGCGGCGAGAAAATTCTTCAAGCCGAACATGGAACGGGTGATTGGAGAAGAAGTCCGCAGCGTTCACGCGGTTCTGGGTGTTCGCATATTCCGATATACGGGGGACGACGTTCTCACTTTCGTCGCTGTCGATGACCGACAACTTCATCTGAACGAAGATGTTTGCGAGATTGGCCTTGTCCTTGCGGCGCGTGTGGAAAAGGGAAGCAGTCGTCTGCCCGCCATTCACGATCTGCAAATCGAGGATGCGGGTAATTTTCAGGCCGGAGCCTGTTTCCTCCACCTCCACGCTTTGCGCCGTTGCGGTGATGCCGTTGTTATAGGCAAAGAACATTCCGGGCTCGGTCAAGATGGTTGTGCGAATCCCCTGATTCACCTTGCCGCGCGCCTGGAGGAAGGTCCGCACATTCTGCTCCAGCAGCCTCGCGCCGAACTTCTCGTAAAGTCCGGAGATGATCTCAGCGGGCATCACGATGAGGTAGGACTGGTAGGTGTCGGCCCCCAAGTGGGCAGGAAGGCAGGGTATGCCGGAGCCGAACATGCCTATGAAGTCGAGGTCCAGCGGCTCCTTGTGACTGCGAGAGCTGCGCTGGCGCTGTAAGCGTGAAATGTCCCAGATATGATAGGTGGTCGGGATGCCCTGAATTTCGCCATCGGACAGGCTTTGAATGCGGTCGCTGATGGCACGTTCGGACACCAGTATGAGATTGACCCGGCGGATGCTTGCTTTGCGGTCGGCGATCTGACGGGATAGACCGTATTCCGGAGATGTGATCTCCAGCTCTTTCGATAAATTCTTCGCCACGCTCGCCTCGAAAAAACTCGCGAGGCGCTTGAAGGCCGCATCCACGTCTGTGCGGGTCAGGGTCGCCAATTCGCTCCTGCAGTCGAAATCGGCCACGAACAGGTCCAGCGCGCCCTCATCGTTGAACCAGTAGCCGTCAACGCGCATTCCCCGCTGCGCTCGGTAATGGCAGAACTCAAACCCCTCCACGAAGCCGGTTTCGACAAGCTCGGTCGCCACAGCCTCCATGAAGGCGGCAAGCTGGAAGCTGCTGCTCGCCTCTGCGCCAGCCAGTGTCTCCTGACGAAAATCATGGAAGAACTCTGCGGCTGACGTTTCCAATCAAGCCCTCCCCAATATCTCGCTGCTGCTGCATTCAAATGGCCGGATGGTCTCCAGTTCGATGTCGTAGGACAGACGGGCAATTCCGTTCGGAATGCCTGACCTCACAAGGCGCGGGAAACCTTCGGTGACACGATAGGTCTTGAGGTCGCTGACCGTGAAGCGCGGGCTGTTGTAATCATGGAGCGGGGCGTAGCCATAGGCCGACAGCTTTCTCGCAAATTCTTCCAGCGCCTGCGCGTCTGCCAACTCGCCCTCGATCTGCGCCACGAGGTCATTCAACGAGATCGACTGGTCCGACTCCGGCAATTCGCTGAGGCGATAGACTGCCAGATAAAGGCTGGAAGTCAGACTTTCGAGCTGGTCTTCCGACGATATGCGAACGGAATTTCGCTCGCGACCGGACAGGGATTTCACTTCAACCGCCTCGTCACCGAAGATGAAATCCTGCTGCACTCGGTCTGCCCCAGTCCAGGCATCGACAGCCAATGGCGGTGTGGTTCTTTCGGCGTAGAGCGATCGCATCATCTGGAGTTCGGCGAACAGACCCCGCACCTGCTCAGGAGACAGGGCGGTCCTTCGCCCGGAGAGAAAAGCCTTCCACCGTTTGAGGTGCACGAGAGTAACGGCCAGCGCCGCGGCGGAATCATCAACCTCCCTGAGGCTTTCAACCAAGGTTTCGCAAAGCCCTTGGAACAGGTCGGTGTCCACATGACGGGCGAGCGTCAGAACCAGGCGCTGCTTTCCGGGCGTATCGCCCAGCCGCATGTCAACCCCGATCCCATTCAGTGTCACGCTGTCCGAACGAAGCTGGTCAGTGTGATCGCCGGCCAGCTCCACGATAAGCAGGCACTGAGATGCAGTGTCGCGGCCCCAATAAATCGGCACTCCGCGCAAATCGGCAACGCGAACGACCGTGAAATCGACTGCCGGGGTGGGAACGCTGTCCCATGGGGAAGTTCTATTCGTCATCGTAGTCACCGCCGTCGTCGGGATCATCGTCCAGCGAACCATACATCTGCTCAATCCAGACGCGGTTCGCCACAACCTCGATGGCGGTTCCATACTGCCCGTCCGGATAGCTCAGCCCCCAAGCCGGGACGCGCAACCCTTTGAACTGCTCGTTGTTGGTCGGCTCCAGAACGTGGACCATGAGCAAGGGCTTGTCGCGGACTAGGCGATAGTGGAAGTCTGAAGGCTTCTTGGACTTGCTCTTGGCATCATCGGCGGCAAGCTGCTCTGCGGCTTTCTGCTGGTCCGAACTCAGTCCGAGCTTTTCATCGCCGCGACTGGCAACGCGGTAGCCGGAAATCTGCCACTTATCTGCCGTTGCGTCAGCAGCGGTGCGTTCCTGCGGCCCCAGAACGTGATTGTCAGCATCGCCGGGGCCGACCGAAATCAGCAGCACATCGCCCTTGGGGAACTTGTCGGAAATCGCGCTGAGATAGTCGATAGCGAGCGCCTTCTGACGCACGGCATCCTTGTGCGATTTGAACGCCGCAAGAAACTCCCCGATCTTCTCGGACTCCACATTCGGCAGGAACCAGCCCTTCTCGGTCTTGCGCAGCTCGGCACCCCCGAACCGATCCGCCCAGTATCGTGCAATGAGATCGCCGTTGGCATCGCTGACCTTGGAATCCAGGGGGAGAAGGAAACTCTCGATCAGCTTTCCGGTGTAGTTCTGTTTGAGCGTGACCTTCTCGCCGCTCCGCATCTTGTTCGCGGCGGTAATCAGCAGGCTGTCAGGGTGGGACTGCACATAGAGGCCGAAATCCTTCGGACTCAGCCCCACGTTGCGCATGCGCCGTATCTGGTGGCGCAGTTCATCCGCCGCGAGGGCGATGTGCTTATACCAGTTGATCGAATCCTTGGAGAGATAGACGCGGCAGACGTCTTCAAAGTTCGGGCGATAGCCGAACCAGCGGCCCATCTGCATGAGCGTGTCATACATGCGGGTGTTGCGATACATGTAGCTGACGGTCAGGCCCTCGATGGTCAGTCCTCGGGACAGGCTCAATCCACCGATCGCCACGGCGGTCAGTCCGACGCCCTCGCGCTCATATTTTTCGTAGTCGAGCGGATCATCGGTCGTCTTGCTGTTGACGACATAGGTTCGGAGATGCTCGAAGACGCCCCACAGGGCTTCCTTCACCTCTTTCCATTCAAACCCGCAAGCTGAAAACTCGTCGTCAAATGCGGTTCGCAGCCGCGCCATGTATTGATTCTGTGCCGAAATTTCTTCGGCCATCATGTAGTTCACCTTCACGGCGTCCATAATCCTGTCGAGCCGGAGGGTAATGAAGCCCTTGACCTCTTTCTGGACCGACACGAACCGGGATATGTTGATGAGCATGGAGCAATGCTTTCGCTCCTGCTTACGAAGGTTGCGAATGGCGCGCGCGACGATGAACTGATCGAGCGCCTGATAGAGGCTCGGCGGCAGCTCGGCGACCGGCGACCCGTTTTTGTGGGTGAGCGGGAGATAATCCTCACAGTCGGTGATCGGTCTTAGAATCCGGGCGCTGCTCGTCTCATCGAGGAAAACCTTGTCGGGACCGAAATAGGTGGTCGGCGCATCAAGCGAGTAGATGAAGTCCTTGGGAAACAGCTCCTCGTAGGCGTCCTTGTCGAACGCGTCGGGGTCGATGAAGATGTTGGCGAACGGAGTTGCCGTATATCCGACGTAGCAGGACTTGGTGAACAGGCGCAGAATCTTCCTGATCCAGGTGTTGGTAGCCGTCGGGTTGATGTCGGGCTTATTCGTGTTGATGGAGGCGTTGTCGGCCTCATCGTCGATGACAAGCATGGGAACGTCGCGGATGCGGTCGGCGCCCTTGGCATTCAGATCACGAAGCCAGGTGTGAAGAACTTCAAGGGTCTTCACGTTCTTCTTGATGACGATGATTACCGGCTTTTTGAAATCATTCAGTTCGGCACCGCTCTTGTCGGCCGTCTGCTTGTTGAAATCCATGTGGATGTTGGTCAGCGTGACCGGGTTGGGATAACCCTTGTCGAGGCCAACACCAATCGGCACCCGGTTCGCGGGGTCGCTCGACCTCCCGATGAACCCTTCGTCAACGCGCCGCTGCGTCTGCTTACGCAGGTTGTTGTGAATGCCCGCGATGACGATGATGAACTTGTATCCGGCGTCTGCGGCCTTTGCGACGACGCCAAGGTAATTCGCCGTCTTTCCGGACTGAACGTGACCGATGACAAGGCCGCGCCGGTTCCAGGCTCCCTCGTCCGTGGGATCCTGCAACAATCCCAGAATCTTTGCCCCGTCGTCGTTCAGGAGCGTGTTGACGACGGTGGGCTTCCAGCCCTCGGACCGAAGGAAATCGCCATAGGCTTCGGCGTAGGTCGTTTGAATCTCGCGTTTGAGAATCCATTCCTGGTCGTGGGTGGCCTCGGGATCGACCAGCGAGACACCTGCACTCATCCTCGAAGGAATAACAGTCTCAGCTACGGCGACAACATTTTCAAGATCACCGTCAAAACCAAGAATCGGGGCCAGCATGGCGGCTTTGGCCTCGATCTCGGCGCGGGTCGGCGGTTCGTCGCTGTCGCCGAATGCCGTAATGAGTGTGGCAATGAAGCCTTTGTCTTTTTCGTTCTGCCTTCGGCTCATGCAAAGACCTCTTTCACATACTTTTC
>Ga0247738_10000860_pt1 | contig 11126 bp, 11 predicted proteins | sample UWRJL013104B2_FD_180936 | JGI IMG/M metagenome (GOLD analysis project Ga0247738, IMG submission 180936) | Plant litter microbial communities from Arlington Agricultural Research Station in Wisconsin, United States - UWRJ-L013-104B-2 | ecosystem: Environmental > Terrestrial > Plant litter >...
GACCGAGTTCGGTTCTTTCATAAACCGGCCGAAATGGTAATTTCTTTGAATACTGTTTGTACTTACTATTGCCCCGATGCCCAGGTTAAATCTCTGTCCGATTCTTTGTTCAATCCCAATAAAAGGGAAATTTGCTCCATACAGATCCATAAATCCTGCTTTAAGCCGGGTATTCACGCTTTTAGTGCCTCCAAACGCCCGCTCATACTCATCCATCAGGTTCTGCTTTTTGAACTCTTGCACTGCTTCTGTGCTAAAACTGATGGAGGTGGAATCCTGGGCGTTGACAGGGAGTTGTATAAACAGGAGGAAAGTAAGTAATTTTCTCATATTATTGTATGTTAAGGATTCCGTAATTGATGTTGATAATGATCTTGGAGGTTTTGTCCGGATTGATATTGTAATTCTTCTTTTTCTTGTCTGCTTTGAAGTTTTCCGGAAGATTCAGGTCGGAATGTTCTGAGCTAACGATATAGCCAAACGAACCCAGGTTTTGTGGTTTCAATTTCACTTCTCCTTTTTCTGTGATGATCCGGAAAGACTGGTTGCTGGCCGCAGGTTCACAATAGAAATACCCTGAAGTAAGCCGGGCTTCCAGCGAGCCGGGATGAACACCCATGATGATCCTGGCATGATCGCCTTTTATTTTGACTTCCCTGAGCTGGCTTTGAATATCCATTTCTCCGAAATACATGTCCAGGTCAAGGCTGCTGTGGCTCGCCGCAATTTCTGTCTTACAAAATTTAGTGTTGAGCTGTATGTTTGCATCAATGCCTTTGATTCTGATATCTCCGAAGCTGTTGGTGACCGATAGCAATAAATCTTTGGGCAGATAAATGATATATTTTGCCTTAAAATTCGATGTGGGTTTGCTGTCGCCTTTCTGTATCGCCAGGTAGTTCCTGATAAAGTAGGTGTTTCCGATTTTTTCCTGCACCACCTTCATGGTTTTGAGGTCTTCTACAGCTGTTTCTTTTGAGCTGTTTTTAGTGATCAGCTGAATAGTGATTTTAATTTCTTTTTCATTCCAGCCCGATAGCTCTATGTCGGCCCCTTCAGCCATTAGGTTTAATTTCTTCAGTCCGTCAGCATTTATTTTATTTTGTATGGATTTAGTGACCACCTGCAGGGTGGTTTGTGCGTGAAGGCCCGTCATCCCCAGCAAAAACAGCATAAAACAAAAGATGCTTTTCATGATCAGATTAAGTTAGCCATTTGATTTAAAACGTCCGTTTTTTTCTCTTCTATGCCGTTGAGTTTTCTTAACAAGTCTGTTTCCGACTTAAACTCGCCTGCTTTTTCCCTTACTTCCAGTTCTTCTTTTTTCAATCGTTCATACTCAGATTTCAGGGAAGTGAACCGGGGTTCGGAGCAAACGATGTTCTGATTCACACAAAAGGCTTCCAGTGTACTGAAGGCATCGTCCGTGTCGCTGTGATAATTTTCAATAACAGCCTCCAGGTTACCCTTTTGTTGATTTCTGAGGCTGAATAACCATCCTCCCGCCAGTAAGAAAACGGCCACTGAAGCAGCTATAGCCCATTTGTAGCGAATCGAAACCGTAAAACGTTTGGTTTTTAATCCGGATTCAATACCCGTCCAGGCGTTTTCTTCCGGAGTATATTCTTTTAACTTTTTGAGTTGCCTGTTCAGATTCCGGTCTTCTGAAATCGTCTTTTCTATCGCCAGCCAAACCGTTTCCGGAGGTGTGTGTGCCGGAAGGTTTTTGAGAGCGTCTGTGTTGTCTTTCTTTTTCATCTCAACTGCCCGATTAACTCCTTTAATTTTTTCTTTGCGTAAAACAGCTGTGATTTGGATGTTCCCTCTGATATTTCGAGCATTCTAGCAATCTCAGCATGTTTGTATCCTTCTATTTCATACAAAACCAGCACGGTCCTGAATCCCTCCGGTAGACTGAGCAATGCTTTTTCAAGCATCTCCACATCCATGCCGGTTTCCCATTCTATCAGGGTGTTTTCAGGGAGGTCCTCATATTTTTCAAACCGGATCCTGCTTTTGAACTTTTTGATGGCTTTGCGGGTCAGGATGGTCTTTATCCAGGCTCCCAGGGTTGATTCTCCTTTAAAACTGTCGAGATTTCTGAAAACCTCAATAAAAGCCTCCTGCAAAACATCCTGAGCATCTTCAAAATCTCCGACCAATCTGTAAGCGAGACTGTACATAGCGTTTTTGTAGCGGTCGTATAGTTGCCGCTGAAATTTCGGATCATGTTTCCTGCAACCGTCTATCAGTTCGGTTTCGCTCATTTATCAGGTGGTTTTATACAAAGTGCAGAAAAGTCAGGGAATGGTTGTATGAGTTTGAAAAAAAAGGAAAAAGGAAATGGAAAACGTGAAAGGGCGTGCCTTTAGGTATAATGGATATCGATGCGATTTGTATCTTACAAAGGAATCTCATAAGAACTCTTCACTTCCGACATCACAAAAAAGCTGTTGATCAGGGATACCCCGGTGATGATGGAGAGTTTCTGCTGGTGAAACTGGTGGTAGGCATCCATGTCCGGTACGATGAGTTTGAGGAGGTAATCGAAACTGCCGGATACGAAATTGCATTCGATCACTTCAGGGAGCAGCAATATGGCTTTGTCGAATTCTGAAGATACCTCTTTCGTTTGTCTGATCAGCGTCACCTGGCAATAGACGGTCAGACTTTTGCCCAGCTTCTTTTTATTCAGCAGAGTGACGTATCGCTCTATTACTCCTTCATTTTCAAGTCTTTTGATTCTGTCGTGAACAGGAGTGAGTGATAAGTTGATTTTCTGGGCAATTTCCTTATACGTGTATTGGGCATTTTGCTGAAGAAGTCCCAGTATTTTTTTGTCTGTTTCGTCTATCTTCATAGTGATAAGAAAAAATATCTTTATTGATTGAATATCATTTCTAATAAACGAAATATTTTTTGTTAATTTTTATATTTCTTTTATTTTTTTCTTATTTATTTAAAAATAGTATAAAAATATTCGCTTGTGGCTAACTTTGTTGCCTCAATTACACTTTAAGTACGACTCTGGTCGTAATTACACTTCTCAATAAAATACATATGGTCGTTGGAGTACCAAAGGAAATAAAAAATAACGAGAATCGGGTAGCTCTGACACCTGCCGGTGTCTTAGAGTTACTTAAACACAATCATAAAGTTTATATTCAGCAAAATGCCGGTTTCAACAGCGGATTTGACGATGCTGAGTACATAGAGGCGGGAGCGGTAATTCTTTCAACCATTGAAGAGATTTACGAGATTGCAGATATGATTGTCAAGGTTAAAGAACCTGTTGAACCGGAATATAAACTTATTAAGAAAGATCAGCTGCTGTTCACTTACTTTCACTTTGCTTCCTCTGAGCCCCTGACCAACGCCATGCTTGAAAATGGTTCGGTTTGCCTGGCTTACGAAACAGTGGAAAAGGATGATAAATCACTTCCTTTATTAGTGCCGATGTCGGAAGTAGCCGGCAGGATGGCCATCCAGGAAGGAGCTAAATACCTGGAAAAGCCGCAGAAAGGTAAAGGGGTATTGTTAGGTGGTGTTCCGGGTGTTCCGGCTGGTAAAGTCCTGATCATCGGAGGGGGTGTTGTAGGGACCCAGGCCGCTAAAATGGCTGCGGGATTAGGAGCAAGGGTTGTGATCATGGATGTAAGTCTGCCTCGTCTGAGGTATTTGTCTGACATCATGCCGGCAAACGTGACCACCATTATGTCAAACGCCTATAACATCAGAGAAGCCATTAAAGAGGCTGATCTTATTATCGGAGCGGTGCTGATTCCGGGAACCAAAGCCCCGAACCTGGTGACAAGAGAAATGCTGAAGATCATGAAGCCGGGTACGGTGATTGTAGACGTGGCGGTAGATCAGGGAGGATGTATCGAAACCTGCAGGCCAACCACCCATGAAGATCCTACTTTCGTGATTGATGATGTGGTGCATTACTGTGTGGCGAATATGCCGGGTGCTGTGCCTTACACTTCGACTGTGGCGTTGACTAATGCAACACTTCCTTATGTGGTGCAACTGGCCAACAAAGGATGGAAAAATGCCTGTAATGATAATATAGAATTAAAAAGAGGGTTAAACGTGATCAACGGAGCCGTGGTTTATAAAGGAGTAGCCGATGCGTTCGGGCTGCCATTGCAGGAGATTGAAGATTTTTTGGTTTAAGTATATTTCCCTAAACGTTATATTGTACATATTATAGAGCCCCGACCCATGTCGGGGTTTTATTTTTGTGCATACTTCAGAACCAGCTGCTCCCATTCCTCCTCCAGGCTCTCTTTCGGAACAGGTAGTTTGCAGCGGCTATACCAGTACCTGGCATTGAAAGCATCTCCTTCCTTGCGATGAAGGTAGGCGTGGAGCCGGTCATAATCAGGATGCCCTTCTTTCGACTGGGCTATGTTATGTGCTCCTTCCCAGTCACCCCAGTAGTCAGCCTGCAGGCCTTTCAATATCGGATGATCCAGCTTGAGGTTTTTATCTGATTTTATTGAATTTATCATATGTTTAATTTTATCAGTAAATTTTATAATAAATGAACTATTTGAAATAAATATAAATTTTGACTGGATTGTATTTTCAAAATATTCTGAAAAATAAATCAATTTATGTATTTGAATTCAGAAAGATCATCATTGAACACCGTAAACTGAGCCGGATAGCCCGCTTCTACCTTGCCCATCAGATGGTCCATTTTTAAGGCCTGTGCAGGTCTCAGGGTTGCCATTTCTATGGCTTCGCTAATACTCACGCCCAATTCCCTGACGGCATTGACCACGCCGTCTGCCAGTGAGATGGTAGCCCCGGCCAGGTTACCGTCTGTGTTCCTGTATTGGTTGTCACCCAGGTAGGCATCAAACTCCTCCCATTTGAATGACTGTACTTTTTTGTTGACAAACAGGGCATCTGAAATGAGGAACAACTTGTCCTTTTTGCATTTATAAGCAATTCTGGCGGCTTCAAAGTCGCAATGAACACCATCCAGGATGATTGGGGCATAGACATCCTGAGCAGAAAGACTGGCTCCGATAAGACCCGGTTCACGATGCGTGAAGGCCGACATGGCATTGTAAAGGTGGGTGACCAGCTTTATACCCAGATCAAATCCATGCTTAGCCTCTTTCAAGGTCGCATTGGAATGCCCTGCCGAAACATTGATGCCCGAGTCAAGTAACATTTTGACCTGTTCATCGGTGAAGTTCTCAGGGGCTATGGTGATGATCCTGATGACGTCTTTTCCATGTCTGATGATTTCTTCGATGAAGTCATTGGCAGGCTTCTGAATGTATTTTTCGAGATGGGCACCTCTTTTTTTGACGTTCAGAAAAGGACCTTCCAGGTGCATTCCGGCCAGTCCTGAGTCAGGATATCTGGCCATATAGCTTTTAATCGCCTCAATACCTTTGAATATGTTCTCCGCCGAAGAGGTAATCAGAGCGGGCAAGACATAACCGGTGCCGCATTTTTGGGAAGACTCTACAATGTCCCTGATACATTCTTCATTGGGGTTTTGTGTGAAATATAATCTTTCGCCACCGTTGATGTGGGTGTCGAACAAACCTGGGGCAAGGTTCGCGTAATCGAATATCGCATCGTTTTCGGCTGCTTTGATGGCGACGATTTTACCTTCGGAAACCGTAATTTCCTGGTTATTTTTTACCTGGCCGTTGGTATAGACTTTGGCAGCATTGATTTTCTTTGTCATTTCAAGGGTTAATTTCCAGTTCTATAATGGTGTCTGTGTCGTTAAAGGTAACATCCTTAAGGTCAAAAATATAGTAGTTTTTAATGCCTGATTTCTCAAACTTTACCGGTTTTTGTCCGTCAAAAGTTTTGGCGGTTTTAATACTATATGGAATAGTCAGAGCAAGATCCGGTTTTTGATTAAGCAGGTGCAGGAATACTTTATTGCCTTTCTGGGTGACGGCTATGTCGCTGGTAGGTCTCATAAAGCCTTTTTGAGTACCGTAAATGGTGCTTCCGTATTTTTTCAGCCAGGTACCCATGGCTTCCAGGCGTTCGGTAAATTCAGGTTGAATCTGTCCGTCAGGCATAGGGCCGACGTTAAGCAGGAAGTTAGCTCCGAAGCCCGAGGCTTTGATGAGGTATTGGAGCAGTTCTTTTGTCGACTTGTAATTCCTGTCTGTGATATTGTATCCCCATGCTCCGCTGATGGTTTCGCAGGTTTCAAGCGGAAGTTCTGAAACGCCTTGTCCGCCGAAACCAGAAGAATTAGCTCCCGGAAGGTCCTTTTCAAACATCTGGAAGTCTTCACCGGCGATGGGCATCAGGTGGTGGTTGTTACCGATCAGGGCCTGTGGCTGCAGTTTATGGATCAGGCTGTATATCTCGTCATAATGCCAGTTGACTTTTGAAGCGCTTTCCTTGTCATGATCGTTGTCGAGTTGGTCCCAGTGGCCGTCAAACCAGATTCCTGCGATTTCTCCGTAATTGGTCAATAGTTCTGTCAACTGGGCTTTCATGAATCTGACATAAGATTCCCAGTCCGATTTCTGTGTTCTTCCTGTGCCTTTGCCGGTGCGTCCGGTTTCATACTGGTAGTCTGATCTGTACCAGTCGAGCAGTGAATAGTAAAGGAACAATTTAATGCCCTGCTTGTGACATTCGTCCGCAAGCTGTTTGACGATATCTTTCTGGTAAGGCGTATTGGTGATTTTCCAATCGGATTGCTTCGTGTCCCAGTTGCTGAAGCTGTCATGGTGTCTTGAAATGAGGGTGATGTATTTCATCCCGGCTCCTTTGGCCATGTCAACCCAGGCTTTGGCATTGAAGCTATGCGGATAAAAAGCATTCTTCAGGCGGGTATAATCTTCTACTTTAATGTTACGGTTGTTCATCACCCATTCGCCGTGCCCTAGGCTGCTGGACACTCCCCAGTGGATGAACAAACCAAATTTAGCTTCTTTAAACCACTCCCTGGCTTTGATGTTTTCCGGGGTGGGGGTGTAGCCGGATTGTCCGAAAGCTGCCGCACAGACGAATAAAAGGAGAAATATTTTTTTCATATAAATCAGGTTGAGTTTTTGCCAAAATTAAATAGAAAAATATGGATTCGGGGCCTAAAAACTAAAAAATATTAAGAATTAAAATAGCCGATATTTCCGGGATTTGATGGCGGAATAAAAAATAATCCGGCCATTACGAAAATTTTCGTAATAAAAATTTGGAATTACGAAATCATTCGTATTATATTTGTTACGAAATTATTCGTAGAGGATTTCTGCGAAAGCGTAGATAAATAAAATTGATGAAAAATTATTCAGAAATAAAGCCAACAGACTCTGAACTTGAAATACTTCAGGTGTTATGGCAATTAGGTAAGGCAACGGTTCGGCAGGTGAATGATGAATTGTCAAAGACAAAGGACGTGGGATATACCACCACGCTTAAGTTGATGCAGATCATGCTGGAAAAGAACATCGTGTCGAGGTTGGAAGACGGAAGAGTGCACTGGTATACTGCTTTGGTTGAAGAAGAGCAGACCCAGCAGTTTTTGTTAGGGAAGTTTGTAGATGCCACATTCAGGGGCTCGGCGATGAAGCTGGTCATGCAGACTTTGGGTAATCAGACCGTCAGTAAAGATGAGCTTGAGGAAATCAAGAAGCTGATCGAGAGTATTGAAAACAAGTAAAACCTGTATATTAATCTTTAAATTTTAGCTATTACAAATTATGAAAAAGTTAACAGAAATTATTTCGGAAATCGGGATGCCGGAAAACCTGCGTTCTGCATTAGGGTGGACCATCGTTCATTCGGTTTGGCAGGGTATCCTGATTGTCCTCACATTCAGTGTTTTATTTTATTTCTTCAAGCGTTCCGGAACGCGTTACTGGTTAGGTATCGGTGCCCTCGCTACCCAGACTATCGCTGCCCTGGCTACTTTCATGGCTATTTATCAGCCGGCGGCAGAAGCGGTATCAGGTACACTTAGCAGCTCACAGCAATTGTTTGTCAATACTACCTTAAATGCCCAGAATCTTGTCAATCCGGCTAAACTGAGCTTTTTACAACAAACAGAGATTTTTCTTTACAACAACCTGGATATGTTTGTGACTTTCTGGATGGTAGGGGCTTGTTTCCTGCTGGTCAGGCTTGTAGTCGGATTTTCGTACACCCAGGGACTGAAAGTAAAGCAGGTTACTGAAGTGGGAGAAGAAATACAAGCCATTATGGATGAGCTGATGGAAAAAATGCCCATGAAGAGAACCGTTAAGTTGCTGGAATCGGTGCGTGCAGCTTTACCGATGACCATCGGTTGGCTGAAACCGGTGATCCTTTTGCCGGTGGGTATTATCTCAGGCATGAGTGCCAGGCAGCTGGAAGCGGTACTGGCCCATGAGCTGGCCCATATCAGACGCAATGACTACCTGATCAATATTTTCCAGAGTTTTATTGAGATCTTGTTTTTCTATCATCCTGCTACCTGGTTCATTTCAGCTAAGGTGCGTGACGAAAGAGAGAACTGTTGTGATGACTTTGCAGTGGAAATCTGCGGAGACCGTCTGATCCTGGCCAAAGCCCTGACGCAAGTGGCGAGCTACAGGCACCAGCCTCAGTTTGCGATGGCTTTCGGAGCAAAAAGAAGCACTTTTATGGACAGAATCAAAAGAATTGTGGGAATTAACGAAAAGAAAAGTAATTATTCAGGAAATATCACAGCCATTGTAGCTTTTGTGATGGTGATGGCGGCGGGTATTGCCTTCGCCAAAAAAGAAGAAGATAAAAAGAAAGAAGAAATAAAAAGCCGTAAAGAAATCGCTGAAAATAAAGAACAGAAGTCAGTGATTGAGAAACTGGTTGCCAGCCTTCCTTTTACAGAAGCCGCCGGAGATACCGTAACCATAGAAGTGCTTGAAAAAGAAATGCAGGCCCTGGGTAAGGAAATGGAAAAGTATGGTGAAGAGATGAGAAAGATCGGCGACCAGATGAGTTCAAGATATGGTAAAGAAATGGAGAAGAGCGGTTCTGAAATGGAAAAAGTAGGAAAGAGAATGGGGGCTCCTGCCAGAAATATAGAGAAGTTGTCACTGGACATGCAGGAAGTATCACTGGAGATCAGGAAGCTTGAGATGAAGTACCGTGATTCAAAAATGCCTGCAGAAATTGCTCAGAAAATTGAACAACTGAAGAAAAACGAAGCGGAAGTACAGCGTCAGATGAGAGCTTCGGAAGAAGAAATGCACAAAATCCAGGAAGAGATGATTCCTCTTCAGCGTAAGATGAACAGGTTGCAGTCTCCGATGGACAGCCTTGGACGTGCCATGGAAAAATTCTCGAGACCCATGGACAGTCTGGGTAAAATCATGAGTGAAAAGGGTAAGATCATGGAAAAGCTGGCTAAAGAAGATGAGGCCAAATTCAAAAAAGAGTTGAGCGAACTTTCAGAGATGTTATATAAAGATGGTCTGATCAAGGATAAAAGTGATTTTGAGATCCGTTTGAAAGGAGATAAGTTGCTGATTGATCTGCAGCCGCAATCGCAGCAGGTATATGACAAGGTGTGGGGATGGATGAGTCAGAAATGGAGCAAGAGATATTCCGGACTTTCTGAAAAAGACCTGACGATCAAAGTAGACGGAAATAATGTACACCTGAACATGAAAGGCGGCAGGAATTATTACAGATCGGTAGGGTTTGTTCCTCCTGTACCTCCGGTGGCCCCGGGTGCTCCACTTCCTGTTGACCATGTAGGTATGGTAACACCTCCGAGCCCTCCGGGTGCACCGTCCCCGGTTTCAAAAGTGAGAGTGGCATCACCTCCAAGCCCCAGGGCTGTTCCGGCTCCGCCGAAGCCACCCGTAGGATATTGATTGGTTGAAGAAGATAAATAACTGAAAAGGGATTGTCATTATGACAATCCCTTTTTTGGTTTTAGTGCAAAGCGAACCTATATTTACTGATAGCTTAAATTTAAAGGTAGCTGAATGAGAATTATCGTACTCATATTTTTAGTCACATTTGGGGTGAAAACAATGGCTCAGGAAGGCTGTAAAAGAGAGTACTTGATCAATACGCCTGTGAAAGTTAAACTCATGGCTGATTATGTTAGCAGCTCTGTCCGCGGTAATTTTTTTGTTAATGGGAAAGGCGTTATTAAACTGATCCGGTTTAAAGATTCCGATGGTAATGAAAACTGGAGCATATCAGTGATGATTGATGATAGCTATAAAGAGAACCTGCCTACTTCTTATGCTTTATTTGGCATTGATGTCATATTGGCTTATGATGGAGAAGATCACAAAGCCAAGGTAAATCCGTTTGATGCTCAGAAGCTTAAATGTCTGGAAAGTGTTATTCAGAACCGTCTGTATATCAGGCCTCCGTTTCAGGATAAATATATGACTTACGATGGCATAGAAGGCAGGCCTTTTGGAAAGGATAGTACGGGCAATTTTGTTAAGCGTATTATTAACAGGGAGTTCAGTGCATTAGGTAATACTAATAATGGTTTATGGGTGATATTTAATAAGGATATGACGGAATATAAAACAGGTTCTTATCATTAAATTTAAGGTAAAGTAAGTGTGATCACTTACTTTTTGATTAGAAACAGTCTTTACCTTGTAATGGAAAGTCAGAGTAAAATGAAAGGCTCCTCTGAGTTGACTCTGATTGCGTTAAACACGAAGATCCCGGAAAATTAAAGCGTAGTTGTTTTTCTGTTAGAATCAAGCGGATCCGGCTCATACAAAAAGTATCCAGGCTATCTCCCGCAGGGAAATAACCGGCTTGAAAATCTGACATATCAGGTTGTAGGTCGGGCGTGATCAGAATTTAGTGCCCACGAAATTGTAATGTACTTTGCGGCCTCCCGGGCTGGTACCTTCTCCTCTTAAATAAATATTCTTATTACGGTCTGAAGAAATTCTCAGGACCAGTGTAGGGTGGTTTTCTCCTCTGAAAAATATGGTTACCTTTTTGTCTTCAATGGAAACCTCCCCCCTGTAAATTTTATATTCATCATCTGCATCCCATCCGTGATACAAGCATAGGCTGTTGCCGTTAAAAACAATTTTATGAGTGGCCTGGTTTGGTTCAAAGAATTCGCCTTCAAGCCTGATGGTAGAGTCCTTGGTTTGAGGTTCGTTAACAGT
>Ga0247738_10000861_pt1 | contig 11121 bp, 11 predicted proteins | sample UWRJL013104B2_FD_180936 | JGI IMG/M metagenome (GOLD analysis project Ga0247738, IMG submission 180936) | Plant litter microbial communities from Arlington Agricultural Research Station in Wisconsin, United States - UWRJ-L013-104B-2 | ecosystem: Environmental > Terrestrial > Plant litter >...
TTCATCTCCACGATCTGCTTGATCTCCAGGCCCGTCGCCACTCCTTCATCTGCTTTTCGCGGACAATCGCACCATCGATGTGATCATGCACTTCGAACCAGACCAACAACTTGCATCCATATCCATGCGGCGCTGCGCAAACGGACCCCGGCTTTCGCCGGGGCGACGGATGATTTGTGTTTCCTCTGGCTCAAGCCAGGCTCGGCTCGATGCCCTTGCAGGCGACCAGCAGTTCCTTGACCGCGTCGACGCTGACGCCGAGGTTCTTCTTGGCCTCGTCATCCAGCTCGATCTCGACGATCTGCTCGACGCCGCCAGCGCCGATGATGACCGGCACGCCGACATAGAGATTGTCGACGCCATATTGACCGCTCAGGTGCACGGCTGCGGGCAGGAGCCGCTTCTGGTCGTACAGATAGGCTTCCGCCATCGCGATGCCGCTGGTTGCGGGCGCGTAGTAAGCCGAGCCGGTCTTGAGCAGCGCGACGATCTCGCCGCCGCCGCTGCGCGTGCGCGCGACGATGGCGTCGATGCGCTCCTTGGTGGAGCGGCCCTGCTTGATGAGATCGGGAATGGGGATGCCCGCGACGGTCGAATATTCGATCACCGGCACCATCGTGTCGCCATGGCCGCCGAGCACGAAGCTCGTCACGTCCTTGACCGACACCTTGAACTCCTCGGCGAGGAAGTGGCTGAAGCGCGACGAATCAAGCACGCCGGCCATGCCGACGACCTTGTTGTGCGGCAGGCCAGAGAACTCGCGCAGCGCCCAGACCATGGCGTCCAGCGGATTGGTGATGCAGATCACGAATGCGTCGGGCGCGTTGGCCTTGATGCCCTCGCCGACGGCCTTCATGACCTTGAGGTTGATGCCGAGCAGGTCGTCGCGGCTCATGCCTGGCTTGCGGGCAACGCCGGCGGTGACGATGATGACGTCTGCGCCTGCAATGTCTGCATAGTCATTCGTGCCGGTGATCGTGGCGTCAAAGCCTTCGACCGGGCTGCACTGCGACAGATCGAGCGCCTTGCCCTGGGGCACGCCCTCGACCACGTCGAACAGGACGACATCGCCAAGGCCCTTGAGCGCTGCGAGATGGGCGAGCGTGCCGCCGATATTGCCGGCGCCGATGAGCGCGATTTTCTTGCGGGCCATACGCCACGTCTCCTTCGGGGGAAAGTTAACGCGGCCCATAAGCGCAATTCGTTACCGATTCAATGCACGGCACGCCCGAATGGCAAGTTTTGTCTGATAATAGTTCGCAATAGCAGTAACCTGTCTCTGCGGCAGGGAAGGGCGCTGCGCCTGATGGAGCTCAGCGCTTCTTCTGCCAGGTGAAGAAGGCCGACATCACATAGTTCCACACCACGCTGACCATGATTCCCGCCAATGCGGAGAGCGCCCAATAGCCGTCTCGCTCGAACATCCAGTCAGCGACACCGACATTGGCTGCGGCTCCGAAGGCGCAGACAAGGTTGAAGCTGATCCAGCCGCGCAGCAGCGACCAGCCCTTGAGGCGCCGGTCGCGATAGGTGAACATGTTGTTCAACAGATAGTTGGTGGTGATCGCGATGAGAGTCGCCACGGCTTGTGCCGTCGCAAAGGGCTGGGCAAAGCCCTTGAACAGGGTCGTGAGCACCGAGAAGTGCACGACGACACCCGTGCCGCCCACCATCGCGAAGTTGAAGAAGCGGACGGGCACGACATGGCCGATCGTCTTGTCCAGCAGCAGTTGGGCATATTCCCACAGGACGAGGCTATCGAGCTTGCTCTCGCCGAACTGGCGGGTGCGGAACACGAACGGCACTTCGGCCACGCGCAGGGGCGTGGGCGCGCTGGCCGCGATGTCGAGCAGGATCTTGAAGCCGACGGTGGAGAGATTGGGCAGCGAGCGCATGAATGCGTCGCGCCGCATCATCATGAAGCCGCTCATCGGGTCGGAGATCGGCGTCTTGGTCAGCCTGAGCGCCAGCTTGGTGGCGAACTGGCTCATCTTCTGGCGCGTCGCGCTCCATTCACCCATGCCGCCGCCTTCGACATAGCGGCTGCCGACGACGAGATCGACATCGCCCTGGCTGATTCGCTCGAACATCGTGCCGAGGATCGTCTCGTCATGCTGGAGATCGGCGTCCATGATCGCGACATAAGGCGCCGCAGTGGCAAGAATGCCTTCGACGCAGGCGCTCGACAGGCCGCGCCGGCCCACGCGCTGGAGAATGCGCACGCGCGGGTCTTCCAGCGCGAGGCTGCGCACAGTGTCGGATGTGCCGTCGGGGGAATTATCGTCGACGAAAACCAGCTCCCAGGCGATGCCCGGCAGAGCCTTGTCGATGAGACCGGCCAGCAGGCCGACATTCTGCTGTTCGTTGAACGTCGGGACGACGATTGCAAGCTGCGCGGATTTTGACACGTGATTCCCCCACTGAGCCCTAGGACTGGCCCGCGAATGGCCCGAGGCCAAGCAGATTAACCCTTCAAACCGCGAATTTTATGAAAATCGGCCGCTAAAATGCTGCGATGCGGCATTCCGAGGCGGGATTCAAACGGTCGTGGCGCCGCCCTGCGATCCATGGCCCAGCGCCAGATAGGTCTCAGACTGCATTTCCATGAGGCGCGACACAGTCCGCTCGAACTCGAACTTGCCGTCGCCTTCCGGGTAAAGATCCTGCGGCTGGGCGGCCGCGCCCGCGATGAGCTTGACCTTATGCTCGTAAAGCGCGTCGATCAGCGTCACGAAGCGCGCGGCCTCGTTGCGCATCTCCGGGCCGAGTATCGGGATGCCGACGATGATGACGGTATGGAAGCGCCGGGCAATCGCGAGATAGTCGGCGGCGCCCCGCGCCTCGCGGCACAGGCGGCTGAACGAAAAGACCGCGACGCCCTTGAGGCTCTTGGGCACATGCATCATGCGCCCGCCGCCCACGGACAGCTCCTCGCTCGGCACATTGGCACTGTCTTCGGGCGGATAGTCGGTCAGGCGGAAGAAAATGCCGCGCAGCGCAGCCGTGGTCTTCTCGTCATTGGGCACATGCCAGATATTTACGTCGCCCAGGCGGTCCAGCCGGTAATCGGTCGGGCCATTGAGCGAGAGCACGTCCAGCCGCTCCTTGAGCAGCGCGATGAAGGGCAGGAAAAGCTCGCGGTTGAGCCCGTCCTTGTAGAGATCGTCCGGCGGCCGATTGGATGTCGCCACGAGCGTCACGCCCGAATCGAGCAGCGCCGTGAACAGCCGCGACATGATCGCAGCGTCGGCTGTGTTGGTCACGATCATCTCGTCGAACAGCAGCACGCGCACTTCGCTGGCCAGTGCCGCCGCGACCGGGGCAATCGGATCGCCCGTCTCGCTCTCGCGCGCTACGCGGAGGCGCGCATGCACGTCGAGCATGAATTCGTGGAAATGGATGCGGCGCTTGGCTGTCCCGGCGAGGCAGTCGCGCAGCAGGTCCATCAGCATGGATTTGCCGCGCCCGACGCCGCCCCACATATAGACGCCGCGCACCGGCTCGGGCGCTTTCCGGAGCATACGCCAGAGCACGGAGCCACGCTTGGGCGCGGCCTCCAGCTCTTCCTGAAGGCGCGTCAGGCGAATCGCGGCGGCGCGCTGGTCCGGATCGGGCTTGAGCTCGTTCGCGGCGATCAGCGCGTCATAGCGGGCGATGACGGTGGTCATGCCGCCGCCACGGCTGCATCACGTATCGGAAGAAGGTGTCGGCGCCTCGTCCGCGCCGTCATCTCAGGGTCATCAGATGGCCCGCTCGACCATCATCTTCTTGGTTTCGGCGATCGCCTTGGCCGGGTTCAGCCCCTTGGGGCAGACATTGGCGCAGTTCATGATCGTGTGGCAGCGATAGAGGCGGAAGGGATCTTCCAGCTCGTCGAGCCGCTCGCCGGTCATCTCGTCGCGGCTGTCGGCCAGCCAGCGATAGGCCTGAAGCAGGATCGCCGGGCCGAGGAACTTGTCGCTGTTCCACCAGTAGCTCGGGCATGAGGTCGAGCAGCAGGCGCACAGGATGCACTCATAAAGCCCGTCGAGCTTCTCGCGGTCTTCGGGCGACTGGAGACGCTCCTTGCCCGATGGCGGCGGTGTCACGGTCTGCAGCCACGGCTTGATCGACGAATATTGCGCATAGAAATGCGTGAAATCCGGCACCAGGTCCTTGATCACGTCCATGTGCGGCAACGGCGTGATACGCACTTCGCCTTTGCAGTCTTCGATCGCGGTGGTGCAGGCGAGGCCGTTCTTGCCGTTGATGTTCATCGAGCAGGAGCCGCAAATGCCCTCGCGGCAGGACCGGCGGAAGGTGAGCGACGAATCCTGCTCGCCCTTCATCTTGATGAGCGCGTCGAGCACCATCGGGCCGCAGCTGTCGAGGTCGATCTCGAAATTGTCGTAATGCGGATTCTCGCCGCTGTCCGGATCGTAGCGATAAACCTTGAAATTCTTGACGTTCGTGGCGCCGTCGGGCGCCTTATGCTCGGCGCCTTTGCCCTTGATCTTGCTGTTCGCGGGAAGGAAAAATTCTGCCATCGCTAACCTCGGCACAGACGCGCGGTGCGCTGTGCGCCGCAATAAGGGCCGCCCATTAGCGCGTCGCCGGGCCCGGCTCAAGGGCGTCACGTTCCGAACAATCGACATGGGGGTCATTTCGTTCGGGCGGCAACCACCCTAGATAGACGCAATGGACATCATCTGGCTCATCTATAATCCGCGCAGCCGCACCGCCGACGAGGCACTTGTGGGTGAGATCGAAGCCGCTTTTGCGCAGGCGGGACAGCCCGTTGCGCGACGAATAGAGCTGGGCGACGGCGATTTGCCGAGCGTGTCCGAGCTGACGGATGCCGGCGTCACCATGCTGGCGGCGCTGAGCGGCGACGGGTCGATCAGTGCGCTCGCAAGTGCACTGGATGGCTGGAAGGGCGCATTGCTCGTGTTGCCGGGCGGCACCATGAACCTCCTGTCACGCGCGCTGCATGGCGATGCACCGGTGCTGGATATCGTTGCGCGCGTCATAGCGGGGCAGGGCCGGCGGCAGACGGTCCCCACGATCGAGCATGATGGCGAGCATGAAGTCATCACGGCCTATACCGGCATCGTCGCGGGCCCCACGGCGGCCTGGGGCGAGGTGCGCGAGGATTTGCGCAAGGGCGATCTCGCGGCGCTCGGGCAGGATGCGGTCAATGCTGTGTCCGCGACATTCCAGGCGCCGGGCGTGGGCCTCAAGGATATGGGCGAGCGTTATCCCGCTCTCTTCCTCGAGCCGGGCGAGGGCGTTGTTCAGGTTTCGGCCGTGATTGTCGAAAACCCCGGTCACCTCCTCGCCCATGGCTGGGCATGGCTGATGGGCGATTTCCGCACGGGCCCGTTCGAGACGCTCGCCCCCGCGCCGGAGATCAGCCTGTACAGCTCCGGCACGCAGCTTGAGCTGTTGGTGGACGGAGAGCAGGTGGAGGCAGGCGAGCCGGCGACATTCCGGGCCGGACGTTCCGCTCTGCACTTCGTTGCCACGCTGGAAGGCGAGTCTCAGTCCTCGTAAAGGCAGATGCGGCCGGTCGCCAGCGCCAGCGGATAGACGATGCTGGTTTCGCGCGCGATGCGCAGCTTGAACGCCGTCATCATGTCGCCGGTTTCCTGAGAAAAGGCGGCACGGTCTGCCGTGATCGCGTGCTCGGTCCAGTGGCCGAGATAATGAGCCCAACCGTCGGCAAGCGCGGCAAAGTCTTCCCGCAGCGCGATCAGCGCCGTCTCGAAAGGGTCGGGCCGGTCGCTGGCGGTCGCCGCATTGAGCAGCCGCGCCTCGGCCGCGAGATGCGCCGCAAGCGCCTGCTGGAAGCGATTCAGCAACGCATGACATTGCGCGCCGCTGGCACGCCCCGGCCGCGCGAACTGAAGGAGCGCGTCAGCCAGCGCATCCATGGCGTCATGATCGTCCATGAGTCTATTCATGGTCTGCACATCGTCTCTCCCCCTGCTGCGATGAATATATGTGCATAGGAATATCGCGGCTAACCGATGCTTGCGCGAGAGAGTTGCCCGGAAATTAGCTCCGTTTTTTCGCGCCGCACAAAAAACATGACGAAGCCCATATGTGGAGGTTTTCAAGGGCGCGAACACCTGCTTTAATGCGCTCATGAACCGCCTCTCGCTCGCGCTTGCCGCATCGCTTCTCGCCCTGTCCGCTGGTGCCGTTGCTGAGCCGCCGGACCCGGCCGACCCCAATCTCCCGCGCCTGCGAAAGGTGCTGGCCGCGACTCCGCTGATCGACGGTCATAATGACTGGCCCGAGACGCTCGTCGGCCGCGTGGGCGACAAGCGCTGGACGATGGATCTGCGCAAGCTCGACAATGACGCCTTCGACACGGACATTGAGCGGCTGCGCATCGGCCTTGTCGGCGGGCAGTTCTGGTCGGTCTATGTCGGCGCGAACCAGCCGGGGCTGGAGCAGGTCAAGGAGACGCTCGAGCAGATCGATCTCGTGAAGTCGATCATCCGCCGTTACCCCGCCGACTTCGTGGCCGCGCGCACCGCTGCCGATGTAATCGCCGCGCACAAGGCGGGCAAGATCGCCTCGATGATGGGCGCCGAGGGCGGCGGCCAGATCGACGAGAGTTTCTCGGTGCTGCGTGCTTATGCCGCGCTCGGCGTTGGCTATCTCACGCTCACGCACAGCAAGACAATCAGCTGGGCGGACAGCGCGACCGACAATCCGCAGCATGATGGCCTGACGCCCTTCGGCATCGCGGTGGTGCATGAGCTCAACCGCCTGAACATGCTGGTCGATCTCAGCCATGTCAGCGAAGCGACCATGCTGGACGCGCTGGCGGCATCGAAGGCCCCGGTCATCTTCTCGCATTCGTCGGCGCGGGCTCTGTGCGATCACACCCGCAATGTGTCGGACAAGGTGCTGAAGGAAGTCGCGAAAAATGGCGGCGTCGTCATGGTCAATTTCGCGCCCCAATATATTTCCGAGGCGCGCCGCGTCTGGGGCGCAGAAGAAGGCGCACTGACTGCGCTCTACAATAATCCACCGCTGGGCGGGCTCTATATTGGCGAGCCGGAGCGGGCCAAGGCGGCGCGCGCCGAATGGCTCAAGGCGCACCCCAAGCCGGTGGTCACGCTGGCCATGGTCGCCGATCATGTCGATTATATCGCCAAGGTCGCGGGCCACGACAATGTCGGCCTGGGCGGTGACTATGACGGCCTCGCGGAACTGCCGCAGGGCATGACCGGCGTGGAAAGCTACCCGGCCCTGATGCTCGAACTGATGAAGCGCGGCTGGAGCGACAAGGACATCGCCAAACTCGCCGGCGGCAATGTGCTGCGCGTCATGGCGGCGGCGGAGAAGGTCGCGGCAAGCATGGCGAACGAGCCGCCCGCGACGGCGACGATCAAGGAACTGGATGGCGATCCCAAAGCGGCGGCGGGGGCGGCGCAATAAGTCGGCGCCGAAGCGCCATAGACATCACTTATTCTAGTTGCTTGGCTGGCGTCGATGGAATTAATTATAGAGATGCGACGGGCCATCTTACTACTATTTCTGCTTTTCACTGGCGGTTCTGTGGCCGCGCAGAAGTCATTGACTCCGGAACTACCAATATACCTACGAGTTTTGCCCCTTGGTGAGTATGGTTTGTGCTTGCGTAATGGCCCGTCCGACCCTCCCGCAGCATATCAGCCTTCCCCAAAGAAATTACCTATATTAGTCAATTATGCGAAGGACATAGAGGCTTGCTATCGCGAGCGCGACGGCGCGAGCCTCAGAGTTCGCGCCGCCATAAAAGAGGCGCACCCAGATTGGAGCGCACGCCGCATAGAAGCAGGCGCCGAGAAGGCGCTAACTCAGATTGAAATTGCCCTAATCAAAGATCTTCTGCGACCAGAGATGACAAGCCATGGTCCGATTGAGGATTATTGATCATTTTTTGATTGCCTTGCTGAAGCTGGCAATGATCATTCATAAAACATGTAAAATCTCAACTCGCGGTAACGACCAGTCAATCGCCGCCATTCCTCACCGCACCTGCCGCCCCTCAATCGGATAGGCTGGGTCCGTATATCCCGGCGTCGAGGCATGGCCGGGCGGCACCAGCGCGTCGATGAACGCTTCGTCCTCCGGCGTGAGCACGGCGTCGAGCGCGGGGAGGTAGCTGTCCCACTGTTCCTCCGTGCGCGGGCCGACGATGGCGGCGCTGACGAAGCGGTTCCTGAGCACCCATGCAATGGCGTAAGCGACGGTGGTCATGCCGCGCGCTGCCGCACGCTCCGAGACTGCGTGAGCGATATCGAGCGATTCCGGCCGCCATTCGGTCTGGAGGATGCGGACATCGTTGCGCGCCGCGCGCGATCCTTCGGGCGGCGCCACGTCCTTGGCATATTTCCCGCTCAGCACGCCGCGCGCGAGCGGGCTGTATGGCACGACGCCCAGTCCATAATGCCCGGCCGCGGGTAGCTGCTCCACCTCCGAGAGGCGATCGACGATATTGTAAAGCGGCTGGCTCGCCACGGGCCGGTCCATGCCGATTGCGTCCGCCGCGCGGCAGATTTCGGCGATCCGCCAGCCCTTGAAGTTGGAGACGCCATAATAACGCAGCTTGCCCTGTGTCATCAGGTCCTGGATCGCGCGCAGCCCCTCCTCGAGGGGCGCATTCACGTCCGCCTTATGGAAATAGAGCAGGTCGATATAATCGGTGCCCAGCTTGCGCAGGCTGTCCTCGACATCCTGGAAGATCCACTTGCGCGACTGGCCGCCATGATTGGGCGTGTCGGAGATGCGGTGCCCGAATTTGGTGGCGAGCACCCAGTGATGGCGATGCGCCTTGATCGCCCGGCCGACCGCTTCCTCGGACTTTCCGCCATTATAGCCATCGGCCGTGTCGATGAAATTGACGCCCCGCTCCCGCGCCTTGTCGATGATGCGCGCGGATGTCGCATCGTCGGTCGCCCCGCCGAACATCATCGCACCCACGCAGAGCGGAGAAACCTGAAGGGCACTGCGTCCCAGATAGCGATAGTCCATGGCGTCCGCTCCTTCATATCCTCTGCGGCGCGGCTTACGCCAAAGGCCGGGACACGCCTAGAGGCGGAGCGGTGCGCCGGATGCGTGAAAATCCTGTGGGATGAGCGGGAGCCGGATTTTGGTGGGACTGCAATGTCGTGGCCAGCACATTAGGAGTCGTTCCAAGGCATCAAATGAAAGTAATGTCACGAATTACTGTCAATTCATCTTAGTTAATATTAAAATACGATTTTGATGGGTCCAAGTCAGTTCTGATGCGTTTGGGTGATATGACATTTGACATAAGAGATATTTTCTCATGACAGATCAGGTATCCGCGCCGGTTCTGCTTTATGTCGAGGACGAGGCCATCATTCAACTGATGATGAAGACCATCCTCGAGGATGCAGGCTTTGAGTTGATCGTCGCCGGGAATGGCGAAGAGGCGCTGGACCTTCTCGAAACGGAGAAGCGCCGCATCACTGCGCTGGTGACCGACGTCAATCTCGGAACAGGGCCGACCGGGTGGAATGTCGCCCGCCGCGCGCGCATGCTCATCCCCCGAATTCCCGTTATCTATGCAAGTTCAGCGAGCGAGCATGATTGGATGATGTACGGCGTGCCGCTGAGCAGGCTGCTTTCCAAGCCGTTCCGCCCGTCAATGGTGGTCGAAACGGTTGCCACATTTCTGGAATTCCGGCCGGGTCTGGATGGCTGTGCGGCATCCGGCGAGGCGGCGCGGCTTTCCAGAATGCCGGATGACATTCGCACGGCCCTGCTGGCACGGCAGTCGGCAATTGCGCGCATCGGCCGATCTCGCGAGCGCCCCAGCTTGCTTCCGGATGCGTGATTTGGTGTGCCCATGGTGAGGTGCGGGGCATGAACGCCCCGCACTATGTCGTCAGAAGTCTCAATACGCCTCATTGCCCGGCACGCCGAGCTTGGTGACACCGGCATGTTTGATGTCCGCGATTACGGCGTCGACCAGTTCATAGCGCGCTTCTGCCGCCGGAATGAGATCGAGCGCAGGCTCGAGCGGCAGTCGCATCGACCCTCTGAGCCGCGCGCGCAGCGCCGTGCGGTCTATGATTTCTCCATTCCAGGCGATCCTGTCGCGCGCGTCGATGGTGACTTCATTACGCACCGGATTGAGGATCACATGCTTCGGCGGGCCCTGACCCGGCAGCGCTATCGCGACCTTGTGGCTTTGCGGCGGCATGGTGACGATGAACATCACGAGGAGGACCAGCATGACGTCGATGAGCGGCGTGGTGTTGAGATCGCCAATCGGGCGCAGATCGGCTGACGGTTGTGCAAAGCCCATGATCCCTCTCCTCGTTGTTTATGATATACCGTATCACGAACGAGCGGACCAACGCAAGCAGGCGACAATTCACCGCGTCCGTACAGCGACGCGGAATATCCCGGCGCAGTTGCGCGTTATTTTCCGAAACGAAGAGAAAGGATTTGAGCGATGAAACGGATCGTCATTCCCATGATTGCCGCCAGCGCATTGCTTCTGTCGGGCTGCGCAACGCTTGCAGGCGCCGGGATCGGCGCAGGCGCGGGTGCAGTGGCGGCGGGAGCCACCGGCGGCAATGTGAAGAAGGGCGCCGTTGTCGGTGGTGCCGCCGGCGCCGTCGTCGGAACAGTCGTGCGCTGACTCAGCTTCCGGTCAATGACCGTGGCAGGCCAGCGCCTCGATGACATCGTCGAGCCGCGCAGGGTCGCCGATCGCGATGACGTCGCCTTCGCTGGCGTCGGTCAGCGGCTCGCCGGACCAGTCACACATGCGCCCGCCAGCGCCCTCGACAATGGGGACGAGCGCGGCGAGATCATAGAGCTTGAGCCCGGATTCGACGACGATGTCGACATGGCCGCTCGCGAGCAGGCCGTAATTATAGCAATCGCCGCCCCAGAGGGTGTCGCGGGTCTGCCCGGCCAGGATCGAGAAATGCTCGCCCTTGTGCCCCGCAAAATATTGCGGACCCGTGGTCGCGAGGATCGCCTGATCGAGGTCGCGGCAGCGGCGCGTGGTCACCGGCTTGCCGTTGAGCGTGGTGGGCAGGCCGATGGCGCCGATCCAGCGCTCGCCGCTGATGGGCTGATCGATAATGCCGATCATGGGCC